>Ga0164243_10012385_pt1 | contig 12084 bp, 8 predicted proteins | sample OricompcompostOP_FD_108781 | JGI IMG/M metagenome (GOLD analysis project Ga0164243, IMG submission 108781) | Organic Plus compost microbial communities from Emeryville, California, USA - Original compost - Organic plus compost (OP) | ecosystem: Engineered > Solid waste > Mixed feedstock >...
CCATTCCGGGCGCGCAACGTCACTGAGCGACACAGGGCCGAGCGCGGCGCACCTGCTGGACGTGCGTCACTCGCCGCCGTATGAGCGCGGACGCCACACGACGAGCTCCGTACGGCGCTGTGTCCGCGTGCCACTGCGGAGCGTGACGACGTCACCCTCCGATCCCGCCGCGAAGACACGTCGGCCGGAGGACTTGAGCAGCTCGTTGGCGAGCGCGTGCTCGAGCTCCCGCACCCGGTCCGCCAAGGCGGTGACCTGGTTCTCGAGCGCGAGGATGCGCGCGATCCCCTCGAGGCTCACGCCCTCGCTGCTGAGACGGGCGATCTCCTTCAGCTGCTCGATGTCGCGCATCGAGTAGCGTCGGCTCTTGCCCGCCGTTCGAGTGGGCGAGACAAGCCCGAGGCGGTCGTACTGGCGCAACGTCTGCGGATGCATCCCCGCGAGCTCGGCAGCGATCGCGATGGCGAACACCGGCGACTGCTCGTCCATCTTCCCTCCTCTTGTCCGTCCGCTCAGTGACCCTCTCGGTCCGCGTGCTGCGCTCAACGGTCCGGTGAACCGCGGAAACCGCCTCGTCGCGCCTATTGCCTGGCCCTCGCGAGCAGGTCCTCCCGCGGGTTCTCGTGCGGCTCCAACTCATGGAAGCGCTCGAGCGCCTCCTTCGCCTCGGCGCTCAGATGAGAGGGTACCGCCACCTGCACGATCGCGAGAAGGTCTCCCGTTCCCTTGGACGTGCTCACGCCGCGGCCCTTCACGCGGAGAACGCGGCCGGACGGTGTGCCCGGTGCGACCTTGAGCTTCACGGGATCCCCGCCGAGAGTGGGGACCTCGATCGTCGCGCCGAGCGCCGCCTCGACGAACGTGACCGGAACGGTCACGCGCAGGTTCAGTCCGTCGCGTTCGAACACCGGGTGTTTCCTCACTGTCACGGTGAGCACGATGTCACCTGCCGGCCCGCCGTCGGGCGACGGCTGTCCCTTGCCGCGCAGCCGGATCTTCTGGCCGTCGGCGACGCCCGCGGGGATCTTGACCTTGATGTTTCGGCCCTCGGACGTCTGGAGCGTGATCGTGTCGCCCTTGGTCGCCGTGACGAAGTCGATCGTCGTCGTCGCGGTGACGTCGCGGCCGGGGGTCGGACCACCGTACCCCCGGAAGCCTCCACTGGGCTGCCCGAAGCCGCCCTGGCCGAACATCCCGCCCAGGATGTCTTCGAAGCCGCCCTGCTGGAAGGTGTACCGCTGACCGCGGCCGCCGCCCCCGAACATCCCGCCGAAGACGTCCTCGAAGCCGCCCGCGCCACCGGCGGCGCCGGGCGCGGTGAACCGCGCACCGGAGCCCATCGCCCGAACGGCGTCGTACTCCTTGCGCTGCTCCTCGTCGCTCAGGACGGAGTACGCCTCGGAGATCTCCTTGAACTTCGCCTCGGCCGCGCTGTCGCCCGGCTTCGAGTCCGGATGATATTGACGCGCGAGCTTGCGATAGGTCTTCTTCAATTCCGCAGGTGTGACGTCCTTCGAGACCCCGAGGATCTTGTAGAAGTCCTTGTCAAACCAGTCCTGGCTCGCCATCGATCACCTGCCTCACTCGGCGGGAACTGCGACGACGACCTTCGCTGCGCGCACGAGGGTATCGCCGAGCCTGTACCCGGTCTCGACTACCTCGAGCACCGTCTCGACGGAGACATCGGGGCTGGGTTGCTGGAAGATCGCCTCGTGCACGTTGTGATCGAAGGGATCCCCGGCCGCGCCGAAGGACGTCAGGCCGAGCTTCTCCACGCTCGCGCGAAGCTTTCCGGCAATCGTGGCGAACGGGGCGTCGCCCTCGAGGTCTCCGTGCTTCTCGGCACGATCGAGGTCATCGAGCACCGGCAGCAGCACCTTCACGACCTCTCCGCGGGTGCGGTCCCGCTCGATTCCCGCCTGGGCCTCGCGCGCCCGGCGGAAGTTGAAGAACGCCGCCTGCTCGCGAGCGAGCTCGTCCTTCACTCGCGCGAGCTCCGCGGCGAGGTCAGCGGTCTCACCCTGTGCTGAGGTCGGCTCGGTGGCGCCGCCGTCTGGTGCGGCGTCGAGGATGTCCTGAACCGTCAGCTCCTCTGCCTCCGCCGCGTCGTCCCGCGGGTCGGGCTGCACCGTCTCGTGCCCTTCCTGCGGCTGGGGGCCGGAAGCCTGTGCTTCCGACCCCTCGCCACCTGGCTGAACCTCGTCGCCGTTCTCTGGGTTCGGGTTCTTGTCAGTCATCATCCACTACTTACTTCTTGGGCTCTTCGTCGTCCACGACCTCGGCGTCGACGACATCCTCGTCCGAGGAGGAGTCGCTCGACGCGCCTTGCTCGGCGCCGGCCTCCTGCTGCACGGACTCCGCCTGGGCGCTTGCGTAGATCGCCTCGCCGAGCTTCGCCTGGCTCGCGTTCAGCTTATCGAAGGCCGACTTCACGGCATCCTCGTCCTCGCCGGCGAGAGCGCTCTTGAGGGAGTCCACGTCGCCCTGGACCTCGTTCTTGACGTCCTCCGGCAGCTTGTCCTCGTTGTCCTTGATGAGCTTCTCGATCGAGTAGGCGAGCTGCTCCGCGCTGTTGCGCGTCTCGGCCTGCTCGCGGCGGCGCTTGTCCTCCGCGGCGTGCTCCTCGCCCTCGCGGATCATCCGCTCGATGTCCTCCTTCGAGAGCGACGACCCACCCGAGATGGTGATCTTCTGCTCCTTGCCCGTGCCCTTGTCCTTCGCCGACACCTGGACGATGCCGTTCGCGTCGATGTCGAAGGTCACCTCGATCTGAGGGACACCACGGGGAGCCGGAGCGATGCCGGTGAGCTCGAAGGTGCCGAGGTTCTTGTTGTCGCGCGTGAACTCACGCTCGCCCTGGAACACCTGGATCGCCACGGACGGCTGGTTGTCGTCTGCCGTGGTGAAGGTCTCGCTCCGCTTCGTGGGGATCGCGGTGTTGCGCTCAATGAGCTTCGTCATGATGCCGCCCTTGGTCTCGATGCCGAGGGACAGCGGGGTGACGTCGATGAGGAGGACGTCCTTGCGCTCGCCCTTCAGCACACCCGCCTGCAGCGCGGCGCCGACGGCGACGACCTCGTCGGGGTTCACGCCCTTGTTCGGCTCCTTGCCGGTCTCCTTCTTCACGAGCTCAGAGACGGCAGGCATACGGGTCGAGCCGCCCACCAGCACGACGTGCGCGATGTCGCCGACCTTGATGCCGGCCTCGCGGATGACGTCCTCGAAGGGCTTCTTCGTGCGGTCGAGGAGGTCCGAGGTCATGTTCTCGAACTGCGCGCGGCTGAGGGTCTCGTCGAGGTTGGCCGGACCGTTCTCGGTGAGCGACAGGTACGGCAGCTGGATGCTGGTCGACGTGGAGGAGCTGAGCTCCTTCTTCGCCTGCTCGGCTGCCTCCTTGAGGCGCTGCTTGGCGATCTTGTCGTTCGAGACGTCGACCCCGGTCGTCTCCTTGAACCTCTTGACGAGCCATTCCACGATCCGCTCGTCCCAGTCGTCACCGCCGAGGCGGTTGTCGCCCGCGGTGGCGCGCACCTGGATGGTCGAGAAGTCGTCGTCCTTGCCCACCTCGAGCAGCGAGACGTCGAAGGTGCCGCCACCGAGGTCGAAGACGAGGATGAGCTCGTCCTCCTTGCCCTTGTCGAGTCCGTACGCGAGCGCGGCGGCGGTGGGCTCGTTGATGATGCGCAGGACGTTGAGGCCCGCGATCTCACCGGCCTCCTTGGTGGCCTGGCGCTCCGCGTCGTTGAAGTAGGCCGGCACGGTGATGACGGCGTCGGTCACCGTGTCGCCGAGGTACTGCTCGGCGTCTCGCTTCAGCTTCGCGAGGATGCGCGCCGAGATCTCCTGCGGCGTGTACTTCTTGCCGTCGACCTCGAACTTCCAGTCCGTGCCCATGTGGCGCTTGACGGACGAGATGGTCCGCTCGACGTTCGTGACGGCCTGGCGCTTCGCGGTCTCGCCGACGAGCACCTCGCCGTCCTTCGTGAAGGCCACCACCGACGGGGTGGTGCGGAAGCCCTCGGCGTTCGCGATGACCTTCGGCTCCCCGCCCTCGAGGACGCTCACCACCGAGTTGGTGGTTCCGAGGTCGATTCCTACTGCACGTGCCATGTGTTTCTCTCTCCTTACAAGACCGGTATGGTCTAGTGATCCGGCCCCCTGTGCCGCTCCTCGGCGGCCGACCCGCGATCAAAGTCTCAGGTAGCACTCGATAGTTGAGTTTTGCGGACTCAAGTTTACCCGACGGGTCGCTCTTGTCAAGAAAACTTGAGTCACTTGTACTCAACTTTCACGTCGTTTCTCCGTCGAGTGTCCAAAAATGGCCCTAAAAACCGCTCGAAAGCAGTAATTTAGGGCCATTTTTGGACACTCGACGGGGAATCGTCAGCGCGCGCGGCGAGTCGCGGCCGCAATACCGGCCACCACCAGGACAACGCCGGCCAGCACCAGGCCTGCCGTGATCCAGGTCACGGGATCGAGCCATGCCGGCATGAAGACCGTCGAGAGCATATAGGCGGAGAAGACCAGGAGCAGCACACCCCAGAGGATCGTCCCGAATCTGGCCGGGTGCCCGTGCCCGACCGTCTCGTCGTCCACGGCGGACGCCGTCTCGTGAAATGCCTGTGCATGTCCGGCGGACACGCCCTGACCGGCATCGGGCGATCCATCGAGCGGCGTGTCAAGAGGCGGGGCCTGACCCGATGCCGGCCAGGACGAGTGCGCCGGCGCCGGCTCGCCAGCGGGCGCCGGCTGGGAGGCGGGCGGGCCGTCGAAGACCTCCCGCGTCGCGGTCGGGATGCCGTCCGCCGGCAGCTCGTGGCCGGGCCCGGACACCTCACCACGGGCATCCGCCGCTCCGCTCCAGTCGTTCTCGTTCGTCCGCGTCGCGTTCCCGGCGTTCTCGTTCACCCGCGTGGCGTTCCCGCCGTTCTCGTTCGTCCGCGTGGCGTTCCCGCGGTTCTCGTTCACCCGCGCCTCGTCAACGTCGCCCTGGCTCGTCTCGTTCTCGTTCATTGCTCCTCCTCGCTGGCCGCTCTCGTGCTCGGCGAACATCAGTCGGTCTCGACATCGACGTGCCCGGTGAAGGTCCAGACCCGCACGGTCGTGAGGTCGGGGGACGCCGTCCGCCCGAATCTCGCCTCGTCCTGATAGAACATGCCGCCCCTGTCGATCTCGCGACCGCTCTGCTCGTAGCCGATGCCGCCGACGAAGGCGTTGACCTCCACCACCGCGGGCAGGTCGTCCGGAAGCACGACCGTGAGGTTGCCCGCGCCCATCCAGACATCGATCACACCGTCCTCGTCGCCGGCGGGGGCACCATCGAGGTCGGTCAGGTCGAGAGTCGGCCCGCCCGCGATGATCGCGTAGCCCTGCTCTCTCGACTCGTCCTCCGAGGCGACGCTCCAGGTCGGACCACCGAACGGCACCAGCTGCGTGCCCCGCGGGAAGACCCCGGTCGAGAGCAGGGCGATCACCGTGACGATCCCGAAGAAGCTGAGCCAGCCGCTGTCGCGGCCACGGATGCCCGCGATGACCGTCGCCACCGCGATGACCGCGAGCCCGACTGCGAGCGCGATGAGGAGCGCGCTGTCGCTCAACCCCGGCGAACGCGTGGCGACGTTCGCGGAGACCGCCGCCGACACCACCGCCACGCCGAGGAAGATCGCGACGAACGCGGCGCCGGGGCGACGCCTGCGGTAGGCCTCCCTCACCCTTCTCGCCTCCTCTGCACGCACTCTGGAGTCCGCGCGGACGCGCGCCGCCCACTCCTCCGTGCCACGGTTCCATTGCGCATTGCGCTCACGCGCGCGGCTGCTCCACTCGGCCATGCGCTCCTCGGTGGCGCGCCGTGCCGACGCTCGCGCCGCACCCGGGTCCGTCGCCGCGTCCGCGGCGAAGGCGCCTCCTGTCGCCCCGGCGGCCCACGCGGCCGTGCCCTGCGCAGTGCCCGACGGCCTCTCCGGCCGGGGCTGCGGTTCAGCCGCGGATGTCCAGAAGTCCGCGTGCGACCGGGCGGATTCCCGCGGCGCCTGCGGCGCACGCCGGGCGAGGTAGATCACGAGCCAGATCGCACCGCCGATGAGGGCGAGCGTCCAGGCCGTGCGCAGCGTGACCTCCAGCCAACCCGGCATGCTCCACCACGCCGGCGGACCCTGCCACCAGATACCGTGCATGAACGGCACGAAGGTCAGCCCGACTAGCACGCCGATCGCGATGATCGCCGGATCGAACACACCCTTGATCGTCCGTTCGAGGTGGATGCGTCCGGCGCTGTCCGGCAGCAGGGCCCAGCCCACCGCATAGGCGAGGAAGACCGGTCCGCCGAGTACGGCGATGACGGCGGCGATACCGCGCACGATCATCGGGTCGAGTCCCGTGCGCTCCGCGATGCCACCGCACACGCCGGCGAGCCAACGTGCGTCTGAGCGGCGGATCCCGGCGTTCCTGATCCAGTCGAAGAAGTTCCCCGGCACCTCCTCGGCGCCGGGCCCGCTGCCCGATGCCGGCCCGGTGGCTCCGAGGCGATCGTCCTGTGCAGATGCGTCGTTCATGTTCTCGAGTGTGCCGGTCAGGCGCTCGAGGCCGCTATCGGGTATCCCCCTGAGCAGACCCTGATCTCGCCTGTCGACGGGTCAGTGGATGCCCGGAAAGATGCGCCCGGAAGGTGCCGTGAGCGAGCGCGGATGCTTGGATATCGGTATGCAGACCGCGATGATGATCAGGCCTCGGCTGAGGCTCATCGGCGGCGTGTGCGCCGGCTTCGCGACGCACACGGGACTCCCCGTCTCCGCGGTGCGCACCGCCGCGATCATCCTCACTCTCTGCGGAGGCGCGGGAGCCCTGCTCTATGCCTGGCTGTGGGCGACGACGCCGACGGCATCGGCGACCGACGCCCGGGCACCGCTCCGCAGCGTGCTGGTGAGACCGGCGGACCGGGCACCGGAGTCCGACGACGGCACTCCACCTCGCCCGGCGGCACCGGTGACGGAGATCCTGCTCGGTATCGCGCTGATCGCAGCCGGGACGGCGCTCGTCGCGTCGCGACTCGGGGCCGACATCCCGCTCGACATCGTCGTGCCGCTCGTGGTCGTCCTCGCCGGGGCCGGACTCGCCTGGCGGCAGTTCGACGACCTGCGCAGCGGCAGCCGTGCACAGTCCTCGGCGATGCTCGTTCGCGTGCTCGGCGCGCTCGTTCTGGTGGCCATCGGCATCCTGCTGTTCTTCGTCACCGGCAGTGAGCCGAACGTCTGGACGGTGTTCGTCGCCGCGATCGCCGTGCTCGTCGGTGTCGCGGTCGTCGTCGCACCGTGGGCCGTCCGGCTCACCAGAGACCTCGCCGAGGAGCGAGCGGCGCGAACGCGGGAGCTCGAGCGAGCGGAGATCGCGGCCCATCTGCACGACTCGGTGCTCCAGACCCTCGCGCTCATCCAGCAGAAGGCCGGTCCCCACAGTGAGGTGGCCCGGCTGGCGCGCGCTCAGGAGCGTGAGCTGCGGGACTGGCTGTTCGAGACCTCGAGCACCGCCCCGACCGACCTCACCGAGGAGCTGCGCCGGATCGCCGCCGCGGTGGAGCGGGACTACGCGGCTCGCATCGACGTGGTGACGGCGGGGACGCCACCAGAGGAGGTGCCGGAGACATTCGTCGCCGCCGCACGGGAGTCGATGCTCAACGCCGCTCGTCACGCCGGCGGCACCGTCTCGGTCTATCTCGAGGCGTCGCCAACGGCCATCGAGCTCTCGGTGTCCGATCGCGGCCCCGGCTTCTCGATCGATGACGTCCCCGCGGATCGGATGGGGGTCAGGGAGTCCATCATCGGCCGCATGCGGCGGATCGGCGGCGAGGCCGAGATCCGTCCGGGGCCAGGTGGAACCGGCACGCAGGTGCGGCTGGTCCTCCCTCTCGTGCCGGCCGGCGTCCAGACCGCGAAGCAGCGGGACGCGAGCGAAACAGACGTCAGAGGAGAAGAGCCCGCATGAGCGACAACACCACAGCCGGAGCGGCGCCGGCCGCGGACGACGCGCTCAGCGTCGTGATCGTCGACGACCATTCGATCTTCCGCTCGGGCTTGCGCGCCGACCTCGCGCCCTCCATCGTCGTGCTCGGCGAGGCATCCACCGTGGATGAGGCCGTTGATCTGATCGTCGCCACCCGTCCGCAGGTCGTGCTCCTCGACGTGCACCTCCCCGGCGGCAGCGGAGGCGGCGGGGCGGAGGTCATCCGTCGAACGGCGGCCGACGTCCCTGGCACACGGTTCCTCGCCCTCAGCGTCTCCGACGCCGCGGACGATGTCGTCCGGGTCATCAGGGCGGGTGCCCGCGGGTACATCACCAAGAGCGCGTCCGGGTCGGAGGTGTCGGACGCCGCACGCCGGGTGGCGGATGGGGACGCCGTGTTCTCTCCGCGGCTCGCTGGCTTCGTGCTCGACGCCTTCGGTGCCGTGTCGGGCGAGACGGCGCAGGCCTCGGACGAGCTCGACCGGCTCTCCGCTCGCGAGCAGGAGGTCATGCGCCTCATCGCCCGCGGGTACGCGTACAAAGAGGTGGCGTCCGAGCTCTTCATCTCCATCAAGACGGTCGAGACACATGTCTCCAGCGTGCTGCGGAAGCTCCAGCTCTCGTCTCGTCACGAACTGACGGCGTGGGCCCTCGAACGCAAGCTGCTCTGAGCGGCAGGACTCGCGGGCACGACAGAGCCGTGCCGCCCCGGACGGATCCGGAGCGGCACGGCTCTGTCAGCTACGTCGTCAGCTGGTGCGACGGCGACGCATCAGGATGACGGCACCACCGGCGAGAAGGAGCAGACCGACCGCGGTGAGCGTCAGCATCCCCTCCGCACCCGTGAACGCCAGGCCCGGGGCCGCCGGCTTCTTCACGAAGCCGAAGTCCAGGGTGTCGTCCGCGTCACCGCCGAAGAGCACCCGCGACGTCTCCGATCCGCGCGCCGAGTCGGTCGCGGTGTCGCCCACGTGCTCCGTGGTCGGCAGGTACGGGTCCAGTGCACCCTTCGAGGCGTCGACATCGATCGAGACGATGTACTGGCCCGGCGGGAGCCCGTCGAAGAGGTACTCCCCGTTCTCGTCCGTCACGACCGGGCCGACAGGCTCGCCGTGGACATCGGTGACCGGGTTGCCGTCGATGTCGGTGATCACCAGGGTGACACCGGGGATGCCGGGCTCGCCCGGGTCCTGCTTGCCGTTGGCGTTCTCGTCGACCCACACGAAGTTGGACACCGAGACCGGCTTGTAGAACCCGAAGTCGAGGGTCGGGTCGATCGCGCCGTCGACGTCGAGGTCGACGATCGAATCGGCGGAGCCGTCCGAGGAGTCGCCCTCCTCGTCCCCTTCACCGGCCGGCGTCCAGACGTAGCCGGTGAGGGCGTCCTTCGACGCGTCCTCATCGATCGTGACGGCGTACTGCTCGCCCGCATCGAGCACCGGGAGGTTCTCGAACAGGTATGCGCCGTTCGCGTCCGTCGTGATCGGTCCGACCTCGTCACCGAAGACATCCGTCACCGGCTGTCCGTCCGGACCGACGATCGTGAGGACCACACCGGGGATGCCCGGCTCGCCGTCGTCCTGGCGGCCGTCGAAGTCACGGTCGTGCCACACGTAGTCGCCCACGCTGACCCGCGGCTTCACGAAGCCGAAGTCGAGGGTGGTGTCCTCGGCGCCGTCGCTCGTGAGCGGTGCGGTGCTCGAGACCGATCCGGTGGAGGAGTCCTCCGAGGGATCGCCGGCCTCGGCAGTGGTCGGGATGTATGGAGCGAGCGCGTCCGCCGAGGCATCCTCGTCGATCGTCACCGTGTAACCGGCGCCGTCGGGAAGGGTCGGCAGGTTCGGGAAGAGGTAGCCGCCGTCCTGATCGGTGACGACCGCTCCGACCGGCTCACCGAACACGTCCGTCACCTCGTTGCCATCCGGGTCGGTGATCACGAGAGTGACCCCGGGGATGCCGGGCTCGCCGTCGTCCTGGATGCCGTCGCGGTCGACGTCCTCCCAGACGTAGTCGCCCACACTGACCCGCGGCTTCACGAAGCCGAAGTCGAGCGTCAGGTCCTGGTCGCCGTCAGCGACGAGGTCGCCGGACGTCTCCGACCCGGTCGAGGAGTCGGCGCCGCGATCTGCACCGGCACCCGGCTCGGTCGGGATGTACGGGGCGAGCGCCTGAGCGGACGCCTGCTGGTCGATGGTCACCGTGTAGTGCTGGCCCGCGGGCAGCACGGGAAGGCCGGTGAAGAGGTACGAGCCGCTGGCCGTGGTGGTCTGCGGACCGACCGGCTGACCGTTGACGTCCGCGACCGGCTGGCCGTCGGGGCCGGTGATCGTCAGGACGACGCCTCCGATCCCCGGTTCACCGGCATCCTGGATGCCGTCGCGGTCGACGTCCTCCCACACGTAGTCGCCCACGCTCACCTTCGGCGCCGGGAAGAACCCGAAGTCGAGGCTCGGGTCGGACTCGAGGTCACCCGTGAGGGGCGCGATCGACTGAGCGGAACCGGTCGACGAGTCCGTCGTCTGGTCGCCCTGCCCGGCAAGCGTCGGCACGAGGCCGACGAGCGCCTGCGCGGAGGCTGCCTGGTCGATCGTCACGGTGTAGTGCTCGCCGGGCTGAACGGCCGGCAGGCGGTCGAACTGGTAGTGACCCGCCTGATCGGTCGTCTCAGCTCCGACCGGGTTGCCATCGACGTCGACGACCGGCTGGCCGTCGGGACCGGTGAGCACGAGGACGACACCGGGGATGCCCGTCTCGCCGGAGTCCTGCACGCCGTCCTTGTCGGCGTCGAGCCAGACGTAGTCACCGACCGAGACCTTGAGCGGGCCTCGCACGATGCCCGCGTCGATCGTCGGGTTGTGGAAATCGGCCGTCACGTTGTCGGCCGCCTGCGACGGCCGCGTGCCCGGTGCGCTGACACCCAGGGTGAAGACGTCGGTGAGGCCGGTGGTCTCGTCGGCGTCCGAGTCAGCCGCGTCGGCTCCGGACGTCCCGTCCTTACCCGTGATCACGGTGCCCTCCGGCAAGCCGGCCGGGATCTCGAACTTCACGACGTAGTCGCCGGCGCCGAGGTGGTCGAACACGTAGCGGCCGTTGGCGTCAGTGGTGGCCGGTGCGACGGGGGCTCCGTCGACGTCGGTCGCCAGGGTCGTGCCGTCCGCCTGGTACAGCGTCACGGTCGCGCCGGGGACCGGGGCCTCTGCGGCGTCCTGAGCACCGTCCTTGTCGGCGTCGAACCACACGTAGTCGCCCACCGAGAAGGTCGGCAGCACGACGCCGGCGTCGATCGTCGGGTTCAGGTAGTCCGCCTGCAGGCCGTCGGCGTCCTCGGTGGCGCGGACGTTCTCCGCACCCTCGTCGAGCGTGAACGGATCAGAGGTCGCGACCGGATTGGCGCCCGTGACGTTCGAGTCGTTCGTGGCGTCCGACCCTGCCCCGGTCGTCACGGTGTACGTCGTGCCGTCCGGCAGATCGGCCGTCTCGACCGAGAACTGCACGCGGTAGGTGCCGGCGGGGAGCGAGTCGAAGACGTAGTAGCCGTTCTCATCGGTCGTGACGGGCGTCACACCGGCGACCGGCGTGCCGTCGTCGTTCAGGAGCGTGACCGTCGCACCGGGGACCGGCTGCTCGCCGGCGTCCTGCACCCCGTCGCGGTCCGCGTCGATCCAGACGTAGTCGCCCACGGCGAAGCTCGGGTCGCCGCGCAGCCCCGCGTCGATGGAGTGGTCGTTCTGGCCGGGACCGCCAACGGCGACCGTGGCGACGCCCTGGTCGTCGACGTTCGAGTCGACGGTGTCGTCGTCACCGGCGCCCTGCTGCGTCCAGTAGATGTCGTCGACGCTCGTCACGCCGTACGACGCCAGACCGGAGATGTCGGCCGCGGAGTAGTCGAAGGTGAGCGTGTACTCCGTGTCCGGCGTCAGGCCGGTGAAGTAGTACTCGCCGTCCGCGTCTGTCGTGACCTGCGCGCTGTCGGCGGTGCCGGGGCTCAGCGTCACGGTCACGCCTGGGATGCCGGGCTCGCCGGCGTCCTGGATGCCGTCGCGGTCCGCGTCGAACCACACCCGGTTGCCGATCTCCACGGGCGCGAGC
>Ga0164243_10012387_pt1 | contig 12084 bp, 13 predicted proteins | sample OricompcompostOP_FD_108781 | JGI IMG/M metagenome (GOLD analysis project Ga0164243, IMG submission 108781) | Organic Plus compost microbial communities from Emeryville, California, USA - Original compost - Organic plus compost (OP) | ecosystem: Engineered > Solid waste > Mixed feedstock >...
CAGCAGCGCCGCCGTCTCGTTCACCGCGAACGCGCCCGGACGCGGCTCGGCGAACAGCCCGTGGCAGATCAGATGCCGCAGGAGGCGCGCCAGGGCGTCGGGGTCGGTATCCGAGCGCCGGGCCAGTTCCTCGACCGGCACGGGCCGGTCTCCCATCAGGTCGGCCAGCCGCAGGGTGGCGGCCGCACGCACCGCCATCGGCGTGACCAGATCGGTCAGCGGTGCCAGCACCCGCCAGGCCGAGGTCTCTGTCCCGTCATCCGCCATCGCCATGACTCCTTTCCGCGGTCCCCGGCTCAGCTTTCCCTGGCACGCGCCCGAGCGGAAGCGCCCGGACCGAGCGGCACCCTGCCCGCACTTCGCAAACGGCGCCCAGCCACCCACGGCGGCCCCACGCGCAAAAAATCAGTCTCGCGAAGCGAGGCCTTTTTCACGCGCGAAGCGCGAGAGCGTGCAGAGCGCGGAGCCCGGCGCAGCGCAGGACACGCAGGGTGCGGGGCGTCGTGGTGTGGGCAGGGTGCCGCGCCGTCAGGGGGCGCGTCCTTGGGTGGGGTGTGGGGGTTATCGGGCGACGGCGGTGGGGCCGAAGATGAAATCTGGGTCTATTTGGGTGGAGAGGTCGGTGCCGGTGGCGGCGTTGGCCCAGGAGTGGGCGTTCTTCAGGTGGAACTCCTTTGCTTGGTGGCCGAACTTCGACCAGTTCTGCGGGCGGGCGTCGGCTGCGTCCTTCAGGCGGGCCAGGGCGGTGCGGTTGGACTCCTCCAGGTCGTCGAGGCCGAAGGGGCGGCCTTGTTCCAGGGCGCGGACGGCGGCGGAGTGCTCGAAGCAGACCAGGAGATCCTCGTGCACCTGGTCGGCCAGGAAATCGACGTCGGCGGGGCCGGTGACCTTGTTGCCCACGACCGCGATCGGCACGTCGTGGTCGGCCGCGTAGTCGCGGTACTGGCGGTACACGCCGACGCCCTTACGGGTGGGCTCGGCGACCAGGAACGTCAGGTCGAACCGGGTGAACAGGCCGGACGCAAAGGAGTCCGCGCCGGCCGTCATGTCGACCACGACGTACTCGCCGGGGTCGTCGACCAGGTGGTTGAGGTACAGCTCCACGGCGCCGACCTTCGAGTGGTAGCAGGCCACGCCCAGGTCGTCCTCGGAGAACGGGCCGGTCACCATCAGGCTCACGCCGCCGACGTCGCGGGACAGCCGCGCGTGCAGCGGGTCGTCGCCGTTCGGCCGGAGCAGCCGCGAACCGCGGCCGGGCGGCGTGGTCTTGACCATCTGCGCGGCGCTCGGGATCCGCGGGTTGTCGCCCCGCAGGTACTCCTTGATCTCGGTGAGGTGGCCGCCCATGGCGGGCAGGCCGGCGGCGACGTCGTCGGCCAGGCCGAGGGCGGTGCCGAGGTGCTGGTTGATATCGGCGTCGATGGCGACGACCGTGCGGCCCGAGGCCGCGATATGGCGGGCGAACAACGAGGACAGCGTGGTCTTGCCGCTGCCGCCCTTGCCCACGAACGCGATCTTCATGGCTGGCTGGGTACCCTTCCAGTGAAAACGGTAACGGAAACGATTGTCAATGATGGCAGAGACGGGACCCCCTCATGACGGATCCGGCCCACTCCGTGCGCCTCGGTGTCTTCCTCCTCGGCGCCCGGTTCCCGGGCATGGACGACGGCGACGCGCTGCGCACCGCGTACGAGGCGGCGCTGGCGGCCGAACGGGCGGGCTTCGACGACGTGTGGCTCGCCGAGCATCACTTCATGTCCTACGGCACCTGCCCCTCGGCGGTGACGATGGCCGGGCACATTCTCGGCGCGACCGAGCGCGTGCGCGTCGGCACGGCGGTGAGCGTGCTCTCCTCGTGGCACCCGGTGGCACTCGCCGAGCAGACCGCGCTGCTCGACCAGCTCTCCGGCGGCCGCTTCACGCTGGGCGTGGGACGCGGCGGCCCGTGGATCGACCTGGAGGTCTTCGGCACCGGCCTGGACCGGTACGAGCACGGTTTCCCCGAGGCGCTCGACCTCCTGCTCGGCGCGCTCACCGACGGCCGGGCGGCCGGCACCGGTGAGCGGTTCCGCTTCCGCGAGGTGGCGGTGGTGCCCCGGGCGCGCTCACGGCCCCGCCCGCCCGTGGTGGTCGCGTGCACCTCGGCGGGCACGCTGGAGCTGGCCGCCGACCGCGGCCTGCCCATGCTGCTGGGCCTGGACGTGGACGACGCTCGCCGCGCCGCCTTCACCCGCCACTACGCGGCCCGCGCCGGGCGGCCCGGCGCCGCTCCGCCCGGGCACGTGGCCGCGGCCGTCGGCCACGTGGCGGACAGCACCGCCGGGGCCGTCGCCGAACTGCGGGCCGCGCTGCCCCGCTGGCTGGGCCCGGGGCTGGCCGGCTACCGCCCGGTCGACGACCGCCCCCGGCGGCCGCGCGACCCGGTGGACTACGCCGAGCACCTGTGCCGGATCCACCCGGTGGGCGCGGCCGATCTCTGCGTACGGCGACTTGTCGACACGTTCGCGGCCACCGGTGTGCGTCAGGTGATGCTGATGGTCGAGGGCTGCGGGGAGCGGGAACGGGTGCTGGAGAACGTGGCCCGGCTGGGCGCCGAGGTGCTGCCGCGCGTGCGTGCGCATTTCGGATGAGCCGAGCCGGTCGTTACGGGAACGGGTTTTCGTGTTGTGATCCATGCCCCCGATCATTCCCGGCCCCGCGCGCACACGAAATCCCCAATTCGCAGGCTGTGGATAACCCGAATTCGTGTCGGACGCACACATGTGCGCCATGGGTGATACGTGGGTCGCCCACCATTGACAACAAGATCGACCAAGCGCAGATTGCTGTCACACACGGGGGCTTGCCGCTTCGTTGTAAGGGAGCCCGATGGCCGACCAACCTGTCACCGACACCGCGGTCATCCGCGGCCAACGGCGCCGCGCGGTGCTCGCCAGCACGGTGGGCACGACGATCGAGTGGTACGACTTCTTCCTGTACGGAACGACCGCCGCGCTGGTCTTTCCGAAACTGTTCTTCCCGGATTCCTCGCCGACGGCGGGAATCCTCCTGTCCTTCGGAACCCAGTTCGTCGGCTTCGCGGCCCGCCCGCTGGGTGCCGCGATCTTCGGACATTACGGCGACAAGATCGGCCGTAAGGCCACCCTCGTCGCCACATTGATGCTGATGGGCGTCGCCACATTCCTGATCGGCCTGCTCCCCGGATACGCGACAATGGGTGTCGCCGCGCCGATCCTGCTCACGCTCCTGCGCCTCGTGCAGGGCATCGGCGTGGGCGGCGAATGGGGCGGCTCGGTGCTGATGTCCATGGAATGGGGCGTCAGCCGCCGCCGCGGGCTGATGGCGAGCTGGCCGCAGCTCGGCGTGCCGATCGGCCTGCTGCTGTCCACCGGCATCTTCAAGATCTTCGAGGGCTCGACCGGCGACGCGTTCATGACCTGGGGCTGGCGGGTGCCGTTCCTGCTGTCCGCCGTGCTCGTCGCCATCGGCCTGTACATCCGGCTGCGCGTGCTGGAGAGCCCGGCGTTCGCCGAGGTCAAGCGGCAGAACAAGGTGCTGCGCCAGCCGTTCTGGGAGGCGCTGCGCCGGCACCCCAAGGAGGTCATCCTCACCGCGCTCGTCCGCATGTCCGAGCAGGCGCCGTTCTACCTGTTCGTCACGTTCGTGCTCGCGTACGGCACCGAGCACCTGGGCATGGACCGCGGCTCACTGCTCAACGCCACCCTGGTGGCCGCCGCGATCGGCCTGGTCACCGTGCCGCTCGCCGGCCACCTGTCCGACCGGTACGGCCGCAAGCTGGTCTACGGCATCGGCGTGGTCTGCGTCGGGCTCTTCGCCTTCCCGTACTACGGCATGATCAACACCAAGAGCATGGGCCTGGTGCTGCTCGCCATCGTGGTCTCGCTGATCTTCCACGACATCCAGTACGGGCCGCAGGCGTCGCTGATCGCCGAGTCCTTCGGCACCGACGTGCGGTACTCCGGCGCGGGCCTGGGCTACCAGCTCGCGTCGGTGATCGCGGGCGGCCCGGCGCCGCTGATCGCCGAGGCCATCCTCGGCAAGACCGGCTCGTCGACCTGGATCAGCGTCTACATCATCGGCTGCGCCGTCGTCTCGCTGATCGCGCTGGTGCTCCTGCCGAAGCGGCGGGCGGCCGACGAGTCGACGTTCGACAAGGCCGCGGAGAAGGGCGCCGTCCCGGTGCTCCCGGACGACCCGGCCGCGACCGCCACCTGACCGGCCCGCGGGGCGCGCGCCTAGGAGACCGGGCGCGCGCCCGCGGTCCGCGCCGTGTGGAAGGTGGCGGCGGCGCCCACGAGGCTGGCCCCCGCGCCCAGCTCAGCGGGCACCACCGGCACCCGCCGTACGAACTCCAGCCCGGCCAGCCGGGCCAGCGCCGCGCGGGCCGGCGCGAACAGCAGCTCGCCCGTGTCCGCGAACCCGCCGCCGACCGTGACGATCTCGACGTCCACCATCGCGACCGCCACCATGACGGCCATGGCCAGCCCGCGGCCGGCCCGCTCGAACGCGGCGACCGCCGGTTCCACGCCGCGCCGCGCGTCGGCGGCCAGCGCCCGCCCGTCCGGCTCTCCGTCCGGACGCCAGCCCAGGGCGTACGCGTACGCGCAGGCCGCGGTGCCGGACGCCACCGTCTCCACGCAGCCGCGCGTGCCGCACCCGCAGACCACGCCGTCCGGTTCGATCACCACGTGACCGATGTGCCCGGCGTTGCCGGTGGCGCCGAGCAGCGGCCGGCCGTCCACGATCACGCCGCCGCCGACCCCGGTCGAGGTCACCATGCCGACGCTGGACCGCGCGTCGCGGGCGGCGCCCAGCCAGTACTCGGCCATCGCCATCGCGACGCCGTCGTTGACCAGCGCGATCTCCGCGTGCGGATGGCGCTCGGCGATCTCGTCGGCCAGCGGGAAGTCGTCCCAGCCGTCGAGGTTGACCGGCGACAGGCGGCCGGGCGCGGCGAACGGCCCCGCCGCGGCCACGCCGATCCGGTCGTCGCCGCCGTACCCGCGGCAGCGGTCGATCAGCTCGTGCACGCGGTCGGCCAGCACCCGGCCCGGCGTGGACCGGCCGCTGGGCAGCGTGATCGGCCCCATGCGGTACCGCCCGTCCGCGTCGACCACCGCCGCGGCGATCTTGGTGCCGCCGATGTCCACGGCGATGACGGCGTCATCCGGCATGGACGGCCTCCTCCAGCGACGGCGGTACGAAGTACCCCTCGGCGATCAGCGACCGCAGCACCTCCGGCGCCCGGGCGCGCAGCTCGTCCGCCGGTTCGCCGGTCAGCTCGGCGATGGCGGCGAGCAGCGGGTCCACCGGCATGGTGCCGTCGCACACGCCGGCCAGCGCGGCGGTGACGGTGTCCACCTGGCGGGCGCGGCGCAGGCCGCCGGCCTGGCGCAGGACGATCTTCTCCGGGTCGGTGAAGCCGGGCGGGCCGTGGTACTCCTGCGTGACGCCGGGCGCGATGCGCAGGGCGGCGGCCAGCAGGTCGGCGTCGCCGAGCCGGTACGCGTCGGCGATGCCGGCCAGCACGCCGGTGACGTACGCGCCGGCCGGCTCGGTCACGGGGTGGGTCAGCTCCTCTACGCGGACGACCGGGTCGAGGGTGCCGGCCGCGTGCATGGTCAGCCAGCCGAAGCCGATGCCGTCGACCTCGTTACGGGTGAACCAGTCGAGCCAGGTGTCGTACAGCTCGCGGTAGCGGGGCGTGCCGGCCTCGACGGAGTCGCGCAGCCACAGTTCCACGTACTCGGCCGGGTCCTGTACGTCGCGCTGCACCGCCCAGCCGTCGCAGCCCGTACCGGTGAGCCAGCCGCCGACCCGGTCGCGCCAGTCCTCGCCGCGGACGTGCAGCCAGTTGCCGAGCAGGTGGCACCAGCCATCCGGGGCCAGGTGGCCGGGGGCGCGCGCCACCAGGGCGCGGCACACCTCGTCGCCGGGGAGGCCGGACTCGCGGTACGTGTACCGGCCGGCCGGGCCGATCACGAACGGCGGGTTGGACACGATCAGGTCGAAGCGGTCCTCGCGGACCGGCTCGAACAGCGAGCCGAGGCGCGTCTCGACGTTGGTGACCTCGGAGAGCGCGAAGGTCAGGTGGGCCAGGTCGAGGGCGCGCTGGTTCACGTCGGTCGCGTGGACGCGTCCGGCCCGCCCGGACAGGTGCAGGGCCTGTACGCCGCAGCCGGTGCCGAGGTCCAGCGCGCGCTCCACCGGCGCACGGTGCACGAGCCGCGCCAGGCTGTCCGAGGCGCCGCCCGCGCCCACCACGTGGTCCGCGGCGGGCGGCGCGTCCCCAGGCCGGGCCGCGAGGTCGGAGACGATGTAGCCACGGCCACCCCCGGGCGCGGCGGCGGTACCTGGCGCGAGGGCCGTACCGGACGCGGGGGCGGCGCCCGCCGCGAGGGCGCCGGGCGGGTCGGCGTCCCACGGGCGGATGCGTACGTTGGCGCGGAGCTGGTCGCCGCAGAAGGTCAGGAGGCCGGCGGTGAGGAGGGCGTCGGTCAGGCCGTCCGGGTACGTGGCGCGTACGGCCGAGGCGTCCACGGGGACCTGGAGCCACCACAGGCGCAGGGCGACGCTCAGCGGGTCGTCGCCGGCAGTACAGGGCAGCGCGGGCACGATCTCCTCGCGGGCCAGCGCCGCCCCGGCCATCGGGCCGAGCCGGTCGCGGACGCCGTCGATCGTGTACCCGCCGCCCAGCAGCGCGGCGCGCAGCCGTGGGGGGAGGTCGTCGGTGACAGGCACGGTCCAATCCTGCACGATCGGCCCCACTCGGATTGACCGCCATTACGTTGTCCCGGATATTGGGAACCCCGGCTTGGAACTCTATGCTTGGCCTACGCGTCGGACACCGCAGACGCGAAAGCGGTAGATGGAGGGGACCGATGCCCGGATCAGAGAGCAGCATGTCGGAGTACGCCCGGATCGCGGGCGAGATCCGCGGCAAGATCGAGAAGGGGATCTACGCGCCCGGAGCGCCGGTGCCGTCGCGGCAGGAGATCATCGAACGCTGGAACGTGTCCGACACGACGGCGCGCAACGTGATCAACCAGCTGGCCGCCGAGGGCCTGGTCACGTCCCGGCGCGGGCGCGGCACGTTCGTCCGCAAACGCGCCACCCGCACCCCCGTACCGCCCCGCCTGTACCGCCTGGGTGAGGGGCCCACGCCCGACGAGTCGTTCCACCACGTGCTCTCCGTGGCGGTCGCGGAGGAGGCGCCGCCCGAGCGGATCGGCGTCGAGCTCGGCGTCAAGCCCGGTGACTCGGTGATCGTGCGGCATGCCGTACTGGCCAACGCCGAGGACGAGCAGCCGGTGCTGCTGCGCACCAGTTTCCTGCCGAAGGAGCTGGCCGCGGGCACCGCGCTGGCGCTGGACCAGCCGCTCACCGCCGACTGGGTCACCGTGCTGCAGAAGGCCGCCGACCGCGACGTGCAGTCGGTGACCGAGCACACCCGGGTCCGCAGCGCCACGCACGGCGAGGCCCGGCAGCTCAACCTGAACGACAACGCGCCCGTCGTGATCACCCACGCGGTGACGTACGACGGGCACCGGCGGCCGCTTGAGCACACGCGGTACATCTGGCCCGCGCACGCCGTCGAGACGCTCGACTACTACACGACCCGGCCGTAGCGTCACGTCACGTCGCGGCGGCGCAGCAGCACGACGCCGAGCGCGACCGCGGCCACCAGGTACGCGGTCACGACCAGCGCCGCGCGCTCGCCGCCGGCGGCGGGCCGGCCGAGCGCGGCGACCAGCGCGCCGGCGTTCGCCCCGGGCAGCGCGTCCCGCAGCGGCCGCAGGCCGGCCAGCGGCCCGTGCGCGAGCGCCGGGAGCAGCGTCTCCACGCCGGCCAGCCAGGCGGCGCCCAGCCCCACGGGGACGGCGACGCCGCGCAGCGCGATCCCGGCCAGCGCGCCCAGCACCGTCCACATCTGCAGGATCAGCCAGCCGGACGCGATGCCCCGGGTGAGCCCGGCCGGCGGCGGCCAGGGCGCGCCGCTCGGTACGGCCGCCGCCACCAGCGCCGCGGCCGCCGCACCGGCCGCGAACATCGCCAGCACCAGCACCAGGTTGACCACGCCGAGCGCCACCACCTTCCCGGCCAGCACGCTCGTACGGGACGGCCGCTGCACCAGCGCGGTGCGCAGCGTCGTCCAGCCGTACTCGCCGCCCGCGCTGAGCACGCCGAGCACGAACGCGAGCACCCCGACGTACCGGACGTCGCCGTCGACCGCGGTGACCGCGAGGCGATCCGGCAGCGCCCGTCCCAGCACCGCCGGGTCGCCCGTGAGGAGGTAGCGGGCGTACGGCAGGGCGTAGCCGATCACCAGCAGCAGGGCCACGGCCGCGCCGACCAGTGACCACACCGCGCGCCGTTTGCGCAGCTTCAGCAGCTCGGCGCCGAGGCTAGCCTCCATCGCCCGCGACCTCCCCCACGATCCGGCCGCCGTCGAGCACCGCCGCCCGGTCGCAGGCCCGCTCCAGCTCGCCCCGTACCCGGCCGGTCAGCAGCACCGCGCGGCCGCCGGCGGCCAGCCCGCGCAGCAGGTCGCGCAGCTCCGCCAGGCCGGCCGCGTCCAGGCCGGCGCCCGGCTCGTCCAGCACCAGCAGCTCGGCGTCCTTCAGCAGCGCGGCGGCCAGGCCGAGCCGCTGCCGCGCGGCCCGCGGATACCCGGCGTACGGCTCCCGCGCGCGCCCGGTCAGCCCGGCGGCGGCCAGCGCGGCGTCCACCTGCCCGTGCGGGATGCGCGCGTAGCGGGCCAGCACCCGCAGGTTGTCCCGCCCGGACAGGTACGGGTAGAACGCCGGGGCGCCGATGAGCGCGCCGATCCGGGCCAGGCCGTCCGGGTGGCCGGGCGGGCGGCCCGCCACCCGCGCGGTCCCCGACGTCGGCCGGGTCAGGCCGAGCAGCAGGCGCAGCGTCGTGGTCTTGCCCGCGCCGGGCGCGCCGAGGACGCCGAACACCTCGCCGGCGCGCACCCCGAACGCGACGCGGTCCACGGCCGGCACGCCGCCGTACCGCTTGGTCAGGTCGTGGGTCTGCACGAGCATGCCCCAACCGTGACGCGCCCGGCCGCGCCGCGCGTCCGCCGGGCTCCGGCATCCCCCGTACCGCGGCGGGCGCAGACGGCGCGGGCCGGCGTACGGCGGCCGCGGTACACGAACGCGGGCCGGTGTACGGGACGGTTTCATATACCGGTAAAAGCCCATTCGATCTTGGTCCCGTATCCGCTTGCGCGCCGCCCCGGGCGGGACAACACTGCCTGCAGGGGTGGGAGCCAACGAGTCGGGCGGTGAGAGCGGTGGATCCGTCGGCTGTCGCAGTGCTGACAAGCCTGGTGACGGGGGTCCTCGGGGAGACGGCCGGAGAGTCCGGAAGACAGACGTGGGAAAGGATGGCCGATCTCGTCCGAAACCGGTTCGACCGCGACGACCCGACCAGCCGCGCGCTGGAGCAGGTCGACCTGGTGTCCGCGGACGCGCCGATGGTCGAGGCGGTCAGCGGGGTGCTGGCGCAGCGGCTCTCGGACTCCGCGCGGCGGGACCCGGCGTTCGCCGCCGAGCTGCGCGCGTGGATGGCGGAGGCCGCTCAGATCATCAACGCCGAGCCCGCACCGGCCCCGATCCCCGAGGCGGGGGCCAAGGAAACGTGAGATTCGCCTGGTCCGAACCGTCCTGACCAGGCCGGACCGGGGCATAACGTGGACGTTGGCGTCGGCCGCGGGGGGCGGCCGGCGTCGCTGACGATTACGGGGGTGCGCATGTCCGAGGGACCGGTGCTGATCGCGTTCGACGGCTCGCCCGACGCCCGCGCCGCGCTGGCGTTCGCCGGCGCGCTGCTGCCCGGGGGCGATGCGGTCGTGCTGAGCGTGTGGGAGCCGCTGCTGCTGCAGTCCAGCGCGATCGCGCTGTCCGGCATGACGGTCGACCCCGCTTCGGTGGAGCGGGACGACGCGGCCATCGAGTCGGCCACGCACACCATCGCCACCGAGGGCGCCGAGCTGGCCCGGGCGGCCGGGTTCACCGCCGAGGCGCGCTGGCAGCCGGGCACCGGGCCGGTCGCCGACACGATCATCGACGTGGCCGCGGAGATCGGCGCGCGGCTGATCGTGACCGGCAGCCGCGGGCTCGGCGGGATCAAGTCCCTGCTCGCAGGCAGCGTGTCCGACCGGATCATGCACCACGCCCGGCGGCCGGTGCTGATCGTGCCGCGCGCCGAGTCCTGACGGTCAGCGGCGGGCCGGCCACAGCGACCAGACGGCCAGCCACACCACCAGGCCGAACATCGCCAGGCCCAGCGGCACGTGCACGGACGTCGCGCCCGAGCCACCGGTCATCGACTGCACGAACCCGGCGAGCAGCAGCACCAGGCTCGCCAGCGCCGGGAAGCCGGACCCGCGCCAGGGCCGCCAGTACAGCACGGCGACGATGAGCAGCAGCGCTCCGCTGACGTGCACGGCCAGCGCGCCGGTGCCGTGCACGTCGAGCATCGCCTTGTCTCCGCCGAGGAACAGCCCGGCGAACAGGGCCTGGGCGAGGATCGCCAGGCCGTTCAGCAGGATCAGGACGCGCAGGGCGGTGAGCCCCCGCGTCACGGGCAGCACAGATGCGTCGGTCATGGTCCGACACGATGGCCGCCGCGGGCCGGGCGCGTCGTCCGCCACCGGAGGGCTTCCGCCGTACGCTCCCGGGCGTAGTCACGCGACCGGGGCCGGGCGGGTGGCCAGCTCCAGGTCGGTGACCAGCCGGGCGATCGCGGCGTCGCGCCGGAAGTCGATCAGGTGCAGGCCGCGGACGCCGGGCTGGGCCAGCGCGTGGCGGGCCTGCTCAAGCGCGAGCTCGTACGCGGCCTCGGACGGGTCGGGGGCGCGCTCCACCCGGTCGATCACCTCCGGCGGTACGGAGATGCCGGGGACGTGCGCGTCCATGAACCGCAGCGCGCGGGCGTTGCGGACCAGGCAGATCGTGGGCAGCAGCGCGGCGCGGCGGGTGAGGCCGGCGCGGGCGGCCAGCGCGGTGAACTCGGCCAGCAGGTCCGGGCGGTAGCAGATCTGCAGTTGCAGGAAGCCGGCGCCCGCGGCCGCCTTGGCCAGCGCGCGGCGCACCCGGTACGGATGCGGCGGCGCACCGGGGTTCTCCACGGCGCCGACGAACAGCGGCGGCGCCGGGTCGATGGCCCGCCCGGACAGGTACCGGCCGCGCGCCATCCCGGACGCCACCCGTACGAGCTGCGGGCCGTCGAGGTCGAACACCCGGCGGGCCTCCGGCTCGTCGCCCGCGGAGACGTCGTCGCCGGTCAGGCAGCAGACGTCGGTGACGCCGTGCAGTGCGGCGCCGGCGATGTCGGCCTGCGCGGCCAGCCGGTTCTTGTCGCGGCAGACGACCTGGAGGATCGGGTCGATGCCGAGGTGCTTCAGGGCGATGGCGATCGCGACGTTCGACGCGTGCGCGTGCGCGGCCGTGTTGTCGGTCGCGTTGACCGCGTCCACCCACGGCGCCAGCGGCTCGGCGCGGCGGCGCACCGCGTCGAGGCCGCCGCCGTCGATCACCGGCAGCTCGGCGGTGATCACCGTACGGTCCGGGTCGGCGAGGAGCCGGGCCAGGCGGGACGGGGCCGGCCCGGCGGTCATCGCGCCCAGCCCGCGGGCGTACGGCGATCCCGGCCGGAGAACAGGTTGCGCCATGAGGAAGTACCGTGCAGGCGGTTGTCCACCGGCGGGCGCAGCGCGGTGAACCCGTGCCGCAACAGCCGCGGCAGCAGCCGGGAGCGCTTGTACGCCTTGAGCCAGACGCAGCGCATCTCCGGGTTCACCTCGCAGCGGCCGTCCGGGCGCACGCCGCCGCACGGCCCGTTGCGCAGCGTCTTCGGACAGGTCATCGGGCAGGTGAGGCCGGTCTCGTGCAGGACGCACTGCCCGCACATCCGGCAGTCCCAGATCGATCCCTTGACGGTGTGCTCGAACGTCACCAAAGGCGTGCCCACCAGTCCCCCTCAGCGCGGATTCGCGTCCGTCGCCGTCAGCGTAAGAACGCCGAGTTTGTTGCGTCAATAGCTTGTAGTTGC
>Ga0164243_10012388_pt1 | contig 12083 bp, 12 predicted proteins | sample OricompcompostOP_FD_108781 | JGI IMG/M metagenome (GOLD analysis project Ga0164243, IMG submission 108781) | Organic Plus compost microbial communities from Emeryville, California, USA - Original compost - Organic plus compost (OP) | ecosystem: Engineered > Solid waste > Mixed feedstock >...
ACACCTCGGAGCCCGCCTGCGTGAAGCGGAAGATGTTGTCGACGAAGAACAGCACGTCCTGGCCCTGGTCGCGGAAGTACTCGGCGACCGTGAGGCCCGACAGAGCAACGCGCGCGCGGGCGCCTGGCGGCTCGTTCATCTGGCCGTACACCAGCGCACACTTGGAGCCGGCGGTGGAGCCGTTGTTCTCCTTCGGGTCGAGGTTCACCTTCGACTCGATCATCTCGTGGTAGAGGTCGTTACCCTCGCGCGTGCGTTCGCCGACGCCAGCAAACACCGAGTAGCCGCCGTGGGCCTTGGCGACGTTGTTGATCAGCTCCATGATGAGCACGGTCTTGCCGACGCCGGCACCGCCGAAGAGGCCGATCTTGCCGCCCTTGGCGTACGGCGCCAGCAGGTCGACGACCTTGATGCCGGTGACGAGGATGTTTGCTTCCGTCGCCTGGTCCTGGAAGGCAGGTGCCGGCTGGTGGATCGGGTACTCGGCAGCGCCCTTGATCGGGCCCGCCTCGTCCACCGGCTCGCCGATGACGTTCATGATGCGACCGAGCGTGGCGTCACCCACCGGAACCTTGATCGGAGAGCCGGTGTCGGTCACTTCCTGTCCGCGCACGAGACCTTCGGTCGAGTCCATGGCGATGGTACGCACCGTGTTCTCACCGAGGTGCTGCGCAACCTCGAGCACCAGGCGCGAGCCCTGGTTGGTAGTCTCGAGTGCGTTCAAGATTGCCGGCAGGTGGTCGTCGAACTGCACGTCGACGACGGCGCCCGTAACCTGGCGGATGCGACCAACTGTGTTTGCCATGTGCGTCTCCAACAGAATGATTTCAGGCGACCGACAGCGTCACGGGAATGTTTCCGCGCGTCGCCTTCGAGTAGGGGCAGATTTCGTGAGCGTCCTTCAGCAGCGCCTCGAGCTTGTCCTTGTCGGCACCGGGGATCGCGAGCTTGATATCGGCCTTGAGCGCGAAGCTCGTGGCGTCCTTGTCGAGCGTGACGGCGACCGTGACCTTGGCCGCCTGGCCGTCGAGGCCGTGCTTCTTGGCCAGCAGCAGCACCGCCTGGCCGAAGCAGGATGACCAGCCGAGCGCGAACAACTGCTCGGGATTGTGACCCTCGCCGGAGCCGCCGAGATCCTTGGGCAGCGCCATGGCGAGCGCGAGCTTCGAGTCCTCGAGCACGGCACGGCCGTCCCGTCCACCCTTCGTCGTCGCTGTCGTCGTGTAAGCCATGGCGGTGAGCCTCCTAGAGCGCCTCGGCGCCGGAGATAATCTCGATGAGCTCTTTGGTGATGTTGGCCTGACGCTGACGGTTGTAGCGGATCGTCAGCTTGTTAATCATGTCGCCGGCATTGCGCGTCGCGGAGTCCATGGCGCTCATCTGCGCACCATAGAACGAGGCGACATTCTCCAGAAGGCCGCGGAAGATCTGCGTCGATATGTTGAGCGTGACGAGATCGCCGAGCACCTCCTCCTCGGAGGGCTCATATTGGTGTACGGCCTCCGCAGCACCGGAAGCCTGCGCCTTCGTCTCAGGGATCTTCGCCGGGATGAGCTGCAGCGCCGTTGGCTGCTGCTTGATCACCGACTTGAACTCCGAGAAGTACAGCGTCGCGATATCGAAGCCGCCCTCCGCGTAGAGCTTCAGGACTTTCTGCGCGATCTCGTCGGCGTTGGCGAAAGCGATCTGGCGCACGGCGCGCAGGTCGACACGCTCGATGTAGTGCGTGCCGAGCTCGCGCTTCAGCGCCTCGGCGCCCTTGCGGCCGACCATCAGCATCTTGACGGTCTTGCCCTGCGCGAGCAGCCGCTGCGCATCCTGGCGCGCGAGCTTCGAGATGTTGGTGTTGAAGCCGCCGGCCAGACCACGCTCGCCGGTCATCACGATCATCAGGTGGACCTGATCGCGCCCCGTGCCGCCGAGCAACGGCGCCGAGCTTTTATCGGTGATGCGCGCACCGAGGCTGGCGATCATCTGGTCCATGCGCTCGGCGTAGGGGCGAGCGGCGGTCGCCACCTCCTGCGCGCGGCGCAGCTTCGCCGCGGCGACCATCTGCATCGCCTTGGTGATCTTGCGCGTCGCCTTCACCGAGGTGATGCGGTTCCTGAGGTCTTTTAAGCTTGGCATCGGGCCGCGCCTTCTCTCTTACCACTTCACCCTCTCCCCACCTGTGGGGAGAGGGTTGGGGTGAAGGGCAGCTACGAACCGCAGCGCCAGCCTCTGCCCCTCATCCATCCTTCTCCCCGCAATGCGGGAAGAAGGAGCTAGGCCGTGAAGCCCTTGGCAAACTTGTCGAGGAACTCGACCAGCTTCTTCTCCGTGTCCTCGGACAGCGCCTTCTTGCTGCGAATGTCCTCGAGTATGTCCTTGCCGTCTGTGCGCAGCAGACGCAGCAGATCGGCCTCGAACTTGGTCACCGATCCGACCGGAATGGCGTCGAGATAGCCGCGCGTGCCGGCGAAGATCACCGCCACCTGCTCTTCCATCTGCAGCGGCGAGAACTGCGGCTGCTTCAGGAGCTCGGTGAGGCGCGCGCCACGGGCGAGCATCTTCTGCGTCGCCGCGTCGAGGTCGGAGCCGAACTGCGCGAAGGCGGCCATCTCGCGATACTGCGCCAGCTCGCCTTTGATCTTGCCGGCGACCTGCTTCATCGCCTTGGTCTGCGCCGAGGAGCCGACGCGCGACACCGAGAGGCCGACGTTCACCGCCGGACGGATGCCCTGATAGAAAAGGTCGGTCTCGAGGAAGATCTGGCCATCGGTAATCGAGATGACGTTGGTCGGGATGTACGCAGACACGTCGTTGGCCTGCGTCTCGATGACCGGGAGCGCGGTGAGCGAGCCAGCGCCATGGTCGTCGTTGAGCTTCGCCGCGCGCTCGAGCAGGCGCGAGTGGAGATAGAACACGTCGCCCGGATAGGCTTCGCGGCCCGGCGGGCGGCGCAGCAGCAGCGACATTTGGCGATAGGCGACAGCCTGCTTGGAGAGGTCATCGTAGGCGATCACGGCGTGCATGCCGTTGTCGCGGAAATACTCACCCATGGTGCAGCCGGTGAACGGCGCGAGGTACTGCAGCGGCGCCGGCTCGGAAGCCGTGGCAGCGACAACGATCGAGTATTCCAGCGCACCGTGCTCCTCCAGCACCTTGACGAACTGGGCGACGGTGGAGCGCTTCTGGCCGACGGCAACGTAGACGCAGAAAAGCTTGTCCTTGTCGCTCTTGGCGGCCGAGTTGATCGCCTTCTGGTTGAGGATCGTGTCGAGGATGATGGCCGTCTTGCCCGTCTGGCGGTCGCCGATGATCAGCTCGCGCTGGCCACGGCCGACCGGGATGAGCGCGTCCACGGCCTTGAGACCGGTGGCCATCGGCTCGTGCACCGACTTGCGCGGCAGGATGCCCGGGGCCTTCACGTCGACACGCTTCTTGGTCTCGAACTGGATCGGACCCTTGCCGTCGATCGGGTTTCCGAGAGCATCGACGACGCGGCCGAGCAGGCCCTTGCCGACCGGCACCTCGACGATGGCGCCCGTGCGCTTGACGGTGTCACCTTCCTTGATGTTCCGGTCATCGCCGAAGATAACGATGCCGACGTTATCCGCCTCGAGGTTCAGGGCCATGCCGCTGATGCCGCCCGGGAACTCGACCAGTTCACCGGCCTGGACATTGTCGAGGCCGTAGACGCGAGCGATGCCATCGCCCACCGACAGCACCTGACCGATTTCGGAGACCTCGGCTTCCTTGCCGAAATTCTTGATCTGGTCCTTGAGGATCGAGGAGATCTCTGCGGCCCGGATGTCCATTACTTGCCTCTTCCCTTAACAGTGTCTGTTGTCTCGTGCTGGGCGCTGGCGCCCGAACGGCCCACATCGCAAGAAAGGCCGCGACTGACCCGCGGCCTATCCCCTTTGATCAACCAGTTCCCTTCAGCACGACTTTCAGGTTCGCGAGCTTCGTCCTGAGCGAGGAATCGAACATGCGGCTGCCCACCTTGACCACCAGGCCGCCGAGCAGCGAGGGGTCAACCTTGACGGTGAGACGCACGTCCTTGCCGTAGGACGATTTCAATTGGTTCTTGAGAGCCGTGAGCTGCTCGTCGCTGAGCGGCAGCGCCGACTGCACTTCTGCGGCCAGCTCGCCGCGATGCAGAGCGAGTTGCTGCTTGAAGCTCTTGATCATGTCCTCGGCAGCGAACAGGCGCCGGTTGCGCGCCACGACACGGAGAAAATTGCTCGTCGTTGCACCCACCGAGGCCCAGTCCATGACCGCCTTGAGCGCGCGATCCTGGTCCTCGGCGGCAAACGCCGGACTGTTGACCAACCGCTTCAGATCGGCGCTCTGATCGAGCAGCCCCTGAAACTTGCCGAGATCGGTGTCGACCGTATCGAGCTCACCCTGCTCGCGCGCCAAGTCGAATAGCGCGGCGGCGTACCGCCCCGCCACACCCGACGTCATCTGATTTTCCGTTGCCACGTCAAAAAGCTCTCGCCGGCGCACATGACGGGGGCCTCGGGCCGTTCAGGCTCGCCCACACCCTCCCCCGCTTTGAGGAAATTTATTTGCACGAGAGGGGAAGCGCGGGCTCCCGACCGCAGCCCCCCTGCAAAAGTGCGCGGGTTGTCTAACATGCGCGGCGCGGGCCTTCAACCGAAGACAGGCGCCGCAATGCCGCATTCGCGGCATTGGAAAACAAGCGTCACAAGATGAACAGAAGCTGCACGGGCCCTTCAGAGCGGGTTCAGGCCGAGAAGTATTGAATGCCCCTCATGGCCGGCAAGCAAGCCGGCACCGGATCATCAGGGGACGACAATGACCACCACCCGCAAGCTCACTTCCATCATCACCGCCGCGGCGATCGCACTGACGAGTCTCGGCACGGTAACCACGACGGCCTATGCCGGCGGCTATCGCGACGGCGGCCACGGCTACCACGAGGGCCATCGTGGCGGATACCGCGGCGGCCGCGACCGCTACTACGCGCACCACAAGCGGAAGAACAAGACGGGCAAGTACATCGCCATCGGTGCCGCGGCCCTGATGCTCGGCATCATCGCTTCGGAGGCTTCGCGCCGTTAGCCATCAGCGGCTCCCTGCCTCCGCGCCGGAGGCCCCTCGCCTCCGGCGATCGAATTTTTCACCTAGTGATTGAAAACACGCGATTTTCGACCCCCAGGAATACTGACTGTGCGCCCCCACCCTTGCGCCAGTCCGGGCCGGACCTTCCCCCCAGGTCCGGCCCTTTTCGTATCCGCCACAAAGATATATCTTGCGATACGTCTAATTCAGTCCTATCTTACGATACATCGAAACGTAAGAAGGATTGAAGAATGTTTGGAATGAGAGATCACGATCATCGCCGAGAGCGTTGGGCCAGCCCGCGATCCGGCCGGCATGGTCACGGCCGGGGCCACGGGCACCGCCACGACCGCGGCGACAGCGATTGGTTCCGCGTCGGCCGCATGTTGGCTCACGGCGACCTGAAGCTGCTTGCACTCGCACTCATCGAGCAGCAGCCGCGCCATGGCTATGAGCTCATCAAGCTCATCGAGGAGCAGACGCAAGGCGCCTACAGCCCGAGCCCCGGCGTCGTCTATCCGACGCTGACCTTCCTCGAGGAGGCGGGTTACGCCACGGCCGAAAGCGAGGGTGCAAAGAAGACCTACGCCATCACCGAAGCCGGCCGCGAGTACCTGAAGGAAAACCGCCAGGTCGCCGACATGATTCTCGAGCGCCTTGCGGCCATCGGCGAGAGGTTTGCGCGCCGGCGTCGGGACCGGGACAACGACGAAGATGCGAATGTTCCAAAGCTCGTCGAAGCGGCCTTGGACAACCTGCGCGATGCCGCCGTCAAGCAGTTGGCGAAGGATGCCGACGCCGAGACGGTGATCGTCGAGATCCTGGCCCGCACCGCCAAGGACATCCGCAACGCGTAGTGAGACCAATGCGAACGTCGAGACGACGGGAGCTTGCGTAGATCCCGGCCTTCGCCGGGATGACGTTATGAAGGAATCCTCGGTACACTCTACCGTCACCCCGACCCAGGTCGGGGTCTATGCAAGTCTCAACGGGCAAGACGCAATAGGAGCGCGCAGCGTCCAACCACTAGCCGACCTGCGTCGCCAGCCACCAGGTCGTGCCACCTGCGTCCTGCACGCCGCCGCGCTTGTCTTCGTCGTCTTTCTGCACCGGCACCATGACCGACTTGGCGCCGGCCTCGAGCGCCCGCCGATAGCTGGCATCAACATCGCCGACGTAGACATGCACGTGAGCAGGCATTGCCGGCCAGCCGTCGACTTCGTCGGCCAACATCACGACCGTGTCGTCGATACGCGCTTCCGCATGTTTGAGCGTGCCGTCAGGCCGCTCATAGATGCGCAGTGGCTGAGCGTCGAACACCGCGCATAGGAACGTCAGCGTCGCCTTTGCGTCGCTGACGATCAGATAGGGCGAAACGGAATTGTAACCCTTGGGCTTCCAATCGGACATGTGTGCTCCCTCTTGCGCCGCCCTCTCCACGCGGCCCTCCTGGCCCAGGCAGGGATCCGCACAAGCTCCAGCCGTGCAACGTCTAAAGAAAACTGTACGGATCTATGTCGACCGTAAGGCGAATATCGCCCTTCAAGGGCGGCAGGTCGGCAAGCCAGGCGCGCAAATAGGCCTGCACGTCGAGCTCGCGCGGCGCCTTGACCAAGAGCCGCCAGCGATGCCGTCCGCGAATGACGGCAAGCGGCGCCTCTGCCGGCCCCAGCACTTCGATTTTCTCCGATGGTGGCGCGCGATGCGCGATGTCGCGCGCAACGAGCTGCGCCGTCTCCTTGTCGCGCGCCGCGACGATCAGCGCCACGAGACGCCCGAACGGGGGCAGCAGCCCTTTGCGTCGCGCCGCGATCTCCTGCTCGATGAACGCCTCGCGGTCGCCGTTGATGATCGCCGCCATCACCGGATGATCGGGCATGTGCGTCTGCACATAGCCGCGCCCTTCCGCCAACGCGCGCCCGGCCCGGCCCGTCACCTGATGCAGAAGCTGGAAGGTGCGCTCGCCGGCGCGTGGATCGGCACCCTGCGCGAGCCCAAGATCGCCATCGACGATGCCGACGGTAGCGAGGTTGGGAAAGTGATGGCCCTTGGCGACGATCTGCGTACCTATGACGATGTCTATGCCGCCGCCTTCGATGTCGCGGATGATCTCGCGCATCTCCGTGAGCCCGGGGATGAGGTCGGACGACAGCAGCGCGACCTTCGCCTCGGGAAAGCGCTCCGCCACTTCTTCGGCTACGCGCTCCACACCCGGCCCGCAGGCGACGAGCGCGCCCGGCTCTGAGCACTTCGGGCACTTCTCGGGAAGCGGAATAGAAAACCCGCAATGGTGGCAGTGCAGCCGGCCGCGGAAGCGATGCTCGACCAGCCACGCCGTGCACTGGGGACATTCGATGCGGTGCCCGCAAGACCGGCACAGCGTCAGCGGCGCATATCCGCGTCGGTTGAGGAACAGCAGCGTCTGCTGCTTGTCCTTGAGCGTCTTTGTGATTGCCTCGACCAGCGGCGGTGCCAGCCACTTGCCTTTCTCCGGCGGTGTCACGCGCAGATCGATCGGGGTAATGTCGGGCAGCGCCGCGCCGGAGAAGCGTCCCGGCAGCACGACGTGCCGATAGCGACCGGTACGCGCGTTGACGTGCGATTCAATCGACGGCGTCGCCGAAGCAAGGATCACCGGGAAGCCGCCAAGGCTGCCGCGCACCACCGACATGTCGCGCGCCTGATAGTGCACGCGGTCATCCTGTTTGTAGCCGGCATCGTGCTCTTCATCGACGACGATGAGACCGAGATCGCTGAACGGCAGGAACAGCGCCGAGCGGGCGCCGACGACGACACGCGCCTCTCCAGTCGCTGCCTGTCGCCATACGCGTCCGCGCTCCGGCCCCGACAGCGCCGAATGCCACTCAACGGGAGCCGCGCCAAAGCGCGCCTCGAAGCGACGCATGAACTGATCGGTGAGCGCGATCTCCGGCAGCATGATCACCGCCTGCTGACCGCGCTCCAGCGCCCGCGCGACAGCCTCGAAATACACTTCCGTTTTGCCGGAGCCGGTGACGCCGTCGAGCAGCGACACGGAGAAGTTTCCGCCGTCGACGGCCGACTGCAGCGTATGCACGGCTGCGGCCTGTTCCGGGGTGAACTCGGTCGTGCGGTGCTTCGGGTCGGGCATCGGCGGTCGCTTTTCCGGGATCACCACCTCGACCAGATTGCCCGAGGCAACGAGCCCGTCGACGACCCCCGTCGAGCACCCCGCGGCCTGAGCCAGTGCCGCCTTGGCGCGGATAGCACTGTCACCAGCAATCTCCAGCGCCCGCCTCCTCGCCGGCGTCATGCGTGGCGGCTCGCCCGCACCCTCGACCAGCGTGACGCCGAAACGCGGCTTCTGCGGCTCGAACACGGCGCGGGCGCTCATCATCATGCGCACCGTCATGCCAAGGGGAGCCAACGTGTACTTGGCGATCCACTCGGCAAAACGCAGCGAGATGGGCGGCAGCGGCGGTGCATCGAGCCGCGCCGTGATCGCCTTCAGCTTCTTCGCATCGACCGGCTTACCCGGTTCGCCAATCGATTTGTCCCACACGACTCCGATCCGGCTCTGCGGCCCGAACGGCACCAGCACGAAGCAGCCGGGCTCGATCTCCACCTCGGCCGGCACCAGGTAGTCGTACGTCTGGTCAAGCGCCACGGCGAGCACCACCGGCGCCAACCGCAGGCCAGCGCGCGCCTCCACCTCCAGCGTATCGAGCAGCCCACTCACGTTCGCCTCTCGCGCAACCATCCCCCTCCCCTTGATGGGGAGGAGCTAGGGGTGGGGTGTACGAGCAGAAGCGTTTGCCAGGAATCTAGCCGTGCCCTCGCGCGATCCCGCCGCCCCCGCCCCCTCCCCACGAACGGGAGGGGAGAAGAGGCGCGCAGCGGCGCCGGCAGGCGACTGATCGGCTTGATCGACATGAGCCTCAGAGCTGGAGGAACGAATCGCGTGCAAGACTTAAGCCCGCTGTGCATCGAGCCAAGGGCAATCTCGCACAATGCTTGCCGATACCACAGATTAACTCGAGATCGAGAGGCAGCGGCTAAGCTGCCCACGCCGCAGGGACCCCCGGCGCTCTCCCAGGAACGCGTTGCCCATGGAATATAAAGACTACTACAAGATCCTCGGTGTCGAACGAGACGCCTCCCAGGATGATATCAAGCGCGCCTACCGCAAAATGGCGCGCACCTACCATCCCGACGTCAACAAGGAGCCGGGGGCAGAGACCAAATTCAAGGATGCAGGCGAGGCCTACGAGGTCCTGAAGGATCCGGAGAAGCGCGCCGCCTACGATCAGCTCGGTCCCAACTGGCAGCAGGGCCAGGATTTCCGGCCGCCGCCCAACTGGGATGCGGGCTTCGAGTTCTCTGGCGGCGGCTACACCGACACCGACGCCTCGCAGTTCTCCGACTTCTTCGAAGGCCTGTTTGGACGCGCACGCGCCGGTGGCGCCCGCAGCGGCTTCGCCCGCCGCGAGTTCCACGCCCAAGGCGAGGACCACCATGCCAAAATCGTCATTCCTCTGGTCGACACGTACACTGGCGCCAAACGCGACATCACCCTGCGCGTGCCGGAGATCGACGACAGCGGCCACGTCGGCCTCAAGGATCGCACGCTCTCCGTCACCATCCCCAAGGGCATCCGCGAGGGTCAGCACATCCGGCTCGCCGGTCAGGGCTCGCCGGGCATCGGCAAAGGCCAGCCGGGGGACCTATATCTGGAGGTGGCGTTTGCCCCCGATCCCATCTTCCGCGTCGACGGCAAGGATGTGACGTTCGACCTGCCGGTGACGCCCTGGGAAGCCGCGCTTGGCGCTTCCGTCAAAGCGCCGACTCCGGAGGGTGCTGTGATGCTCAAAATCCCGCCCGGCTCCACGAAGGGCCGCACAATGCGCCTCAAAGGCAAGGGTATCCCGGGCAATCCGCCGGGCGATCTCAATGCCGTTCTGAAGATCGAGCTGCCCCCGGCCGACAGCGACAAGGCAAAGGAGATATATAAAGAGATGGAGCGTGAGTTGCCCTTCAACCCACGCGCCAGCTTGGGAGTGTAACAGATGCCAGCCGACACCAAGCCAAAGCAGCCTCTCGTCGTGCTCGACGAGGAGGAGATCACCCTCGCCGAGCTGACCCGCACCTGCCGCGTGCATGCGGAGTGGGTGGTAGAGCTGGTCGACGAGGGTGTGATCGAGCCCCGTGGATTGCGCGAAGGTGCGAGCACCCCGCAATGGCGCTTCTCGGCGACGAGCATCGTGCGGGTCGAGAAGGCGCGGCGCCTGCAGCGCGACCTCGGGGTCAATCTTCCCGGCGTTGCCCTGGCTCTCGAGTTGCTCGACCGCATCGACTCCCTCGAAGCACGTCTGCGCTCGGCATCCGCGCGTCCCGAGCCCCACGACGCTGATTAACGGTTCGCAGCCTCGAATCGGCTACATTTATCGAGCGACCCGATCTCAAGGTTGTCATCCTCGGCCTTGAGCCGATGATCCAGCATGCAGCCCGTACCGAGTCCTAGAACGAATTGAGAGATGGATCCTCGGGACAAGCCCGAGGATGACAGATGACACATGACGGACGGGGATACAGCGGAACTCGAGCTGCCGCTCGGCGCCGATCTGGAGCGCGCCGTCGCCGATTGGCTCGCGCACCTGCGTCATGAGCGCGGCCACGCCGACAAGACGCTCGAGGCTTACGCGCGCGACGTGCGCCAGTTTCTTTCTTTCATCGCACAGCAGCTCGGCCACCCGCCTTGCCTCGCCGATCTCGCCAACCTCGACATCAAGACGTTCCGCGGCTTCCTTGCTTCGCGCCGGCGCACAGGCGCGGTTAGCCGCTCCCTCGCCCGCGCGCTCTCTGCACTCCGGCAGCTCTTCCGTTGGCTGGATGCAAAGGGCATCGTCGAAAACCGCGCCATATTGCAGCTCACGATGCCGAAGGTGCCTCACTCGGTACCCAAGCCGTTGACCGTTGGCAAAGCTGCCGAGGTCGTCGATGCCGGCGCCGAAGCCGAGCTCGACTGGGTATGCGCCCGCGACGTTGCCGTGCTGCTCTTGCTTTACGGCTGCGGCCTGCGCATAGCCGAGGCGCTGAGCCTCACGCCGAGAGACGCACCGACAGCCGATCGTGACGTGCTGCGCATCACCGGTAAAGGCGACAAGGAGCGCCTCGTCCCAGTGCTGCCAGTGGTCTGCGAAGCCGTCGCACGCTACCGGGCGCTCTGCCCCTACACGCTCGAGCCCGACGAGCCGCTGTTCCGTGGCGCCAAGGGTGGACCACTGTCACCACGCATCATCCAGCTCGCCATGCAGCGGCTGCGCGCAGCGCTCGACCTTCCGGCGACGGCGACACCACACGCGCTCCGCCACTCGTTCGCGACGCACCTTCTGTCGGCCGGTGGCGACCTGCGCCAGATCCAGGAGCTGCTCGGCCACGCCTCGCTGTCGACGACGCAGGCCTACACCGAGGTCGATCGTGAACGCCTGCTAGCTGTCTATGACGCAGCCCACCCACGCTCCTGAACGCCCATAAACAAAGGCTTTCCGAGCCCTCTTGGTAAACGTCGACCGCAATTCCGCCGCTTTTTTTCGGCGGTACGGCGCTACAATGGGGGCCTCCCCAACAACTGCATCGGAGTTTAGAAGTCGCATGCGCCCACGTTCGCGCTTCGCTTTCGCCGTGATGGCAATGGCGGCCGCAATGCCGGCGGCAGCCGCAGAGAAGGTCAGCCCGCCGCAGACCTGCAGCGGCATCGACATGCTGGCCGAGACCGCCGCCAAGGATCCGCAGACCTACGATCGCATCATGGCTGCCGCCACGGCGACGAAGAACGCCGACGCCATTCTCTGGAAGGTCGAGAAGCCGGGCCGCCCGACATCATACCTGTTCGGCACAGTTCACCTGACCGACGAGCGTGTGACGACGCTGTCACCCGCAACTGAAAGCGCGCTCAAGGCCTCCAAGACGATCGCGCTCGAGGTCTCGGACATCTCGGAGACGGCGACCTCGACGGTCATCGCCAAATCAGC
>Ga0164243_10012391_pt1 | contig 12081 bp, 8 predicted proteins | sample OricompcompostOP_FD_108781 | JGI IMG/M metagenome (GOLD analysis project Ga0164243, IMG submission 108781) | Organic Plus compost microbial communities from Emeryville, California, USA - Original compost - Organic plus compost (OP) | ecosystem: Engineered > Solid waste > Mixed feedstock >...
CACGAGGTGGGCGTCGACGAACGGCCGCCCGGGGGAGCCGGCCAGCTCGAACCGCCGGGGAGCTCCCTCGTGGACGGCGGCGATGGTCGTCTCGAAGCTGAAGCGCTCGGCATGGACCGACGCGGCGGGATCGGCCCCCAGATAGCCCGGCTTGGTCCAGAAGTCGTCGACGTAGGTCGGGTCGAGCGGCGGGATGGCGCCCTGGATGTCGGCGAAGTAGCCGCTGCCCAGCACCTCGTGCGCGTACCAGCCGCGCGGCGGGAACCCGAGCAGCGTCGCCTCGCGCAGCGCGGCCCGCTCCTCGTCGCCCAGCCCGGCGTAGATGTCGCCGCCGCCGCCCGGATTGATCGCGTCCATGACCGCCGGGAAGCTGTTCGTCCGCCGCAGCACGCGCAGCGCATGCAGCCGCGCCGTCCAGAAGCTCGGCACGGCGCTGTTGCTGCCGAGGACATAGGGCATGAAGCCGTCCCACACGCCGCGGGTGTGCTCGGCCGCGCCGATCGTCTGGTAGGCCCCGCCGCTCCCGCCGTACAGATAGCCGTAGGGCCGGTGCGCGCCGTAGAGCTCGGCGGCGAGCTGGCGCGAGAACTTGGCGGCCGCGGCGTTCACCCGGTAGGCGGCGATCGTCGGGTCCGCGGCGCTGCGGCTGAAGGCCGAGCCGTTGTTGGTCTGAACGTAGTAGGCGCCGCTGTCGAAGCTGAAGCCGATGTCGCCGGTCGCCACCTCGAAGGCGATCGGGAACGGGCCGACGTCGGCCGAGGTGGCCAGCGGATAGGTGTTGTGGTGGAACCGCCCCTGGTAGCGCTCCGCCGGCGGGAAATAGAAGGAGAAGCGCGCGTCCGTGCCGCGGAAGCCGCCGTGCACGTAGCGGTGCGGGACCGGATGGTCGCGCAGCTCGTTCACCTCCACGTACGGATCGTTGAAGAGCGGATCGACAGCCTCCGCCGTCACTTGGACCTGCGCCATTCGATTTCCTCCCAGCCGCTCTTTTCGCCCTGGCGCGAGAAGCTGCGCACCGGCTCGGCGACGATTAGTGAACAGTGGTTCACAACCATTGGCCGACGCGCGCCGCCTGTCAATCCGAGGCGCCCGGCGCGTGTGACCCGCTCGTCAGGGCGAACGGGGGCGCCCGGCTCAGCCGGACCGGCCCCGCCGCGACACACTTTGTCACGCAGCTGCTGCGCAGCAGCAAAGCGCCGCCGCGAAAAGCGAGGCTGCGGCGGCGGCCATCTTATCCCCGTCTGGTGGCCTATCCCCAATCTGTCACCGGGCGCCCCGGCCGTCGCCGCATCCCCGCACCCCGGAGGCTGCCCTTGGACCACGTACTCGAACGCGCGGCGCGGTTCCGCGACCAGGTTTTCCCCCAGCAGCAGGCGCTCTACCAGCGGCTCGCCAGCCACGGCCAAAGCCCGAAGGCGCTAATGATCTCCTGCGCGGACAGCCGCGTCGTGCCCGAGATCATCACCCAGGCCGCGCCGGGCGACCTGTTCGTCTGCCGCAACGCCGGCAACATCGTCCCGCCCTTCTCCCAGGCCAACGGCGGCGTCTCCTCCGCGGTGGAGTACGCGGTGGTGGCGCTCGGCGTGCGCGACATCGTCGTCTGCGGCCATTCCGACTGCGGCGCGATGAAGGCCTTCTCCAATCCCGAGGCGCTGGCCCGGATGCCGAACGTCGCCGCCTGGCTGCGCCACGCCCAGGCCGCTCACAGCGTGGTCTGCTGCGCCTACCACGACCTGGGAGAGGCCGAGGCCACCCGCGTGCTCGCGCTGGAGAACGTGGTGGTGCAGATCAACCACCTGCGCACCCACCCCTCGGTCGCCTCGGCGGTGGCCCGTGGCGAGCTCAGCCTGCACGGCTGGTTCGTCGACATCGAGACCGGCGGCATCCTCGCCCTCGACGGCAAGAGCGGGCAGTTCATGACCGTCCGCGACAACTCGCCTCTGCCGGTGGCGGTGTCGGCCGCGCCGCGCCTGGCCGCCGCCGACCTGCTCCGGGACGCCGCGGCATGACCGCCGTCCCGATCAGCGCCGGCGACGCGCACGCGCCCGGCCGCACGATGCGCGACTTCACCGCATCGGTGGTCGTCTTCCTCGTCGCCCTGCCGCTCTGCATGGGCATCGCCGTGGCCTCCGGCGTTCCGGCCGAGAAGGGCCTGATCACCGGCATCATCGGCGGGCTGGTGGTCGGCCTCCTGGCCGGCTCGCCGCTGCAGGTCAGCGGCCCCGCCGCGGGCTTGGCGGTGATCGTCTTCGAGGTGGTGCAGCAGCACGGCCTGACGATGCTCGGGCCGATCCTGTTCCTGGCCGGGCTGATCCAGCTCGCCGCCGGCGCGCTCAGGCTCGGCCAATGGTTCCGGGCGATCTCGCCGGCCGTGGTGCACGGCATGCTGGCCGGCATCGGCCTGTTGATCGTGGTCGGCCAGGTGCATGTGCTGTTCGGCGACGGGCCGAAGCCCAACGGGCTGCAGAACCTGCTGGCGATCCCCGGGGCCTTCCTGAGCCTCGATCCGGCGACCCTCGGCGCCGCCGAAGGCGCGTTCGCCGTCGGCGTGGCGACGATCGCCGCCATGCTGATCTGGGAGAAGGTCCGGCCGGCGAAGCTCAAGCTGGTCCCGGGCGCCCTCCTGGGAGTCCTGGCCGGCGCCCTGCTCGCCGCGGCGCTGCAGCTGCCTGTCCACAGGATCGCCGTGCCGGAATCGATCGTCGGCGCGATCACCCCGCCGGACGCCGGCTCGCTGGCGCGGATGGCCGAGCCGGCGCTGCTGATCACCGCGATCGCCATCGCCTTCATCGCCTCGGCCGAGACCCTGCTGTCGGCGGCGGCGGTCGACCGGATGCACGCCGGCCCGCGCACCCGCTACAACAAGGAGCTGGCGGCCCAGGGCTTCGGCAATATGCTGTGCGGCCTCGCCGGCGCCCTGCCGATGACCGGCGTGATCGTGCGCAGTTCGGCGAACGTCCAGGCCGGCGCCCAGACCCGGCTGTCGACGATCCTGCACGGCGTCTGGATTCTCGCCTTCGTCGCCCTGCTGCCCGGCGTGCTGCGGCAGATCCCCAGCGCGGCGCTGGCCGGCGTGCTGGTGGTCACCGGCTGGCGGCTGGTCAGCCTGCAGCACGCCCGCCACCTGTTCGAGCGCCACGGCGTGCTGCCGACCGTCATCTGGGCCGCCACCTTCATCGCGGTGGTCGCCACCGACCTGCTGACCGGGGTGCTGGTCGGCATGGCGCTGACGCTGGTCGAGCTGGTCCCGAACCTTCGCAAGCTCCGCCTGCGGATCCGGGCGCACGACATCGCTCCGGACGAGCGCGAGCTCAGCCTGGAGGGCGCGGCGACCTTCGTGCAGCTGCCGAAGATCGCCAAGGCGCTGGAGGCGGCGCCCACGGGCGGGACGATCCGGCTGAACCTAGAACGCGTCTCCTGCCTCGACCACACCTGCGCCGAGGTCCTCACCGAGTGGCTGCGCGGCCGTCAGACGAGCGGCGGCCGCGTGGAGGTGCGGGCGCACGACCCCGTGCGTCAGCGCCTGACCCTGGCCGGCGGCCACGCCTGAGCCGGGACGTCGGGCGGCGGGCTAAGAGGCCGGCGCCGCCGCCCGACACACTTTGTCACAATTTGTCACACGCCTGAGAAAGATCGGCGCAGCTTGGATCGTCAGGGTCCGGATCACGCCGGACCCGCGGCCGCCATGGCGGGTCGGCCCCTCACCCTCCAGCCCGCCAGGGATGTCGTGTCCAAACTCGCCCTTTATTCCGTCGCCGCAGCGGCGTGTCTCGCCGCCTGCCCCGCCTACGCCGGCGAGGGCGCGCTCAGCGCCGAGGAGGCCGCCCGCCTGCGCGCCGAGATCACCGCGCTGAAAACCCAGATCCGCGGGCTGGAGCAGCGCCTCGACGCCGCCGCGCCCGCGTCCGCTGAGCCCGCGCCGATCCAGCAGCTCGCGGCCGAGCCGAAGGACGAGACAACGATCCGCTGGAAAGGCTCGCCGGAGTTCGTCAGCGGCGAGCGCACCTTCAAGGTGAAGGGCCGCATCCAGGCCGACGCCGGCTACGTCTCGCAGCCGCCCGGCCTCGACGACCCGGCGTTCGGCTTCGCCAGCGAGTTCCGCCGCATCCGCCTCGGCGGCGAAGGCTCGCTCGGCGCCGGCGTCGGCTACAAACTCGAGCTGGAGCTCTCGGACAACGCCGTCGACCTGGTCGACACCTTCGTCACCTACGAGTCCGGCCGCTGGCTGCTGACCGCCGGCAATCACAACGCCTTCCAGTCGCTCGACGAGCTGACCGGCGACACCACCGGCTCCTTCATGGAGCGGGCCGCCTTCACCGACGCCTTCAACTTCGAACGCCGGCTGGGGGTCTCGGCGCAGTACCGGGGCAAGCCCTGGCTGGTTCAGGCCGGCGTCTTCACCGACGACGTCGAGGCGCTGTCCGACGCCAGCGACGGGCCGGAGGGCGGCGACGAGAACGACAGCTTCAGCCTCGACGGGCGGGTGGTGTTCGCGCCGAAGCTCGCCGGGACACAGCTGCACCTCGGCGGCTCCGCCCACTGGCGCAAGCTCAACCGCACGGCCGACGCCGGCACGCGCTATCGCCAGCGGCCTTACCTGCACGCCAACAACAGCCGCGTCGTCGCAACCCCGACGCTCGCCGTCGACCGTGAGTTCAACTACGGCCTCGAGGCGGCGCTGATACGCGGCCGGCTGCACCTCGCCTCCGAGGTCCACTGGCTGCGCGCCCGGCGGCCGGCGGCGGCCGACGCCGCCTTCGTCGGCGCCTACGGCGAGGTCGGCTGGTTCCTCACCCCGGGCGACCGCCGCGGCTACAAGGACGGCCAGTTCGCCCGCAGCACGCCCGCCCGGCCGCTCGGCGACGGCGGCTTCGGCTCGGTGCAGGTCAGCCTGCGCTACGACTACCTCAGCCTGGACGACGGCGCGGTCCGCGGCGGCGAACAGCGCGGCTATCTCGGCGCGCTGATCTGGCAGCCGGTGCGCGACTTCCGGATCAACCTGAACTACGGCTACCTCGACTACAGCGGCGCGGCTCTGGCCGCGGCCGGCGGCGAGCGCGACTACGGCCTGCACGTCGGCGCGGCGCGCTTCGAGCTCGACTTCTGACGGCCGCCCAAACTGGACATCGCGGCCCCCGGGTTCCATTTTCCCGGCTCAAACGGCCGTACGCCGCGGCAGTCAGAGGATGGGTCGCCCGCAAGGGCGCCCAGGTGGGGCCGCCCCGATGTTCATGCGCTTCTTCACCGAGCTGCGCGAAGCCAAGGTCCCGGTCACCCTCAAAGAGTACCTCATGCTGATGGAGGCGCTCGACAAGGCGGTGATCGACCGGCGGGTGGACGACTTCTACTACCTGTCGCGCGCCGCCCTGGTGAAGGACGAGCGCAACCTCGACAAGTTCGACCGGGTGTTCGGCCACGTCTTCAAGGGCCTGGAGCGGATCGAGGGCGACGAGGCCGCGGACATCCCCGCCGAGTGGCTGCGCAAGATCTCCGAGAAGTTCCTCACCGAGGAGGAGAAGGCGCTGATCGAGTCCCTCGGCGGCTTCGACAAGCTGATGGAGACCCTGGCCGAGCGGCTTAAGGAGCAGCAGAAGCGCCACGAGGGCGGCAACAAGTGGATCGGCACCGGCGGCACCTCGCCGTTCGGGGCCTTCGGCTACAATCCCGAAGGGGTGCGCATTGGCCAGGACAAGGGCCGCCACGGCCGGGCCGTGAAGGTCTGGGACAAGCGCGAATACAAGAACCTCGACGACTCCGTCGAACTCGGCACCCGCAACATCAAGGTCGCCCTGCGCCGGCTGCGCCGCTGGGTGCGCGAAGGCGCCGCCGACGAGTTGGACATGCCCGGCACCATCCGCGGCACGGCGGAGAAGGGCTACCTCGACATCCAGTTGCGTCCGGAGCGGCGCAACAATGTCAGCGTGCTGCTGTTCCTCGACATCGGCGGCTCGATGGACGGCCACATCAAGGTCTGCGAAGAGCTGTTCTCGGCGGCCCGCGCCGAGTTCAAGAACATGGAGTTCTACTACTTCCACAACTGCCTCTACGAGGGCGTGTGGAAGGACAACCGTCGCCGGAACACCGAGAAGATCGCCACCTGGGACGTGCTGCACAAGTTCCCGCACGACTACAAGGTCATCTTCGTCGGCGACGCCAGCATGAGCCCCTACGAGATCACCCACTCCGGCGGCTCGGTGGAGCACTGGAACGAGGAGGCCGGCGGCGTCTGGCTGCAGCGCGTCGTCGACATCTACGAGCACCTGGTCTGGCTGAACCCGGTGCCCGAGCGCCAGTGGGACCACACCAACTCCATCAGCCTGATCAAGCAGCTGATCGGCGGCCGCATGTTCCCGATGACCCTCGACGGGCTGGAGCGGGCGATGAAGGAGCTGGCCCGCTGACCGGGGCGCAGCGCATCAGCGACTTCCTCGCGGAGGACGCCGCCGAGACCGACGCAGCCCAGGCGGCGACCAACCAGGCGATCTTCCTCACCGCCGAGCGGCTCTGCGCCCTGCACGGCTTCCAGAAAGTCTCGGTGCGCGACATCACCGCCGAAGCCGGCGTCAACCTGGCCTCGGTGAACTATCACTTCGGCTCCAAGGACGCCCTGCTCTTCCAGATCTTCCACAAGCGGGCCAGCGAACTGAACCGCGAGCGGGCGCGGATGCTGCACGCCGCCCACGACCGGCACGCCGGCGCCCCGCCGGTGCGCGAAATTCTCGAGGCGCTGTTCGCCCCGCCGCTGCGCTGGTCGGAGCCGGGGAACCCGCGCCAGGTGTCGATGCAGTTCATCATCCGCGCCCGGGCGGAAGGCACCGCTGAGATGCGCGAGGCGCTGCAGCACGACGTCTCGCACCTGGAGCGCTTCGCCGAGGCGCTGATCGCCGCCCGGCCGGACCTGGCGCCGGAGACGGTCTATTGGCGGCTGCACTTCTGCCTGGGGCTGGTCCACAACAGCCGGCCAGCCGAGTTCGAGCGCCTGAACCACCTCTCCGGCGGCCTCACCGCCGTCGCCGACGGCCCGGCCCTGCTGACCCGGATGCTCGACTTCGCCGAGGCGGGATTTCTGAGGTGAGGATCCTCCCCGTTTGGGGGAGGTGACCGAAGGCCGGAGGGGGCTTCCACTCAGATGCTGATGAAGCTACGGCAGGCTTCTCAGCGGAAGCCGCCTCACCCGCTACGCGGAAGCTCCCCCCAGCGCCGACTCGACATCGGCGAACACCGCGTTCCACGCCCCCGGCGCCGGCTGGCGGAACAGCCGGACCGAGGGATACCAGGAGCTTTCGGTGCGGCCGCGCAGCCAGCGCCAGTCGGTGGCGAAGGCCGGCAGCAGCACCCAGGTCGCAATCCCCAGCGAGCCGGCGACGTGGGCCGCGGCGGTGTCGACGGTGATCACCAGGTCGAGGCCGGCGAACAGCTCGGCCGCCTCGCGGAAGTCGCGCGTGCCGGTCGCCTCCGGCCGCAGGTCGCGGCCGAGCCCGAGCAGGCGAGCGGCGAGGTCCGGCGGCAGCGAGCGGTTACGGTCGTTGACGTGTCTCGGATCGCCGCGCGGCACGACGCCGATCCCGCCGCCGCCACGACGCGGCGCCAGGGCGAGCGGCGGCGGCGGCGCCTCCAGCCCGAGCCGGCAGGGCAGCGAGCCCATCTGCACCCAGAGATCGCAATCCGGCAGCCGGCGTTGCTGCTCCGAGAACGGCGTCACGTCGTAGCCCAGGCCGGCGAACAGCGGCCGCATCAGGGCGTTGCAGCCGACGGTCACCCGCGCGCCGCGGGCGCGCAGCAGCGGCAGGTAGCGGCCGAACATCACTTGGTCGCCGTAGCCCTGCTCGGCGCAGACGACGATGCGCCGCCCGCCCAGGTCTTCGCCGCGCCATTCCGGGGCGGTGGTCTGCGGCTCGTAGACGTGCACGTGGCCGGTCCCCCGGCGGCTTTCGTACAGCCGCCAGCCGTCGGCGTAGCGCTCCTGCGCCAGCAGCACCATCGCCAGGGTGAACTGCGAGGCGGCGAATTCCGGATACTGCGCCACGATCGGCCGAAGCGCCGCTTCGGCCTCGGCGAGGCGGCCGAGCTGGTTCAAGAGGGCGCCGAGGTTGTGCCGCGCGTTCTTCAGGTGGCTGAGCGCCGCGAGCCCGCGCACCGCGGCCTCGTAGTCCCCCCGGCGGTAGGCCGCCATCGCCTCCTGGAAATCGTCCGGCATGCGCCGGCTCTATCACGGCCAAGCGCGGCCATCGAGCCGGCGGTCCGCGGCGCCCCGGCTACTTGGTCAGGACGATCGTGCCTTCCAGCATGGCGGCGCGCTTGAAGGCCGGCGGCAGGGCCGCGTCGAAGCTCTTCAGGATGTCCATCGCCCAGTCCGGCAGCGACAGGTCGCTGCGGCCGGTGGCCAGGCGCAGCTGGATCGGGGCGATCAGCTGATAGAGGTTCGGCCCGTCGTTGTGCGGCACGAAGCGGACCTCGCCGAAGCCCGCCTCCCTGGCCATGGCGTCGATGCGCTCGCGCGAGAACAGCCACTTGTCGTCCAGCGCCTTGAAGGCGGGGGTGGTCGGATCGGGATCGGTCCTGGCGGCGGTGTCGATCACCATGTTGCCCAGCACCCGCTCGACCAGCGGGTCGAGCCGCTCGCCGCGCAGCCGGCCTTCGGCGAGGATCCGCTCATAGGCCAGGCGCATGATCCCGTAGCCGTCGAAGGGCTCGAAGAAGATCGCATGGCCGCCGGGCTTCAGCGCCCGGGCGGCGGCGGCGAGACCGTCCTGCGGCCGCTCGAGATGGTGCAGGATCGCCGCCCCGGTCACCAGGTCGAACGCCGCCTCGGCGACGTGGTTGGACATGGCGTCCATCTGCACGCAGACCGCCTGCTCGGCCTCGCCCGAAGCGCGCAGGTAGGCGGCGAGCATCGACAGGAGCTCGGCCGAAAGGTCGGTGGCGATGCTGCGCGCGCCGGGGAACAGCCGCATGCAGGGGACGATCGAGTTCACCCCCGAGCCCGAGCCGAGGTCGAGGATCAGCGGCCGCTCGGCGACCTCGATCCCGGTCGCGCCCAGGCCGTTGCGGAACAGCTTCTCGAAGTGGTCGCTGGCGGCGTAGCGCTGGTGGTAGTCCCCGGCGTTCGCCTTGAACTGGTCGGAGATCACCGCCGTCGAGGCGTCGTCGCGGATCGCCCAGACCAGCGCCTCGCCGCCGTCGGTCACGCACGGCTTAAGCTCGGAGACCAACACCGGCTGCGCCCAGCCGGGCAGCGTCGGCGCCGGCGCTTCGGACGTTCGCACCGCGGTCTTGCGGCGCAGGAGGCCGAATAGCGAAACCATCAATTCAACCCCGTTCGAAGAGCGCCAGAAGGCCGGGCGAAGCACCCGCCGTCAAGCTCGCAGCTAGGCCGTCACTCGGGCCGGATTTAGGCCGCCAACGCCCAGGCGAACTTCAGGTCCTCGACGAACATCTCGTAGGCCTTGGCCTTGGCCGCCGCGTCCGGCACCCGCAGCAGGTAGGACGGGTGGTAGGTCACCACGCCCTGGGCCTGGTCCGGCAGCTGGATCGCGTGCTGCCGCATCTTGGCGATCGGCTGCGGCTTGCCGAACACCGCCGTCGCCGCGGTCGCGCCGAGCGCGACGACCACCCTCGGCCGCACCAGCCGCCGTTCGCTGTCCAGCCACCAGCGGCAGGCGGTCACCTCGCCGGTGTCGGGCGTCTTGTGCAGCCGCCGCTTGCCGCGCATCTCGTGCTTGAAGTGCTTCACGGCGTTGGTGACGTAGGTCTCCGCCCGCGGCACGCCCGCGGCCGCCAGCGCCTTGTCCAGCACCTGGCCGGCGGGCCCGACGAACGGCTGGCCGGCGAGGTCCTCCTGGTCGCCGGGCTGCTCGCCGACGAACATCAGCCGCGCCGTCGCCGGCCCCTCCCCCGCCACGCCTTGCGTCGCGTCGCGCCACAGGTCGCAGCGGCGGCAGGCCTGCACGCCGGCCACGACCTCCTCCAGGCTCGTCGGCGGCTGGCCGTCCCAAGCGGCGTCGCGGCTGACGCGTTGGGCCTGGCGAACGACTCGGCGGGTGGGTTCGGAGGGAGCCTGGCGGACCATGTCTTCGACTTGCGCCTCGGCGCGGGCGATGAGCTCAGGAATGAGGCGCGCCTCCGGCAGGTTCCGCCAATAGCGCTTGGGCATCTCCCGCTGCATGGCCTGCGGGTTCAGCCGCGCCGGGTTGAAGATCGAGGCGTAGTAGGTGCGCCAGTAGTCCTCGAGCGCGTCCGCCGCCGGGGCGTCGGCCGAATCGGGGCCCGGGGTGAAGGCGAGCTGCTGCAGGTCCCAGTGGACGCAGACGTCCGGCGTCAGGATCGAGAACCGCATGTTGGCGAAGCGGCGGGCGAAGAAGGGCGCCACGTACTCGGCGACCCGGTGCGCCGGCTCGAACCAGGCGACGAAGACCTCGCGCCCCTCGGCGTCGGTCACCTGGCGGAAGCGGACGAAGGCCTTCATCTTGTGCGCCGCCTGCTCGACCTGGCGGGCGAAGCTGCGGGCCTTGGCGACGTCGGCGTCGGAGGCGATGCGCAGCAGGTGCGGCTCCTCGGCCAGCCGCCAGAGCAGCCGGTAGAGCAGGTCGAAGCGCTCGTCGGAGCGGTGCAGCACCACCGCCTCGGCGAGCTCCAGGAACTCGCGCGGCACATGGAAGATCGCCCGCTCGACGCTGCCCCGGAGCGGCGAGTCCCGCCCGCTCAGCGCCGCGCCGGCGAAGAGTTCGCGCCCCTCCACGGTCCAGAGCACGTCGCACGGCTGCACGCCGCGGGCGCGCAAGGAGCGCGCGGCCCCGCGCCAGCCTTCGAAATCGGTTTCCGACGCCAGCCGCGCCACCTGCATCAGAAGAGCCTCAGTTGCTGCGGCTCGGGCGCGAGCCGCTCGCGCAGATCGGCCCGGTCGGTGAGCCCGCCCGGGCGCCAGTCGGCGACGACGATGAACGGCTTCAGCTTCTCGACGCTGCGCGCCAGCCGCTTCACGTCGGCGAGGACGATGCGCCTGTGCCGGCGCGCGGCGATCAGCCGGTCGACCACCTTCACGCCGAGTCCGGGGACGCGCAGCAGGCGCTCGCGCTCGGCGGTGTTCAAGTCGACGGGAAAGTCGCCGCGGTGCTTCAGCGCCCAGGCCAGCTTGGGATCGATGGCGAGGTCGAGGTCCTCGCCTTCGCCGACGATCTCCGCCCGGTCGAAACCGTAAAAGCGCATCAGCCAGTCGGCCTGGTAGAGCCGGTGCTCGCGCATCAGCGGCGGGCGGGCGAGCGGCAGGCGCGCGCTGGAGTCCGGGATCGGCGAGAAGCCGGAGTAATAGACCCGCCGCAGCCGGTAGGCGCCGTAGAGCGTCTCGGCCCGGCGCAGGATTTCGCCGTCGCTGGCGGCGTCGGCGCCGACGATCATCTGGGTCGACTGGCCGGCGGGCGCGAACTTCGGCGCCGCCGCCTTGCGCGACGGCTCCTTGGCGGCCTCGGCCCCCAGGCGAACCGCGCCCATCGCCCGCTTGATGCCGGCGAGGTCCTTCTCCGGGGCGAGGCGGGCCAGGCTGTCGTCCTTCGGCAGCTCGATGTTGATCGACACCCGGTCGGCGTAGAGCCCGGCCTGGTTGACCAGGTCCGGCGACGCTTCGGGGATCAGCTTCAGATGGATGTAGCCGCGGAAGTCGTGGACCTCGCGCAAGGTGCGGGCGACCCGCACCAGCTGCTCCATGGTGTAGTCGGCGCTGCGGATGATGCCGGACGAGAGGAACAGGCCCTCGATGTAGTTGCGCTTGTAGAAGCCGAGCGTCAGGTCGACGACCTCCGCGACGCTGAACCGCGCGCGCGGGACGTTCGAGGACACCCGGTTCACGCAATAGGCGCAGTCGTAGACGCAGAAGTTGGTCAGCAGGATCTTTAGCAGGGAGATGCAGCGGCCGTCGGGCGCATAGGCGTGGCAGATGCCCATCCCCTCGGTCGAGCCGACGCCGCGGCCGTTCGACGAATCCCGCCTGCCCGCCCCCGACGAGGCGCAGGAGGCGTCGTACTTCGCCGCGTCGGAGAGGACGGCGAGCTTGCGCTTGAGATCGAGGACGGCCATGCGCCCACCATA
>Ga0164243_10012393_pt1 | contig 12080 bp, 7 predicted proteins | sample OricompcompostOP_FD_108781 | JGI IMG/M metagenome (GOLD analysis project Ga0164243, IMG submission 108781) | Organic Plus compost microbial communities from Emeryville, California, USA - Original compost - Organic plus compost (OP) | ecosystem: Engineered > Solid waste > Mixed feedstock >...
ACCCCACCCCCGTCCCAGATCCGGGAGTTCGTCCCACATCCGCGCCCACCCCGCCCCCCTCTTTGCCGCGATCTTGGGGTTTTCCGCGTGATTGGAGATCAACTCACGCGGAAAACCCCAAGATCGGCGTGTCAGCGAGGCGGTCACCGCGGCCGCGGAACCGCTTCGCACCGCCAGCCGAACGTCCGGAGGGCAGCCCTAGTAGAGGGTCTCCTCGTACAGCTGGCCGTAGTAACGGTCGAACTCCTCGACGCTGCGCCCGTCCGGTTCGATCTGGTGCGCGATGACCGCGCGACGTGGCACCGTCGCCTCCGGGTCCCACGTCTGCGGGTCCCAGAGGCGGCTGCGCAGGAAGGCCTTGGCGCAGTGAAAGAAGATGTCGTCGATCGCGACCTCGAGGACCAGGATCGGCCGCTTGCCCTTCACCACGAGGGCGTCGAAGTACGGCGCGTCGCTGAGCAGCCGGGCCCGCCCGTTGATGCGCAGCGTGTCGCCGCGCCCCGGGATGAAGAAGTTCAGCCCCACGTGCGGGTTCGCCAGGATGTTGCGGTAGCCGTCGACGCGCTTGTTGCCGGGCCGTTCGGCGATCGCGATGGTCCGGTCGTCGATGACGTGCACGAGCTGGCCGGGCGGGTCACCCTTGGGGCTGTTGTCGCAGTTGCCCTCGGCATCGGCGGTAGCGATCATCACGAACGGGCTGGCCGCCAGCCAGGCGCGGTCGACGTCGAGCAGCGCGGGGCGGCCCTTGTTGCGTGCCCGTTCGCCGGGCTCACCGACCAAGGCGACCAGCTGGTCCACGGTACGGATCTCGACCACGTTCGCCGCTGGCGCACCGGCGACGGCCTCGTTATCGCCCATACCACCGCAGCCTACGTTTGCCCGGCACTTCCCCGCACTTCCGATTCCGGTTCGATAATCAACATTATGTCAAGTAGGCCCTTCGCCGCCCGCGCTTTCGTGGTCGCCGGGACGACCACGCAAGTCCGCGACACCGTCGACAGCAGCTGACCCCGGAGCCACTGCGACCCCACATGGCACGCCGGGCGAACCGGCCAACACCGGGATAGGGTGGCCCGGTGCCGGAGATCGCCGACGTCGCCGGGGGGCGGACGTTGCCGGGCGCCCGTGCGGCCGTGCTGGGCAGGTTGTGGGGAGCGCTGTGGCGGGAACCCGTACCCGGCGTGGTAGCCCGCCATGCCGACGGTGCCACGGTCACGGTGTCGTTCGCCGACGGCACGGTGCTGACCGGCCCGGCCGCGACCGCCCGGCCGTTCGCCGAACCCGACGCGTCCTTCACCCTCACGCTGGCCCACCCCGCGGCGGGCCCGGCCCATGCCCCGCCGGCCGCCGCCACCGGGCGTCGTCGCGTCGACGATCCCGGTCAGCTCGTCCGCGCGCTCGCGGCCGCCCTGGGCCCGCACGCCGCCCGCCTCGCGGCCGAAGTGGACGACAGCGTGGCGAACCTGGCCCTGGCCCGCGCCGCGCTCCCCCCGCCGGACGGGGGTCCGCCGATGCTCGCCCGGGCCGCCGCGAGCGACGACCCGCTCGCCTTCCTGGAACAGTCGGTTGTGGACGGTCATCCGCTGCATCCCTGTGCCCGAGCCAGGATCGGCCTGTCCCGGCAGGAGGTGCTCGCCTTCGCCCCGGAGCACCGGCCGGTGGTGGCGCTGCGCAAGGTGACCGTGCCGCCGCGGCAGTGGTACGGGGCGCTGCCGGCCGCGCTGTGGCTGCACCCGTGGCAGCACGAACACCTGCGCCACGAGATCGACTGGCTCAACCACGTCGAGCGCGAGATGCCGGCACGCCCGCTGATGTCGCTGCGCACGTTCGCGGTCCAGGGCGCCCCTGGCCGGCACGTGAAGACCGCGATCGAGGTCCAGCTGACCAGCGCGGTCCGCACCGTCTCCCCCGCGTCCATCCACAATGGACTGCAACTCTCCGCCCTGCTGCACAAGCTGGCGGCGGTGATGCCCGCGCCCGAGGTGCTGCCCGAGGCCGGGGGTGGCGCGGCCATCGTGGACGGTGCGCCGGATCGGCGCCTCGGAGTCGTGCACCGCCTGGTCCCCGAGCTCGAACCCGGCGGCCTGCAGCTCCCGCTGGGCGCGCTGGCGGCACCGAGTGCGGCGACCGGGGCACCACTGGTCACCGAACTCGTCGAACACGGCTACGGCGGCGATCCCGAGGCGTTCGTGGAGTCGCTCGCGGCGATCCTGCTGCCGGCCGTGCTGGCGCCGCTGCGGGCCGGCGTCGCGCTGGAGGCGCACGGCCAGAACCTGCTGGCGGTGGTGCGCGACGGCCGGCTGACCCGCCTGCGCTACCGCGACTTCGGCGGCGTGCGGGTCAGCCCGAAACTGCTGCGCCGGCACGGCATCGATCCGCCGCCGCTGCGCGGTGACGTGCCCTGCGACGACCTGGAGGTGTTGCGCACCAAGGTGCTGGCGAGCGCGGTGAGCACCGTGCTGGGCGGGACGATCGCCGTGCTGGGCCGGACCAGCGGGCTCGACGAGACCAAGGCGTGGCACCGCGTGGCCGCGGTCGCGCGCGGTGTGCCCGGCGCAGAGGAGGCGGGGCTGTTCGCGCCAATGCTGCCGGTGAAGGCGATGACCGCGATGCGGCTGGCCGACGACCCGCTGGCCGACCAGTGGTGTGCCATCCCCAATCCCTTGGCGGAGCTGCGATGACCGCACCCACCGCGCCACGGCTGGCGTCCGGGCCGACCGGGGCCGCGGCGGCGGCCGCCGAGCGCGCGCTCGCCGCGCACGAACCGTTGCTCGCACCCTCCTTCCGGCGGGCGCTGCCACTGGCCCGGGAGGTGGTCGCCCGGCGGCTGGTCGCCGCCGCCTACCGCGAGGCAGTGCCCCCGTCACAGTCCACACTGGACCGTACGGTCCCCGCGCTGATGACGGCCCGACGGTACGGCCTGCGCCGGATCGAGTTCACCGACCGGATCGACGCCGACCCCGCCGAGCTGCTCGACGCCCTCGCCGGCGCGGACGGCTGGCCGAGCACGGGGGTGCCGGCCGTACGGGCGGAACTGGTGGACGCGACCGTCAACCTGGCCCTCGCCTACGCCCGTCGCTCCATCATGGACAGTGAGTTGCGAGCGCGAGCGGGCGCGGCCGGCGCGGCGGACGTGATCGAGCTCTTCGCCGCGATGGACGCCGACGAACGGCTCGTCGCCTTCGAACGGCTCGCCACCGAGGGCCACAACCTGCACCCCTGCGCGCGGACACGGCTGGGGTGGGGCATCGACGACCTGCTCGCCCACGACCTGGAGTCGCCGGTCACCAGCATCGGCTTCCTGGCCGTACGGCGTGACCTGCACGTGGGTGACGAGGTCGGGGCGCTGCTGCTGGGCGACGACGTCCTGCCCGGCGCGGACCGGCTCGACCCGGCCCGCTACGTCGCCACGCCCGTGCACCCGTGGCAGCGCCGGCACCTGCTGCGCGGTCCCTACGCGGAGCTGGTCGCGACCGGGGCGATCGTGCCGCTGGACGTGGAGTTGCCCGCCCTGGTGACCGCGGCCCTGCGCACGCTGCTCGTGCCGGGCCTGCCCCCGGGCGCACCGCCCGGCGCCGCCGCGACGGGGTCGAGCCCGGGCACCGCGCGGTCGGCGGCGGGCGTGTTCGTCAAGGTGTCCCTGGACATCCAGGTCACCTCGACCCGGCGGACGATCTCGGTGGCGAGCACCCGCAACGGACCGGTGCTCACCCGCCTGCTGCCCGACCTCATCGCCGACGACCGGGTGCTGCTGATGGCGGAGACGGCGGGTTCGGCGACGGTGGTGGCGGGCGCGGCGGGAGCCAGGGCCCGGGATCGCGACCTCGCGGCGATCCTCCGCCGTGGCCTGGCCGGCCTCCTGCGGCCCGGGGAGATCGCGGTGCCCGGCCTGGCGTTGCCGGCCCCGGATCCGGTCAGCGGCACGACGGTGGTGGCGGCGTTGGTGAACCGGTACGCCCACGCCACCGGACTGTCCACTCGCGACAGCGCGGCACTGTCCTTTGTCGAGGATTACGCTCGCCTGATGCTGCCGCCGATCCTGCGCCTGGCCACCCGCCACGGCATCGGGTTGGAGGCACACCTGCAGAACTGTGTGCCCACCTTCCTCGCCGGGGTGCCCCACCGCCTGGCCGTGCGGGACCTCGCCGGCCTGCGTATCCACGTGCCGCGGGCGGGCGAGCGGATCGCCGCCGCGCTCTGGCCGGGCTCGGTCATCGCGACCCCCGACGTGGACGTGCTGCGCGCGAAGGTGGCGTACACGGCGATCCAGGCGCATCTCGGGGAGATCGTGCTGCGCCTGGCCGGCAGTCACGGCCTGGCCGAGGAACAGGCGTGGGCGCGGATCCGGTCCATCGTGGACGGTACCTACGCCGAGCTGGCCGCCGAGCCGGGACTGGCCGCGCGGGCGCGGGACGACCACGCCTTCCTGACCGCGCCCAGGGTTCCGCACAAGGCGCTGCTGCGCATGCGCCTGCGCGAGACCGCCGGCCAGCCGGGCGACACCTACGTGGAACTGGAGAACCCGCTGTGACCGTGGCAGACTCACCGACCGCTCCGGCGCCTCGGTCGCCCGTGCCGGGGCCGGCTGTGCCGCCGCTGCCCGAGCGCGTGGCGGCGGCGATCCTCGGCGTCACCACGCCGCGCTGCGTCTACGTCTACGACCGGATCTCGCTGCAGGAGCGGGCCCAGACGGTGCGGGAGGCGCTGCCCGCGGGTTCGTCGCTGCTCTACGCGGTCAAGGCCAACGGCAGTCCGGACGTGCTGGACGCGCTCGCCGCCGTGGTGGACGGCTTCGACGTCGCCTCCGGCGGCGAACTGGCGCTGGCCCGCATCGCCCGTGCCGGCCGCGCGACGGTCGCCGGGGCCGGCCTGGCCGCCGCCACGGCGGACACCCGCGCCACGCCGGGGACGCCGCGCTGGGCGACCCCGACCGGCGCGGTCCAGGAGATCCACTTCAGCGGACCGGGCAAGACCGACGCCGAGCTCGCGGCCGCGGTGGAGGCCGAGGCGACGGTCACCGTCGAGAGCATGCACGAGCTGCGCCGGCTCGCTGTCACGGCGGAGAGCGCCGGGGTGCGGGTGAGCCTGACGCTGCGGGTCAACCGGGCGCACGACCCGCTCACCGGCAGCCACGCCATGACGGGCACGCCGACGCCGTTCGGCATCGACGAGTCCGAGATCGGCGCCGCGATCGAGCTGGTCTGGCAGCACCCCGCGCTGCGCCTGCGCGGGTTCGCCCTGCACGCCGTGTCGAACAACCTCGACGCGGACGCCCATGCGCGGTTCGTCAGCGACGCGGTGCGGTGGTCGGCCGCGACCGCCGAACGCCACGGCATGCCGCTGACCGTCATCAACGTCGGCGGCGGCTTCGGCATCGACTACACGTCCACCGACGCCTTCGACGTGGCCGCGTTCGGCAAGGCGCTCGCGTCGCTGGCGCTCCCCTCGGGTGCCCGGCTGGTCTTCGAACTCGGCCGGTTCCTGGCCGCCGACGCCGGCTGGTACGCGGCGGAGGTGCTCGACCTCAAGCGCAACCACGGCCGGTGGTTCGCCGTGGTGCGCGGGGGAACCCACCACTTCCGCCTGCCCGCGGCCTGGGGCTACAGCCATCCGTTCACGGTGCTGCCCGTCGACGAGTGGATTCGGCCCTATCCCCGACCGCAGGTGACCGACGTCGACCTCGACGTGGTGGGCGAACTCTGCACGCCGCGCGACGTGTTGACCCGGGACCAGCACGTGCCCCGCCTGCGGGTGGGCGACGTGCTCGTCTTCGCCCGCGCCGGCGCGTACGGCTGGGACATCAGCCATCACGACTATCTACGCCACGACCCCCCGCACTTCGTCATCACGGGCTGACCAAGCCCCCGGCCTCGCTCCGCCGGCGTGACCGCTACGCACGCCATGCGCGGCCAGTGCGGTCACGTCGTGGGGTGCGTCAATGCCTCGATCAGGGGCGCGGCCTTGGCGGCGGCCTCGGCGACCTCCTCGTCGGGGTCGGAGCCCCAGGTGATGCCACCACCCGCCCACACGTGCAGCCGCGCGTCGTCGGCCGCCACGGTACGAATGGTCAGTCCCAGGTCGATGCCGTCGCGATCGATGACACCGAGCGCGCCCATGCTGGGGCCCCGCCCGACCGGTTCGAGCGCGGCGATCTGGGCGAGCGCGGCGAGCTTCGGTGCCCCGGTCACCGAGCCACCCGGCAGGATGGCCCGCAGCAGGCCCGCGAGGTCGACACCGGGTGCCAGAGTCGCCGTCACCCGCGACTCGGCCTGCCACAGGTCGCACCACCGCCGCACCGCGAACAGCGACGGCACCACGACGCTGCCGGTCGCCGCTACCTGGGCGAGGTCGTTGCGCTCCAGGTCGACGATCATCACGTGCTCGGCCCGCTCCTTGACGGAGGCGAGCAACTCCCGCCGGCCCTGCTCGGTCGCCGGCCGGGTGCCCTTGATGGGCAGCGTCTCCAGCTGGCGGTCGGCGAAGCGCAGCCGCAGCAGCGTCTCCGGCGAGGCGCAGGCGATGGCCCACCCCTCCCCCGTCAGCAGGATGGGGTAAGCGGCGCCCGGCAGGGCCGTCACGCGCCGCAGGGCCGGCAGCGGGTCACCCCGGTAGGGCGCGCTGGCATGTCCCACCAGGTTGACCTGGTAGACGTCGCCCCGGCCGATCGCCCGGCGGACCGCCGCGACCGCCGCCGCGTGCTCGGCCGCCGTCCAACTGGCCCGCCACGGTCCGAGCGCCCACTCCCGGGAACCGGCAGCGCCACCAAACACGCCGCGCTCCCGGCCCAGGATCCCGGCGCCGTCGAGGTCCACCACAATCTCGGCCTCATACACCACGGCCACGACATCGGGAACGGCGGGTGCCGGCGATTCCGCGTGCGACACGCCGGACGACACGCCGAGCATCGCGGATGCGCCGGCGGCAGAAACGAAGAGAACCGCACCCGAAACGGCGCTCGCCCGTTGTTCACGGTGTGTGAGGACGCCGTCCCCGTCCGGCACGCCCAGTCCGAATTCACCAAGGAATGAGGCGACCAAGGCGGAAGGATCTCCACCGTCACCGCAGCGCCACTCCCATCGCGCAGACTCGCGAAGGCCGTCACGGTCGGTCACCGGCGAGCCGTACGGCTCTCGTCCGTACAGCCGGAATATGGTCCTCCGAAAGGCCGATAAGCGCGTCATGTGCGTGTCAGACGGTCGTACGTGAGCGCTTCTCGGGAGTAGCGTGCGTCACGGGTCGCAGTGACCTTGGTAACACCACAACCGGAGTGATCCTCAACATGTGCACGCACCAACCCCCTTGTCCCAGCGCGGACGCCGCCGACCATGACTCTGCCCGCGTGGTCTCGTGCCACCCGGAGCAGGGCTGGAGCCTGCTCTGCAACGGCGTGATCGTCTTCGAGGACACCGGCGAGCTGCTCCCGGACGGCAGGTGCATCCAGCCGAACCGCGGACCGGCGTTGCACGCCCTCGCCGGAGCCGGCGCCGTCGGCGCCTGACGCCCGACCGTCCCCCTTCACGCCGCGTCCTCTCCCTCGCGGCACTGGCCCCACATCGTGGTGTGGCCATTCTCCCGGATGCCTGTACCGGCAGCGACCACCGCGCCACCGGCACCCCGCGCGGCCCGGGTCGCTGCCGTGACGGCGCGCGCCCACGAGGCCGCGTCCGACCGGCGTCCCGCCGCAGCGGTCACCGACCGTACGGGAGCGCCACGCGTACCGTCGGCGAGCGACCCGACGCGGGCCTCACCGGCGACGCTCAGGACTCGTACTCCTCAGGCGGCGGGCAGGTGCAGACGAGGTTGCGGTCGCCGTAGGCGCCGTCGATGCGCGCCACCGGCGCCCAGTACTTCTCGGCCGGCGCGAGACCGCCTGGATAGGCGGCGACGCTGCGCGGGTACGGGTGCGTCCACTCGTCCGCGGTCACCATCTCGGCGGTGTGCGGCGCGTTCGCCAACGGGTTGTCCGACACCGGCCACTCCCCCGACGCGACCCGGTCGATCTCCCGCTTGATCTCGATCATCGCGTCGCAGAAGCGATCCAGCTCGGTGAGATCCTCCGACTCGGTGGGCTCGACCATGAGCGTGCCGGCCACCGGGAACGACATCGTCGGAGCGTGGAAGCCGTAGTCGATGAGGCGCTTGGCCACGTCGTCGACGGTCACGCCGCTCGCCTTGCTGATCGCGCGCAGGTCGAGGATGCACTCGTGCGCCACCAGGCCCTTGTTGCCGCTGTAGAGCACGGGGTAGTGGTCACGCAGCCGGGCCGCGACATAGTTCGCCGCGAGCACCGCCATGCTGGTCGCCCGGGCCAGGCCCTCCGGACCCATCAACCGGATGTAGGCCCACGGGATCGGCAGGATGCCGGCCGAGCCGTGCTGCGCCGACGAGACCGGGCCGACCGGCGCCCCGGCCGCGTTCAACGGATGCGCGGGCAGGTAGGCGGCCAGGTGCTCGCGCACCGCCACCGGACCCACACCCGGACCGCCGCCGCCGTGCGGGATGCAGAACGTCTTGTGCAGGTTCAGGTGCGACACGTCGGCCCCGAACCGACCGGGCCGGGCGAAGCCGACCAGTGCGTTGAGGTTCGCGCCGTCCACGTAGACCTGTCCGCCGGCGTCGTGCACCTTGGCGCAGAGATCGGCGATGCCCTCCTCGTAGACGCCGTGCGTGGACGGGTAGGTCACCATGATCGCGGCCAGGCTGTCGCGGTGCTCGGCGATCTTCTTGTCCAGGTCGGCCAGGTCGATGTTGCCGTCACGGTCGGTGGCGACGACCACCACCCGCAACCCGGCCATGACCGCGCTCGCCGCGTTGGTGCCGTGCGCGCTCTGCGGGATCAGGCAGACGTCGCGGCCGGCCTCACCCCGGTCCACGTGGTAGGCCCGGATCGCCAGCAGGCCGGCCAACTCACCCTGTGAGCCGGCGTTGGGCTGCACGCTGACCGCGTCATAGCCGGTGATCTCGGCCAGCCATGACTCCAGAGTGGACACCAGCTCCCGGTAACCGGCGGCCTGCTCGTTCGGCGCGTACGGGTGCAGGTTGGCGAACTCGGGCCAGGTCACCGGCTCCATCTCGGTGGTGGCGTTGAGCTTCATCGTGCAGGAGCCGAGCGGGATCATGCCCCGGTCGAGCGCGTAGTCCTTGTCGGCGAGCGAGCGCAGGTAGCGCAGCATCGCGGTCTCCGACCGGTGCGCGTGGAAGACCGGGTGGGTCAGGTAGGCGCTGGTGCGCCGCAGCGACGACGGCACGCCCGCCTCGACGGTCAACTGCTCCTCGTCCACTGTGGACACGCCCAGCGCGGACCAGACCACCCGCAGGTGCTCGATGGTCGTGGTCTCGTCGCAGGCGACCGCCACGTGGTCGGCGTCGACGAAGCGCAGGTTCACGCCCTGCTCGTTGGCGGCGGCGACCACCTTCGCGGCCCGGCCCGGCACCGCCAGGGTCACCGTGTCGAAGAACGACGGATTGACGACCGTGACCCGACTGTCGCGCAGCCCGGCGACCAGTGTCGCGGCCATCCGGTGCGTCCGGGACGCGATGCCCAGCAGCCCTTCGGGACCGTGGTAGACGGCGTACATGCTCGCCATCACGGCGAGCAGCACCTGGGCGGTGCAGATGTTGCTGGTCGCCTTCTCCCGTCGGATGTGCTGCTCGCGGGTCTGCAGGGCCAGCCGGTAGGCGAGCCGGCCGTTGGCGTCCTTGGAGACGCCGACCAGCCGGCCGGGCATGCTGCGCTCCAGTCCGGCGCGCACGGCCAGGTACCCGGCGTGCGGGCCGCCGAAGCCCATGGGCACGCCGAAGCGCTGGGCACTGCCGAGCGCGATGTCGGCACCGATCTCCCCCGGTGGCCGCAGCAGGCACAGCGCCAGCAGGTCGGCCGCCACCGCGACGAGCGCGCCCCGCTCGTGCGCCGCCTCGATCAGCGCCGCGTCGTCGCGCACCGCGCCCGACGCGCCCGGGTACTGCAGGTGCAGACCGAAGAACTCGTCGGGCAGCGGCGCCCCGGCGGCCACGTCCACGACCTGCACCTGCAGCCCGAGCGGCAGCGCGCGGGTACGGATCACCTCGATCGACTGGGGCAGCGCGTCGGCGTCCACGACGTACACATTGCTGGGGCTCTTGCTCACCCGACGGGCCAGCGTCATCGCCTCCGCGGCGGCCGTGCCCTCGTCGAGCATGCTCGCGTTGGCGCAGCTCAGGCCGGTGAGATCGGAGATCATCGTCTGGAAGTTGAGCAGCGCCTCCAGTCGGCCCTGACTGATCTCCGGCTGGTACGGCGTGTACGCCGTGTACCAGGCCGGGTTCTCCAGCACGTTGCGCCGGATCACCCCCGGGGTGTGCGTGCCGTAGTAGCCCAGGCCGATCATCGACGTGGCCACCCGGTTCTTCGCCGCGATGTCCCGCAACTCGGCGATGACCTCGGCCTCGGTCGCCGCCGGCGGCAGGTCCAGCGTCCCGTGCCAGCGGATCACCTCGGGGATCGCCGCCTCCATCAGGTCCTCGATGGAGGCGTAACCGACGGTATCGAGCATCCGACGCTGTTCCTCCGGGCTCGGGCCGATGTGCCGAGCCGCGAAGGGCACGCCGTATGTCAGGTCACCACTCATCTGATTTCGCTCCTGGTCGGGGCCGAGGGACGCTGTGGGCAGCCGCCCTCCCCCTCTGTCGCACGGGCCGCCATCGCAGCCCGGCACTCCAGAGCGCCTGACCCAGCGTGGTCCCTTGTGCCTGAGAGGTTCCGGGGAGGATTTGCCCCTTCGGCGCCGGTCGGAGGTTTGCTCCGCCGGACTCTCCCACGCGGGTGTTCGTGGCTGCGGCTAACCTATCAGCCCCGATCGCGGCTCGTGTGACGCCACACGGACCGGCCAGGTGAACTGGGACACTCGACCGGGCGACTAGATCGGACTCGATCCGAAGAAGTGCGTGTACTGCTCGCTGCGCAGCCGGTCAGCCAGCCGCCCGGGCGGCAACTGAACGTCCGAGTAGCGGATCACCTCGTCCTTGGCGATGTCCCGCAGCACCACGCAGCCCTCGACCAGCCCCTCCGGCAGGTAGGCCTCGGCGTGCATCTCCGTCGCGTTGGTCGCCTCGCCGTAGGTGGTGTAGTGCCCGTACGTGTCGAGCACCTCGCCGGCCTTGATGTCGCGCTTGGCCACCGCGGCCACCTCGACCACCGGCCCACCCAGCGGCTCGGCGAGGTTGTCGCGGAAGATCTTCACCCGGGCGATGGTGTTCGGGACCTCGAAGTGCACCAGGTGGTAGGGCGCCCAGAAGGCGTGCAGCGGCCCGGGACCCACGTGGTAGAGGTCGAGGTAGTGGCGCTGCTTGGGGTCCTCGTGCTCGGCGAGGACGAAGATCTTCGTGCCGATCGTGCCCACGGTGTAGTCGACGATGCCGCCGAGTTCGCGGATCTCGTCCAGCCGGGGCAGGTAGAGCTCGGGCAGTTTGTCGGGCTGCTCCCGGAACTCGAGCCCGCGCGACATGCCCCGCTGCAGCACCCCGAAGCCGGTGGCGTTGGCCACGATCGCCTGCTCGCAGCTGCACTTCGTGCCGTCGGCGAACGAGGTCACCATGGCGGCGTTCTGGCCCCAGCGCTCCGCGTAGCCCTGTTGGGTGGTCGGGTTGCGGTACGGGTCCTGCAGGCCCTTGACCTGCCCGATGACCCGCGGGATCAGCCCGAGGCCACGGACCCAACGGACGAGGTTCATCTGGACACCCGGCTCGTCGCCGTCGCAGGCGGAGAGGATGACCCCGGCCTGCTTCGCCTTGACCGCCAGCAGCGGGCCCAGGGTCGCGTCGAGCTCGGCGTTGAGGAGCACGACATCCTTGCCGTGCGCGAAGGCGTCGAGCACCACGTGGCTGGCGTACTCGACCGCGCCGGTCGCCTCGACCACCACGTCGACCGCGTCGCTCGCGGTCAGCAGCAGCGGATCCTGCATGATCGCCACGGCACCACGGGCCGCCACCGTGCCGATCTCGTCGGACTTCTCCACGACGACCGGTTCGAGGCCGGCGTAGCGCACCACATGCTCCGCACGCTCGAGGCGGCGGCCGGCGACGGCGACCACGCGCATGCCCGG
>Ga0164243_10012394_pt1 | contig 12079 bp, 12 predicted proteins | sample OricompcompostOP_FD_108781 | JGI IMG/M metagenome (GOLD analysis project Ga0164243, IMG submission 108781) | Organic Plus compost microbial communities from Emeryville, California, USA - Original compost - Organic plus compost (OP) | ecosystem: Engineered > Solid waste > Mixed feedstock >...
GCCGCCACCACGCGCCACGCCCTCGCCCGCGCCGAGCGCGCGTTCGGCGAGGTCCGCCGCGTCCACTACACGCCAACGGCGCTCTCCGAGATCCGCTTCACGCGTCTCAACGCGCACTACCGAACCGCCCTCGCGCTCGCAGCGGTCGTGCTGCGCGCAGCCTCCGTCGACCTCGGGACCGGCGGTGCCCGCGCGTCCGCGTTCCTGATCGACATGAACAAGGTGTTCGAGCAGTTCGTGCGCTGCGCGCTGCGCGAGACCGCGAACCTCGCTCCCAAGTCCCTCCCCGACCGCTCGCCTCCGCTGTTCCTCGACGAGACCGACCACGTCGAGCTTCGCCCCGACCTCTGCGTCCTCGCGGCCGGCCGCGTCACCTGGGTCGGCGACGCCAAGTACAAGCTGCTCGCCGACGGCGACCACCGCCACGCCGACCTCTACCAGCTCCTCGCCTACACGATCGCGCTCGGCCTGCCGTCCGGCACCCTCATCTACGCCGCCGATGGCCCCGCGCACACCACGGACCGCATCGTCCGCCAATCCGGCAAGCGCCTCCGCCTCGTCGCCCTCGATCTCTCCGGGCCCCCCGCCGCGATCCGTCGCCAGCTCCTCCCTGTCGCCGCGGACGTAGAGGCGAACCGCGCGCGCCTTCTCGCTCCCCTCGCGTCGTAAGCGCTCCCGGGGCGTGTACATTAGGAAGATGCCGTCGCAATCGTTGCTTCGGTGGAGGAACGAAGGTCTGGGAGCACTCGATGAGATCGAGGCTGCCCACGCTGCGATCGGCGGGACTGGACGAGGCAGGCGATACGCGACGCAGCAGGTCAACCAAGCGTACGTCGTCCTCCTCTCGTCCCGTTTCCAGGCGTTCTGTCGCGACCTGCATTCCGAAACTGTCGCTGAGATCATCCGAGCCGCGCCGCCCGGATACGCGCTGCCTCTCCAAGGGCTCACGGCCGGACGTAAGCTCGACCATGGCAACCCGAACTCCGGCAACATCGGCCACGACTTCACCCGTCTAGGCATGGATATCTGGGCCGACGTCTACGCGATGCATGCACGAAACCAGCGGAGGCGGGAGCTCCTCGATGAAATGATGGAGTGGCGTAACGCGATCGGCCATCAGGACTTCAACAAGCCTCGGCTCCGAGGGCGCAAGACGATCCTGCTGAAGGAAGTCCAGCAGTACCGGAGCAGCTGCGATGCACTCGCGGCATTCTTCGTCCGTGCAGCCCTCGACCACATCCACGGAGTGGCAGGTGCGACGGCAGGTTGGTAAGCTCGACCTCGTGCCACGGCCCCCGAGATATCGCGTCGGCGACCGCGTCATGGTCCGGTTTGGGGCACGCGACGTCGTTGCTGAGGTGATCGAGGATCGCGGCCCGATCGGTCATGGCGGCGAGCAGATCGTGCGCGTCTCGATGCCGCTCGATGACGACGAGACGTTCGAGTTCGAAGTCTCGGCATCGCGTGCGTCGCCGGCCGATTCATCTCAAGCGACGAACGTCGCACCCTGAGCTCGGCGCCAGCTCTTCCAACGCCTGCGGCAGAAGCGCTACAACCGCCTCGTGAACACGATGGAGGTTGGGGGCAGGCCGCGTGCATCGACGTGGTTGGTCTTCGACTGCGATGAGAGCGGGCACGCGCGGGGCGCGCTGACTGACCAGCGGATCCCGTCGGCCGTGTCGAGGATCGACGAGGCGGCACGGCACTTCCTCGCGGATCCCCCGCACTACCGCCCCGACATCGTCGATGACCTGCTCGCGATGGAGGCGTTCCACACGAGCTACGCTGCGTTCGCCGCATCGAAGGCGCCCGAGCCGGCTCGCGGGCCGCAGCTCGAGAGCATCGCCGTCACCGACGCCGCGCTCGCGCCCCACATCGCCTCGTTGAACGTGGTCGTCGGGGAGCTCAGTGCGCATTGTCACGACGAGAACGTGGAACCCGTGCAGCTCGAGGTGCACACGCCCGAGCCCGAGCGCACGTCGAACCTGTTGTGGTTCGTGCATGACCCCGGGGTGCCCGCCGCGATCGCAGAAGCGATGCTCGCGAGGCTCCAATCGGAAGCCGCGCACGTGATCCGCTGCCACGCGCCCGTTACGTGGACCACCGAGGACATGATCGCGATCATCCAGCACCGCGAGCACGCGCCGCGAGGCTACGCCCGGTTCCTCGCAGGCCTGCGGGGCTCTCCGATCACGATCATCCCGCCCGGTGAGCGGATGGACGTCGCCGACGTCATGCGCCAGCACGCCGCTGGACGAGCGAACCTCGACGCACAGCGGTCCCGGATCCAGCAGGGTATCCGCGGCGCTGCGCCCGTGCGATCGCCTCCACATTGATGCCGGAGAAGAGCACGAAGACCGGAGCGCGATCTCGAGATCGGAACCTCGCGCGTGACCTGGCGAGGCGACATGAACTTGCGGCAGGGTTACCCGATGCCTTGGTGGGAGATCGTCGACGCGACGGGCTGGGAGGAGCTTCAGCCCGAGCAGCGTGGGCTCCGCACGAAACAGTGGGTGCGGGACCAAGACGGAACCGTGTGGCTGCGCAAGTCGATCCGGGGCTGGGAGAAGCTCCCCGGCGGCTCTCGTCCCACCGAACCCGCGGTCGAGTGCTTCACGCTCGAGCTGGCGCGTCGATGTGGTTTCGAGGTAGCCCTCGGGCGACCGGCGGTGTGGGACGGCCCTACCGGACAGGTGCGCGGGCTGGTATCGCGGCGCTTTCACGACGAGTCGGAGGAGCAGCGCACGGGCGCCGAGTTGATCGAGGGATTCGATCGCGACTCGAGGGAGTCCAGGATCGCCGCCACGCTCGAGGTGGTTCGCGGCGCGATTGCCAGGTTGCAAGCGGGTACGGGCGTCGATCTGCTGACGCCGTTCGTCAGGACGCTGCTGTTCGATGCATGGATCGGCAACGGTGATCGTCACGTCGGAAACTGGGCCGTGTTGCTCTCCGCCACGCCACGGTTCGCGCCGATGTTCGATACGGCGGGGTGTCTCGGCACGGAGCTGCTGCGCGATCATCCCCTGCTCGTCCCGGGCTGCTCCGCGCAGTCGCTCCTGGACTACGCGCGTAAGTGCAAATCGGGGTTCGGCGATGGGCGCGCGCGCCCAGGTATCTTCCAGACGGAAGTGCTCGCGATCACGCGCACCTGGCCGGAGTGGCCCGCCGTTTTCCCGGAGATGTTCGCCAGGTTTATCGACCTGTTGGAGCGCGAGGTCGATGCGATGCTGTCCGAGGTTCCGGACACCTGGTGGCCCCCCGCATGCCGGAGGTTTGCTCGCCGAATGTTGGAGGCTCGTGTCAAGCTAGTCGAAGGAGCTGCACCGTGACCTTCGATCGACTTTTCGTGCTGTGGGCCGACGCGGACAGGCGTCGGCACGTGGTGGGTCACCTCATGCGTGCTCGCGGCCTCTTCCGGTTCTGGTACGACGACGCGCTCGCCGCGGCCGAAGCCAGGGGCTTCATGCGCCCTTCGGTGTTCCCCGACGTGCGCGACGCCCGCGCTCCGTACGAAGCCCGCTATCTGTGGGCGACGTTCGCCGAACGGATCCCGCTACGCGCGCGCGCCGACTCGGCGGCGTTGCTACGCTCGTGGGGTGTCGTGCAGGCCGATGATCAGTTCGAGATCCTGGCGCGCAGCGGGGGCGTACGCGCCACCGATCGCCTCGAGCTCGCCGAGTATCGAGCGGACGACGACGATCTCGCCACGCCTCTCGAGCTCCGGGTGGCCGGCAGCAAGCACCAGGCGCCGATCGAGTTGCAGCCCGACGAGCCTGTCGAGCTCCAGCGCCACGCGGACAACGAGTTCGATCCGTGCGCGACCTTCGTCTGTGCACAGACCAAGCAACCTATCGGCTACGTGCCCCGCCAGTACTCGAAGCTGTTCGCGCGGCTTCTCGACGCAGGGGTCGAGCTACACGCCCACGTCGTTCGTCGGCTCCAGCTCCCCGACGAGGCGGGGCGATGGGTGATCCGCGCCCAGCGAGCCGACGCCGAACAAGGCTGCCGGCGAGCGAGCTAGCTGTCGTGCCCTTGAACCAGGGCCATGACGAGCGGCGACGACACGCGCGCGAGCAGCTGCGCACGCTACTGCGTCGGCGCCTCGGGGCACGCCAGCGGCTCGTCGCGCCGAACCCGCCACCCCGCTACGACGAGGTCTACGTCGCGGGCGGCACGGCCCTCGACGCTGAGTGAGCAGCCCGCACGGACGCGCCTGGTGCGTCTTGCACCAGGCCCCAGCGGGGAGGTCCCGTAGCGAGCGGCTTCAATGCGGCGCACCTGCTCGCGCACCAGCTCCTCGCGCTGACGATCCAGCAGGAGGGCAGCGTGCCGATCGCCGACTGGTGGTCCTGGCTGTCCGCCGCGACGCCGTTCTCGGAGCTCGGCGACACGGATCGCGCGGAGCTCGTCGCGCACATGCTCGCCGCGCAGATCCTGTTCGAGAGCGGTGGCCGGTACACGCTCGGTGCGCGCGGCGCGAAGCTCTATGGCTGGCGCAACTTCAACGAGCTGTACGCCGTGTTCTCCGCGCCACAGACCCTGCGTGTCCTGTTCGGCTCGCAGGAGATCGGATCCATCGACGCGCAGTTCGCGCAGCAGCAATCTCCTCACGCGCTGAGCTTCGTGCTAGCCGCGAGGCCTGGCGGGCGATCGAGATCGACTGGAAGGACCAGGTCGTTCGCGTTCAACCGATCGCCGAGGGCGGGTTGCTGCGCTGGCAGGGGCCACCTCAGCTCCTCGGGCGCGACCTGGTGAGCGAAACCGTCGACGCCGAGTGGTCGCACCGCGCGAAGGCAAAGCTCGCCGAGCTCCGCAGCGAGTACGCGCTTCCGGCCGACGATCCACTGCCCCTCGTCGCTGACGCGAGCGGGCTGCGCTTGTGGACGTTCGCCGGCGGGCGCGTCAACAATCTCTTGAGCCGGGTCCTCGAATCCAAGGTCGGCCCGCGAGTCACCCGGGACAACTTCTCGATCGGGTTCCGCGATCGCGCGGCTCTGTCGGAGAGCGCGGTGCGCGAGGCACTGCGCGAGCTGCAGACGGAGCAGCGGCCGAATCACGAGGATGCGAGGCGATTCGCCGAGGGCTGCGCGCGCGGCCGGATCTCCAAGTTCCAGCCATGCCTTCCCGAACGACTCGAGGCCGAGCTACTCGCCCAGGTGCTCACGAGCGACGACGAGGCTCGCGTTGCGATCCAGCCCCGTCGCGAGCCGTTGTGGATGACGCGTTTTCGCGCGACCACTCGTAGGGGCCGCCTCGCAATGGCCGTCGCCCGGTTCAGTCGACGCGCGCCACGGTGCCGGGCGAGGAGACGTGATCGAGGGTGTGCAGGAGCAGCTGTAGCGAGTCCGTCGGGCGGAGGCCGACGCGCGCGGTGCCGGTCTCCGACAGCCAGTACACGCGACGCTCCCACGGGTACTCGGGGGCGCGCGCGACCACGGCGATCTTCCGGGCGCCGGACTTCCGCGCGTCGGCGAGGATGCCCTTGACCTGCGCCAGCGACAGCTCGGGGCGCAGGTGGAGCGTGATCGCGTCGGCGCCCGCGCGCAGATCGCGGAGCGCGTCGATCCGCGCGTTGCCGGTGTAGCGCTGGCCGCCGATCACGACCTCGCCCACCGCGCTGATCTGGGCCTCGCGCGCGAGCGCAGCGACGTCGGCGAGCTGCGCGGTCGGCTGCGCGGCGGCGCCCGCGATCGGCCAGTTCTCGGGGTGCGCCCGGCGCTCGATCTCGTGGACGCGACCGCTGGCGAGACGATCGAGCGACTCCCAGGCGTGCACGGCGTCGCGCCACCCCGGATCGGCGTCGCACGTCATGCAGTCGGAGACCGCGTTGCGCGCGCGCTCCATCGCCCGGCGCGTCGCGTACGCGGCCACGATCTCGCCCTGGTGCTCGGGGACGACCTGCTTGCACTCACCCGCGAGCGGACCACCGCACAGCCGCTGCAGGTACGCGCTCGCGTCCTCGCCGGGGCGCGGCAAGAGCATCGGCTTGGGATCGCGCTTGAGCAGCACCGCATCGGCGACGATCGGATCGGAGATCAGCGTCGGCCACACGGTCAGCGCGAGCGCCTCCACCTGCTCCGCGCGGGACTTCGCCTGGACCGCCTGCACCGGATGGAGCGCGAGCACCACGAGCTTGCGCTCGGCCTCTTGCGCCACGGTCTTGTCCATGCCGGGCCGCAGCGCGAGCACCTTCGTGGCGAGCTCGAGATAGGCCTCGGGCGTGCGGCCGTCCTCGACGAACTCGTCGACCGCGGCGAGCAGCTCCTGGTGGTTGTAGTCGGTGCTGTCCTCGGTCGCGGGCAGGCTCGGCCGCTCCTGACCACAGGCGGCCAGAACGGTCATCACGAGCAGCGGCGCGAGGCGGGACGTCACCGGAGCACGAGCCAATTAGCAAGCCGGATGCCGGGGCGCAGCACGCCCCCGTCGGTTTCATGCGCGGCTGGCGCGGACCCGCTCCGACAGCTCGCCGGCGTCGACCGCCGGGCCGAGCGCAACCAGCCGTCCGTCCTCGAAATCCGGCGCGGGCACCGGCTCGCTCGACACGCGCAGGCCCACCCGGTGGACCGCCGTCCACCGCGGGCTCGCGTCCCCGCTGCGCCCGTCGACCGCGCGGAGAATCCCCTTGATTCTCACGTAGTTGTCGGGCAAATCGCCGAGCTGATCCTCGAGCTCTTCGAGGTCGACGACCTCGGGCACCGGCACCCACACGCTGTCGATTCCATGAGCAACCGGACCGAATTCATTGTCGGGATGTCGACAGTGTTCGTCATGGACATGGCCGGCCGGCGCCGCCGCGGCCCGGTCGAGCGGCGGATCTGCGAGCACGCCCTCGAGCCAGCCCGCGTGATCGTCGGTCGTGCCCTGGCGGATCATCGCCCGCGGCGCGAGCTCGCGAATGGCAACGACCGCGGCATCCGTGTCGTGGTCTGACGCGATCTCGGACTTCGTGACGAGCACGACATCGGCGTTCGCGACCTGGCTGTCGACCGACGCCGACACCTTCCGCGAGGCGAGGAAGTGCGTGGCATCGACCAGCGTGACCACCGCCGCGAGCCGCACGCGCTGGCACACCGGCTCGCGCGCGAGCGCCCACGCGATCGGCAGCGGCTCGGCGACGCCGGTGGTCTCGAGGATGATCGCGTCGAGCGGGTTCGCGTCGACCATGTCGAGCAGCGTGCGGTCGAGATCGTCGCCGAGCACGCAGCACACGCACCCGCCCGGCAGCTCGATCTGCCGCGTCAGCTCGCTGCCGAGCAGCGCGCCGTCGATGCCGACCTCGCCGAGCTCGTTGACGACGAGGCCGAGCTTCGTGCGCTCGTCGCGGGCCGCTCGTCGCTGGAGGATCCGGTTGACGAGGGTGGTCTTCCCGCTGCCGAGAAAACCGGTCAGAACGACGAGCGGAACACGCACGGGGACATCATAGCTCCGGTTGCTCGACGATGACGACCTTGCGCTTGCCCGCCGCGGTGAGCGGGATGTCGTCGACGTACTCGACGGCGAACTTTGTATTGGGCAGGTACTTCTTCGCGAAGTCGTGGATCTTCCGGTACTCGGCCGCGGGCAGCTCGGGGCCGCCGTTCGGCACGACCTTCATCACGACCTCGCCGTCGACCTTCTGCACGACCTGGAACTTCCGCGCGACGTGGTTCATCACGCCGAACAGGATGTTGAACACGAGCCCGCCGACGGCGTTGCCGTTGCCGTCGCGCAGGGTCTCCGTCACCCGGCCTTCGATCGGGCCGATGCGGTCGAGCCCGCGGCCACAGCGGCACGGCGACGGGTCGCGCGCGATCGCGAGGTCGCCGGTGATGTAGCGGATCATCGGGCACGCGAGGTTGTGCAGGTCCGTGATCGCGATCTCGCCGGTCTCGCCGGGCCTCGCCGCGCGCACCGTCCCGTCGGGCTCGCGCACGACGATCTCGACGATCATCGTCTCCATCGAGGTGTGCATGCCGTCGTGCTCCTCGCACTCGGAGCCGATCATCATCACCTCGCGGCAGCCGTACGTCTCGAACACCGGCCCGAACGCTTCCTGGATCACCTCGCGATCGTGCGGCCACAGACGCTCCGCGCCGACGAGCACCGGGAACGGACGCCACGTGCGCAGCTTGTTCGCGATCACGAACTTCGCGAGCGCCGACGCGCCGGCCGTGTACGCCACCATGACCTGCGGCTCGAACTGGCGTAGCCGGGTCACCGCGTGCATCAACGCCTCGTCGCTGCGCGGCGTGCAGTCGACGTAGAGGTCGCGCTTGAGCGCGCGATCGAGCGCGATCTTCTTCCGCTTGTACCAGGTCTCCGCCGGCGGACCGAAGCCCCAGTAGTGGAACGCGCGCATGCCGATGCGGTAGCCGGCCCAGCCATACCCACGCCACCGCGTCGCGTCGCGCCAGTAACGCGACTCCGCGTTGTACTTCACGACCACGGGCTCGCCGGTCGTGCCGCTGGTTGACTTCTGGACCACCCAGCGCGGCGGCGCGGCCGCGGTGCGCGCCTCGAAGGACGTCCTCACGGTGTCGCGATCGAGCAGCGGGAGCAGCGAGAGTGACTCGACCGAATCGAAGGCCTCGGGGCGCAAGCCGCGCTCGTCGAGCACGTCGCGGTAGTGCGCCGTGTGCAGGTAGGCGTGACGGATCAGCCGACGAAGAAAGCCGGTCTGGAGGTCGCGGATCGCGGTGGGCTCCCACCGCTCGGTGCGCTGCAGGTAACGAAGCAGCGGCACGGTCGGGCGACCGCGAGCAGCCTCGAACGCGGGGAACAACGCCTTCTCGAGAAGAGGTCCGTAGAGATCCAACACGACGGTTACCCGCTACCATGCACCGTGCGTGCTAGCCCGACTCCGAAGGAAGAACCTCCAGTACTGGCTGCGTGACTACGGACGGCACCTCGTTCGACGTGCGCGCGCGTCACAGCCGCGCGGCCCGAGGCACATCCTGTTCGCGCTGTGCGACCACTACGAGCCGCTACACGGCCGCGCTCCCGACGACGTCGGACGCGCGCGCGTCGATGCGTGGGCCGAGCGATACCCCGCGCTCGGCGCGTTCCGCGACAGCGACGGACGCCCACCACGTCACGGCTGGTTCTTCCCGGGCGAGGAGTATCGCCCGCACTTCCTCGACCAGCTCGCGAAGCTGGTGCGCGCGGGCTTCGGCGAGGTCGAGTTCCACCTGCACCACGACGGCGACACGTCGCACTCGCTCGCGCCGCGGATCGAGGACCACCTGCGAACGTTCGCCGAGCACGGTCACCTGTCGCGCGACGATCGCGGCGCGTTCCGCTGGGCGTTCATCCACGGCAACTGGAGCCTCGCCAACGGCCGCCCCGACGGGAAGTGGTGCGGCGTCGACGACGAGCTGCCGATGCTCCACCGGCTCGGCTGCTACGTCGACCTGACGTTCCCCGCGGCCCCCGACCCGTGCCAGCCCGACAAGGTCAACCAGATCTACTGGCCCGTCGGTGACCTCACGAAGCGGCGCTGCTACGAGAACGGCGAGCGCGCGCGCGTCGGCAAGCACCACACCGATCGCCTGCTCATGATCACCGGCCCGCTCGCGTTCGCGCTCGACGGCCGGCGCGTCCGCATGGAGAACGGCGCGCTCACCGGGGACGATCCGCCGACGGCGGAGCGCGTCGGCACGTGGCTCGCGCAGAACATCCACGTCGAGGGCCGCCCCGAGTGGGTGTTCGTCAAGGTCCACACCCACGGCGCGATCGAGAAGACCGCGCAGTCGCTCCTCGGCGACGGCGGCCACGCGCTGCACCAGGCGCTACGCGAGCAAGTGATCGACGCGGGCGACTCGCTGCACTACGTGACCGCGCGCGAGATGTACAACGTCGCGCTCGCGGCGATGGACGGCCGCACCGGCAACCCCAACGCCTACTTCGACTACGCGATCAAGCCGCCGCCCGTCGCGCAGCGGTGACGCCCGAGCTCCGCGTCCTCGAGAGGATGCGGCCTCGAGCGCGCGGCTCGCGTGTCAACGTGGCGGGCGGATCACCGCAGCGGCCGCCGCGAGCTGCTTGACGCGTTCGCGCGCGGGCGCGGTCTCGGCGTCGCGCACGTGCTTCGGCACGCCCTCGACGTCCCACACGATGTGGAGCTTCTCGAGGAGCTTCAGCACGTAGTAGGTGATGTCGACCTCCCACCAGAAGAAGCCCTGGCGCGCGGAGCGCTGGTAGTGGTGGTGGTTGTTGTGCCAGCCCTCGCCGAGCGTGAGGAGCGCGAGCACGGGGTTGTTGCGCGAGTCGTCCGTCGTCGCGTAGCGGCGCTTGCCCCACACGTGCGCGAGCGAGTTGATGCAGAACGTGACGTGCCACGCGAGTACGAGCGAGACGAAGTGGCCCCAGAACAGCGCCGTGGCGCCGCCGACGAGGTAGAGGCCGAAGCCCCACGCGATCGCGATCAACAAGTCGTAGCGGTCGAGCCAGCGAAGCTCGGGGTACTTCGCGAAGTCCTTGACCCGGGACAGGTCGGTGGTGCGGTTCTTCGGATCGAGGATCCAGCCGATATGCGACCACCAGAAGCCGCGCTGGACCGGCGAGTGGACGTCCTCGGGCTCGTCGGAGTACTTGTGGTGCTTGCGGTGGTGTGCGGCCCACCACAGGACCCCCTGCTGCGCGCTGCTGAGGGCGAGGACCGCGAGGATGAACTGGAATACCCGGCTGGTCTTGTACGTGCGGTGCGCGAAGTAGCGGTGGTATCCGCCGGTGATCGCGAACATGCGCACGAGGTAGGAGCCGAGGAGCCAGGCGAACGCGGCCCAGCTCCAGCCGACCGCGATGGCGCCGATCACGGCGGCCAGGTGCACCCCCCAGAAGGGAATGTTGACGAGCCAGGTGGGGGGGCGGGCGCGCCGGCGGGACTCTGCGGGCGCGAGGGACAACGACGTCATGCGTTCACTGTGGCCCCCCGGCCGTCGCAACGGCCCCAGGGCTTGGTCAGCGTTACCGCACGGTTTTTGGGGCCGTGACCAGAACGTGACCCGACCGTGGAGGGCCGGATCTGTCGCGCTCGCCTAGGCTTACGGGGCCCTCAAACGTCTGTGCTTCTCGGCCCTTAAATCCGGGAAATCCTTCCGGCATAATACGCGGGTGACGATTCCGGCGGGGACGCTGGTCCCCCGCGACGCCAGAGAGTTCGGCAGCTATCAGCTGATCGCGAAGCTTGCGACCGGCGGGATGGCCGAGATCTTTTTGGCGCGTCCCACCGGTCAGAGCTCGCACGACGTCCTCGTGCTGAAGCGGATCCTGCCGCACCTCGCCGAGGACGATCACTTCGTCACGATGTTTCGCGACGAGGCGGATCTCGCGAGCAAGCTCGTTCACAAGAACGTGTGCAACGTCCGCGAGTTCGGCGAGTTCGCCGGCACGTGGTTCATCGCCATGGAGTATCTCCACGGCGTGCCGCTGTCGCGGATGATGACCCGGCTGTCGAAGGCCGGGAAGATGCTCGACATCCGCATCGTCGCCGGCATCATCTGCCAGGCGTGCGAAGGTCTGCACGCGGCGCACGAGGCGCGCGGCCCCGACGGGCAGCTCCTCAACGTCGTGCACCGCGACGTCTCGCCGCCGAACATCATGGTGTGCGCCGACGGGACCGTGAAGGTCCTCGACTTCGGCATCGCGAAGGCGCGCGGTGCGAACTCGCGCACGCGCACCGGCACGGTGAAGGGCAAGAACGCGTACATGTCACCCGAGCAGATCCTCGGCAAGCCGCTCGATCGGCGCAGCGACGTGTTCGCGCTCGCGATCGTCATGTACGAGATGCTGGCGATCAAGCGGCTGTTCCACCGCGACTCGGACTTCCTGACGTTCAAGGCGATCACCGAGGAGCCGATCCCGGACATCCGCGAGCGCCGGCCGGATATCCCGGCGGGCATGCGCGCCGCGTTGATCCAGGCGATGGCGCGCGATCCCAACGGCCGGTTCGAGACCGCGCAGGCGTTCGCGCAGGCGATCCGCGCGTCGGTCGCCACGCTCGGGGGACCCGCCACGGCGAGCGACCTCGCGCGCCTGCTGTTCAACGACTTCGGCGACGAGATGTCCGCGCGTGACGAGATCCTCAAGGCCGCCGAGGAGC
>Ga0164243_10012395_pt1 | contig 12079 bp, 10 predicted proteins | sample OricompcompostOP_FD_108781 | JGI IMG/M metagenome (GOLD analysis project Ga0164243, IMG submission 108781) | Organic Plus compost microbial communities from Emeryville, California, USA - Original compost - Organic plus compost (OP) | ecosystem: Engineered > Solid waste > Mixed feedstock >...
CAATATTCTGTTCGACGGTCAGCCACGGAAATACACCATATTCCTGGAACATGACGCCGCGATCAGGCCCGGGTTGCTCAATGCGCTTGCCATCAAGCAACACCTGCCCGCGCGTGGGTTTGACAAAGCCGGCGGCCATATTCATCAGCGTGGTCTTGCCACAGCCTGAAGGCCCTACCAGTGAAATAAAATCGCCCTGATTGACTGAAAACGACATATCCTGCACCACTTGCAACTGGCCGGCTGGCGTGTCAAATTGCATGGAAACGTTGTCGAAAACAATTCGTTCTTGATTGGTCTGCATCTTTTATTCTCCGCTTCGGTCTTGCCAGCTGATCAATCGGTTGGATAATTTGCGAATGGCGATATCCATCATGAGCGCGATCGCACCGATACAAATAATCCCCACATAAATGGCGCGCAGATCAAAAAATGCCGAAGCATTTTGTATCATCGCGCCCAATCCTTCCTGGGCAGCCACCAGTTCGGCAGCCACCAGGGTGGCCCAGGCTACACCCAGGGCCACCCGAAGGGCCGTCAGCATGTGTGGCACGGTCATGGGCACCATCACCTTGAGAAATATTTCCATATCGGTCGCGCCCAGCGTTTTAGCAACGCGGATATATACCGGACTGATCTGGCTCATGCCTTCATACATCACAATGACTGCCGCAAAAAATGAGGCATAAAACAGGATGGCGATTTTGGCCATTTCACCGATGCCGAAATACACAATCACAAGTGGAATCAGGGCAATGGGTGGCAAGGCCCGGAAAAAGTTGACCAGCGGATCCACAAAGCGACGAATAGGTTTGTACCAGCCGATCAGAAAGCCGATCGGAACCGCCAGCAACATTCCCAGCAGCAATCCACCTACCACGCGCTGAATAGACATGCCCATGTTCACCAGCAGCCCGCCTTCTGTCAGATGTGTCCAGAAGGTCTGCAACACTTCGAGAGGAGAGGGCAACAAGGCCGGGCTGACCCAGCCCGAAGCGTGGACAAGCATCCAGATGACCACCAGGCAGATAAAGGGAAAAACGGACCAGGCAAAATTGCCCAGCCGATTACTGCTACTTGTGGCTTTTGCCATCTTTGTCTCCAAATATGCTTGTCGCTGCGCCGGTCAGATCATGACCGGCTGTTGAGGCACGTCGTTCTGCAGCAGATCGGTATCAATCTGAATCAGCTGCGCGGGGTATTGAATATGGGCGTAATACAGAATCTTTTGGGACGGATCCTTGAATACTCGACAGACATCCGCAATGGGATCGCCTACACCGATATGCAAATGCGACGCTGTTTCCTTGTCCGAGACGGTAATGCGCAACACTTGCCTGGCCTGATGGATCGTAATATCGGAGCGTCCTGCGAGTTGAGGCACGACGGGTGTTTGACTGAAGCCTTCGGGATCACTGTCGAAAATCGTCTGGTCCAGGTAAATATCAATCAGGCAATACGGGGTATTGTCCCGATAATGCACCCGTCGCAGGCGCTGGTATCCTGTGCTGTTGCCATCAAAACCAAAAGCGGGATCCTGTACACGTGTGCCCGGCTCTGTGGGCAGCATATGGATTTTGAGCGGTGAAACCACTTTGACCAATTCATCAAATCGATTCGGCAGCCTGAACCAGCGCTGCTCGGACAGATCTTTCGCGACAAAGGTGCCGACCCCGCGCGTGCGCGTAATAATGCCATTGTCTTCCAGCAGGTTCAGGGCAGCACGCAATGTAATACGGGATACTTCAAATTCGGCTACCAGATTATCCAGCGTGGGAATTTGCTCGCCGAAACGCCATTGCTGGCTTTCGATTTTCTGACGCATCAGCTTTGCCACCTGTAAATACAGCGGCATGCGGCTTTCAGTGCGAGGTTTTATTTCATTGTTCATATCATCATAATAATAAGCACAATTGAAATAAACAAGTAGGGGTATGCCCCTAACGCTCTGGCTTCAAGGTGAGTGCGACCCCTTGCTGCCCAGGCACGACGATGATTGAAAGCTGGCAAATATTGGTATATTATGATTTCTTTATAGTATAGGGGGGTATGGTATGAGTCATCTGAGCGATGAAAAAGACGTATTGCTTAAACGCATTCGCAGGATTTCAGGGCAGGTACAGGCGATCGAGCGTGCGCTGCAATCCGATGCCCCTTGTGGAAAAACCCTGCATCTTGTGGCGGCAGCGCGTGGTGCTTTGGGTGGTCTGCTTGAAAAAATCATTGAAGAGCACGCGCAATTTCACGTGGCCGATCCAGGGTTAAGCGATGAGGAGCGACAAAAGGGCATGCAGGAATTGCTCACGGCGATTCGACAATATTCGAAATAGGAAAGATATGGCTTCTTCTCAGGGAAACAGACATAGTCATTCATTTCTGGGTGCGACTCATGACGAAAATGCCCGGCGCACCCGCTGGGTCGTGCTTCTCACATTTGCAATGATGGTCGTGGAAATTCTGGCCGGCTATGTCACCGGATCCATGGCCCTGCTTGCAGACGGGTTTCACATGGCCACGCATGCCGGCGCCCTGGGTATTGCAGCCGTGGCGTACGCCTATGCGCGACGCAATGCCGCGAACGAATATTTCAGTTTTGGCACCGGAAAAGTCGGAGATCTCGCAGGATTTGCATCGGCGCTGGTTCTGGCATTGGTGTCGCTGGGCATTGCGGTTGAATCGATGCTGCGGCTGATGAATCCCACGACCGTGGCCTTTGCTGAGGCCGCAAGTATTGCAGCGGTGGGCCTGGTCGTGAATATTGTAAGTGCACTATTGCTGTCGGGTGGTCATCATCACGCACATGATCACTCCACTCATTCTCATTCGTCTCATGCACATGCCCATGACCATTCGCATCAGGTCGGCGCAGATAACAATATCCGCGCGGCATATATTCATGTCCTGGCCGATGCGTTAACGTCCGTCCTGGCGATCATTGCGTTGCTGGCCGGACGCTATTTTGGCTGGGTATGGCTGGATCCGGTAATGGGAATCGCAGGGGCAATCGTCATAGGAAGATGGTCTTTTGCCCTGATGAAGGCCAGCGCAGCCGTATTGCTGGATGTGACCGACGAACGTATCGCCGAAGCAATCCGCCAAAAACTGCAGGTGGCAAGCCATGTTGAAATCACAGACCTTCATGTCTGGCAAGTCGGTCCGCAGGCAAGAGCAGTCATTGTCAGCGTCGCCGGGCGCAACATGACGGTCGAGCAGATACGGCAACGTTTGCATGATATTCCGACAATTGCTCATCTTACCGTAGAGTGCAGATGTGGCGGTGACTGAATGCCGACTGCTGCTGGCAAGGTCAGGCATTTAAGCAGCGCATTGGCGTCTTCCACGTTCGTGGCATGCATTGTCATTCCCGCAGAAAAGATCGTCTATTGATGGCATGTCGTCGCGGCGCGGCACCAGAGGGGGCGCAACAACAGTATTCATGACGATTCTTAACATTTCGGATGGTTTTTTGGTTAATTAAAGTAACAAAATGTACTTATAATTACACAAAAGACACTATTTGTTTCATTTTGACATCATCCGGGATATTCAATGAATAAGGTATTTAAATCTGTATGGAATGCGTCGCTGGGGGCTTGGGTAGCTGTCTCCGAATTTGAGGGTTTACGAGGAAAGTTCGCACGCAGTGCCGTTAACGGTCAAGGTGAGCGATCAAATCGGTGTGGCCTGTCTGCCGAGCGCTTTGTGCTCACCCTTTTGACGGCCAGCGTGCTGTTTGCCTTACGATCTGGCGCGGCCATGGCGGCTGCGCCATCACTGCCTGTCTATGATCCGGCGGCAGATTTGCCTTGCTTTTTTGACCGCAGCAGTCACAGTGTCATTTGCGGTGATGGCGCCGCTACGCCTGACAAAGCGTCGCAGAATGCTATTGCGATCGGTCTCAATGCGGTTGCCTCCAATGCGGGCGATATCGTCATCGGCGCGGGCGCAGCGACGCAAGACGGTAGTGCCTACTTCCGGAACAATACCGTCGTGGGGGCTGGCTCAACCGCTATCGGTATAGGCCATACCGTGCTGGGAGCGGACAATCGTGTCCACGTGAAGGCCAACGACCCGGATGCCATGTGGGGCACTGTCGTGGCGGGCCGCCTCAATACAGTCAATGCCGGCAATAGCAGTGTGATCGGCGACAAGAATCTGGTGGATCAGAACCGGGCGGAAGGGGCGGCCGGTTCCTATGGCAGCCATGTCCAGGGGAACGAGAACGTGGTATCCAACAATTCATACCATGCCAGCATTCTTGGCCTGAATAATACCGTGAACAACAGCCCGAACAGCACGGTTCTCGGCCAGCGCAACAGCCTGACCGGCAGTGAGGGCAATGCCGTACTGGGTCGTCATAATGTCATAGAGAACAGCACGTTCAACACGATCAACGGCAGCAACAACACGTTAAACAATGTCGTCGGTCTGACAACGGCTCAGGGCGGCGTGAGGGCGTCCAACTCGGTAACCGGTGCCCAGAACAAACTGGATGCAGTCAAGGGCAGCACAAATATCGTGGGCGATCGCAACACCCTTACCGCCCGGAAAGACGACGGTACAACAGTTCGCCTGGCGAGCTTTAGCGGGGTAGAGGTTCTCGGAAGCGATAATACTCTTAAAGCAGAGAACGCCGGCACCCGTGCGCGAATATCCGTACTGGGTTCGGGCAATACACTCAATGGCAAGGCAACGGATGCGGTTGTGATCGGTAGCAAGAACACAGTCGCGGGCAATTTTGCCGGCACGCAAGTGCTGGGAAGCGAGGTCACCGTCAGTGGCGAGGCCCGCGATAGCGTTGTGATCGGCAAGCGAGCACAGTTGTCGGCCACAAACGCTGTAGCGCTGGGCTCAGGCGCGACTGTCAGCATCGCCAATTCCATTGCGCTGGGGGCGGGAGCAGTGGCCGATGCGGTGCCGGTTGCGGTCAACGAAGCGAGCATCAGAGAGATTACCTATGGTGGATTTGCCGGCGTAGCGCAGGCCGATAGCGGGGTTGTATCCGTGGGTTCAGGCGGCAAGGAACGTCAGATCACGCATGTTGCAGCCGGTCGGATTACAGCAGATTCGACTGATGCGATCAACGGCAGTCAGCTTTTTGCAACCAACACCGTCCTGGGGAATGTGGCAGGCAGTACGGCCACGATTCTGGGAGGCAATGCCAAGGTCGATCCGGCCACAGGTAACCTGAGTATGAGCAACGTCGGTGGCACCGGCAAGGACAATATACATGACGCGATTGCGGATGTGCGCGCCAAGCGTCCCGAGGTTGTCCAGGGCGATGGCATCAAGGTTACCCCCGTCACGGCGGATGACAAGACGACGTACACCGTGGCGCTGAACGATGCGACCAAAGCAGATATCCAGACTGGCAAAGACGCCGCTCAGTACACCTTCACCTCCGGCGACGAAACGCTGCTCACCATCCAGAAGGATGAAGCCAGGAAGAACTATCTATTCACACCGGTAACGGGATCGGTGGCTGAGAACTCAACCGGTCTGGTCACAGGAGGCGATGTGCACAAGGCCATTAACGATGCAACCGCCTCTGCGAAACTGGAGGGCTTCAGCTTCACGGGTAACAGCGGGTCAACCGGAGAGAAGAAGCTGGGTTCGAGTATTGCGGTGACGGGCAAAGAAGGAAGTGGCCTGAGTTCAACCGCCAGTGACACAGGCATAGTCTTCGACCTGAACGCCAAGACGGTGGCCGACAATATTAACGGCCTGGGCGACAATAATCCGTTCGCCAACAAGGACCTGGGTAATGTGAGCGACGCAGGCAAAGGCAATCTGGTCAACCTGTTGGGCGACAAGTTTGTCAAGCTGGATGCCTCCAATATCGGTAACAACAAGGCCGACTGGGTCAATGCGCTGGGTGACAACGTCGCTGCAGGGGCCACGGGTCTGGCCAAGGCTGCCGATGTCTACACATCAATAGAAAACGCGAAGACGGACGTGCTTGCCAAGCGTCCCGAGGTGGCCCAGGGCGATGGCATCAAGGTGACGCCTGTGACCGTGGAGGACAAAACCACCTACACGGTGGCCCTGAACGATAAGGTGAAAGCGCAAATCGAGGGCGCCAGCAAGGGCTGGAACCTCACTGTCAACGGAAAAGACAGCACAAACGTGGCTCCGGGCGCGACAGTGAACTTCACCGCCGCAGACGATAATATCGTGCTCTCTAAAGCAGGCAACGATCTGACGGTCGGTCTGGCAAAAAATCTGGCAGTCGACAGTGTGAAGACCGGCGATAGCGTTCTGACGAGTGACGGTTTGAAGATTACGGGTGGCCCCAGTGTGACCAAAGCCGGTATTCATGCCGGTGGCAAGAAAATCACAAATGTGGCTGCGGGCACCGAGTTGACCGACGCGGTTAACCTGGAGCAGTTACGTCAAATTGAGTCTCTGGCCAGCGCAGGCTGGAGCATTGGTAACGCCGACGGTCTGGTGGGCAAGGTCGCGCCGGGGGCACGCGTGGATTTTGTCGCCGGCAATACCAGCACGCGGGTCAATGTGACTCAGGACAACGGGGGGGCTCGTGTTCAGGTATCGGCAGCGCCCGCGGCACTGCAATACACGGACAGCAACAAGGCTGCAGGCGGCAATACGCCGAATGCGGATCAGTTCAAGCCGACTAACCAGGTGACGCTGGTGGGGGCTGACAGTACGGCACCGGTGTCTGTGAATAACGTTGCCAACGCACAGTTGGCTGCTGATAGCCTGCAGGCTGTTAATGGCAGCCAGCTGTTTGGTGTGGGCGACTCCATTGCCAAGAGCCTGGGCGGTAACACGGTGTTCAACCCTGCCACGGGTCGCGTTGAAACCTCCCTGAACATAAACGGCAACACGTATACCAGTCTGAGCGATGCGCTCAGCAATATCGGCCAGGGCGGCGGCACTGGGGGCTGGAACCTGCAGGTCAATGGCGAGACCCCGACAAAGATCGGGTCTGATTCGACCGTGGGATTTAACGCTGGCAACAACATCGCATTGCAACGGACAGGCAACACGGTCACGATATCCACCGCCAAGGACGTGGCATTTGACTCCGTGAAAGCAAATGTGGTGTCCGCCGCAAATGTGCGTGTCAGCGAGTCTGTGGGTGTTATCGACGGTCCTTCCATGAGCCGCGATGGCATTGATGCGGCAGGCAAGCCGATCTCCAATGTCGCTCCGGGAGTCAAGCCGGGTGATGTGGCCACGGTGGGTCAGGTGGGCCGTGCGCTGAACCAGATTGATGGCAAGGTCGAGCAATACCGGAAAGACGCACGCGGTGGTACGGCTGCAGCCATGGCCATGGCTGGTCTGCCGCAGGCCTATCTGCCAGGAAAGTCCATGTTCGCGATCGGCGGCAGCACCTTCCAGGGACAGAGCGGTTATGCCGTTGGTCTGTCCACGGTATCTGAAAACGGCAGCTGGGTTCTGAAGGGGTCTGTCTCCGGTTCCGGCCGCGGGCAGCTTGGTGGCACGGTAGGTATCGGCTATCAGTGGTAATTTGACTTGCAGCGCGATGCAATTGAACGGGTGTCGCGCTGCAGGAATTGCAATTTGAAACAGAGAGCAGAAATGAAATCAAGTTTGAATCGAGTCAGGCGCTGCGCATTCCGGACGACTTGCGCAGCTAGCCTCATGACACTGGCTGCATGCACGGCGACGCTCAGTGAGGTCACACCGGAAGGAACGACCGCCAAGCCAGTCTTCCCTAATGTGTCACAGGTCAATCACGATCACAGACAGGGTATATTTCCTGAGCCGGGAAACCTGGCGACGATCCGCGCGGGCATGACCAAGGACCAGTTATATCACCTGCTCGGACGCCCTCATTTCCGTGAGGGTATGAGCGGTGTTCGTGAATGGGATTATGTATTCCATTTCCGGACACCCGGTAGCGGTGTCGACGGCATCACGACATGCCAATATAAGATTCTTTTTGACAAGAAAGCGCTGGCGCGCAGTTTTTTCTGGAAAGCGGTCGAGCCAGCCGATGCAGTATGTCCGGCTGGCGGCGCCTAGCAGGTTAACGGTGATCGGCAAAATCATTTCTTCGGATTTGATTGTGCCGATCTGAACCATATTGATCCACCCGAACGACTTATTTGGGATTCTTGAAAGCCGGCTCCAGCCCTTTCTCGCGGATTGTCCCGACAGCTGCAGGCGAAGTCAGGTAGTCAAGTAGTGCCTGGGCGCCTTTCGTATTCGTTGCGTGCGTGGTGATTCCAGCAGAAAAGATGGTTGGATGTTGCAGGGCAGGCGGTAAAACACCTACGTAGTCTGCACCCTTGATAGGCAGCAATTCGCTGACCTGTTGCAAACCAAGTGCGGCATCGCCCCGGGCCACAACGTTGCCTACACGTTCGGACACAATGCGCTTGCTTTTGGGTTTGACCTGGGCTTCAATGCCCAGTTTTTTGAGCATCTCTTTTTCATAGTAAGTGCCGCTGGCGCTAGCCGAGTACGCAATCGAGGGCGCTGCCAGCAAGGCCCGCTTGACCGCGTCGGCTGTACTGATATCCGGTTTGGGGGCGCCTTTCTGCACCGAGATACCGATCAGCGAGCGCACCAGGTCTACCTGACTGCCTTGTACAACCTGTCCTTTGTCGGCAAGCTTGTCCAGCGATTTGCGAGCCAGGATAACCATATCGGCCGGCTCCTTGCGATCCAGTCTTGCGGGAATCGAGTCGGTTGCGCCCCCCATGGACGATCCGTGGATGATATTCACATGGTAGCCGGACTGTTTTTCAAATTGGGGTGCCAGCGCTTCCACGGAAGAGGCGAAACCGCCCGAGGAGATAACGGTGATGGTGTTTTTTGGCGCAGTGCCCGGCAGGTTGCCGCAGGCGGCAAGCAGGGCCGACAGGGTGATGGCAGCGAGCATTGCGCGACGGCGAATGAGGTTGACGTTCATAGTATCTCCTGGGTATTAAATTGTTGACGGACGGTTCTGGGACAGGCATCTGACCGTCTGCGCCCGAGTTTAATGGTTACGGCGCATATAAGGCAGGCATCGCAGCTGACAATCACAAATGAAATAAAAAATTACATTTACAGGCAACGGGCTCGCAATGGCTGCCGGCCAGCGCGCAAGACGCAGGCCGACAAAAGAGGCCAGACACCGCGCCGTTGCGTTGTGCATGGGACTATCCGCCCAATAGCGGGTCGGTGGCCCCAACAAGTTGAATGCGAGCGTTGCAATCACGCCAGCAAAAACATTTCATAGCCAAGCCTGGTGCGATTGGTAACAAAATGTATTTATAATATACTTTAAGATACTATTTGTTTCATTTAGATATATTGGAGCCAGAATGTTGAGCATACGACGGCTTACAGGTAAACGCAGCACGTGATGGCGCGTACCTCAGATGTTTTGTTCTTTTATGAATTGTTCTGTTTTTTAAGAGAGCTTGTATGAAACCCATAACAAAATCTGCGTTGTCAGTGATTTCCCTTGTTGTCGCTCTGGGCGGCTGCCAGAGTGTGAGCACCCCTGTCGCGCCGGCTGCCGCAACGGCCCCTGCGCAGGCTGCAGCCCGTCAATCGGCTTCAGTCACTGTGTTCATGGCGGCCAATGCCGCGGTCAAGGGATATCGTCCTGTGCGGCTGAATGACAGACAGACGGTCTATGTGAGTGCACAACCCCTGATCAATAGATCTCATATCACGGGCCTGGATGTGGTGCGCGATACACAGAACCGTACCTATGTGAAAATGACGCTGAATCCTCAAGGCGCCGCTTTACTCAAGACCGTGCCCAAAAACAGGGGCTACGCGACCGTGGTTGGCGGTCAGCTCGTCTCATTAACGGGAGTGCGTCAAGGTAGCGATTTTCTGTTCAGCGTTGCCAATCAGCAGGCAGCAACGTCTGTCATTCAGGCCATCGTGCCACAGCAGGCGAGTCAGCCAGCCAAGCCCTGATAAGGTGTGAAAGAGTAATAAATGGCGGCCCCAATGGAAGGTTACCCGTGCCCGGGATTTCATTGTGCCGCCTGTCAGGGTTTTGTTTAACGTGCCACTCGCTGACTAACACACTGTTCCTTTCCAGTTCCGCTAATTGACATCGTTGGGCGGTGCGATACGAAACCGGAAAAAACATTATTCATTCCACCATCGGGTGACGCATGATGATCTGACCAACCGTAGCACGGTGGGCAATCCAGCATAATCGCAGCCTGTGACAGAACAGCTCAATCATAATGTGGGTTCCGGCAGGCGTGCATGAACAGAATATTACTATCCGATCATCTTTCATTCATAAATGACCGGCTTGGTGTCTGCATGACCTCCAGGTCGAGCACGCTGCAATAGAACCCCCATGTTATGGGTGCGGCGATGTTACTCGCGGGTATCGACCACCACTTCGCTCAGTTGCAGAACGGGAGTCAAGTCCGTGTAGTTCTTGATGTCGCCCAGGATTTCGCTGGCGTGGGGGCCGAATCCGGCCTGAAAATCTTCTGCCGAGTCGCAGAAAATATGGCACATGCCAATATAGGTCGCAGGCGCATCTGGTGTGTCTCCGGCGATTCCTCTGTCTATGGTGTAGTATTGGCAGTACTTGCCCATGCGCTCTTTCAGTAGCGGCAGATGTTTATCACGATAGTAATCGTGATCGAATCGCGCTCCTGGCGTGTTGGGGTACATCACACTCACTTTGATCATGACTGCATCTCCTCGGTTGGTGTCTTTATTTTTGATAATGGTAGCTCAAAATGCGTCGCATCGACAAATGGTTGCGATGCAGACAACCGCCGGACAGGGTGGCACGTTTACTTCCCCTTTTTAGTGCAAGCCCATAAATTGTTCGGCGACCTGTTGCGTCAGCTTGTGCAGCAGGCGTTCTGTTTGTTGCTGTGTCGCACCTTCGTGATGCAAATTACGAATAAACACCGATAGCGACTCTTCGATCAGTTTGAACCGTTCGTCCGGGTCTGGTGCGAATTCCAATCCCGACACATGTTGCACATGGCCGTTATCAAGACGTCGCCAGCCATTGGCTGCGAATTTGGGCAGAGTGCTCATGGGCGTCTTCCTTCTGTGAGCGCGGTGGAATGAGGCGAGGTTCGCATTTTACAGGCTTCCATTGTACCCAGTTACGCCCGGGGGCAGCGGTCAATCCTGTTATTTGCGAACGCCTTGCATATTTGCCGCGACGCGGGCTATCTCAGACTGTGCTCGGTCTTGGGCAATAAAATCGCCACAATGCCAAGCAGCGGCAGATAAGCGCACACCTGATACACATAAGAAATACTTGTCGCGTCCGCCAGATGTCCCAGCGCGGCGGCACCCACGCCGCCCATACCAAAAGCAAAGCCAAAGAACAGTCCGGCGATCATACCGGTCTTGCCAGGCACCAGCTCTTGCGCGTAGACCACAATGGCCGAGAACGCCGAGGCCAGAATCAGGCCGATAATCACGATCAAAACACCCGTCCAGAACAGGTTGGCATGCGGCAGGATCAGGGTAAAGGGGGCAACCCCCAGGATTGATCCCCAGATGACCCGCTTGCGACCTATGCGATCGCCTATCGGACCGCCCGCAATGGTGCCCACGGCAACCGCCGCGAGAAATACAAACAGATACAACTGCGAAGTCCGCACCGATAAAGAGAATTTCTCTATCATATAGAACGTCAGGTAGCTGCTCATTGAGGCCATGTAGAAATATTTGGAGAACACCAGCACACCCAATACCGCCAGCGCCGCAATGATTTTATTGCGTGGCAGTTCTATGGCATTGGCCGAGCGCCGGGTTCGCAACGCCAGCAGCTCCCGGTTGCGGCTGTACCAGCGGCCGATTTGCAGCAGTACGAACATGGCGAACAGGGCGGCGACCGAAAACCAGGCCACGCTACCCTGACCGCGGGGCAATATGATCAGCGCTGCCAGCAAAGGACCAAGCGCTGATCCCACATTGCCGCCCACCTGAAACAGAGACTGGGCCAGGCCATGCCGCCCGCCCGAGGCCATGCGGGCTATGCGGGAAGATTCGGGATGGAACACCGAGGAACCCGTGCCAATCAGGATGGCGGCGACCAGCAGGATCGGAAAAGAGGGGGCGACCGAGAGCAAGAGCAGGCCCAGCAGGG
>Ga0164243_10012396_pt1 | contig 12078 bp, 14 predicted proteins | sample OricompcompostOP_FD_108781 | JGI IMG/M metagenome (GOLD analysis project Ga0164243, IMG submission 108781) | Organic Plus compost microbial communities from Emeryville, California, USA - Original compost - Organic plus compost (OP) | ecosystem: Engineered > Solid waste > Mixed feedstock >...
CGACGGGCCCTGCGCTACCGCACGGAGATCTCCAAGGCGCGGCGGCGGTCGTCGCGGGCGCTCGCGGTGCTGCGCAAGTCGGTCGGCGAGGCGCCGATCACCGAGGCGGTCGAGGAGGCCGCCCGGTGGCTCGAGGAGTTCCACCCCCGTTCGGTGGTCGAACTCGACTACGGCGGCCTCGTGGACCTGCTGCCCGACGAGACGCTCGCCGCGGACGACTCACCCGAGCTGGTGGCGGCCGGTCTCGCGGGGCTCTCCCGGGGCGAGGCCGAGGAGGCGTCGGCGGCGTACGACAAGCTGGTCGCGCGGTGGCGCGCGGTCCAACTGCTGGAGCGCTGCAACTAGGACATATGGTTCACGGAGCGCTCCCAAGGCGAGGAGCGCTCGTAGTCGATGCTTCACGAACCGTGATCATGAGTCCGAATAAGGTACTTTCTGCCGTGTAAAAGTCGTATAAATCGGGCATGGTTCATCCGTCCGTCTAGGGACGTTCGGCCGTTCGGCCCATGTCGGACATCGGGGACTAGCCGGACCATGGGAGACGCGTCGGCCGGCGGGACCCCGGCCGATGTCTATACATGTGGAGGAGTGACCGATGGCATCGCGAACGCACGAACCAGAGCCGCTACTCACGCCGGCCGAGGTGGCGTCGATGTTCCGTGTCGACCCGAAGACGGTGACCCGGTGGGCCAAGGCGGGGAAGCTCTCCGCCATCCGCACGCTCGGCGGCCACCGTCGCTACCGCGAGTCGGAGGTCAGGGCCCTGCTGCAGGGGCAGATCCCCCAGCAGCGACAGGGGGACTGAGCCGGCACCACGTCGTCAGGGCGGTGGACCTCGGTCCGCCGCCCTGCTTCATGCCCGCCCCTCGGTGAGCGTGATCCGGATGCCGACGGTGCCTCCCTCGCCCCGGCGCAGCCGGCTGCCGAGCAGGCTGAGCCGCCCCAGCAACCGGTACTTCTGCTTCAGCAGGCCGCGGATCCGGCGGCTGCCCGCCAGGTCGTAGAGCGTCGCGCGCGCCGGCACCGGCGCACCGTGGGGGCGGCCCCGTACGTCGCACGGCGCCACGGTCACCTCGCCGTTGTTGCGGATCCGCTTCACCTTCCCGGAGTCGGCGGCCGTCCACACCGCGAGCCCGTCACCATCCCGGACCGACCACACCGGCGTCGGCACCGCCCGACCGTCCCGGCGGAAGGTCGTCAGCAGGATGTACTTCTCCGCCGACAGGCGGTCCAGCGTGTCCACGCCGCCAGGATACGACCGCTCGGCTGACTGACCGGCCGGATAGCGAGAACCGCGCCACCGGCGTGCCGCGTCCGGGTGGACGGCCCCTGACCTGCGACGCGGCAACCGGCGGTCGGCCGATGTGGACGCGCCGGGGGCCGTCGGCCCGTCCGGCGACTCAGACCTGGACGGTCGGCGGCAGCGGCTCCGGCGGCAGCCCCCCGTCGCCGTCGATCACCTCGTCGGGCGTGCCGTCCTCATCGAGGTCCACCATCGTGACGTCCACCCTGCCGTCGTGGTCGGTGTCGAACTGGAACAGGTCGGCCTTCCCGTCACCGTCGGTGTCCACGACCCACACGTCCGTCCGGCCGTCGTTGTTGGTGTCCGCGCGCAGCAGGTCGACCCGCTCGTCGCCACGGGTCTCGATGGTCCCGGCGCTCTCCGTGCCCGTCACGTCCGGTGCCTCGCTCATCTCGTCCGGTCCTTCCCTCGATCGACGGTGGTCTCGTACCCCGTCCGCCGCGCCCCCACGCGTGGGGCCGCCGCCGGAGCTCTTAGGGTCGCAGCATGAGCGAGTGGAGCGGACCGCCGGTCGCGGGTGATCCCCGCGCCGCCGGACGCAGCGGGGAGGCGTGGTGAGCGAACGGTTCGTGGTGGTCGGAGCCGGCACGATGGGGCTCGGAATCGCGTACGTGGCGGCCGGCGCCGGGTACGCCGTCGAGCTGGTCGAGGTCGACGCCCAGCGGGGCGCGGCGGCCGTCGCCCGGCTCGGCGAGCTGTGGGACCGGGCCGTGGAGCGGGGCAAGCTGACCGCCGACCAGGCGGCGGCCAACCGGGCACGCCTGACGCTCCGCGCCGGGCTGGCCGAGGTCGCCGAGGGGCCGGACGTGATCGTGGAGGCCGTGCCGGAGCGGCTCGACCTCAAGCGCACGGTCCTGGCCGATGCGGAGTCGCTCGGCCCGGCGCTGCTGGGCAGCAACACCTCCAGCATCTCCATCGGAGAGCTGGCCGCCGGTCTGGCGCGGCCGGAGCGCTTCCTCGGGCTGCATTTCTTCAACCCGGTCTGGGCCATGGCGCTGCTCGAGGTCGTGGTCGGCCCGGCCACCGCCGAGGAGACCGCCGCCGCGGCGGTCGCGCTCGCCGGCCGGCTGGGCAAGGACCCCGTCGTGGTACGCGACATGCCGGGCTTCGCCACCTCCCGGCTCGGCGTCACGCTCGGCCTCGAGGCGATCCGGATGGTCGCCGACGGGGTGGCCAGCCCCGCCGACATCGACAAGGCCATGGTGCTCGGCTACCGGCACCCCGTGGGGCCGCTGGAGCTGACCGACCTCGTCGGCCTGGACGTGCGCCTCGACATCGCCCGCACCCTCCAGGCCGCGTACGGCGACCGCTTCGCGCCCCCGCCGCTGCTGGAGGAGATGGTGGCCGCCGGCCGGCTGGGCAAGAAGTCCGGGCAGGGCTTCTACACGTGGGAAGGCGGGGTGCGCCGGTGAGCGCGAGGAGCGAGCTGGCGAGCCCCGCAGACGGAGGGCCGGCGCGATGAGCGGCCTGCGTGTCGAGGAGCACCCGGACCGGCTGGTGGTCACCCTGGACCGGCCGGAGAAGCGCAACGCCATCGACGCCGACCTGATCGCCGAGCTGCACGCGGTCTGCGCCGAGCTGGAGGCCCGGCCGCGGCTGCTGCTGCTCACGGGCGGGACGGAGGGCATCTTCGCCGGCGGGGCGGACATCGGCCAGCTGCGTGAGCGGGGCCGGTTGGACGCGCTCGCGGCGATCAACTCCGCCGCGTTCGCCCGGATCCGCGCCCTGCCGATGCCCACCGTCGCGGCCGTCGACGGTCCGGCGCTGGGCGGGGGCGCCGAGCTGGCGTACGCCTGTGACCTGCGGGTGTGCACGGAGCGTGCGGTCTTCGGTCAGCCGGAGGTGCGGCTGGGCATCCTGGCCGGCGCCGGCGCCACGCACCGGCTCCCCGCGCTGATCGGTGAGGCCCGGGCCAAGGAGCTGCTGTTCACGGGCCGGCGGGTGGACGCCGCGGAGGCGCTGCGGATCGGGCTCGTCAACCGGGTGGTGGCCGAACCCGACGAGCTGCTCCCGGCGGCGCACGGCCTGCTCGACGAGATGGCCAAGGGGTCCGCGCTGGCCCTGCGACTGACCAAGCTCGCCGTGGACGCCCCGGCGGCCGCCCACCCCCAGCTCGACCTGGTCAGTCAGGCGGTGCTCTTCGAGGACGAGGAGAAGCGCCGCCGGATGACCGAGTTCCTGGAGCGGCGCCGCAGCCGCTGACGGTCGCGGGAACCCGGCGTCGCCGGGAACGCGTCCCTGGGCAGCCCGCCGGCACACGGAAACGGCCGCACCGATCGGTGCGGCCGTTTCGTCGCTGGTGGCGGGCGGTCAGTGCCGGATCTGCACGCCGGCGTCCGCCAGCGCCCGGATCACCTGGGCCGACTCGGCGAAGCCGATCACCAGCACGGCGTCCGCGCCGAAGTCCTTGACCTCCTTGGCGCCGGTGGCGAAGTCGACCGGCGGGGCCGACTCGCCCTCCGGCGGGTTGTAGGTCAGCAGCTTGATCCGGTCGGTCGTGATGCCGGCCTTCTCCAGCTCCGCCCTCACGACGGCCTGGAGGCCCTCGCCGTAGGAGTCCTTGCGGGCGACGATCGCGATCCGCTGCGACCCGTCCCGGAGGATCACGTCGGCCAGGGCGCGGCCCTGGAGGCTGTCCGGCGGGGCCGTGCGGAAGTAGAGGCCCTTGTCGTCGGCCTTCGTGAGGCCGTCGTCGGTGTTGGACGGCGAGAAGAGGATCTTGCCGGCCTTCACCACGTCCGGCAGCACCGCCAGGCTGATGCCCGAGCCGCCGGCACCGATGATCACGTCGACGCCGGCCTCCACGTGCCGCGCCACGGTCGCCTTCGCCACCGCGGGGCTCGTGCCGTCGTCGCCGTCGATCCAGGTCACGTCCTCGCCGAGCACGCCACCGGCGGCGTTGATCTCCTTGATGGCCAGCTGGGCGGCGGCGGCCATCGGCGGGTACGCGAGGGCCAGCTCACCGGTCTTGGGCAGCAGGCCACCGATGACCAGCGGGGCGCCGGTCCGGGCACCCTCACGCTGCTTGCGCGGCTTCGGCGGGGTCTTGGTGCTCGCGGCCGACTCGTCACCGGCACCGACGAACTCGGTCTTGGCGTCGTTGAGCTGCTGGCCGTCGAAGTGCAGGGTGGCGTAGCTCGCCGTGGACGGCTCGCCGGCGTCGGTGAAGCCGGCGCGGGTCAGCGAGACGCTGCGGTACTCGATGTCCTGCCCGCTCCGCGCGAGGCTCAGGCAGGTGGCCGCGTCCTCGCAGCGCTGACCGCCGTTGGTGACGCCCACGATCTGCTGGGCGATGGCCTCGGGCTGCGTGCTGCCCGCCAGCTGCGCCGCCAGCGCGCTGATCATGATCGCGTCGTACGTCTCCGCCGAGTAGAGGAAGTCGCTCAACTCTGGATCAACGGACCGTAGCCGGCTCTTGAAGTCCTCGGGCAGGGGCGTGAGGGGGGTCGTGCCCTTCATGCCGTCGACGAGGTCGGCGCGATCCTTCAACTCCGCCGGGAAGGAGTTGAGCATGTTGCCGTCGGTCCCGTAGAGACGCGCCTGTTGGGTCGTCGCCTCCTCGGGCTTGTCAGTCCCGCAGGCGCTGGTGGCGAGCAGGAACGTGGCGCAGGCAACCAGTGTGGCCGCCCGCGAGCCGCGCGATACGAGCATGGTCGTCCTTCCATCGGCGAAGGTCCGCTGCGCACATTAGCGTGCCGGTTCGCGGCGCGGGACCGTGGATGCTGCTCACTCCGCAGGTCGCCCGCGTTCGTCACGCACCGTAGCCATCCATGGACGTGACTCGGTGTCTTGACCGGGCCACCTACTGTGCGGTGCGTGACGGACCTGCCACAGCAGACGCTCGACGATGCGACCGCCGTGCTCCGCTCGGCGCTGGACGGGGACGGCGACGCCGTGGTGGGCACGTTCGACGACGTCGTCGACCGCTCCGGCCTCGCGGGCGCGTACGGGGTGGCCTGGTGCCTCGCCGCCGCCATGGTCGGTGACCCCGGCCCACCCGGGTCGTGCGCCCTGGACTTCCCGGGCATCGACGAGGCCGGCTACGACACCCGGTGGGTGGCACGGTTCGTCAGCGCGTACGCCAACCGCGACGTCGACACCGGGCAGGCCCTCTTCGGCGCGGCGGTCGCCGACGGCCTGCTCCCGGACTGCCTGCTCACCCTCGCGGGATCGACGGTCGCGACGCTGCGCAGCCGCACCCGCTGACGCCGGCGTCGAGCCGCCCGTCCCCGTCGTGTGATAGCTCTGGGGACATGTCGGAGGCCATGCTCAGCAAGGTCCGCAAGCTGCTGGCCCAGGCCGAGGACCCGGCCTGCACGCCCGCGGAGGCGGCGGCGTTCACCGCCAAGGCGACCGAGCTGATCGCCCGCTACGGTGTGGACCGCGCGCTGCTCGCGTCCCGCGACCCGGCCACCGACCCGGTCGGCGACCGGGTGGTCGAGGTGATCGCCCCGTACGCCCGGGACAAGGCCGGCCTGCTCGCCGCCGTCGCGGATCCGCTGCGCTGCCGGTGCGTACGCCGCCGGCACGGCAGCGGTTTCGCCATGCACCTGTTCGGCTTCGCGAGCGACCTGGAACGGGTCGACCTGCTCTTCACCTCGCTCCTCGTCCAGGCGGCGCACGGGCTGGCCGGCACGCCCGTCCCCGCGGGCGAACAGCCCGCCGCGTTCCGGCGTTCCTGGCTGGCCGGATTCGCCCAGTCGATCGGCGCCCGGCTGCGCGCCGCCGAGACGGCGGCCGCGACCGACCCGGGTACGCCGGGAGTGGCCCTCGTCCTGGCCGACCGCTCCGACCGGGTGCAGCGACGGCTCGCCGAGGTGTACCCGCGCCTGCGGACCGCGCCGCCACGGCGCCTCGCCGGCAGCGGCTTCGCCTCGGGCGCCGACGCCGGGCGGCGGGCCGACCTCGGCGGCCCCTCGATGGGCACGGGTCCGCGCGCCGGCCGGGTCCTCGGCCGCTGACCGGTCGGCGCAGCCTCGGGCCCAGGTCGGCCCAGCGGGTCAGCTCAGGGGCGGCAGGTGCCCGTCCACCGTCGCGACGTAACGGGAGAGCAGCTCGTGCCACCCGGCCGTGAGCGCCTGCCGGTAGCCCTCGGCCGATTCACCGTGCCGGTCGAAGTGGCGGTGCTCCAGCTCCACGCGGGTCTGCTCGGGCGCCTCGGCGAGGAAGACCACCTCCACCTCGCTCGCGCGGGCCGGATCCGGCACCGGAACGCGGTCCGGCCCGATCTGCCACGTGAAGACCAGCCGACGGGGTGGATCCCAGGTCAGCACCCGGCCCCAGTCGGCGCGGAAGCCGTAGGGGCCGATCTCGTAGAGCATGCCGCCCGCCCGGGGCTCCATGCCCAGTTCGGCCAGCGTCTCCGGCCCGGACCAGGTGTACTCGGTGACCCACCAGTCGGTGAGCGCCCCCGTGAAGGTGGCGAAGGCGCGCTCGGCCGGCGCGGAGACGAGGAAGCTGCACCGCAGGGAGAACTGGTCCACGTCCTGCCGGATGTCGGCCCGATCCACCATGTCCTGTCCCATAGGCCCGGACCATACCGGCTGATGCTCCGGTATGCAGCGGAGCGTACCTGCCCGGTTCCGGACAGAGATCGTCGGCGGGTCGGTGCGCTCCCGGTCGAACCGGGGGCGGCGGGTCGTATCGGCCGCGTTCCGGCCAGGGATGGGGTGCCACGAAGTGGGTATGCGCGGCCGGTCGGGGCCCGGTGCGCGCCGGGCCCGCCGAGCCGGGAGCGGGGCGGATGGGCAGCGGGAGCGAGTCGGGCGGGCGCGGGCAGGCGAGCCAGGGGCCGGGTGACCGGGGCCAGGGGCAGGCCCAGGGAGCGGAGGGCGCGGCCGCGCACGGCGGCCAGGAGCGGCACGTACGCGAGGGCCGGTGGCCGGCCGAGGAGGAGCGGGGCCGCCCGGGTGAGCCGGACGTGCTGCTCGACGTGCCGGACCTGCGCGTCGGTGAACTCCGGCTGGCCGTCGACGGGCTGGACGCCGACCTCTCCCTGCGGGCACGGCTGGCGAACCTGCTCCAGCTGGACGCCGGCGTCCGCGTACGCCTCGACGCGGTCGAGCTGGACATCGACGACGTGAAGGCCGAGGTCCTCCTCAAGGTACGGCTGGAGCGGCTGGTCGAGATCCTCGACCGCGCGCTCACCACCCTCGACCGGAACCCGCAGCTGATCGAGTCCCTGGCCAGTTCGGCGCAGGGCGCGATCCAGGACGCCGGCCGGGCGGCCCAGCAGGTGAGCGGCAGCAGCGAGCGCCTCGGCAGCATGGTGGACCGGCTCGGGCGGGAGATCGGCTCGATCAGCGCACGCGCGGAGTGGACCGGGGAGGGCCCGGTCGCCAAGGGCGAGGCGCCGCCGGGCAGGGGCGAGCAGCCGGCGCGGCAGCAGGGCCAGGGCGGGCCGCAGGCTCAGGCCGAGCAGCAGCGGGGCCAGGGCGCGCAGCCGGGTCAGGCCGGGCAGCGGGGCCAGGGTGGGCAGCCGGGCCAGGGTGGGCAGCAGGGCCAGGGTGGGCAGCGGGGTCAGGCCGAGCAGCGGGGTCGGACCGAGCAGCGTCAGGGTGGGCAGCAGGGCCAGCAGCCGGGCCAGCCGGCCCGGCCCGGTGGGACCGGGCAGCCGGGCGGCGGCGAGCAGCGGGGTGCGGGCCGGCCGGTGCCGGGCGCGGCCGACCTCGCCGGGCAGGCCGGGGAAGCGCTCCGGCAGGCCGGTCGGAGCGTGTGGGACGCCATCCGGGCCGGCATGGCCCAACAGGGGCAGCAGGACAAGCGCTGAGTCTGCCCGCACCCGGCGGTACCCGCACGGCCGACCGCACCGTGGGCTGGGGCGACGCGGCTCGACGCCGTACCCCAGCGGGCTTCGCCGGCGGGGTGGTCGCCGGGGTGCGGCGCCGGGTGGGCGGGGATGGGCCGGGAGCGACGTCGCACCGCGCGGCCTCACCGAGGTCGGGCGCGGACGCCGAACCCCAGCGAGGCCGCGTGGGTCAGGACGGTTCGGTGAACCGAACCTCGGGGTAGGCCGGTGACGGCCCGTCGAGCAGGGGCCGGGCCCGGTCGCGCAGGTGCGCGTCGAGGAACGCCACGACGTACTCGCGGGTGATCAGCAGTTGCCGCTCCGCCGGAATGGCACCGGGGTCCATGCCGAGCTGGGCACCGAGGACCGGCCGGTCGGTGAACGACATGTGCCCGCTTCCGCTGACCGTGAGCCAGCGCTTCCAGCCGGCGAGGCCGGGCCAGTCGCGTTGCCAGCTCGCGTCCGCCGGCCGGTCGGAACCGACCAGCAGGAACGGCTTCCGCACCGCACCGGCCGGGACGGGAACGAAGAGGGTGCCATCCAGGTCGGCGCCGGCGTCGAGCCGCCGGTCGGTGCGGAGCGCCTGGGCGGCGCTGGCGCCGCCGATCGAGTGCCCCACCATGCCGATCCGGCTCGCGTCGACGAACCGGGCGCCGCGCCACGCGGGACGGGGCCCGGTCAGCCGGTCGAGCACGAACGACACGTCGGCGGCGCGTCCCTCGACCAGCCGCGCCGCCACGTCCGGCCACTCCCGTTCGCAGGCGAGACAGTCGGCGACCCGGCCGTCCGGGAACTCCACGCCCCACGCCTCGTACGGATGGTCGAGGCCGGCCACCACGTACCCCCGGCTGGCGAGTTCCTCGGCCAGCCCGGTCAACGACTCCCGGCTCAGGCTGAACCCCGGGGAGAGCACCACCAGCGGCCAGCCCCGGGCGGCCGGCCGGACCGGCGCGTCGCGGCGGGCGTTCGTGCGTACGGTCGTCAGCACGTCCGGAGGCAGGGGCAGGCCCTCGGCGGCGACGATCCGCGCGGAGACGGCCGCCGTGGTGTAGGGCGCCGGTGCGCCGGCTGCGCCCACCGACGGGTACCAGAGGGAGACCATCAGCTCCCGGCGCGACTCGGGCCGCCACGGGTCGGGCCGTGCCGGGTCGGTGAGGTGCAGCCAGGTGGTGCCGACCGCGTACTGACCGGTCGGGGCCGGCAGGCGCAGGACCGGGGTCGCCGGTGCCGCCGGAGTCCCGGCCGCCGCGGTGCCGCCGGCCAGCAGCGTCGCCAGCAGCGCCAGGGGTACGGCGAGAGCCCACCTGCCCCTGCGCCTCGTGTCGTGGTGTGCGGTCAATGTGCTTCCCTTCCGTAGGTGGGGAACCGACGGTAGGGATCGGGGCGGGGGCGGCGCCCTGCCCGAAGGGCGGCCGACCGTACCCACTTTCGTCAGGGTCCCCTGGCGGGTACGGGCTGGCGGCGGTGCTCGTGATCGGCGCCGGCGGGGCGCGCGCCGCCGTAGCCTGGGGACCGGCCCGGAGGTGGCGTCCGGAGGGGGCGGGCATGTGGAGCGAGTGGAGCGAGCCGGAGCCCGGCCTCGCGCCCGAGCACCCGCGGACGGTCCGGGACGAACCGGTCCTGCTGACCGTCGACGGGCACACCTTCCGCGTGGGCCAGCGTGCCGACCAGCCCGGCACGTACGACTTCGACTGGCTCACCGGGCCACACGACTACGGTTTCACGCTCGGCGGACCCGCCGTGCCCATGAGCCGGCGGGAGATGGAGGACGCCATCCGCGGCTTCCTCGCCGAGATCGATCCCGCCACCGGCTACCTGAGGGAGTAGCGGCGCGCCGGGTGAGGCTCACGCGCCCTCGGGTGCGGGCAGGTCGAGCAGCGCCCCGAGCTGACGGAACGCCTCGGGCCGGGCCCGGTACCAGACCCACGTGCCCCGCCGTTCGGAGTCGACCAGACCGGCCTCGCGCAGCACCTTGAGGTGGTGGGAGATGGTCGGCCCGGACAGGTCGAACGCCGGCGTGAGGTCGCACACGCACATCTCCGGCACCGAGGCGATCATCGACATCAACCGCAGCCGGACCGGGTCGCCGAGGGCCTTGAACATCGGCGCGACCGCCGCCGCCTGCTCGGCGTCCATCGGGCGGACCGCCAGCGGGGCACAGCACGCGACCGCTTGGAGATCCACGACCGGCAGAGACTGCTTCGACATGCGTCTAGCTTGACAGGCGTCAAAACAGGGTGCAACAGTGGGCTTGCTTCGAAATCCGTCTAGACAGCGGGCGAGGTCGCGTGCTGGCCGCCACGGTCCTCGCCCGCTGACGTCCACCACCAGGAGGTCCCCATGTCCCGTGTGCAGCTCGCCCTGCGCGTGTCCGACCTCGAAGGCTCGGTCGCCTTCTACTCGACGCTGTTCGGCGTCGAGCCGGCCAAGCGCCGCCCCGGCTACGCCAACTTCGCCGTGCCGAACCCACCCCTGAAGCTCGTGCTCATCGAGGGCGAGGCCGGCCAGCCCACCGTCATGGACCACCTCGGGGTCGAGGTGTTCAGCACCGACGACGTCGACGCCGCCGCGAAGCGGCTCGCCGACGAGGGCTTGATCACCCTGGCGGAGAACGACACCGAGTGCTGCTACGCCCTCCAGGACAAGGTCTGGGTACGCGGCCCCGGCGACGAGCCCTGGGAGGTCTACACCGTCAAGGCGGACGCCGACACCCTCGTCAAGGCGACCGGGGGCGAGTGCCGCTGCGGCGAACCGTCCGAGCAGCAGCCGGCGACCGCGGGAACCGCCACCACCTGCTGCTGACCGTCACGCTGCCGATCGCCACGGCCGCCGAGCGGGTCTGGTGCGACTGCGGCCGAGACGGCAAAAGCAAGATCCCCACCGGCGTCTCCGCTGGTGGGGATCTTGTAAGCCCGGCGAAAGGCTTTGTGGCCAGGGGCGGGGTCGAACCGCCGACCTTCCGATTTTCAGTCGGACGCTCGTACCAACTGAGCTACCTGGCCGGGTCGCTCGGACCATGCTACCCGGAGGGCGAGTGATCCGCCCGGAGGGCATCCGGTCCGATACGCAGAACGCCGCGCATGATGAGCGCGGCGTCAGCGCTGCGGTCCTGACGGGACTTGAACCCGCGACCTCCGCCTTGACAGGGCGGCGAGCACTCCGACTGCTCCACAGGACCTAGCTCTGTTGCTCCGGCTTGCGCCGGTCGTGCCCCCAACGGGATTCGAACCCGTGCTACCGCCTTGAAAGGGCGGCGTCCTGGGCCGCTAGACGATGAGGGCGGCCCCGCCATCATTGCACATCGGCAACGTCAAGCGGACTTGCTCCCATCCGGCCCCGCCGGAGGCTTGGAAAGCATACGTGATGCCCCGGCGGTCGACCAAACCGGTATGGCCTCATCCGTGGCGGCGCGCAAAACCGCAGCTCAGGAGGGCCTAGCGGAGCCGGGTGACGCCGAAGCGCCGTTTCAGCTCGGCGATCACCGCGGGGCAGGCGGCGAACGTGGCGGCCCGGTTCCCGCCCCCGTCGTGCAGCAGCACGATGGCGCCGGGGCGGACGGCGCTCAGGACCCGCTTGGTGATCGTCGCCGCCGGCGGCCTGCTCCAGTCCTGCGGATCGACGCTCCAGTGCAGGGAGCGCATGCCGAGCTGCTTGGCCACCGCCACCACCTCGGGCGTCCACCGTCCGCCGGGCTGCCGGTAGTAGGTGATCCGGGCCTTCGGGACGGCCGCCCGGATGGCCTCGTTCGTGCGCTCCAGGTCGGCCCGGATCTCGGCGACCGGCCGCCGGCCGAGGTCCACGTCGTGTCGCCAGCTGTGGTTGCAGAGCTGGTGCCCCTCGCGGACGATCCGGCGGACCAGCTCGGGGTGGCGCCGGACCTCCCGGCCGACGAGGCAGAACGTGGCCGTCACCTTGGCGGCGCGTAGCCGGTCCAGGATCTTCGGCGTCCACGCCGGGCTCGGCCCGTCGTCGAAGGTCAGCGCCACCG
>Ga0164243_10012397_pt1 | contig 12078 bp, 12 predicted proteins | sample OricompcompostOP_FD_108781 | JGI IMG/M metagenome (GOLD analysis project Ga0164243, IMG submission 108781) | Organic Plus compost microbial communities from Emeryville, California, USA - Original compost - Organic plus compost (OP) | ecosystem: Engineered > Solid waste > Mixed feedstock >...
AGCGCACCAGCGGCGACCACCCGACCGCGTCCAGGACGAGCAGCGCCACGAACAGTGTCGCCGCCACGACCGGCACCCAGACCCACGGGATCCGTCTCGACATCCGGCAAAGCTTATGGTGGGGAGCGTGGAGGACCAGCCTGCCGACGCGCTCGTGGCGACGCTGCGCCGCATCGAGCGTGCGGCCGGCGCGCTCGCGACCGCCAGTGTCGCCCGGATGGACGAGACGCTGGTCTGGTTCCGCGCTCTCCCGGCCGACCAGCGGGCCTGGGTCATGCTGGTCGCGCAGGCCGGCGTCCGGTCGCTCGTGGAGTGGATGCGCCAGGGAGCCAAGAGCAGCCCACGCGAGGTGTCCGACGAGGTGTTCGCCGCCGCGCCGCGGGCCCTGGCGCGCAGCATCAGCCTCCAGCAGACCGTCGCGCTGATCCAGGTCACCATCGACGTGGTCGAGGAGCAGGCGGGTCATCTGGCCGCGCCGGGCGAGGAGCGGGCACTGCGCGAGGAGGTGCTGCGCTTCTCCCGCGAGATCGCGTTCTCCGCGGCCCGGGTCTACGCCCGGGCCGCCGAGTCACGCGGGTCGTGGGACGCCCGACTGCAGGCACTGCTGGTCGACGCGCTGCTGCGCGGCGACTCCAGCGACGTGCTGGCCAGCCGTGCCGCGGCGCTGGGCTGGGCCGACGCGCCGCCGGTCGCCGTCGCGGTGGGCCGCTCCCCCGGCGGCGAGGTGGCACCGGTGCTGCACACCGTCTACCGCCAGGCGCGGCGGATCGGCGTCGAGGTGATCAGCGGCGTGCACGGCGACCGCCTCGTCGTGGTGCTCGGCGGTGCGGCCGACCCGCTCAACGCGACGGAGAAGCTGCTCGACGGCTTCGGTGCCGGCCCGGTCGTGGTCGGCCCGGCGGTGGCGACGCTGGACGAGGCGACGGATTCGGCGCGGGCGGCCCTGGCCGGCTTCCGGGCGGCGCCGGCCTGGCCGGACGCGCCGCGGCCGGTGGCGGCGGCGGCGCTGCTACCGGAACGCGCGCTGGCCGGCGACGCGCAGGCCCGCCGCGCGCTGCGCCGCGACGTCTACGGCGCGCTGGTCCGCGCGGGTGGTGAGCTGATCGAGACCCTGGACGCGTTCTTCGCGGCGGGCGGCGTGCTGGAGAGCGCGGCCCGGGCCCTGTTCGTGCATCCGAACACCGTCCGTTACCGGCTGCGCCGGATCGGCGACGTGACCGGCTTCTCCCCGCTCGCGCCGCGGGACCTGTTCGCGCTGCGGATCGCGCTGACGGTCGGCCGCCTTGATCCACGGTCCGCTACGGCTGGTGACGGCCTTAACGTCCGCTCGGGACAAAGCGCCCATAGCGTACGTGATCGCCGCCACTCGTTGTAGGAAACCGACAAAACCAATAGTGTGGTTTGGTGCCTGCCGGCAACCACGTGACTCACCAGTATCCCGCAGAGTCATAACCGTGCTCGCCGTACTCTCGCCCGGCCAGGGTTCGCAGAAGCCCGGGTTCCTCGCTCCCTGGGTCGACCTTCCGGGCGCCGCGGCCCGGCTCCGCTGGTGGTCCGCACTGGCCGGCGTCGACCTCCTCCACCTCGGCACGGCGGCCGACGCCGACGAGATCAAGGACACCGCACGCACCCAACCGCTGCTCGTCGCCGCCGCCCTGCTGGCCGCCGAGCAGCTTCCCCTTCACGACGTCTCCGTCGTCGCCGGCCACAGCGTCGGCGAGCTCGGCGCCGCCGCCATCGCCGGCGCGCTGCCGGCCGAGGCGGCCGTGACGCTGGCCGGCGTGCGCGGCCGCGAGATGGCCGCCGCCTGCGCGCTGGAGCCCACCGGCATGTCCGCCGTGCTGGGCGGCGACCCCGACGAGGTGCTCGCCGCGATCGAGGCGCACGGCCTGCACCCGGCCAACCGCAACGGCGCCGGCCAGGTCGTGGCCGCCGGCGCGGTCGACGCGCTCGCCAAGCTCTCCGCCCAGCCGCCGGCCAAGGCCCGGGTCATCGCGCTCCAGGTCGCCGGCGCGTTCCACACGCCGTACATGGCGCCGGCCGAGCAGGCCCTCGCCGCGATCGCCGCCGGCATCACGCCCACCGACCCGAGCCGCATCCTGCTGTCCAACCTCGACGGTTGCGCCGTCACCCACGGCCGGGAGCTGCTCGCGCGCCTCGTCCGCCAGGTGACCGCGCCGGTCCGGTGGGACCTGTGCATGCGTACCCTCGCCGACCTCGGCGTCACCGCGATCATCGAACTGCCGCCGGCCGGCACGCTGGCCGGCCTGGTCAAGCGCGAGTTGAAGGGCAGCGGCGCACCCGAGATCGTCACCCTCAACACCCCCGACGACCTGCCCGCGGCGCGCGACCTGATCGCCCGCCACGGCGCGGCGCCGAGCCACGAACCGACCCCGCAGTTCCGGGTCGTGGTGGCCGCCACCGCCGGGACGTTCGTGCCGGCCGAGGGGCTGGCCGAAGGAGACACCGTCCGGGCCGGCCAGGTCGTCGGGCACGTCTCCACCCGTCAGGGCCCGGTCGAGGTCGCGGCGCACGGCGACGGCCTGCTGACCGAATGGCTCGCCCACCACGACGACCCGGTCGCCCCGGGCCAGCCGCTCGCGCGCATCGGAGGAAACCCGGCATGACAGGCTCCCGCATCCTCGCCTTCGGGCACTACCAGCCCTCGCGGGTGCTGACCAACGACGACCTCGCGCAGATCGTCGACACCAACGACGAGTGGATCCGCGACCGGGTCGGCATCGTGACCCGCCGGATCGCCGACAGCGAGAGCGTCGCCGACATGGCCGGGTTCGCGGCCGAGAAGGCGCTGGCCAACGCGGGTCTCACGCCGTCCGACATCGACCTGGTCGTGGTCGCCACGTGCAGCTCGATCGACCGCAGCCCCAACGTGGCCTGCCGGGTGGCGGCCAAGCTCGGCATCGACGCGCCGGGTGCCTACGACATCAACACGGCGTGCTCCGGTTTCTCGTACGCGCTGGGCACCGTCGACCACGCCGTGCGGGCCGGCGCGGCCCGCAACGCGCTGGTGATCGGCGCGGAGAAGCTCTCCGACTTCACCGACTGGACCGACCGGTCGACCTGCATCATCTTCGGCGACGGTGCCGGCGCCGCGGTGGTCACCGCGGCCGCCGAGGGCGAGGCTCCCGGCATCGGCCCGGTCGTCTGGGGCTCGGTCCCCGAGAAGTCCGACGCGGTACGGATCGAGGGCTGGCGGCCGTACATCAAGCAGGAGGGGCAGTCGGTGTTCCGCTGGGCGACCACGGCGCTCGCCCCGATGGCGCTCCAGGCCTGCGAGCGGGCCGGCGTCAAGCCGGAGGAGATCGCCGCGTTCGTCCCGCACCAGGCCAACGCCCGCATCATCGACGGCATCGCCAAGCGGCTCGGCATGCCGCAGGCGGTGATCGCCAAGGACATCGTCGAGTCGGGCAACACCTCGGCGGCCAGTGTGCCGTTGGCCCTGTCGAAGCTGATCGAGCGGCGCGAGGTGCCCTCCGGTGCCCCGGTGCTGCTGTTCGGTTTCGGCGGCGGGCTAACGTACGCCGGGCAGGTTGTTCGCTGCCCGTAGTAGGCATTCGGCTCCACCCACAACCGATCCGGAAGGAACCAACCACAATGACGCGTGACGAGATCACCTCGGGCCTCGCCGAGATCCTGGAAGAGGTCGCCGGGGTCAACCCGGACGACGTGGCCGAGGAGAAGTCGTTCACCGACGACCTGGACGTCGATTCGCTGTCCATGGTCGAGGTCGTGGTGGCGGCCGAGGAGAAGTTCGGCGTCAAGATCCCCGACAACGAGGTGCAGAACCTCAAGACCGTCGGCGACGCCGTCACCTACATCGAGTCCCACGCCTGACATGTCCCGTCCCGACGTCGTCGTCACCGGGCTCGGCGCGACCACCCCGCTGGGCGGGGACGTCGCGTCGACCTGGGACGCCATGCTCGCCGGCCGCTCCGGGGTGGGTCCGCTCACCCAGGAGTGGGCCGGCGACCTGCCCGTCCGCATCGCCGCCCAACTGGCCGTCGACCCGGCCCAGGTGATCGAGCGGGTCAAAATGCGCCGGCTCGACCGGTCAGAGGCGATCGCGCTGATCGCGGCCCACCAGGCGTGGGCCGACGCCGGCCTCGCCGACGCGGATCTCGACAAGGAACGGCTCGGGGTCAGCATCGGCTCCGGCATCGGCGGCGCCACCACCCTGCTGGCCCAGGACGACATCCTGGAGGCGTCCGGGCCCCGGCGGGTCTCGCCGCACACGGTGCCGATGCTCATGCCCAACGGCCCGGCCGCCTGGGTCGGGCTGGAACTCGGCGCCAAGGCCGGCGTCCACTCGGTGGCGAGCGCCTGCGCGACCGGCGCGGAGGCGATCGCGCTCGGCCTCGACCTCATCCGCGCCGGCCGGGCCGACGTGGTCGTCGCCGGCGGCACCGAGGCGGTCATCCACCCGCTGCCGATCGCCGGCTTCGCCTCGATGCGGGCCATGTCGACCCGCAACGACGAGCCGGAGAAGGCGTCCCGGCCGTGGGACAAGGGCCGCGACGGCTTCGTCCTCGGCGAGGGTGCCGGCGTCGTCGTGCTCGAACGCGCCGACCACGCCGCCGCCCGCGGTGCCCGGGTCTACGCGCGCCTCGCCGGTGCGGGCCTGACCTCGGACGGGTACGACATCGTGCAGCCGCACCCCGAGGGCCAGGGCGCCATCCGGGCCATCGCCAGGGCGATCGCGGACGCCGACGTGGCCAGGACCGACATCGTCCACGTCAACGCGCACGCCACCTCGACCCCGGTCGGCGACATGGCCGAGATCGCGGCGCTGCACGCGGCGCTCGGCGACCACCCGGTGCTCACCGCCACCAAGTCGATGTCGGGCCACCTGCTCGGCGCGGCCGGTGCCCTGGAGTCGATCGCGACGATCCTGGCGATCCGCGACAGCATCGTGCCGCCGACGATCAACCTGGACGACCCCGACGACAAGCTGGACCTCGACGTGGCGGCGCACAAGGCCCGGCCGCTCGAGATCCCCGCCGCGCTGAACAACTCGTTCGGGTTCGGCGGCCACAACGTGGCCCTCGTCTTCACGCGGGCCTGACCGTAGAGGACACGGCATGACGAGCACCCTGGCAGCCGGCGACCAGGCCACTGTGGACCTCCGCGACCCGGAGGTGCGGCTGCGGACCCTGGTCGACCCGGGCACGCTGCGGCTGCTCGTCCCGCGCGACGACTCCGGCGTGCTCTACGCCCGCGGAGAGATCGACGGCACGCCGGTCGTCGCGTTCGCCAGCGACGCCACCCGGATGGGCGGCGCGATGGGCACCGAGGGCTGCCGGCACATCGTCGACGCGATCGACCTCGCGGTCCGCGAGCGGGTGCCGGTGCTCGGCCTCTGGCACTGCGGCGGTGCCCGGATCGCCGAGGGCGTCGTGGCGCTCGACGCGGTCGGCCAGGTCTTCGCCGCGATGGTCCGCGCGTCGGGCCGGGTGCCGCAGATCTCGGTGGTCCTCGGCCCGGCGGCCGGCGGCGCGGCGTACGGCCCGGCGCTGACCGACATCGTGGTGATGAGCGGGTCCGGACGGATCTTCGTCACCGGCCCGGAGGTCGTCCGCAGCGTCACCGGCGAGCAGGTCGACATGGAGCGGCTCGGCGGGCCCGAGCCGCACGGCCGCCGCTCCGGCGTCGTCCACGTCACCACCAAGGACGACGCCTCGGCGATCGGCGAGGCGCGCAAGCTCGCCGCGCTCCTCGGCCACCAGGGCCGGATCTCGCCGGCGGACATCCCGGCCGAGGACGACGAGGCGCACGACCTGTCCCGGCCGATGCCGGCCGAGACCAACCGGGCGTACGACGTCAAGCCGGTGGTGAAGGCCCTGCTCGACGATCCCGGCGTGGAGCTGCACCCGAAGTGGGCCCCGAACATCGTCACCACGCTCGGCCGGTTCGGCGGCCGCACCGTCGGCGTGATCGCCAACAACCCGCTGCGACTGGGCGGCTGCCTCGACGCGGCCAGCGCCGAGAAGGCCGCCCGGTTCGTGCGGATGTGCGACTCGCTCGGCGTACCGCTGATCGTGCTCGTCGACGTCCCCGGCTACCTGCCCGGGCTCGGCCAGGAGTGGGACGGCGTGGTGCGCCGCGGCGCCAAGCTCCTGCACGCGTTCGCGGAGGCCGTGGTGCCCCGGGTGACGCTGATGACCCGAAAGGCGTACGGCGGCGCGTACATCGCGATGAACTCCCGCTCGCTCGGCGCCACCGCCGTCTTCGCCTGGCCCGACGCGGAGGTCGCGGTCATGGGTGCGTCGGCGGCGGTGAACGTGATCCATCGCAAGAAGCTGGCCGCGGCCCCGCCGGAGGAGCGCGAGGCGCTCCGCGCGCGGTTGATCGAGGAGCAGATCAAGGTGGCCGGCGGCGTGCAGCGGGCCCTGGAGATCGGCGTCGTCGACGACGTGATCGAGCCCCGGCACACCCGCCGGCGCCTCGCCGAGGCGCTGGCGGCCGCTCCCGCGGCCCGCGGCGCGCACGGCAACATCCCGCTCTGATCGCCTCGAAGGAAGGGCCCCTTGTTAACGCTCCGCGTCAACAAGGCGCACGGCAACATCCCGCTCTGATCGCTCGGAAGGAAGGGCCCCTTGTTAACGCCGAGCGTTAACAAGGGGCCCTTCCTTCCGACGCGGGACCGCCGGCGGTGCCGCGGTTGCCGATAAGGTGATGCGCGTGGAAGCGACCGAGATCCGCAAGCTCGCCGCGCTCGAGGACACCCACTGGTGGTATCGCGAGCGCCGCGCGCTGCTGGCCCGCGCGCTCCGCAGGCTCGGCCCGCCCGGCGTCGCGCTCGACATCGGCGCCGCCGGCGGCGGCAACACGCGGGTCCTGCGCGCGCACGGCTGGTCGCCGATCGCGCTCGAATACAGCCAGGAGGGGGCCGAGGTGGCCCGCGAGCGGGGCCTGGCCGTCATCCGCGCCGACGCCCGCTTCCTGCCCGTGCCGGCCGCGATCCTCGACCTGGTGACGGCGTTCGACGTGCTGGAGCACATCGACGACGATCACCTGGCGGCCGCCGAGATCCGGCGCGCGCTCCGGCCCGGCGGCACCGCCCTGATCGCCGTGCCGGCCGACATGCGCCTCTGGTCGGCCCACGACGAGGCCGTCGGCCACGTCCGCCGCTACGACCGCGCCGGCCTGCTCGCCGTCGCCGAGAAGGCCGGCCTGGTGGTCGACGAGCTGTGGAGCTGGAACGTCCTGCTCCGCCCGGTGGCCGCCTGGCGCCGCCGCCGCTCCACCGGCAGCGACCTCGACACGCTGGCGGCCCCGGTCAACCTGGGGCTGCGGGCGGTCGTCGCGGCCGAGCGCTACCTGCCCGTGAAGTCCCTGCCCGGCGTGTCGCTGATGATGCGCGCGCACCGCCCCTGACCGAGGAGCCACCTGTGCTGTCCGCGGTGAAGTCCCTGCTCGGCAACGTCACGCTGTACGTGGCACTGCAGAAGGCGCTCGGCTCCGACCGCCTGCGCTACCGCTGCCTCGACGAACTGGCGCTCAAGGACGGCGACACGGTCATCGACGTGGGCTGCGGTCCGGCGTACTACTTCCCGCGGCTGCCCGCGGTCACGTACTACGGCTTCGACACCTCCGAGCGCTACATCGCGCACGCGCGCAAGCGCTTCGGATCCGAGCGCGCGCACTTCTCCACGGAGATCTTCGGCGAGGCGCACCTGGGCGTCATCCCGCCCGCCGACGCTGTGCTGCTCCTGGGCCTGCTGCACCACCTCTCGGACGAGGACTCCCGTGCCCTGCTCCGGGTGGCCGCCGCCGCGCTCGCTCCGGGCGGCCGGGTGATCGCCGTCGACACCTGCTACGAGCCCGGGCAGGGCCGGATCTCGACGTGGATGTCCGACAACGACCGCGGCGAGCACGTCCGCACGCCGGAGGCGTTCGTCGCGCTGGCCCGCGAGTCCTTCGGCGAGGTGGACGGCGAGGTGATCGACGACGCGATCCGGGTGCCGTCGAGCTTCTGGCTGATGCGCATGGCCTCCCCGATCCTGACGCGGGCCTGACGGACGTTCTGTCGGACCCCGGGGCTACGGTCGTGGGGTGGCTGACTTCATCGATGAAGATCTTCGCGGTACGCGCTTCCAGCATGTCGACCTCAGCGGGTCGGCGTTCCTCGCCAGCGACCTGACCGGCGCGCGTTTCCGCGGCACGGCGATGAGCCGGGTGGTGATGAGCGGCGTCGAGCTGGCCGACGTCCAGATCTACGGCGAGATCCAGAACGTGACCATCAACGGCGTCGACGTCGGGCCGCTGATCGAGGCTGAGCTGGACCGGCGCTATCCGGACCGGGCCGCGATGCGGCCCACCACCCCCGCCGGCTTCCGCACCGCGTGGGACACGGTCGAGCGGCTCTGGGACGGCACCGTCGAGCGGGCCCGCCGCCTGGATCCGGCGCTGCTGCACGAGTCGGTCGACGGCGAGTGGTCCTTCGTGGAGACCCTGCGGCACCTGGTGTTCGCCACCGACGCGTGGGTGCGGCGGGTCATCCTCGGTGAGCCGAGCCCGTGGGACCCGCTCGACCTGCCGTGGGACGAGATGCTCGACACCCCGGGCATCCCCCGGGACCGCGCGGCGCGTCCCTCGCTCGACACGGTGCTGGCGCTGCGCCGCGACCGCATGTCCACCGTGCGGCGGCTCGTCGACGGGCTCACCGACGAGATGCTGGCCGGCGAGACGAAGCCGGTCGAGGCGCCGGGCTGGCCGGAGCCGCGCGCGTTCCCGGTGCGCGAATGCCTGCTGGTCGTGCTCAACGAGGAGTGGGAGCACCGGCTCTACGCCGAGCGCGACCTCGCCGTCCTGGAGTCCCGGTAGGGCGGTGCCGGGCGGGTTCCGCCCGCCGCGGCGCGCGTGCGCTGGGTCAGGACGACGCAGGTCAGGACGGCGACGGCGGCGACGACGGCGGCCGGGGTCACCGGCTCCGCGAGCAGGAGGGCCGACCAGAGGAGGGTGAGCACCGGCTGGGCGAGCTGGATCTGGCCGACCCGCGCGATGCCGCCGCGGGCCAGGCCGGCGTACCAGGCGAAGAAGCCCAGGAACATCGACACCACGGTGAGGTAGCCGAACGCCGACCACGCGGCGGCGCCGGCGCGCGGCGGGTGGGTCCAGGCGGCCGCGAGCGTGACGGGCACGGTGGCGGGCAGCGAGAGGAGCAGGGCCCAGCAGATGGTACGGGCACCGCCCAGCTCCCGGGCGAGCGCGCCGCCCTCGGCGTACCCGAGGCCACAGAGGACGACCGCCGCGAGCAGGAACAGGTCCGCGGCGACCAGCCCGCCCCGGACCGCGCCGCTGACGGCCAGGAAGGCGAGCACCGCCAGCAACCCGGCGCCGCCGGCCGCCCAGAACAGCGGCGGGGGCCGCTCGCCGGCGCGCAGCACCGCGAAGCCGGCGGTCATGGCCGGCAGCAGCGCGATGACGACCGCGCCGTGGGCGGAGGTCTGCGTGGTCAGGGCCAGGGAGGTGAACAGCGGGAAGCCGGCGACGACGCCGAGGGCGACGATCGACAGCCGCCGCCACTGGCGCGGGGTGGGTCGCGGGGCGGCGGTGAGGCGCAGGTAGGCGAAGGCGAGGAGGGCCGCGCCGGCGGCCCGGCCGAAGGCGACGAACCACGGGTCGAGGTGCTGCACGGCGACGCGGGTGGCGGGCAGCGACATGCTGAAGCCGAGGACGCCCAGCGCGCCGAGGGCGAGCCCGACGAGGCGGTCCGCCGTTACCGTCACCGTGGCAGTAGCGCTACTCTGCTCCTTCATGGAATACAGTAACGCGGCGGCCCGCGTTATCCAAGATCTCCGCCGCGCGGTGACCGGCGCGGAGCCCGGCAGCCGGCTGCCGTCGGTGCGCGAACTGACCGCGCGCCACCAGGCCTCGCCGGTGACGGTGGCGGAGGCGGTCCGGCAACTGGCGGCGGAAGGGCTGGTGGAGACGCGGCCGGGCCGGGGCACGTTCGTGGCCGCGCGGGATTCCAGCGAGCGCCGCGCGCCGGACCTGGCGTGGCAGACCGTGGCGCTCGGGCCCCGACCCGCTGGCGAGGACGAGATGCAGGCGTTACTCGCGTTACCCGGTCCGGGGGCGATCCCGCTGTCGGGCGGCTACCTCGACACGGACCTCCAGCCGGCCGCCGCGCTCGGCGCCGCCCTCGCCCGCGCCGCCCGGCAGCCCGCGTCCTGGCAGCGCGGCCCGGCCGAGGGACGCGCGGACCTGCGCGCGTGGTTCGCCCGCGAGTCCGGAGGCGGCCTGCGCGCCGACGACATGGTGATCTGCCCGGGCGGCCAGGGCGCGCTGTCGTCGGCGCTGCGCGCGCTGACCGCACCGGGCGACACGGTGCTCGTCGAGTCACCCACCTACCTCGGCGCGCTGGCGGCGGCCCGCGCCGCGGGCCTGCGGGTGGTGCCGGTGCCCACCGACGCCGACGGCGTCCTCCCGGACCAGCTCGCCGCCGCGTTCGCCCGCACCGGCGCACGGGTGTTCTACTGCCAACCGCTGCACGCCAACCCGACCGGCGCGACGCTCGCGGCGCATCGCCGGGCCGAGGTCGCCGCCGCCGTCCGGGCGGCCGGCGCCTTCCTGATCGAGGACGACTACGGCCGCGACCTCACCATCGACGGCGAGGCCCCACCGCCGCTGGCCGCCGACGACCCCGACGGCCACGTCGTCTACCTGCGCTCCCTGACGAAGTCGGCGGCCCCGGGGCTGCGCGTCGCCGCGATCGGGGCCCGCGGCCCCGCCGGGGCCCGGCTACGCTCGGTCCGGCTGCTCGACGACTTCTTCGTCACCGGCCCGCTGCAACAGGCGGCGCTGGAGTTCGTCACGGCCCCGGCCTGGCCCCGCCACCGCCGCACGCTCCGCACCGCGCTGCGGACGCGCCGGGACGCGCTGCTGGCGGCCCTGCGCCGCCACCTCCCGGCCCTGACACCGCCGTCGATTCCCCGCGGCGGCCTCCACCTGTGGGTCCGGCTCCCCGACGGCACCGACGACATGGCGCTGACGGCCGCGGCGGCCGCCGAAGGCGTGGTCGTCTTCCCCGGCCGTCCGTGGTACGCGGCCGAACCGCCGGCGCCGCACCTGCGTCTGACCTACGCCGTGACCCCGCCCGACCGGATGGACGAAGCCGTCCGCCGCTTGGCCCGGGCCCTCCACAAGCAACCGACAACGCGGTAGCCACTACGGCTGCATCCGCGCGTCACGCGGCGCGCGCCACGATCTCGTCACGAAGGGTGAGCGATGTAGACGGCGATACCGCACCGGCGAGCTGGCCGGCGCAGCCACCGACGTCCTCCCACGACGATGGCCGTCACGTCACCCTCCGCGCGGGCCACGGACGACCCTCCGCGCCGGGCGACGGCACACCAGCGACCCCGGGGGCCGCCCGGTGGCGCAAACGGACGAGCGCCCCGGGATCACGCGGGGCGCTCGGCGCGGAACTGTGGGATCAGGCTTCGAAGACGCCCGCCTCGACGAGGCGCTTCTCGGTGGCGTCCCAGCCGTCGCTCGGGTGGGCGGCCGCCAGGCCGTTGATCTCGGCGCGGATCTTCGCCGCGTGACCGGCCGTGGCCAGTGCGCGGATCTCCTCGACGAACGCGTCGGAGTCGGTGCGCAGGTGGGCGGTCTTCCCGCTGATGAGGTTGCGCACGTAGGCGAACTTCCCGTTGTTGAGCGGGATCAGGTACTTGAACTCGCCGAGCACGCTCAGCGCGGCACCCTGGCCGGCCTGGCCGGCGCGGACGGACGCGCGCGCGGTCTTCGAGGTGTTGCTCGCCACGGGGGTACTCCTTGCAGACGCCGGGGGGACTTTATGGATGCGGCACAAGTCGCCGAGCAAACCTTACACCACCGAAGGCACCCGTCGACCGGCCGGGACCACCCACCATTCGGACAATCGTCGCATCCAGTTTGCCGATTCCCTGGCGCAACATTGGCCCCACGGGTCATCATGATTGCTGACTCTCCGGAGTGGTCGAGGTCGTAGGGGAAGACGCACCTCGGTCTTCGGGAGGTCACCGTGCCAACGCGTGGCGTCGTTTACGTCCACTCGACCCCGCTCGCCGTGTG
>Ga0164243_10012398_pt1 | contig 12077 bp, 9 predicted proteins | sample OricompcompostOP_FD_108781 | JGI IMG/M metagenome (GOLD analysis project Ga0164243, IMG submission 108781) | Organic Plus compost microbial communities from Emeryville, California, USA - Original compost - Organic plus compost (OP) | ecosystem: Engineered > Solid waste > Mixed feedstock >...
GTGTGCACGGCTTGAGGGATTGCAGCGGTGAACGGCTTGGCCGGGAATGTCCACCCAGTACAAGGCCTGCTCGCCCGCATGCCAGATCGGGCATTCTCCTAGCTGAACCGGAATGTCCAGCAAGGCGGTGATAGCGGCACAAGACATGACTGCCGAAGAGGATTGATGACAGAACGCTATTATGCATTCAAAACAGCGCGGACCGGTGCGGCATGACAAACGCGCCTTGCCGCTTCAAGCCTTGCGTCACCCGGTACGCACCCGTGCACGCTTGCAACAGGCGCAGGAAATTGCGTGGGGGCACCGGCAGCGCACCGCTACAATAGCCTCCCCGGCACAGCGGTAGCCGCACTGGCATAAATGAATGAAGCGCGAACTTTCTGTCCTCCTGTTGAGCGCACTGATCACTGGCTGTGCCCTGGTTCCATCCACGTCCCCAGAAGTTGCATCTTCGATCGATTCGACCCGGTTTCCTCGAATTCCCCGGTTTTCCACTCAGCAAGCCGGTCGACTGCCCGCAGGGTGGGCGCCGCTGGTGATTCTGCGTAACAGGAAGGAAACCGCATATCGGCTGACGGAGGACGACGGGACCGTTGTCTTGCACGCGTTTGCCAGCGGCTCCTCTTCGGCGTTGATGCATTCCTTGTCCGCCGCGCCTGTCGGACGGGCATCGCTGAGTTGGCGTTGGAAGGTGAAGTCGACGCCGATGAAGGGCGCTTCTCCGGCCGAGCGCGGCTCTCCGGTGCGCATCGTGCTCGGTTTCGACGGCGACAAGGACAGCCTGCCGTTCTCGGATCAGATTCTGTTCGAGACGGCGAAACTGATCACCGGGCACGATTTTCCTTACGCGACGCTGATGTACGTCTGGAGCGAGGATTTGCCGGTGGGGACCGTGGTTCCCAGCCGTCATGGCGGCCGGATCCGGATGATCGTCGTCGAAAGCGGGCAGCAGGGAATAGGCGGTTGGCGCAGCTTTTCGCGTGATATCGCCGCGGATTTCGAGCGTGCATTCGGCGAGTCGCCGGGCCGGCTGCTGGGCGTCGGTGTGCTGACCGACGATGACGGGAGTGCGGCGCCGACCGAGGCGTGGTACGGCGACATCGTCCTGGCGCCGGCCGGCGGCGCCACGATGCTTCCTGCCAATACCGCTCGGATCCCGGAAAACGGCCGCTAATCCGTTCTTATGCAGCGAGCCATGATTCGGCCAGCCGCACCCAGTAGGTGGCGCCGATCGGAAGCAAGGCGTCGTTGAAATCGTAGCTCGGATTGTGCAGGTTGCACGGACCCAGGCCGTGGCCTGCATCGCGGTGCTGGCCTTCGCCGTTGCCGATGAAAACGTAGCATCCGGGCTTTTCCTGAAGCATGAAGGCAAAATCTTCGGCTCCCATGGTCGGCTCCACCCGATCGTTGACATTGGCGGAACCGACGATGGATCGCATTATCTCGGCCGCGAACGCAGTTTCCTCCGGGTGGTTGACCAGCGGCGGGTAGCTTCGCTGAAAGCGGAAATCCACGCTGGCACCGAAACCCTTTGCCGTACAGTCGGCGAGCGTGCGCATGCGCTCCTCGATCAAGTCGAGCACGGCGTTGCTGAAGGTGCGGACGGTGCCGGTCAGTACCGCTTCGTCGGGGACGATGTTGGTTGCGCTGCCGGCGTGAATCTGGGTGATCGACAACACGGCCGCATCCAGCGGATTGCTGTTGCGCGAGATGATCGTCTGCCATCCCTGCGCGATCTGTATCGCCACCATGACCGGATCGATTCCCTTGTGCGGCTGCGCGGCGTGGCAACCCCGGCCATGCACGATCGCTTCGAACTCGTTCGAGGACGCCATGATCGGCCCCGGCGTCACACCGAACTGTCCGACCGGGATTCCGGGCCAGTTGTGCATTCCGAACACCGCTTCCATGGGGAAGCGTGTGAACAGGCCATCGTCCATCATCCGCTTGGCGCCGCCGCCGCTTTCTTCCGCCGGCTGGAAGATCAGGTAGACCGTACCGTCGAAGTTGCGGCTGTTCGCCAGGTGGTGGGCGGCTCCGAGCAGCATGGCGATGTGTCCGTCGTGCCCGCAGGCGTGCATTTTCCCGGCATGGCGCGAGGCGTGGGCAAAGCGGTTCGTCTCCTGCACAGGCAGCGCATCCATGTCCGCCCGCAGTCCGATCGCCTTGGAACTTGTTCCGTTCTTCAGGATGCCGACGATGCCGGTGACCCCGAGACCTCGCACGAACGGAATTCCCCATTCTTCCAGCCGGCGCGCAATGAGATCGGCCGTGCGCACTTCCTCGAAGCACAGTTCGGGATGCGCATGAATGGCGCGGCGAATACGCGCAAGTTCGTCGTGGAAGTGCAAGATCGGGTCAAGCAACTGCATGCGGATTCTCCTATACCAATTCACACGGTGTCACCGGCGATTTTTGCGGGTGCGGAAGCCGAACAGGCGAAGACATATATTACGCCGCGTGCCTGTTGCGCAATGGAGGCGCGGCGCAACGCCGCTGCTCGGACGCTCGTGAATCGACACGGTCGCTTCAAGTTGGCAAGCCGATACATGGCCGCTATGCTTTCCCGGTAAAAAGGAACTTTCCACGCAGAACTTTCTCAATGTGCAGAGTCTGTACGAAAGCGTGCAGGCGCTCCGGCTCGGGCCGGTCGAAATCGGGAAAGTGAAGCAAGCAAGTCTGCCGCACGGGTATCACGCGTGGCGCAGCAGGAGAGAACATGAAGTTGAAGTGGCATGGTGGGGTTCTGGCAGTCGCTGCCGTAGCGTCTGTGGCGGGATGTGCGCAGATCGACTATTACATGCAGGCGGCGCAGGGGCAGATGGCTTTGATTTCGGCGGCGCGGCCGATCGATGAATGGCTGGAGCGCCCGGAAGTCGAGCAGGACCTGAAGGGCCGGCTGGCCAAGGTCAAGGAGATCCGCAGCTTTGCCGCAGCCGAGCTCGGCCTGCCCGACAACGCCAGCTACACCACCTACGCCGACCTCGACCGGCCGTATGTGATGTGGAATGTGATCGCCACGCCCGAACTCTCGCTCGAGCCGAAGAAGTGGTGTTTTCCGATTGCCGGCTGCGTCAGTTATCGCGGCTATTACAGCCGCGAAGATGCGCAATCCTATGCGGCTCGCCTTCGCAGCGAAGGCTATGACGTGGCGGTGACCGGCGTGCCCGCCTATTCGACGCTGGGCTGGTTCAACGATCCGGTGCTATCGACCTTCATTCGCTATCCGGATGCGCAACTGGCCCGTCTTGTGTTTCATGAACTGGCACACCAGAAGGTGTACGTTCCCGGGGATTCACAGTTCAACGAATCGTTCGCCGTCACCGTCGAGGAGTATGGTGTCGAGCGCTGGCTGGCCAAGCACGGCGATGACGCGCTGCGCGAGTCTTACGCTGCATATCGTGACCGCAAGCAGGATTTCCTGGATTTGCTGAAGACGCACCGGCAGTCGCTCGAACGCGTCTACGCGAGCGCGGCAAGCGAAGAAGACAAGCGCCGCCAGAAGGCGGCGATCTTCCAGGCGCTGCGCGACGATTACGCCGTGCTCAAGCAAAAGTGGGGCGGTTATGCCGGCTACGACCGCTGGTTTGCCGCGCCGCTGTCGAACGCCCGCTTGTCGGCGATTGCGACCTATCACGATTTCGTGCCCGGTTTTCGGGCCATCCTGGCCAATGAGGGCAGTATCGAAAAGTTCTACGCTGCGGCAAGCAGACTGGCCGCGCAGAGCAAGGATGACCGCGACAGGCAGTTGGCTGCGTTGGGTGGACAGCCGGTCCTGGCAGCGCGCGGGAAGGAACCCGTGCCGCCGTCGGAGTGAGATGTGCTTTTGAAAAGGGAAGGCGGCTTGCAGCCGCCTTTTTTGTTTGCGCCGCAGACGTGATGCGCGGCGTCAAAAGGGAGCGTTTCCTGGGCCGTCGAGCGATCCGGAAACTTGCGTGCATACGCGACCCCCGATAGCATCTGTCTGGAAAAAGAACCACCGTTCGATTCGTGCTGTTCCAATTCAAACAACCGGAGACAAGAGGCAGGCATGGACAAGATTTGGCTGAAGTCTTACCCGGAAGGGGTTCCCGCCGAGATCGACGAAACGCAGTACGAATCGCTCGTGCACCTGTTGGAGGAATCGTTCCGGAAATTCGCGGCGCGCAACGCCTATGTGTGCATGGACAAGTTCATGACCTACGGCGAGCTGGATCGCTTGTCCCGGCAATTCGCTGCCTGGCTCCAGGACCGCGGCCTTGCAAGGGGCGCACGCGTGGCCATCATGATGCCGAACGTGCTGCAGTATCCGGTCGCCATTGCCGGCGTCCTGCGCGCCGGGTGCACCGTCGTCAACGTCAATCCGCTTTACACCCCGCGCGAACTGGAGCATCAGCTCAAGGATTCCGGAGCCGAAGCGATCGTCGTTCTCGAGAATTTCGGACACACGCTCGAGCAGGTCATTGGCAGGACCCGGGTCAGGCACGTGGTGGTCGCGAGCATGGGCGAGATGTTGGGCGGCCTCAAGGGCTTCATTGTCAACTTCGTGGTCCGGCACGTGAAGAAGATGGTGCCGCCGTTCTCTCTGCCGGGCGCGATCCCCTTCAAGCAGACGTTGGCGCAAGGGGCCGCCACGACGTTCAAGCCCGTGCAGTTGTCGCGCCACGACGTCGCCTTTCTCCAATATACCGGTGGCACGACCGGCGTGTCGAAAGGCGCGACCCTGCTCCACCGCAATATCGTCGCCAACGTATTGCAGGGCGATGTCTGGGCGCAGCCGGTGCTTGCCCGGGAGCCGCGCGTGGAACAATTGACCATCATCTGCGCGCTCCCGCTGTATCACATCTTCGCCCTGACCGCCTGCGCAATGATGGGCATGCGCTGGGGGGCACTGAACGTGCTCATTCCGAATCCGCGCGACATTCCGGGTTTCGTGAAGGAGTTGTCGAAGTACAGGTTCAACCTGCTGCCGGCGGTCAACACGCTGTACAACGGACTGGTGAACAATCCGGATTTCGCCCGGCTCGACTTCTCGATGCTGAAAATCTGCAACGGCGGCGGCATGGCCGTGCAGAAGGCGGTGGCGGACAAGTGGCTGGCCATAACGGGACGGCCGATCGTCGAAGGTTACGGCCTGTCCGAAACCTCGCCTTGCGTGGCCATCAATCCATCCGATGCGATCGAATTCTCAGGCACCATCGGCCTGCCGATTCCCTCCACCGAAATCGCGATCCTGAACGATGCCGGCGAGGAACTGGCGATCGGCCAGATCGGTGAAATCGCCGTGCGCGGGCCGCAAGTGATGGCCGGCTACTGGAATCGCCCGGACGAGACCGCCAAGGCCATGACCCCGGACGGCTTTTTCAAGACCGGAGACATCGGCGTGATGGATGAGCGCGGTTATGTGCGCATCGTCGACCGCAAGAAGGACATGATCCTGGTTTCCGGCTTCAATGTGTATCCGAACGAAGTCGAGGACGTGGTGGCCCGGCATCCGGGCGTGCTCGAGGTCGCCTGCGTCGGCGTTCCCGATCCGCATGCCGGAGAAGTGGTCAAGCTGTTCGTGGTGCGGCGCGATCCGTCATTGACGGCCGAGCAACTGATGGCCTATTGCCGGCAGCAGCTCACCGGCTACAAAAGGCCGAAGCACATCGAGTTCCGCGAGGAGTTGCCGAAGTCCAATGTCGGCAAGATCCTGCGGCGCGAACTGCGCGATGAAAAGAAGGCGGCCTGAACGGCAGAATCTTCCCTGCGTCCCCCGCAGCGTCATTCCGTCAACGGCGGCACCGGGCGCGGCCGGCGGTTTTCGTCGGTCGCCACATAGGTCAGCGTCGCCTCGGTCACCTTGACCGTTTCGACCCGCAACCGGTTGCGCTCCGCATAGACTTCGACGTTCACCGTGATCGAGGTGGCGCCGACCTTCACGATTTCCGCATAGAACGACAGCAGGTCGCCGACGAACACCGGCTGCTTGAACACGAAGGAGTTGACGGCGACAGTGGCCACCCGCCCGTTCGCGCGCCGCACCGCCGGCAGCGAACCGGCAATGTCGACCTGGGACATGATCCATCCGCCGAATACATCGCCGTACATGTTGGCATCGGAAGGCATCGGCATGACGCGCAACTGCGGCACTTTTCCGGAGGGAAGACAAGTCTGTTGATGCGAAGTCATGAAGGCTCCTGTCGGTTCGACCCGCCGGATGCAGGACGGGCCCTCGGCTACAATCGGAAAGCATATACGATCCCGCTTTCTTTCCATGCGACGTCATTCCGCATCATTGCCATTGCCTCCCGAAAACCAGGGCCCGCGCAACGACTGGGCCACGCTGAAAACCCTGCTGCCTTACCTGTGGGAGTACAAGTGGCGCGTCATGCTGGCACTGACCTTCCTGGTCGGGGCCAAGCTCGCCAATGTCGGCGTGCCGCTGGTGTTGAAAGAACTGATCGACCGGCTCAGCGTCAGCCCGGCCGATCCGCAGGCGCTGATGGTGCTGCCGGTCGGCGTTCTGATCGCCTACGGCGCGCTGCGCTTGTGCACGACGGTGTTTACCGAGATGCGCGAGTTCGTGTTTGCCAAGGTCACGCAGCGCGCGGTGCGCACCATTGCATTGAAAGTGTTTCGTCACCTGCACGGCTTGTCGCTGCGCTTTCACCTGAACCGCCAGACCGGGGGCATGACGCGCGACATCGAGCGCGGTACGCGCGGCATATCCTCGCTGGTGTCGTACACGCTGTACAGCATCCTGCCGACGCTGGTCGAGATCACGCTCGTGATCGGCTACCTGTTGTTCAACTACGATATCGCGTTCGCTGCGATCACCTGCGGCGCATTGCTCACGTATGTCGCCTTTACCGTGGTCGTCACGGAGTGGCGCACCGGCTTCCGGCGCCGGATGAACGAACTGGACTCCAAGGCCAACGTGCGAGCGGTCGATTCGCTGATCAACTACGAGACGGTCAAATACTTTGGCAACGAGGAATACGAGGCTCGCCGCTACGATGAAAGCATGCAAACCTGGGAGACGGCGGCTGTCAAGTCCCAGAAGTCGCTGTCGCTGCTCAACAGCGGTCAGTCGCTGATCATCGCTGTCGCGGTCACCCTGATCCTGTGGCGCGCAACCCGGGGCGTGATCGACGGCACGATGAGCCTGGGCGACCTTGTGCTCGTCAACGCCTTCATGATCCAGCTCTACATACCGTTGAACTTTCTCGGCGTGCTGTACCGCGAGATCAAGCAAAGCCTGGCCGACATGGAGCGCCTGTTCGGTCTGCTCGACCAGCACAAGGAGGTGGCCGACAAGCCGGATGCGAAGGCCCTGGAGCTAGGCGGCGCGGCAGTGAAGTTTTCGCATGTCGACTTCAGCTACGAGCCGAAGCGCCAGATTCTGTTCGATGTGGACTTCACGATTCCGGCCGGCACGACCACTGCGGTGGTCGGGCACAGCGGTTCGGGGAAATCAACTTTGTCGCGCCTGCTGTTCCGTTTCTATGATGTCAGCCGCGGCAGCATCACGATCGACGGCCAGGACCTGCGCGAGGTGACGCAGTCCTCGCTCCGGCGGGCGATCGGCATCGTGCCCCAGGACACGGTGCTGTTCAACGACACCATCGAATACAACATCGCCTATGGCCGGCCGGACGCGGGCAGGGAGGAGATCGTGGCGGCAGCCAAGGCGGCCTATATTCACGATTTCATCGAAAGCCTGCCGGACGGTTATGCGACTACGGTCGGCGAGCGCGGCTTGAAGCTGTCGGGAGGCGAAAAGCAGCGCGTGGCGATCGCGCGTACCCTGCTGAAGAACCCGGCGCTGCTGATTTTCGACGAGGCAACCTCGGCGCTCGATTCGCGCGCCGAACAGGCGATCCAGGCGCAACTGAAGGAAATCGCGCGCAACCGCACCACGCTGGTCATCGCACACCGTCTGTCGACCATCGTCGACGCCGCGCAGATTCTCGTGCTCGAGCATGGGCGCATCGTCGAGCGCGGCACGCATCGCTCGCTGCTCGCCGCCAACGGCGCGTATGCGCAGATGTGGGCGCGCCAGCAGGCCCGCCGCGAGCCTGCCGACGATGCGGAGAGCGCCGATTCGCGCGATATCGAACCGCTGCGCGCTTGAGCGGGACGCAATAAGATATCGCCCATGGAAACCAAGTGGCTGGAAGACTTCATTACCCTCGCCGAAACGCACAGCTTCAGCCGTTCGGCCGAATTGCGCCATGTCAGCCAGCCTGCGTTTTCGCGCCGGATTCAATCGCTCGAAGCCTGGATCGGCGCCGACCTGATCGACCGCACCGCCTACCCGACCCGGCTGACTTCGGCCGGCGAGGTGTTCTACGAACAGGCGGTGGAAATGCTCGCGCAGATCAACAATACGCGAACCTTGTTGCGCGGCAAGCGCCCGGCCACGCAAACCACGCTCGATTTCGCGGTGCCGCACGCGCTTTCGCTGACCTATGTGCCGAAATGGATGAGCGAGCTGGCAGCCGGATTCGGGCCGATCAACAGCCGCCTGATCGCCCTCAATGTGCATGACGCGGTGCTCCGTCTGGTCGAGAGCGGTTGCGATCTGCTGCTGTGCTATCACCACCCGCGCCAGCCGGTGCAGCTCGACGCCAGCCGTTACGACATGCTGAGCCTGGGCAGCGAAACGGTGTGCGCCTATGCGCGCTGCGATCGCAGCGGGGTGCCGCATCTGCGGCTGCCGGGCAGCCCGAAACAGCCGCTGCCGTACCTGTCCTATACCACCAACGCCTATCTCGGACGGATGGCCGAACTGCTGCTGGCCGACGCCAGCCGCCCGGCCTATCTGGAGAAATGCTACGAAACCGACATGGCGGAAGGCTTGAAGATGATGGCGCTGGAAGGGCACGGACTTGCGTTCCTGCCGCAGTCCTCGGTCGTGCGCGAGGTGCGCCAGCGCCAGCTTGCGCGCGCCGACGACGGGACAGGCGAATGGGAGGTGACGATGGAAATCCGTCTGTACCGTGAGCGCCCGAGCGCCCAGCGCCCGGGGAAGCCGATCGTTACCCGCCTGTGGAATTACCTGATCGAGCAGCAGGCGCTTTCTGCCCGGGCCGCGCGGGGCCGCAGGAAGGCCCGACAAGCGCCCTGACCCGGCCCGTTCTTTCTTTATGCGTTGCGTGCATAGTTGAATGCACACAAAGCATTGGCGACCGAAGGCGCGCCTGCTCTAGCATCAATCCTGTCCCGCGCCGTAACGCGCAATATCAAAAACAGGAATGAGACGATGAACACTTCCCAGCATGCCCTGCCATCCTATCTCGCCCCGGACGACCTCGGCCCGTGGGGCGACTATCTCGAACAGATCGATCGCGTGACCCCGCATCTCGGCTCGCTCGCGCGCTGGGTCGAAACCATGAAGCGCCCGAAGCGCATTCTGGTGGTGGATGTGCCGATCGAGCGCGACGACGGCTCGGTCGCCCACTTCGAGGGTTATCGCGTGCAGCACAATACATCGCGCGGTCCCGGCAAGGGCGGGGTGCGCTTTCACCAGGACGTGACGCTTTCCGAGGTGATGGCCCTGTCGGCATGGATGACGATCAAGAATGCGGCGGTGAACGTTCCGTACGGCGGCGCCAAGGGCGGAATCCGGGTCGATCCGAAGACGTTGTCCGCCGGCGAACTGCAGCGCCTGACCCGACGCTATACCAGCGAAATCAACATCATCATCGGTCCGACCAAGGACATCCCCGCGCCGGACGTCAATACCAACGAAAAGATCATGGCCTGGATGATGGATACCTACTCGATGAACGAGGGGAGCACCGCCACCGGCGTGGTCACCGGCAAGCCGATCTCGCTGGGGGGCAGCCTGGGACGCCAGGAGGCGACCGGGCGCGGCGTGTTCGTGGTCGGCTGCGAAGCGGCGGCGCGCCGCGGGCTCGACATCAACGGCGCGCGCGTGGCGGTACAGGGGTTCGGCAACGTCGGCGGCGTCGCCGCGCGCCTGTTCGCGCAAGCGGGTGCCAAGGTCGTCGCCGTGCAGGACCATGCCGGCACGATCGTGCATGACGGCGGTCTCGATGTCGCCGCCCTGAGCGAGCATGTTTCCCGCACAGGCAGCGTAGTGGGGTTCCCGAACGCGGAATCGATCGGCGAGCGCACTCGCTTCTGGGAAGTCGATTGCGACATTCTGATCCCGGCTGCGCTGGAACAGCAGATCACCGAGGCGAATGCGGACCGGATTCGCGCCAGCATCATTCTCGAAGGCGCGAACGGGCCGACCACGCCGCTGGCGGACGACATCCTGCATGACAAGGGCGTGCTGGTCGTGCCCGATGTGATCGCCAACGCCGGCGGGGTGACGGTCAGCTACTTCGAATGGGTGCAGGATTTCTCCAGCTTCTTCTGGACCGAGGACGAGATCAACCAGCGCCTGACACGCATCATGCGCGACGCGTTTGCGGCCATCTGGCAGCTCGCGCAGGAAAAGCAGGTGCCGCTGCGCACGGCGGCGTTCATCGTTGCTTGCACACGCGTACTGCAAGCGCGCGAGATGCGCGGCCTTTATCCGTAAGCCTTGCCGCCGTGGCCGTCCTCGGGGCCGATCAAAAGTTGTGCAGTGCAGGCGGCAGGATTTCACGCTTGCGGCTATCATGGGCACTTCAACCGAGCTTCACGGAAGGGCCACATGAGTCGCGTATTCCATCGCAGCCTGCGCCAGTCCTACGCCACTGCAGTCGCCGGTGATGGCCCCTACCTGATCGACCATACCGGCAAGCGCTACCTCGACGGCTCGGGCGGAGCGGCCGTATCCTGTCTCGGACACGGCCATCCTGCCATCGTGGAAGCCGTGCGCGAACAGGTTTCGCGCCTCGAATACGCACATACATTCTTCTTCACCAGCGAGCCGGCCGAAGCGCTGGCCGAAGATCTGATCGCCCACGCGCCCGCCGGGCTGTCGCATGTCTATTTCGTTTCCGGCGGATCGGAGGCAGTGGAGGCGGCACTGAAGATGGCGGTGCAGTATTTCGGCGAAACCGGCAAGCCGCAGAAGAACCGCATCATCGCTCGCTGGCAAAGCTACCATGGCAATACTCTCGGCGCCCTGGGCGCGGGCGGCAACCGCTGGCGCCGACGCCAGTTTGCCGCCCTGCTGCCGGAGATGAGCCACATTCCCGAATGCTATGCCTATCGCGGGCAGCATCCCGACGAAACCGCGGAGCAGTACGGACGCCGGATGGCGGATGCGCTGGAGACCGAAATCCTGCGTCTCGGCCCCGAGCGCGTCGCCGCCTTCATCGCCGAGCCCGTGGTCGGGGCGACGCTTGGCGCCGTCGCCGCAGCGCCCGGATATTTCCGGCGCATACGTGAGATCTGCGATCGGTACGAAGTGTTGCTGATCCTGGACGAAGTCATGTGCGGCATGGGCCGCACCGGCACCTTGCACGCATGTGAGCAAGAGGGCATTGCGCCCGACATCGAGACCATCGCAAAGGGACTGGGCGCCGGCTACCAGCCGATCGGCGCAGTGCTGGTCAACCGGCGTATCGTGGAGGCGATCCGGGACGGCTCTGGCTTTTTCCAGCATGGCCATACCTACCTCGGACACCCCGTCGCTTGCGCGGCGGCTCTGGCAGTGCAGCGCGTGATCCGAGACGAGGGTTTGCTGCCGCGGGTGCAGGTGCTCGGCGAGCGGCTCGACGCCTTGCTGCGCGAACGGCTGGAGGCCCATCCGAACGTCGGCGATCTGCGCGGGCGCGGGCTGTTCCGAGGCATTGAGCTGGTGGCCGATCGGGCGAGCAAGGCGCCGCTCGAGCCGGCACAGCGGGTTCACGCCCGCATCAAGAATGCTGCCATGTCCAGAGGACTGCTATGCTATCCGATGGGCGGCACCATAGACGGCGAAAAGGGCGAGCACATCCTGCTCGCTCCGCCGTTTACACTGACCGACGAGCAGTTGGTGGAATTGGCGGACAAGACGGCGCAAGCCATTTGCGACGTGCTGCTCGCGCAGTTTTCCGGCGCCTGATCGACGGTCGATTATTTTAAAAAACGGAGATAGAGAAGATGCGTATTTCGAAACCCCTCCTGGCCCTCGCGGCCACTTCGCTGATGGTGGCCGCTGCCCCGCA
>Ga0164243_10012400_pt1 | contig 12076 bp, 12 predicted proteins | sample OricompcompostOP_FD_108781 | JGI IMG/M metagenome (GOLD analysis project Ga0164243, IMG submission 108781) | Organic Plus compost microbial communities from Emeryville, California, USA - Original compost - Organic plus compost (OP) | ecosystem: Engineered > Solid waste > Mixed feedstock >...
CGGCGCGCCGCCGATCTCGATCGTCCCCTCGTCGGGCACGATCGAGCCGGCGGTGACGTTCATCAGCGTCGACTTGCCGGCGCCGTTCTCGCCGAGGAGCGCGTGCACCTCGCCAGGTCGGACCTCGAGCGAGACGTCCTGGATCGCCCGCACGGGCCCGAAGCGCTTGCTGACGCCGCTGATCCGCAGCGCGGGCTGGCCGGGCGCGCCGCCGTCGCGGGCGCCGGGGCGCTCGATCGTGGTCGTCGAGGTGGTGGGTCGGTGGCTCACGGAATCTCCTCCGCGCGCCGGGGCGGCCGTGGCCGCCCCGGCATCGTGGCTGCGGCTACTTGAACACCGCGGTCAGGTTGGCCTTGTCGAGCCCGGACGACAGGATCGCGTCGCCCGGGAGCGAGGGATCGCACTCCGGCGGCTTGGGCTTGCCGGAGACCGAGTCCTCGGCGGTCGCGTTCTTGACGTCCAGCGACGCGGGCGGGGTGCCGCCGGCGGCCTTGGCGACCGCGGCCTGGACGGCGGTGCGGACCATCCAGTTCTGCGACGAGTTGGTGTAGAGCTCGAAGTCCGGGTTGGACGGCTTGAGCTTCTTCCAGTCGCAGGCGAGCTGGTTGGAGTCCTCGGTAGCGATCGGCGGGATCTTGCGCCCGGCCTGCTTGAAGACGGGCAGCGCGCTGTCCATCGCGGCGCCGTAGTCGGCGGCGATCGCGTCGATCTTCGGGAACTTCGCCAGCGACGCGGTGACGACCTGCTGGGTCTTCGCCGGGTCCCAGTTGGTGACGTTGAACGGCTGCTGGCCGATCAGCTTGATGCTCGGGTGCTTGGCCAGCACGCTCTTCAGGCCGCTGAGCCGGTCGAGGCTCTGCTGCACGCCGGCGGGCCCGCCGAGGTAGAGGACGTTGCCGCCCTGCGGCAGCAGCTTCACCAGCCAGTTGCCCCAGAGGACGCCGTACTGGTCGGAGTCGGTGCCAACGTAGGCGGTGTAGTCGACGCCCTCCTTGCCGCCCGGGGGCGAGCGGTACGGGATGACCGTGGCCCCGGCCTGGACCGCGCTGCGCATGGCGGGCAGGAGCGCCTTGCCGGCGTCGGGGAAGACGACCATCGCGTTGACGCCCTGGGCGACGAGGCCCTGGATGTCGGAGATCGCCTTCTGCGTGTTGCCCTGGCCGTCGGTGTAGACGAACCCGGTGACGTTCGGGCACTTCTTCGCCTCGAGCTCGGCGATCCGGCGAGTGATCCGGCGCCAGGTGTCGGCGCCGTTGCCGTCGGACAGCGAGAGCTTGACGTCCTTGGTGCCGCACCAGGCGGGCGCGTCGCCCTTCGGGGCGCCGCCGGCGGCGGCGTTGGTGGCGCCGTCGTCGTCGCCCCCGCCGCAGGCGGCGAGCGCGGTGACGGCGAGCGCGGTGGCCGCGGCTCCCGCGGCTCGCCGCCAATGGCGGAACGGTGTCTGCATGGTGCTCTCTCCTCGTGTGATCGGCTGTCCGCGCAGGGGCCGTCTGGCCGTGCGAGGACGGGGCTGCGGAAGTCGGTGGAGGGACGGCGCGCGAGGCGCGCCGGCCGGGGTCAGCCGGAGGTTCCGGCGGGAGCGGCGCGGTCGCGCCCGACCGCGTCCGCGAGGCGGTGGCGCACCGCCGACCAGTTGACGCTGTAGGCCCCGATCCCGACGACGAGCGCGACCGCCTGGACGAGGTTCTGGACCGCGCTGCTGGCGCCCGTCGCGAGGACGAACTGGTCCAGCTGGGTGAGGAACAGCGCGGCGACCGCGGTCGCCGCGACGCTCCCGACCCCGCCGAGCAGCGAGGTGCCGCCGAGGACGACGGCCGCCACCGTCGGCAGCAGGTAGGCGTCGCCCGAGGTGATGCTCGGGGTCGTGACGACGCCGGCGAGCAGGATCGCGGCGCAGCAGTAGAGCAGCGCGGCGCCGACGTAGGCGCTGAGCTGGTAGCGGCGCGGGTCGATGCCGGCCGCGCGGGCGGCCGCGGCGCTGGCGCCGACCGCCTCGTAGCGGCGGCCGACGGTCGTGCGCTTGATGACGAACGAGACGACGAGCATCAGGACGACCGCGATCACGATCGCCGTCGGGATCCCGAGCACGTGGCCGTTGGCGAACCCGTGCAGCGCGTCGGTGGTGGTCGTCGGCGAGCCCTTCGAGATCTGGACGATCGCGCCGAGCAGCAGCGCGTTGACGCCGAGCGTCGTGACGATCGGGGTGATCCCGAGCCGGGTCACCAGCAGCCCGGAGAGCAGTCCGACGCCGGCGGCGACCGCGAAGGCGAGCAGGATCGCCCCCGCGAGCTTGCCGCCGTCGCCGTTGGGCCCGTGGGTGACGAGCACGACGACCAGCGACATGACCCCCGGCACCGACAGGTCGATGCCGCGCTGCTGGATCACGAGGGTCTGGCCCATCGCGGCGATCGCCAGGACCGCGGCGAAGGGGAGCATCCCCTGCAGCACGCTGCTGCGGACGCTGTCGGGCTGGAAGAGCACGCTGGCGAGGAACAGGGCGGCGGTCGCGGTCGCGATCACGAGCCAGGCGGGTCGCCCGCCGCCCCACGGCAGGCGCCGCGTGGGCTCGGGGCTCGCCGAGGGCGTTCCGGCGGGAGTCGTGAGGTCGTTCATGGCGTGGCGATCGGGGTTCGGGCCGTTCCCGCGGCGCCCTTTGGGCCGCGGGGCTCGACATCGTGGAGCCAGGCTAGATCGGGGCTCGGGGCGGGTCATCCTCCGAACGGAGGTTGTGTCGCGCCCGTGCGTCCAGCGGCCGGCCGGGGGTCAGGACAGGGTCCAGCCCCCGTCGACGAGCACCGGGGTGCCGTGGATGAACGACGCCTCGTCGCTGGCCAGGAAGAGGGCCAGGGCCGCGACCTCCTCGGGCTCGCCCCAGCGTCCGGCCGGCGTGGCGGAGATCGCCGCGTCGACGTGCGCGTTGGCCTGCTCGGGCGTGCGCAGCTCGGTCGTCATGCCGGTCGCGACGGCGCCCGGGCAGACCGCGTTGACGCGGATCCCGCGGGGGCCGTAGTCGAAGGCGAGCTGCCGGGTCAGGCCGAGCAGCCCGTGCTTGGAGGTCGTGTACGCGGCACCGCCGCCCCCGCCGACGAACGCGGCGATCGAGCAGGTGTTGACGATCGCGCCGCCGCCCTGCTCGAGCATCGCCGGCACGACCGCGCGCGACAGCAGGAACGGCCCGGTCAGGTTCACGGCGAGGATCCGGCTCCAGAGCTCGGAGGACGCCTCGTGGGCGGGCACGTAGTCGTCGAGGATCCCGGCGTTGTTGCAGAGCACGTCGATCCGGCCGCGCTCGCGGAGCCCGGTGACGAGCTCCTCGATCGCCCGGCCGTCGGTGACGTCGAGCGGGAACGGCTCGATCGCCGCGCCGCCCTCCTCGGCGGCGAGCGCCGCGAGGGCGTCGCCGTCGCGGTCGACCGCGGCGACCCGGGCCCCCTCGGCGGCGAAGCCGCGCGCCATCGCCCGTCCCATCCCGGAGGCCGCGCCGGTCACGATCGCGACCCGGCCCTCGAAGCGGGGTCCCCGCTGTGCTGTCGTGCTCATGGGCTCACGCTAGGCGCGCGGCGGGGCGCCCGGTACCTCCGAACGGAGGCCGCGTGGGCGCGTGGATCACTCGGCCAGCAGGGCGCGGATCGCCTCGGCGATCGACGCCGCCCCGGGCAGGGCGAGCTGCTCCAGCGGGGGGCTGTAGGGCGTCGGCGCGGTCACCGCGCCGAGCCGCCGGATCGGCCCCTCGACCTCGAAGCGCAGCCGCTCGTCGAGCCGCGTGGCGATCTCCGCGCCGGCGCCGAAGGCGGAGACGGCCTCGTGCGCGATCAGCGCCCGGCCGGTGCGCCGGACGCTGCGCTCGATCCCGTCGAGGTCCAGCGGCACGAGCGTCCGCAGGTCCAGCAGCTCGACGCCGACGTCGGGCAGGTGCTCGTCGCAGGCCCTGGCGACCTCCTCGACCATCCGCCCCCACGCCACGACGGTGACGTCGTCGCCGGCCCGCACCGTGCGCACCCGGCCCGGCGGCAGCGGCTCCCACGGGCCGTCACCGGCGCGCCGGTTGTACAGGCGCCGGTTCTCGACGAAGACGACCGGGCCGTCGTCGCGGATCGCGGCGCGCAGCAGGTCGTGGACGTCGCGCGGGTCCGACGGCAGGAAGACCTTCAGGCCGGGGACGTGCGCGAGCAGCGCCTCGAGGCTCTGGGAGTGCTGCGCCCCGCTGCTGCGCCCGCCGCCGGTCTGGGTGCGGAAGACGATCGGGATCCGCGCCCCGCCGCCGGTCATGTAGCGCAGCTTCGCGGCCTGGTTGACGATCGGGTCCAGGCAGACGGTGACGAAGTCCATGTACATGACCTCGGCGATCGGCCGCAGGCCCGCCATCGCGGCACCGACGGCCGCGCCGAGCACGCCGGCCTCGGCGATCGGGGTGTCGATCACCCGCTCGGGGCCGAAGCGGTCGTGCAGGCCGCGGGTGGCGCCGAAGACGCCCCCGCCGGCGCCGACGTCGACGCCGATCAGGACGACGTCGGGGTCGGCCTCCATCTCCTCGGCGATCGCGCCGCGGACCCCGTCGATGTAGCGCGGCGGCCGCTGCGGGGCGCTCTCAGGCATGGACGTCCTCCAGCAGGGTCTCGGCGGTCGGGTAGGGCGCGGCGAGTCCGTGCTCGACGGCGGCGTCCATCTCGGCGTCGACCTCGTCCTGCATCCGGCGCAGGCGGTCCTCCAGGCCCTCGCCGGCGAGCCGGCGCCGGACGGCCTCGATCGGGTCGCGCTCCTGCCAGGCCCGGAGCTCGTCCTCGTCGCGGTAGGGCACCGCGTCGCCCTCGTAGTGGCCGTGGATCCGGTAGGTCATCGCCTCCACCAGCGCCGGTCCGCCGCCCGCGCGGGCGGCGGCGACCAGCGGCTCGAGGGTCGCGCGGACGGCCTCGACGTCGTTGCCGTCGATCCGCTCGGCGTGCTGCAGGCCGTAGCCGCGGGCCCGCTCCACCAGCGGGGCGCCGCGCCACATCGCGTCGCTGTCGGTGAACTCGGCGAAGCGGTTGTTCTCGATCACGAAGATCACCGGCGCCTCCCAGAGCACGGCCAGCGTCAGCGCCTCGTGGAACGGACCGGAGTGGACGGTCCCCTCGCCGGCGAAGGCCACGGCGACCGCGTCGGTCCCGCGGCGGCGGGCGGCGAGCGCGGCCCCGACGGCGATCGGCAGGCCGGCGGCGACGATCCCGTTGGCGCCGAGGATCCCGATCGACGGGTCGGCGATGTGCATCGACCCGCCCTTGCCGCCGCAGGTGCCGGTCGCCCGGCCGAACAGCTCGGCCATCATCCCCTCGGGGTCCAGCCCCTTGGCCAGGCAGTGGCCGTGGCCGCGGTGGGTGGTGGTGATGAAGTCCTCGTCGCGCAGCGTCCCGCAGACGCCGGCGGCGATCGCCTCCTGGCCGATCGAGACGTGGACGAACCCGGGGATCAGCCCCTCGCGGAAGTGCCGCGAGACCCGCTCCTCGAAGGCGCGGATCCGCATCATCGCGCGGAGGTCGCCGAGCAGCTGCTCGCGGTCGGACGTCGGCTCGGCCATCAGGCCTCCTGGTCGGGCGCGGCGCGCAGGGCGCTGCGCAGCCGGTGCTTCTGGATCTTGCCGCTGGCGGTCTTCGGCAGCTCGTCGACGAGCTCGAGCCGCTCGGGCAGCTTCTGGTTGGCCAGCCGCCGCTCGCGCAGGAACGCGACGAGCTGCGCCAGCTCGAGCGGCCCGGTGGCGACGACGAACGCGCAGGCCCGCTCGCCGAGGACCGGGTCGGGCGCGCCGACGACGGCCACCTCGTCGACGGCCGGGTGCTCGGCGATCAGGTCCTCGATCTCCTTGACGCTGAGGTTCTCGCCGCCGCGGACGATGATGTCCTTGGCCCGCCCCGCGATCCGCATCCGGCCGGCGGCGTCGACCTCGGCCAGGTCGCCGGTCCGGAACCAGCCGTCCTCGGTGAACGCCTTGGCGTCCAGCGCCGGGTCGAGGTAGCCCAGGCAGAGCTCGGGCCCGCGGACCTGCAGCTCCCCGGGAACGCCGGGCGGCAGGGGCGCGCCGTCCTCGCCGAGGATCCGCAGCTCGGTCGGGGGGATCGCCGCGCCGTCGCTCTCGGCGTGCTGCTCCAGCGGCGCCGACGGGGCGCTGCCGGTGACGGTCGGGCACTCGGTCGAGCCGTAGACGCGGGTGGCGGTCATGCCGGTCCGCTCGCGGGCCAGCCGGATCAGCGCCGGCGGGATGTCGGCGCCGCCGCAGACGAAGACGCGCATCGAGGAGACGTCGTGGTCGGCCAGGTCGGGCGCGTGGACGATGCCGTGCAGGAACGGGGTCGCGCCGACGGTGAAGCTGCAGCGCTCCTCGGCGATCAGCCGCAGCGCGCGGCCGACGTCCCAGACGTCCTGCAGCGCGACCGGCGCGCCGACCATGAACGGCAGCTGCATCCCGTAGAGCAGACCGGTGATGTGGGTCACCGGCGAGGCCATCAGCACGACGTCGCGCTCGTCGACGTCGTAGAGGTCGACGACGCTGCGGCACTCGTGCAGCAGCGTGTCGTGGCTGTGCAGGACGCCCTTCGGGTCGGCCTCGGTGCCCGAGGTGTAGAGCAGCAGCGCGGGGTCGGTCGAGGACCGCTCGACGACCGGCGCCGGCTCGTCGCCGGCCAGCAGCTCGTCGAGGGCGATGCTCGACGGTCCCGGCTCGCCGACCACCACGACGTGCTCCAGGTCGGGCAGCCCGTCGCGCAGGCCCTCGGCCATCGCCCGGTGGTCGAAGCGGCGGAAGGCCTCGGGCACCACGAGCACGCGCGAGCGGGCCTGGCGCAGGATGAACCCGACCTCGCGCTCGCGGTAGATCGGCACGATCGGGTTGCTGACCGCACCGATCCGCAGCGCCGCGTGGTGGACGACGACCGCCTCGATCCAGTTGGGCAGCTGGAACGAGACGACCTCGCCGCGGCGCACGCCGAGCCGGTGCAGGCCGGCCGCCGCGCGCTCGACGGCGCGGTCGAGCGTCGCGAGGTCCCAGCGGCGGTCGCGATCGACGATCGCGAGCCGTCCGGGATGGCGCGCTGCGGCGGCGCGCAGCGCGGCGTCCACCAGCTCGCCGCTCCAGCTGCCGTCGGCGACGTAGCGCGCCGCCTGGGGCGGCCGGCGCGGGACGATCGCCCGCGCCGCGGTTCGCGGGGAGGCCGGCACGATCCGCTCAGGCGACCGCGGCCTCGACCGGGACCATCAGGTGCTCGAGGAACCAGTCGGTCGCGGCCTGGGCGGCCTGGGACAGCAGCGAGCGGTCGCTGTAGAGCGTCATGTGGGTCGAGTCGCCGACGACGACGAGCCGCTTCGTCGGGGTGGGGATCTTGTTGTAGGCCTCGATCTCGAGGTCCCAGAGCGTCAGGTCGTCCCGCTCGGCGACGACGACGAGCGTCGGCGTGTTCAGCAGCCGGGGCAGGAACGGCTCGACGCTGTAGCTCATCAGCAGCTCGGCGGACTCGATCGTCGAGCGGTTCTCGTAGGCGGGCGCCTCGCGGGCCTTGAGCTCCTTGAAGGTCTCGTAGGTCTCCGGGAACGGCCAGGCGGAGACCTCCGTCGTCGGGTCCGGCGCGGCGTGCGGCATGAAGCCGTCCTCGCCGGTGGCGAAGCGGCGGCGGCGGTCGTCGATGATCGCCTGCTCGAAGGCGCGGAAGCCGATCGTGCCGTGGACGCGGCGCATGTTGCGGTAGCCGTCGACGACCGGGATCTGGGACGCGACGACCTTCACCCGCGGGTCGGTGGCGCCGACGATCAGCGCGTGGCCGCCGCTGTAGGAGAGGCCCCAGACGCCGATCCGGTCGCGGTCGACCTCCTCCAGCGTCTCGGCGTAGGAGATCGCGTTCTTGTAGTCCTCGACCTGCCAGACCGGGTCGATGTGCTGGCGGCGCGTGCCGCCGCTGGCGCCGAAGTTGCGGTAGTCGAAGAGCAGCGCGGCGAAGCCGGCCTGCGCGTACATCTCGGCGTAGTGCGGCTGGACGAGCTCCTTGACGTAGCACCAGCCGCCGGCCATGACGATCGTCGGGAAGGGCCCCTCGCCCTCGTCGGGCGTGTACAGCCAGCCGCGGACGGTGTCCTCGCCGCTGGTGAACTCCACGTCTCGTCGCACGTCGTCTGCTCCTCGTGTCGGCCCGCGGCGACTGGCCGGCGGGGCCCCTGGGTGGTTCGCGCCGGCAGGGCTGGCCCACCGACGCCGACGACGCTAGCCCCGACCCCCGCGTCCGCTCCCCGTCCGATCGGAGGTTGTTGGTGGCCTCGCGGCAGGTGCGTCCGATCGGAGGTCCCGGCCGTCCGATCGGAGGTAGGCGGCGCCGGGGCGGCCGACCAGAATCGACGCGGTCCCCGACCTCGACCTCGGAGCGCCGATGCCCGTCCTCGCCATGCCCCGCCTCTCGGACACGATGGAGGAGGGCACGATCCTCGCCTGGCTCAAGCAGCCCGGCGAGGCCGTCGAGGTCGGCGAGGACCTCGTCGAGATCGAGACCGACAAGGCGACGATGACCTGCCAGGCGGAGGTCGCCGGGCCGCTGGCGGTGCTCGCCGAGGAGGGCGAGACGCACCCGGTCGGCCATCCGATCGCCTGGATCGGCGACGACGCCCCGCCGGCCGACGCGGCCGCGTCGGGCGACGCGGCGGCCGACGCGGCAGGCACGGCGGATGGCGCCGGATCGGCGGACGCGCGAGGCCTCGACCACGCGTCGGCGGCGGCGGGCCGGTCCGCGAGCGCCGCCGGCGACGCGCCGGGCGGCGGGACGCCGGCCGCGGGCGCGGCGGGGTCGACCGCGAGCGCGCCCCCCGGCGCCGACGCGGCGGCGGGGACCGTCGTGCGCGCCTCGCCGATCGCGCGGCGCGTGGCCCGGACGCTGGGCGTGGACCTCGCCGCGGTCGCCGGCAGCGGCCCCCGCGGCCGGGTGCTGCGCGCCGACGTCGAGGCGCACGCCGACGCCGCCGCGACGCCCCGCGGGGACGCCGTCGTCGCACCGGCGACGTCCGCCGGATCGCCCGCGGGCGCCGTTCCCTCGGCATCCGACCCGCGCGGCGTGGTGACCGTCGAGCCGCTGACCCGGATCCAGCGCACGATCGCGCAGCGGATGGTCGAGGCGAAGACGACCGCGCCCGAGTTCGTGCTCGAGGTCGACGTCGACATGACCGCCGCGGTGGCCCTGCGCGCGCAGCTCAAGCGCGCCGCCGGCGACCGGCCGGCGCCCTCCTACAACGACCTGATCGTCCGGGCCAGCGCACTGGCCCTGCGCGAGCACCCGCGCGCCAACGGCAGCTTCGGCGACGACGGCTTCCACCTGCACGAGCGCGTCAACGTCGGGGTCGCGGTGGCGGCCGAGGGCGCGCTCGTCGTCCCGACCGTCCTGGACGCCGACCGCAAGTCGCTGGCCCAGGTGGCGCGCGAGACCCGCGAGCTGGCGGAGAAGGTCCGCGCCGGCTCGATCGCGCCGGCCGAGCTCGGCGGCGGCACGTTCACCGTCTCGAACCTCGGCATGTTCGGCATCGACCGGTTCATCGCCGTGCTGAACCCGCCGCAGGCGGCGATCCTGGCCGTCGGCCGGATGGAGCAGCGGCCGGTCTGGTCCGACGCCGACGACGCGTTCCGGCCCCGCCCGACCATCCGCCTGAGCCTGACCTGCGACCACCGGATCCTCTACGGCGCCGACGCCGCGCGCTTCCTCGGCGCGATCCGCGAGCGGCTCGAGGAGCCGTTGCTGCTCGCCCTCTGAGTCCCGGGGTCTCGAACGCCGCTCCTCCGGGTCAGGCGGTCCCGCGCGGAACGATCCAGACGCTCTCGAACACCAGCGGCGTCAGCTCGGCGATGGTGTCGAAGTCCCGGTCGTAGTGCAGCACCCCGTGACCATGGCGGGCGGCCGCCGCGGCGATGATCAGATCCGGGGGAGGCAGGCGGTGACGGCCCCGCTCGGCGAGCGCGCGTTGCGCGTCGAGCGCCGCGCTCTCGACCAGGTCGTCGACCAGGACGCGGGGCTGGGCGAGCAGCCGCGACATCAGCGCCGCGTGATCCGCACCGCCGCGCGCGGAGTAGCCCGCCTCGAGCAGGAACGGAAGCGTCACGGCGAGCTGGCGGGTCCGGAGCAGATCGGCCACCCACGACAGCCGTTCGACGTCGAGTCCCGGGGGCCGCCGTTGCAGCAGCGACCAGGCCGAGTTGTCGAGCAGCAGCATCCGGCGCGCGACTAGCGGTCGCGAACCCAGCTGCTGCGCGCGGCATCAGCGGCGTGGGGATCCCCGGGGACGGTCCCGGTCAGGACCCACTCGGCGAGCTCGTCGCTGGCCCGCTGCGGGCGATCGGCCTCGGCACGGATCCGTGCCAGCTTCTCGCGCGCCCCGAGCACCACCAGCTCCCCCAGATCGACCCGGTCGTTCCCGGTGACGCCGCGCAGTGCGTCGAGCGCCTCCTGGACCGGAGGCGTCTCGGTGATCGCATGGCGTCGCCGAGCGGTGGGCACCGGTCGAGTGTAACACCGTGCCACACCGCTCAGCGCTCGTAGTGGTACCGGGCCTGCAGCACGACGAGGTCGCGGTCGAGCACCTGGTAGACGAGCCGGTGCTCCTCGGTGATGCGCCGCGACCAGGCCCCGGAGATGCCGTACTTCAGCGGCTCCGGCTTCCCGATCCCGCTGGTGGGGTCGCGCAGCGCATCGTCGAGCAGCCGGTTGATGCGCTTGACGATCGCGCGGTCGGCGCGCTGCCAGTGCGTGCAGTCCTCCCACCCCTGCGGGGTGAAGACGAGCCTCACTGACGGTCGAGCGGATGCTCCACCGTCTCGCCGCGCGCTGCGGCATCCGCTGCGTCGAGCAACCGCCGCGCGTTCGCCGGCGAGCGGAACAGGTACGCCGTCTCCTGCCAGGTCGCGTACTCGTCAGCGGACATCAGCACGGCGTTGCCGCGCTTCGACGTGATCTCGATCGGCGCCCGATCGTCGTTGACCTGCTCAATCAGCGGAAACAGCGCTCGTCGCGCCTCGCTCGCCGTGATCGCCACCACGATCCCCTTTCTCGTACCGGATGTGGCTCCCCCGTCCGGGCGAAGCTCGCGCTCCCGCGCCGCGTTCGCGTCAGGCGGTCGTCAGCCGGCCCTCGGCGAGCTTGACCAGCCGGAACTTCTGGACCTTGCCGGTCGGGGTCGTGGGCAGGTCGCCGGCCTCCAGGAAGAGGACGTGCTTGGGGACCTTGAACCGCGCCAGGTGCTCGCGGCAGAGGGCCAGGACCTCGTCGGCGTCGATCGTGGCGCCGGGGTGGCGGACGACGCAGACGCAGCCGGCCTCGCCCCAGCGCTCGTCGGGGATGCCGATCGCGTACGCCTGGCTGATCGCCTCGTGGCGGCTCAGCAGCTCCTCGATCTCCTTCGGCATCACCAGCTCGCCGCCGCTCTTGTACAGCTCCTTGCTGCGGCCGGTGATCTCCAGGTAGCCGTCGTCGCGCACGATCCCGAGGTCGCCGGAGAGGACCCAGCCGTCGCGCAGCGCCTTCGCCGTCTCCTCGGGCTTGTCCCAGAAGCCGACCATCGTCGTCGGGCCGCGGGCGATCAGCTCGCCCTCGGCGCCCTCGGGCAGGTGCTCGCCGGTCACCGGGTCGGCGGTGCGGTACTCGATCAGCGGCCCGTCGCCGACCGGCAGCCCGGCGGCGCCGGCGATCTTCGGCCGCCCGACGGTGGTGGACGACATCAGCAGCTCGTCCTCGGGCAGCGTGAGCGTCATCGCCCCGCCGGTCTCGGTCATGCCGTAGCCGGTGACGATCTCGCTGACGCCCAGCTCGGCCTGGACCTTCTCCCACAGCCAGACCGGGGCGGGCGCGGCGCCGGAGAGGATCGCCCGGAGCGAGGAGAGGTCGCGGCGGCGCAGGTCGAGGTGCTCGAGGATCGCGACGGTCATCGTCGGCACGCAGAGGATGTCGGTGGCCCGGTGGCGCTCGATCCCGGCCAGGTAGGCGGCGGGGTCGAAGCTCGTCTGCAGGACGACGGCGCCGCCGACCATCGTCGCGGCCAGCAGGCCCTCGACGTAGCCGAACATGTGGTAGCAGGGCAGCGAGAAGAG
>Ga0164243_10012402_pt1 | contig 12073 bp, 17 predicted proteins | sample OricompcompostOP_FD_108781 | JGI IMG/M metagenome (GOLD analysis project Ga0164243, IMG submission 108781) | Organic Plus compost microbial communities from Emeryville, California, USA - Original compost - Organic plus compost (OP) | ecosystem: Engineered > Solid waste > Mixed feedstock >...
CGGTCTGCCAGGGGTACGGCATGACCGAGACGAGCCCCGTCACGCACGTGATCCCCCACGACCGCGGCGACATCGACCGCTCGTCCGTGGGCATGCTGCTCGCGAACACCGAGGCGCGCCTCATCGACGCCGAGACGGGACGCGACGTCGATGTCCCCTCCGAGGGCCCCAGTGAACCCGGGGAGCTGCTGATCCGCGGGCCGCAGGTGATGGCCGGCTACCTCAACCGCCCGGATGCCACCGCTGAGATGCTCGACGCCGACGGCTGGCTGCACACCGGCGACGTGGCGACGATGACGAGCGACGGCATCTTCCGTATCGTCGATCGGCTCAAGGAGCTCATCAAGTACAAGGGCTACCAGGTGGCTCCCGCCGTGCTCGAGGCCGTGCTGCTGGAGCATCCCTCCATCGCCGACGCTGCTGTGATCGGGGTACTCGACGACGACGGGCAGGAGGTCCCGAAGGCGTTCGTCGTGCGACAACAGGGGGCGGAACTCGATGCGGATGCCGTCATGGCCCACGTCGCGGCACACGTGGCCCCGCACGAGAAGGTCCGGCAGGTGGAGTTCATCGACGCCATCCCGAAGTCCGCTTCGGGCAAGATCCTCCGCAAGGACCTGCGCGCCCGCTGACCCCTCCCGTCTCGGCCCCCCCATCCGGCATCCGCCCGCCCGGCATCCTGCCCATCCGGCATCCACCCCCATCCGAATTTCGGACGATTGCCGGTTCTTCGGACGATTCACGCCATATCGTCCGAGAAATCTGCAATCGTCCGAGATTCGGAAGCAGGCACGGGACAAGGGGGCGAGGGACAGGGGGCAAGGAACAGGGGCAAGGACAGAGGGCCACAGACACGGCCGGGCAACGAGAAAGCCCGCCTCCCCGAAGGGCGGCGGGCTTTCTGACGGATGCCGGATGCTTACTCGGACTTCTCCTCGACGGCGTCGGCAGCGGCGGCCTCAGCGGCCTCGCCCTCGGCCTGCGACTCGGCGCCGGCCTCGGCGGCCTCGTCGACGGCGGGGGTCTCCTCTGCGGGAGCCTCCTCGACCTTCTCCTCCGCCTTCTCGGCAGCGGCGGCCTTCTCGGCCTTCGGGGCGGCGGCCTTCTTGGTCGACTTCGCCTTCGGGGTGACGGGCTCGAGGACGAGCTCGATCACGGCCATGGGCGCGTTGTCGCCCTTGCGGTTGCCGATCTTCGTGATGCGGGTGTACCCGCCCTCGCGCTCGGCCACGAGCGGAGCGATCTCGTTGAAGAGAACGTGCGCGGCGTCCTTGTTGGTGCGCAGCACCGTGAGGGCGCGGCGGCGCGCGTGCAGGTCACCGCGCTTGGCCAGCGTGATCAGTCGCTCGGCGAGCGGACGCAGGCGCTTGGCCTTGGTCTCGGTCGTCTTGATCGACTTGTGGGTGAACAGCGCGGCGGCGAGGTTGGCAAGCAGCAGGCGCTCGTGGGCGGGGCCGCCTCCGAGGCGGGGACCCTTGGTGGGCTTGGGCATAATCGTCTAACTCCTGGTCAGAAAAGGTCGGGTATCAGAAGGACTCGTCGTCGCTGCCGCCGTAGAAGTGGGCGCCGTCGAAGCCGGGCACCGAATCCTTGAGCGACAGTCCGAGCGAGATGAGCTTGTCGCGCACCTCGTCGACCGACTTCTGGCCGAAATTGCGGATGTTCATGAGCTGCGTCTCCGAGAGGGCGACGAGCTCCGACACGGTGTTGATGCCCTCGCGCTTGAGGCAGTTGTACGACCGCACCGACAGGTCGAGGTCCTCGATCGGCATCGACAGCTCGCTCGAGTTGACCGCCTCGACCGGCGCGGGGCCGATCTCGATGCCCTCGGCCTCGACGTTCAGCTCACGGGCGAGGCCGAACAGCTCGGTGAGGGTCTTCGCAGCCGAGGCGACCGCGTCGCGCGGGCTGATCGCCGACTTGGTCTCGACGTCGAGGACGAGCTTGTCGAAGTCGGTGCGCTCACCGGCACGGGTGGCGTCGACGCGGTAGCTGACCTTGAGCACCGGGGAGTAGATCGAGTCGATCGGGATCTGACCGGCCTCGGCGTACTCGTTGCGGTTCTGCGTCGCCGAGACGTAGCCGCGGCCACGCTCGATGGTGAGCTCCAGCTCGAACTTCGCCGTGTCGTTCAGCGTCGCGATGACCAGCTCGGGGTTGTGCACCTCGACACCGGCGGGAGCCGAGATGTCGGCGGCGGTCACCTCGCCCGCACCCGTCTTGCGCAGGTAGGCGGTGATGGGCTCGTCGCGCTCGGACGAGACCACGAGCTGCTTGATGTTGAGGATGATCTCGGTGACATCCTCCTTCACACCGGGGATCGTGCTGAACTCGTGCAGCACGCCGTCGATGCGCACGCTGGTGACAGCGGCACCGGGGATCGACGAGAGCAGGCTGCGACGCAGCGCGTTGCCGATCGTGTATCCGAAGCCCGGCTCCAGAGGCTCGATGACGAACCGGCTGCGGTTCTCGGAGATCTTTTCCTCGGTCAGTGTGGGACGCTGTGCAATAAGCACTCTGTGTTCCTTTCGATCACATGCCCGCTATATGACATGTGGTGGGTGAGGTCTTGAGTTGTGGAAGTCGATGCCCGCTGGCGGGCGGCGAGCCGCTCGACCCCGACGAGGGGCGAGCGGCTCGACCTGCCGGTCTCAGACGCGGCGACGCTTCGGCGGGCGGCAGCCGTTGTGCGCCTGCGGCGTGACGTCCTGGATCGAGCCGACCTCGAGGCCTGCGGCCTGCAGCGAGCGGATCGCCGTCTCGCGGCCGGAGCCGGGGCCCTTCACGAAGACGTCGACCTTCTTGACGCCGTGCTCCTGCGCCTGGCGCGCGGCCGACTCCGCGGCCATGCCGGCCGCGTAGGGGGTCGACTTGCGCGAGCCCTTGAAGCCGACGCCACCCGACGAGGCCCAGCTGATGACGGCGCCGGACGGGTCGGTGATCGAAACGATGGTGTTGTTGAACGTCGACTTGATGTGGGCCTGGCCCAGCGCGATGTTCTTCTTCTCCTTGCGGCGCGGCTTGCGCGCGGCGGCCTTGGGTGCAGCCATGAAAATGTTCTCCTAGTCCCTGGGGCCGCTGCTCAGCGGGCCTTCTTCTTGCCGGCGACGGTGCGCTTCGGGCCCTTGCGGGTACGGGCGTTGGTCTTGGTGCGCTGACCGCGGACCGGGAGGCCACGACGGTGGCGGAGGCCCTCGTACGAGCCGATCTCGACCTTGCGGCGGATGTCTGCGGCGACCTCGCGGCGCAGGTCACCCTCCACCTTGTAGTTGCCTTCGATGTAGTCGCGGAGGGCGATGAGCTGGTCGTCGCTGAGGTCCTTCACGCGGATGCTCTCATCGATCCCCGTGGCCTTGAGGATCTCGGTCGAACGGGTGCGACCGACACCGTAGATGTAGGTAAGGGCGATCACCACGCGCTTGTCGCGCGGGATGTCGACGCCGGCAAGACGTGCCATGCGGTTCTCCTGGGTGTTGTGGAGGTGTGGAGCAGGATCGGTGCCCGGGCCTCCGCCCCGAGGTGTCCCCCACTCGCGTGGGATCTGATCCTGCCGTTCGAGATGTTGAGTTGTGAGTCAGATCGGAAGATCAGCCCTGGCGCTGCTTGTGGCGCGGGTTGCTCTTGCAGATCACCATGACGCGGCCGTGACGGCGGATCACCTTGCAGTGGTCGCAGATGGGCTTGACGCTGGGGTTGACCTTCATGATGTTTCCTGTTCGCTGTCTTCACCGGGCAGGCACGGGGCCTGGGGTGTTACTTCTCGACCGATCAGCGGTAGCGGTAGACGATGCGCCCGCGGGTGAGGTCGTAGGGGCTGAGCTCCACGACCACGCGGTCCTCGGGGATGATGCGGATGTAGTTCTGCCGCATCTTTCCGGAGATCGTTGCCAGAACCTTGTGTCCGTTGGTGAGCTCAACGCGGAACATCGCGTTGGGCAGTGCCTCCGACACGACGCCCTCGATCTCGATGACACCGTCTTTCTTAGCCATAGCCTCGCTGACGCTTCTGCAGATCGGTCGATCTGCGGTGGATGATGGGATGGCGGTACCGCACCGATTCGGACACGCCGAATCAAGGCGCAAAGCACCAAAGATCTATGGTATCCGAACGGCGGGGATCCGGCAAGCCGGCGCCGTCCGGACCCTCACTCGCCGCCGGTGCCCGAGGAGCCGCCGGACGCGCCGGCCAGCAGGTCGTCGAGCTTGCTGAGCTCGCCCGCCTGCAGATCCAGGCGCGTGCCGTTCAGCTCGACGGTCGGCGTGCCCTTGATCTCGTGCGACGAGGTCTGCGACGCGACGAAGTTCGAGTAGGTGCCGTCGGCGATGCAGTCCGCCGCCGCCCCCGCACCGGCCTGCTCGGCGAGCGACGCCAGCTCGTCGTCGGTGAGACCGGTCGAGTTCTCCTCGGGCTGGTTCGTGAACAGCGAGTTGAAGAACGTCAGCGCCGCGTCGGGAGACTCCTCGGCCACGCAGTACATCGCGTTGGCCGCGCGGGTCGAGTACTTCGTGTTCTGCGAGTAGCGGTCGAGGATCGATACGGGGTGGATGTTCAGCGTGATCTCGTCGTTCGCCGCAGCGGTCTGCAGCTCCTCGCCGTACTGGTTCTCGAAGTCGCCGCAGATGGGGCACATGAAGTCGACGAAGGTGTCGACCTCGTCCTTGCCCGAGCCGAACGAGATCGCGCCGGTCTCGTCGTTGACGATCGCGCTCTCCGGTGCGGGGCCGGGGGCCGTGGCCTGATAGTTGAGGAACCAGACGACGCCACCGAGCGCGACCAGCACGACGACCACTGCGGCCGAGACCCAGACCGCGAACCAGTTGGTGCTCTTCTTGGCGACTGCCATTGCTATCCGTTCTGTCGAGGCTCACTGCCGTGAGTCCGCCTGAGGTCTTCGGGCGCGGACACGCCCAGGGACTATTGTGCCCGGAGTTTCCTATGCGTCGCTTGTGACCGGGTCGCCGTCGAACCCCGGCGATGGCTCATCACGGGATGGGCACGGGGGTGACGCCGAACGGCGCCAGCCCTGCAGCCCCGCCGTCGGGGGCGGTGAGCACCCAGACGCCGCCGGCGTGCACGGCGACGCTGTGCTCCCAGTGCGAGCCGTCGGAGCCGTCGACCGTCGAGACGGTCCAGTCGTCGTCCTCGACGAACGTCGCCTCTCCCCCGGCCGTCACCATCGGCTCGATCGCGACGACGAGACCGGGCCTCACCTCAGCCCCGGGGTCGGGCGTGCGGTAGTTGAAGACGCTCGGCGCCTCGTGCATCTTGCGTCCGATGCCGTGCCCGACGTACTCGCGGAGGATGCCGTAGGACTCACCGGAGACTTCCGACGGCCCCTGCGCGTGGATGTACTCCTCGATCGCCGCGCCCACGTCGCCCAGGTGCGCCGCTGTCGACAGGGCCGCGATGCCTGCCCACATCGACCCCTCCGTCACGCGGGAGAGCTCCTCGCGGCGTCGCACGAGCTCCGGCCGCTCGGCATCCGGGATCACGACGGTGATCGCGGAGTCGCCGTTCCAGCCGTCGAACTGCGCTCCGCAGTCCACCGAGACGATGTCTCCCGGCTCGAGCACACGGGACGACGGGATGCCGTGCACCACTTCCTCGTTCACCGACACGCAGACGGTGTGGTGGTAGCCGCGCACCAACTGGAAGTTCGACTCGGCACCCCGGGCGAGGATCGAGCGGTTCGCCTCGGTGTCGAGCTCGAGCGTGGTCGCCCCGGGGCGGATGAGCGGTCGGACGGCGTCGAGCGCGGCCGCCGTGATGAGCCCCGGCTCGATCATCGCGCGCAGCTGCGCGGGCGTCTTGTAGAGGGAGCGGCGGAACATCGGCGCCGGTCAGGCCGCGAGGCGCAGACCGCGCGCCGAGAGCGCCGCGAGGATGCGGTCGGTGATCTCGTCGAGCGCGCCGGTGCCGTCGATGCGGTCGACGACGCCGCGTTCGCTGTAGACGTCGATGATCGGAGCGGTCTCGTGCTCGTAGATGTCCAGCCTGTGCGCGATCGCCTCAGGGGTGTCGTCGGTGCGCCCCTGCTCCGTCGCGCGCAGCGTGAGCCGGGCGATGCTCTCCTCGCGGGGCACCTCGAGCAGGATCACGGCGTCGAGCGACTGCCCCTGCTCGGAGAGGAACGCGTCGAGGTGGGCCACCTGCGCCGTGTTGCGCGGATAGCCGTCCAGGAGGAATCCGTTCGCGGCATCCGCCTGGGAGAGCCGGTCGCGCACGATCTCGCTCGTCAGCTCGTCCGGCACGAGGTCGCCCCTGTCGAGGATCTCGGTGACCTGCAGTCCCAGCGGCGTTCCCTGCTTGATGTTCGCACGGAAGATGTCGCCCGTCGACACCACCGGGATGCCGTACGACTCGGCGACGCGCACGCCCTGCGTGCCCTTGCCGGAGCCCTGCGGGCCGACGATGAGGAGACGAGCGGATGCGGTCATCGGAGAAGCCCTTCGTAATGGCGCTGCTGCAGCTGGGCGTCGATCTGCTTCACGGTCTCGAGACCCACGCCGACGATGATGAGGATCGATGCGCCGCCGAACGGGAAGTTCTGGTTCGCGCCGACCGTGGCGAGGGCGATGAGCGGGATGAGCGCGATCAGGCCCAGGTAGATGGACCCCGGCAGCGTGATGCGGGTGAGCACGTAGTCGAGGTACTCGGCGGTCGGACGGCCGGCACGGATGCCGGGGATGAACCCGCCGTACTTCTTCATGTTGTCGGCGACCTCGACGGGGTTGAACGTGATCGCGACGTAGAAGTAGGTGAAGCCGATGATGAGCAGGAAGTACGCGACCATGTAGATCGGGTGGTCGCCCTGCGTGAAGTACGTGCTGATCCACGTCACCCAGGCCGCGGGGGTCGAGCCGTCCTGCGGGGTGTTGAACTGCGCGATCAGTGCGGGGATGTACAGCAGCGACGACGCGAAGATCACCGGGATCACACCGGCCATGTTCACCTTGATGGGGATGTACGTGTTCGTGCCGCCGTAGGTGCGCCGGCCGACCATGCGCTTGGCGTACTGCACGGGGATGCGCCGCTGCGACTGTTCGACGAACACGACGAGCCCCATCACGACGATGCCGACCGCGAGCACCATGAGGAAGATCTCGAAGCCCCTGGTCTGCCAGATGAGCGACATCGCGCCGGGGAAGGTCGCGGCGATCGAGGTGAAGATGAGCAGCGACATGCCGTTGCCGATGCCGCGCTCGGTGACGAGCTCGGCGAACCACATGATGAGGCCGGTGCCGGCGGTCATCGCGATGATGATGAGCAGCTGCGCCCACCACACGTCGTTGGTCAGGAGGTTCTGGCAGGCGGCGATGTCGGTGGTGCCGAACAGCTGCCCGCTCCGCGCCACGGTCACCAGCGTCGTCGACTGCAGCAGGGCGAGCGCGATCGTCAGGTAGCGGGTGTACTGCGTGAGCTTGGCCTGACCCGCCTGGCCCTCCTTGTGCAGTGCCTCGAAGTGGGGAATCACCACGCGGAGCAGCTGGGTGATGATCGTCGCCGTGATGTACGGCATGACGCCGAGCGCGAAGATCGACAGCTGCAGCAGCGCACCGCCGGAGAAGAGGTTGACCAGTCCGAGAAGACCCTCGGTTCCACTGTTCTCGGCCAGACACGCCTCGACGTTCGGGAAGTTCACGAACGGAGCGGGGACGTTGGACCCGAGCCGGTAGATGGCGATGATCGCCAGAGTGAAACCGATCTTCCGACGCAGGTCTGGCGTGCGGAAGATCCGCGCGATGGCGCTAAACAAGAACGTTCCTCCTGAAAAGGTGGCCTATCCCTGAGGGATGGCTGAAAGACCAGGGTAACTCAAACGGCGCGACAGGATTGACGATGCAAAAGAGGGGCCGGAATGTTCCGGCCCCTCTCCCGCGGTGATTACTTGACGGATCCGCCCGCAGCCACGATCTTCTGCTCGGCAGAACCCGAGACCTTGTCGACCGAGACGGTGAGCTTCACGGCGATGTCGCCGTTGCCCAGAACCTTGACCTTCTCGTTCTTGCGCACCGCACCCTTGGCGACCAGGTCGCTCACGGTGACGTCGCCACCGGTCGGGTACAGCTCCGCGAGCTTGTCCAGGTTGACGACCTGGTACTCCACGCGGAACGGGTTCTTGAACCCGCGCAGCTTCGGGGTGCGCATGTGCAGCGGCATCTGCCCACCCTCGAAGCCGAGGCGGACGGTGTTGCGCGCCTTGGTGCCCTTGGTTCCGCGGCCCGCGGTCTTGCCCTTCGAGCCCTCACCGCGACCGACACGGGTCTTCGCGGTGTTGGCGCCGGGGACCGGACGCAGGTGGTGGACCTTCAGCACGCCGGGGCGGGATGCCGGAGCATCCTTCTTCGGCGCGGCCTTCTTGGCGGCGGGCTTCTTCGCGGCGGTCTCGGCCTTCGCGTCGGCAGCCTTCGCGTCGGCGGCCTTCGCCGGTGCCTTCTTCGCGGCCGGCTTCTTCTCGGCGGCGGCCTTGTCGGCGGCAGCCTTGGGAGCGGCGGCCTTCTTCGGGGCCTTCTCGGCCTCGACGGCGGCGTCGTTCTTCTCAGCCATTAGTCGATCTCCTCAACCTTGACGAGGTGCGCGACGGTCTTGACGTAGCCGCGCGTCTGCGCGTCGTCGGGGCGAACGGTGGAGTCACCGATGCGCTTGAGACCGAGCGAACGCAGCGTGTCGCGCTGGTTCTGCTTCTCACTCACCTTGGACTTGATCTGCGTGACCTTGAGCCGGGCGGCCATCAGGCACCTACCTTCTGTGCGGCGAGGGCCTCGGCCTCGGCGCGGACAAGACGCGCGGGGGCGACCTGGTCGAACTCGAGGCCACGGCGCGCGGCGACCGCACGGGGCTCCTCGAGCTGCTGCAGGGCCTCCACCGTCGCGTGCACGATGTTGATCGTGTTCGACGAGCCGAGCGACTTCGACAGCACGTCGTGGATGCCGGCGCACTCGAGCACGGCACGAACCGGACCACCGGCGATCACACCGGTACCGGCCGCTGCGGGACGAAGCAGGACCACACCGGCGGCCGCCTCACCCTGCACGGGGTGCGGGATGGTGCTGCCGACGCGCGGAACGCGGAAGAAGTTGCGCTTGGCCTCTTCGACGCCCTTCGAGATCGCGAGCGGAACCTCGCGAGCCTTGCCGTAGCCGACGCCGACCAGACCGTTGCCGTCACCGACGACCACGAGAGCGGTGAAGCTGAAGCGACGACCACCCTTCACGACCTTCGAGACGCGGTTGATGGTGACCACACGCTCCAGGAACTGGTTGTCACCGCGGTCCCGCGAGTTGCGGTCGCGGCCGCCCTGGTTGCGGTCACGGCCGCCGCGGCGGCCCTCACGCTGCTCGCGAGCGGGCTCTGCGGCCTCGGTCGCGGGCGCAGCCGTCTCGGTCACTTCGTTCTCCTTGATGTCACTCACAGTGCCAGCCCCCCTTCACGGGCGCCTTCGGCGATGGCGGCGACGCGACCGGCATAGCGGTTGCCGCCGCGGTCGAACACCGCCTCGGAAACGCCGGCGGCCTTCGCACGCGCGGCGACGAGCTCGCCGACCTTGCGGGCCTTGGCGGTCTTGTCGCCCTCGAACGCGCGCAGGTCGGTCTCGAGCGTCGACGCCGAAGCGAGGGTGTGACCCTTGCTGTCGTCGACCAGCTGCACGAAGACGTGGCGGGACGAACGGTTGACGACGAGGCGCGGACGCGCCTCGGTGCCCACGACCTTCTTGCGAAGGCGGGCGTGACGACGCGCGCGGGCGTCAGACTTTGACTTGAGAGCCATGGTTACTTACCACTCTTTCCGGCCTTGCGACGCACGACCTCGCCGGCGTAGCGCACACCCTTGCCCTTGTACGGCTCGGGCTTGCGGATCTTGCGGATGTTCGCTGCCGCCTCGCCGACGGCCTGCTTGGAGATACCGCTCACGGTGAGCTTGTTGGTGCCCTCGACCGTGAAGGTGATGCCGGCGGGCGGGTCGACGAGGACCGGGTGCGAGAAGCCGAGGGCGAACTCGACCGAGCTGCCCTTCTGCTGCACGCGGTAACCGGTGCCGACGACCTCGAGACCCTTGGAGTAGCCCTGGGTCACGCCGATGATGTTGTTGTTGATGAGGGTGCGGGTGAGGCCGTGGAGCGACCGCGACTCGCGCTCGTCGTCGGGGCGGGTCACGAGAACCTGGTTCTCCTCGACCGCGACCTCGATGGGGCTGGCGACCGTCAGGGTGAGCTCACCCTTCGGGCCCTTCACCGCAACCTCACGGCCGTCGACCGAGACGGTCACGCCCGCGGGGATGTCGATGGGAAGTCGTCCGATACGCGACATGTCGAATCACCACACGTAGGCGAGAACTTCTCCGCCCACGCCCTTCTGCTCAGCCTGACGGTCGGTGAGAAGACCGGAGGAGGTGGACAGGATGGCCACGCCGAGACCGCCGAGGACCTTTGGAAGCTCGGTCGACTTCGCGTAGACGCGCAGACCGGGCTTCGACACGCGCTTGATGCCGGCGATCGACCGCTCACGGTTCGGGCCGTACTTCAGCCTCAGCGTGAGGTTCTTGCCGACGCGGGCGTCGGAGGTCTCCCAGCCGGCGATGTAGCCCTCCTGCTGGAGGATCTCGGCGATGTGCGTCTTCAGCTTGCTCGAGGGCAGCGTCACGGAGTCGTGGTGCGCCGAGTTCGCGTTGCGCAGACGGGTCAGCATATCTGCGACCGGGTCTGTCATTGTCATTGTTGGGTTCCTTTGTTCATGAGGTTCCGGCTGCCGTTACACGACAGACGGCCTGCGATGAGCACGCAATCTTCAATTGTACGGCATGGCGGGAGCCGGATGCTGCGTGAAATCGCGGCATCCGGCTCCCCTCTGCCGGTGTTACGCCTGGGCGTCGTCCGACCGGAACGGGAATCCGAGGTGACGCAGCAGCGCCCGGCCCTCGTCATCCGTCTTCGCGGTGGTCACGACGGTGATGTCGAAACCGCGAACCCGGTCGATCTTGTCCTGGTCGATCTCGTGGAACACGCTCTGCTCCTGGAGACCGAACGTGTAGTTGCCGTTGCCGTCGAACTGCTTCGCCGACAGACCGCGGAAGTCGCGGATGCGCGGCAGCGCCAGCGACACGAGACGGTCGAGGAACTCCCACGCACGGTCGCCGCGGAGGGTGACGTGCGCGCCGATGGGCTGACCCTCGCGCAGCTTGAACTGCGCGATGGACTTGCGGGCCTTGGTGACGACCGGCTTCTGACCGGTGATCCGGGTGAGGTCGTCGACCGCGCCATCGATCACCTTGCTGTCACGGGCCGCCTCACCGACACCGGTGTTGACGACGACCTTGACCAGGCCGGGGATCTGCATGACGTTCTTGTAGCCGAACTCGTCCTGCAGAGCCTTCTTGATCTCAGCGTTGTACTTCTGCTTCAGGCGGGGCTGGATCCGGCCAGCCTCCACAGCAGTCTCGGTTGCCATCAGAGGTCCTTACCGCTCTTCTTCGCGTACCGCACGCGGACGGTGCGCTTGACGCCGTCCTTGGTCTGCTCCTCGACGCGGTGACCGACCCTGGTCGGCTTCTTGGTCGAGGGGTCGACGAGTGCGACGTTCGAGATGTGGATGGGGGCCTCGACGGTCTCGAGGCCACCGGTCTTGGTGCCACGCTGCGTCTGCCCGACGCGCGTGTGCTTGGTGACGTAGTTCACGCCCTCGACGATGACGCGGTTCTGCTCGACGAGGACCTCGAGGACCTTGCCCTGCTTGCCGCGGTCGCCGCCGCGCTCGGGCTTGGCGCCCGAGATGACCTGAACCAGGTCGCCCTTCTTGATCTTCGCCATGATCAGATGACCTCCGGTGCCAGGGAGACGATCTTCATGAACTTCTTGTCACGAAGCTCACGACCGACCGGCCCGAAGATGCGGGTGCCGCGGGGCTCCCCGTCGTTCTTCAGGATGACGGCGGCGTTCTCGTCGAACTTGATGTACGAGCCGTCGGCGCGGCGCGTCTGCTTCACGGTACGGACGATGACCGCCTTGACGACATCGCCCTTCTTGACGTTTCCACCGGGGATCGCGTCCTTGACCGTCGCGACGATGGTGTCGCCCAG
>Ga0164243_10012403_pt1 | contig 12073 bp, 10 predicted proteins | sample OricompcompostOP_FD_108781 | JGI IMG/M metagenome (GOLD analysis project Ga0164243, IMG submission 108781) | Organic Plus compost microbial communities from Emeryville, California, USA - Original compost - Organic plus compost (OP) | ecosystem: Engineered > Solid waste > Mixed feedstock >...
TCGCGCGCGCCGGCGCGCGGCGGGTCGAGCACGATCGCCGCGAACCGTTCGAGCTCCTCCGCCGTCAGCGGGCGGCGGTAGAGGTCGCGATGGTCGGCCACGACGTGCCGCTGGACGCGCCCGGCCGCCGCCTTGAGCGACAGCACCGCCTCGCGCGCCGCCTCGGCGGCATAGACCCGCGCGTTGGGCAGGCCGAATGCGAAGGTACCGAGCCCCGCGAACAGGTCGGCGACCGCCCCGGCGCGCCCCACCGCCTCGCGCACCGCATCGACCAGCGCCGCCTCGCCCTCGGCCGTCGCCTGGAGGAACGCGCCGGCCGGAAACGGCACGGGCGTGCCGCCCAGGCTGATCGTCACCGGCTCCGGCTCCCACCGCGTCTCCGCGCCGAACCCGCCGTCGAGCGACAGCCGCGCGAGGCGGTGCCGCTCGGCAAAGGCGGTGATCCCTTCGGCGGCGGCGAGCCCGTGCCCCTCGACCCCCTCGATCACCACGTCGACGCCCTGGTCCACCCGCGTCAGCGTCACGCCCGCGCGGCGGCTGCCGGCGAGCAGCACCGAGAGCAGCCCGCGCAATGGCTGCAGCAGCGCGAACAGCTCGGGCGCCAGGATCCAGCATTCCTCCAGATCGACCAGCGCATGGCTGTTCTGCTCGGTGAAGCCCAGATGCACCTGCCGGCCGCGCCGCTCGGCGTGCAGCGTCGCGCGGCGGCGCGTGTTGGGCGGCGACAGGATCGGCGAGCGGATCGCCGTCTCGATCCCCTGCGCGGCCAGCGCCGTCGCGATCCGGTCGGTGATGAAGCCGGCATAGCTTTCGTCGTCGAGATGCTGGAGCTGGCACCCGCCGCAGCGCGGGAAGTGCCGGCACGGCGGCGTCCGATGGTGCGGCCCCGGCACCACCTCGCCCGACGGCAGCAGCGTGTCGCCCGGCGCGGCGAGCGGGGCGTAGCGGCCGCCGGCGGTCATGCCTTCGCCGCGCGCGGCGACGCGGATGATCTCGGTCTCCTGCGTCATGCCGACGCCCGCACGGCGCCCAGCGCATTCGCGAGGTCGTCGGCGATGAACGCCGCGCCCAGCCGGCGCGCCGCCTCGCCATGCAGCCATACCCCGGCCGCCGCCGCTTCGAGCGGGTCGAGCTTCGCCGCCAGCATCGCCGCGATCGCCCCGGCGAGCACGTCGCCCGTCCCCGCGGTCGAGAGCCACGCGCTCGCCTCGCCCGCCACGCGCGCGCGGCCGTCGGGCGCGGCGATCACCGTGTCGGCGCCCTTGAACACGACGACCGCGCCCGCCTCGGCCGCCGCCCCGCGCGCGCGGTCGATCTTGCTCCCCGCGCCTTCGCCGAACAGCGCGGCGAACTCGCCGGCATGGGGCGTCAGGATCGCCGGCGCCTTTCGCGAGCGCAGCCGGTCGAGCCGATCCTTGAGCAGATGCAGCGCGTCGCCGTCGATGACGAGCGGATGTTCGGTCGCGAGCACGCGGTCGAGCTTGTCGCGGGCATCGTCGTCGCGCCCCAGCCCCGGCCCGATCAGCAGCGCGCCGATCCTCTCATCGCCCAAAGTCTGTCCATCGAACTTCCGATCGACCAGCGAACATGGTCCGCCTGAATCGAAGTTTCCGAGCCGCTCGACATAGCCCGCGCCGGCCCGCATCGCCGCCGTCGCCGCCAGCAGCGCCGCGCCCCGCATCGGCCCGCCGACCACCGCGACCATCCCGCGATTGTATTTGTGCGACTGGGGGTCCGGATCTGGAATTACCGGTTTCCCAACGACTTCTACATCACTCCTTATATCCAGCCCGAGGTCGATCACCCGCAGCACGCCGCAAAAGCGCGCGGCGGGCTGCAGCAGGTGCGCCGGCTTCACCGCGCCGAGCGCCAGCGTCACGTCAAACGCCGGCACCTTGCTCAACACCGCCCCGTCGTCGGTCGCGATTCCGCTGGGAAAATCGACCGCGACGGCAAGCCGCGCGGCCTCGGCGAGCGCGCACAGCCGCGCCGTCAGCGCCGCATCGAGCGGCCGCGACAGGCCGGTGCCGAACAGCGCATCGACGATCACCGCCGCCGCCTCGGCGTGCGCGATGTCCTCGACCGCGCCGGTCCAGCCCGCGCGGGCCCGGCGCGCCGCCGGGGTCGCCGGCGCGCCGGTCGCGGCGACTCGCACGGGCGTTCCCGCCGCCGCCAGCGCGGCTGCCGCGACATAGCCGTCGCCGCCGTTATTGCCCGGCCCGCACAGCACCAGCACCGAATGTCCCGACGCCAGCCGGCGGACCCAATCGGCGACGCCCCTGCCGGCGCGGTCCATCAGCGCCTCGACGCTGGTTCCGGCGGCGATGGCGCGCTCCTCCGCCGCGCGCATTTCCGCGGCGGTCACGATAGCCTGGCCGGCGATCGGCATCATGCCGGCGACCTGCCCTTGATCGTCGCGGGCAAGCGATAGCGGTCGCCGCCGATCGCCACCTCGATCATGCCCGGCCCGGCGATCGTCACCTGCGCCTGCTCGGCCCCGTCCGCCGCCGCCACGCCGCGGCCGTCGTGGGTGACGACCAGGCGATGGAAGCCGCCGTCGGGATTATGGACGACCAGCGTCAGCTCGTCGTCGGCCGCGATCCGGTCCAGCGTGCACGCGCGCGCAAAGTCCGCCGCGCCCTGCAACGCGCATTCGATCCGCCCGTTGTCGGCGGCCTGCCGCGCATCGGCCGCGGCGATCCGGTTCTCGTCGGCGCCCCGGCCGCACGCCGCCAGCAGCGCGAGCAGGCCGATCGCGCTCCAGCCGGATCGATGCTTGCGGGCCGGTCTCGCTCCTTCAGATGTCCGCGTAAACATGGCGTTCGGCTCGGGCTCCCGGATGGGTGACCGCGCCCTTATAGGCAGGACCGACGTTCTCGGCATAGCGCCACAGCGCCCCCGCCCCGTAATCGGACTGCCGCGTCCGCCATTGCGCCTTGCGCGCGGCGAGCACGTCCGCCGGCACGTCGAGGTCGATCGTCCCCGCCTCGGCGTCGATGCGGATGATGTCGCCGTCCTCGACCAGCGCGATCGGCCCGCCCTCGGCCGCCTCCGGGCCGACATGGCCGATGCAGAAGCCGCGCGTCCCGCCCGAGAAGCGCCCGTCGGTGATCAGCGCCACCTTCTCGCCCATGCCCTGGCCGTACAGCGCCGCGGTGGTGGACAGCATCTCGCGCATGCCGGGGCCGCCCTTGGGCCCTTCGTAGCGGATGATGATGACCGAGCCCTCCGCCACCTCGCGCGCCTCGACCGCGGCGAAGGCGTCCTCCTCGCAATCGAACACGCGCGCGGGCCCCTCGAACTTGAGCCGCTTCATGCCCGCGACCTTCACGATCGCGCCGTCGGGCGCGAGGCTGCCGCGCAGCCCCACGACGCCGCCGGTCGGGGAGAGCGGCGTCTTCACGTCGTAGATGACCTTCTGGTCGGGGTTCCACGTCACTTCGTCGATATTCTCGCCCAGCGTCCTGCCGGTGACGGTCAGGCAATTGCCGTCGAGGAAGCCGCCCTCCAGCATCGTCTTCATCAGCATATAGACGCCGCCCGCCTCGTACATGTCCTTGGCGACATACTTCCCGCCGGGCTTGAGGTCAGCGATGTAAGGCGTTGATTTGAATATCTCGGCGACGTCGAACAGGTCGAAGTCGATCCCCGCTTCGTTGGCCATGGCCGGCAGGTGCAGCCCGGCGTTGGTCGAGCCGCCGGTCGCCGCGACGACGCGCGCGGCATTCTCGAACGCGGCGCGGGTGCAGATGTCGCGCGGCCGGATGTTGCGCGCGAGCAGCTCCATCACCTGCTCGCCCGCCGCCACCGCCAGGCTGGCGCGGTCGGGATAGGGCGCCGGCATCATGTTGGAATTGGGCAGGCTGAGCCCGATCGCCTCGCCGACGCACGCCATGGTGTTGGCGGTATATTGACCCCCGCACGCGCCCGCGCCGGGACAGGCGACCTTCTCCAGCGCGATCAGCTCGTGCAGCGGGCATCCGCCGGCGGCGTGCTGGCCGACCGCTTCGAACACGTCGACAACGGTGACGTCCCTGCCGTTGAAATGCCCCGGCAGAATGGAGCCGCCATAGACGAAGATCGACGGGATGTTGAGGCGGAGCATCGCCATCATCATGCCCGGCAGCGACTTGTCGCACCCGGCGAAGGTGACGAGCGCGTCATAGCAATGGCCGCGCACCGACAGCTCGACCGAATCGGCGATCACCTCGCGGCTGACGAGGCTCGACTTCATCCCCTGGTGCCCCATCGCGATGCCGTCGGTGACGGTGATCGTGTTGAACCGCCGCGGCATGCCGCCGCCCGCGATCACCCCGGCGCGCGCGGCGTCGGCCTGCATGTCGAGCGTGATGTTGCACGGCGCCGAATCGTTGCCGGCGCTGGCCAGCCCGACGAACGGCTTGGCGATGTCCTCCTCGGGAATGCCCATCGCGTAATAATAGCTGCGGTGCGGGGCGCGCTCGGGGCCGACGGAGACGTGGCGGCTCGGCAGGCGGGATTTGTCGAAACGGTTGCTCATCGCGACAGGCTATTTCCCGATCGCGGGCATTTACGCAACCCTGTTGCGTGTCTGCGTGATGACGCGGTCGAGAATGTCCGCCCAGCGCGCCACGCCGGCCGCGTCGGCGATCAGGTCGTTGCGCACCTCGACGGCGATATAGGGCAGCCCGCGCGCCTCGCCGTGCCGGTTGAGCGTCGCGTTGAGCAGCTTGCCCGAATAGGGTTGGTTGTCGCCGGTCTCCAGACCCTCGGCGCGCAGCAGCTCGATCGCGATCCGCGCGGCGCGGTCGTCGCGATTGTAGAGGATGCCGACCTCCCACGGCCGCGCGCCGCCCCCGCTTTCCAGCCGCGGCGTGAAGCTGTGGATCGAGGCGAGCAGCCGCGGCCGGCTGCGCTCGATCAGCGCGGCGAGCGCTTCGTGATAGGGCCGGTGGAAGCGTTCGATCCGCTCCTCGCGATCGGGAACCGCATTGCCGGGGATGACCCGGCCGTCGCTCGTCGTCGGGATCAGCTCGGGATGCTCGGGCTCGCGATGGAGGTCGATCACCAGCCGCGACACCGTCGCGAGGATCGCCGGTGCGTCGAGCCGCGCGGCGAGCGCGCGGGTCAGCGGCTCCGCGCCGATGTCGATTGCGATATGAAGGTCGAGCAGCTCGGGCGGAATGCCCAGCTCGATCCCCTCGGGCACCACGTTGGAGGCATGGTCGCACAGCAGCAGCACGTCGCCGCCGCCGGCGATGATTTCGGGCAGGCTCATGACGGCGGCATAGGCGCGTCGCGCCGCCGCGACAACCGGCCGGCGCCGGCGGGTCCGTTCACCCCGCGCCGAAGCGGAAAGACGCCCTGGAATCCGTCCAGGTATCATGATACCCGTTCGCTGAGCCGCGCATTCGCTTGACTTGCGCCGCCTCATCGGTGATAGGGCCGCGCGTTGGCGCCGCTCCCGATGTGGGCGGCGCTGCTCGTTTTCTCGAAAAATGAGGTCTTGGCCCCATGAAGGCGCTGATGAAGACCACCAAGTCGGCCAAGCCGCACGAGGTGGAGAAGAAGTGGCATATCGTCGATGCCGACGGCCTGGTGGTCGGTCGCGCCGCGACGATCATCGCCAACGTGCTGCGCGGCAAGCACAAGCCGAGCTACACCCCGCATGTCGATTGCGGCGACAATGTCATCGTGATCAACGCCGACAAGGTGCGGTTCACCGGCAACAAGCTCAAGGACAAGGTCTATTACCGCCACACCGGCTATGCCGGCGGCATCAAGGGCGTGACCGCGGGCAAGGTGCTGGAGGGCAAGTTCCCCGAGCGCGTGCTGGAAAAGGCGGTCGAGCGGATGATCCCCCGCGGCCCGCTCGGCCGCGCGCAGATGCGCAGCTTGCGCATCTATGCCGGGCCTGAGCATCCGCACGCTGCGCAGAACCCCGAAGTGCTCGATATCGCGGGCATGAACCGCAAGAACAAGGTGGGCAACTGATGGCCGACACTCGTCAATCGCTTTCCGATCTCGGTGCCGTCGTCGGCGGCCAGCAGCCGGCCGCCGCCGCGCCCGAAGCCGCTGCGGAGGCGCCCGTCGCGACCGCGCCGGCGACCCCGCTGCGCGAGCAGCAGCTCGACAAGCAGGGCCGCGCCTATGCCACCGGCCGCCGCAAGGACGCGGTCGCGCGCGTCTGGCTGAAGCCGGGCTCGGGCAAGATCGTCATCAACGGCCGCGACCAGGCGGTCTATTTCGCGCGCCCGACGCTGCGCCTCGTCATCAACCAGCCGTTCGACGTCGCGTCGCGGCAGGGCCAGTATGATGTCGTGTGCACCGTCAAGGGCGGCGGGCTGTCGGGCCAGGCCGGCGCGGTCAAGCACGGCATCGCCCAGGCGCTGACCCGCTACGAGCCGGCGCTGCGCTCGCCGGTCAAGGCGGCAGGCTTCCTGACCCGCGACAGCCGCGCGGTCGAGCGCAAGAAGTACGGCAAGGCCAAGGCCCGCCGCAGCTTCCAGTTCTCCAAGCGCTGAGCGCGCTTCGGATTGCGCAAGCAATCCGAAGACTCGCTCACCGAACATGCAAAGGGGCGGTGCCGACAACGGCGCCGCCTTTTTTGTCGCGCCGGATGGCGAACCTTTCGCGTCCGACGCCGCCACCTCCCCGCCCGTTGATCTGGCTCGGAGCCTGGCCAGCACAGGCGGGGGACGAGCGCCCCCAAATACGGCGCCCCACCCCCTCGCCTCCCTCTTGCCCGATCGCCCCTGATCGGCGATAGCGCTGCGCCAGCGGCCTTTCCGGCCGCCGGGGATGGGGTTCCCCCGCAACCGCTTCCCGCGCGCGGGACAGCTGATGACTCCTGTCCGTCCCACCGGGCGCGCGTCGCCCGCGGCCGATGAGGAGGCGCGTCGTGATCACCTATCTCTGGATTGCGCTCGGCGGCGCGCTCGGCAGCATGGCGCGCTACGGCGTGTCGCGGCTGTTCAGCTTCTGGATCGGCGAGACCTTCCCGTGGGGCACGCTGGTCGTCAACGTCACGGGTTCGTTCCTGATCGGGCTGTTCGCGGTGCTCAGCGGCCCCGACGGCCGCGCGATGGTCGCCCCCGACATGCGGCAGTTCGTGCTGGTCGGGATCTGCGGCGGCTATACCACCTTCTCCTCGTTCAGCCTGCAGACGCTGGCGCTGATCCGCGACGGCGACATGGTGGAGGCGGGCGGCAACGTGCTGCTGTCGGTGGTGCTGTGCCTCGTCTTCGTCTGGCTCGGCTCGGCCGCCGGCGCGCTGATCAACCGCGGCGGGGCGTAAGCCAGACCTGAAGGCCGTGCATGATCCTCCCCCGCAAGGGGAGGATTCGAGAATCCGACTCATTGCCCCTTCCCGCCCTAACCTTCCGCTAACCAGCGGTCGGCTATGCCCGCGGCGGTGACGAGTCAGACCTCACAATTCGCCCAGCCGCGGATCGACACGCGCGCGTTCCTGGGGCTGTACGATCCGGCGGATTCGACCGACTGGGGGCCGATCCGCGCCGCGCAGCTCCATGCCGGCCGCGATTTCGCGCTGTTCCTGCTCGGCGCGCATCTGGTCAGCGCGGCGATGGTCGCGATGGTGCTGGCGTCGCGCCAGCCGCACTGGCTGCTCGCGCTGTGGGGCGGCGCGGTCGCGGTCGCGGCGGTCGTCGTCACCGTCCGCCGTCTCGCCACCCGCTATCGCACGCTGCACAGCGCCGCGGTCCGCGAAGTCCGCGCGACCGCGCTCGACGGCATCGTGCTCGGCCTCCTCTGGGCGGTGGCGCCGATCGGCTTCGGCATGGCCGCCGATGCCGGCACGGCGCTCGCGCTGTGGATCATCCTGTCGCTGCTGATGACCGCCTGCGCCGTGGCGCTCGCCGGGCTGCCGCTGCCCACCCTCGCCTTTCTCGGCATCGTCGGCCTGTCGATGGGCTGGATGCTGTTCACCGGCGCCGGCGCGCTGCTCGCCGGCGCGGTGCTGCTGTGCACCGCGCTGCTGATGATCGGCTGCTTCACCCGCGGCCGCCAGCTGGTGGTGATCCGCGCGCAGGAGATCGCGCTTGCCGAGCGTGACGAGACGGTCAGCCTGCTGCTGCGCGACTTCGAGGAATCGGGCGCCGACTGGCTGTGGGAGATCGATGCCGGCCGCCGCATCGTCCGCGCCTCGCCGCGCTTCTGCCACGCCGTCGGGCTCGATCCGGTGGCGATCAACGGCATGTCGTTCCTCCAGGTGCTCGCCGGCCCGGCCTGGGAAAAGGGCGATTTCTCCGCGGGGCTGCGGGAACTCGACAAGAAGCTCAAGGGCCGCGACAGCTTCCGTGACCTGCTGCTCCCGGTCCATGTCAAGGGCGAGCAGCGCTGGTGGGAAATGGCGGCCAGCCCGCGCTTCGACGATTCGGGCGCGTTCGTCGGCTTCCGCGGCGTCGGTTCCGACGTCACCGAAGCGCGCGCCTCGGCAGACAAGATCAGCCGCATGGCGCGCTACGACACGCTGACCGGCCTTCCCAACCGCCTGCTGATCAACGAGGCGCTGGCGAACGCGATGGCGGAGGCCGACAAATGGGGCGGCCGCTGCGCCTTCATGATGATCGACCTCGACCGCTTCAAGGCAATCAACGACACGCTCGGCCACCAGATCGGCGACCGCCTGCTCGGCCGCGTGTCGGAACGGCTGCGCCATCTCGCCGGCGACAACGAGATGGTCGGGCGGCTGGGCGGCGACGAGTTCGCCGTGGTGGTGCGCGACGCGAGCGACTTCGCGCGCGTCGAGCGGCTCGCGCTCGCCATCATCGATTCGCTGTCGCAGCCCTATGAGGTCGACCAGCACACGCTCTACATCGGCGCCAGCGTCGGCGTCGCGCAGGGCCCGCGCGACGGCCGCACCGCGGAGATGCTGATCCGCTCCGCCGACCTTGCGCTCTACCGCTCGAAGGACAGCGGCGGCGGCCATTTCCATCTCTACGAGCCGCAGCTCCACGTCCAGGCGGAGGAGCGCCGCGTGCTCGAGATCGCGCTGCGCCAGGCGCTCGAGAACGGCGAGCTCCACCTGCAATACCAGCCGGTCGTCGCCGCCGGGACCGGCGCGCTCACCGGGTTCGAGGCGCTGCTGCGCTGGACGCATCCCGAACACGGCGTCATCTCGCCCGCCAAGTTCGTGCCGATCGCGGAGGAGGCGCGGCTGATCGCGCCGATCGGCGAATGGGTGCTGCGCACCGCCTGCCAGGAGGCCGCGCGCTGGCCGGCGCACGTCCGCGTCGCCGTCAACGCCTCGGCCGAGCAGCTCTACAGCCCCAATTTCGTCGCCACCGTCACCTCGGCGCTGGGCCACGCCGGCCTGCCGGCCGAACGGCTGGAGATCGAAGTCACCGAAAGCCTGTTCATGCGCGAGGGGACCTGCGCGACGCAGGTGCTCGAACGCCTGCTCGACCTCGGCGTGCGCTTGAGCCTCGACGATTTCGGCACCGGCTATTCGTCGCTCGGCTATCTCTCGCGCACGCGCTTCTCGACGATCAAGGTCGACCGCAGCTTCGTCAAGGACGCCGCGCAAGGCGCCGCGGAAGCGATCGCCATCATCCGCGCGGTGGTGGCGCTCGCCGACAGCCTCGGCATGGCGACCACCGCGGAGGGCGTCGAGACCGGCGAGGAACATGCGATGGTCCAGCGGCTCGGCTGCTCGAAGGTGCAGGGCTATTATTTCGGCCGGCCGCTCCCCGTCGAGGAGGCCCGCGCGATCGCCAACCGCGGCTGCGAACAGTCGGCGGTGGCCTGAAAAAGACTTTCCTACAACGCGATGTTCCGCTATTGTTCCGGCGCTCTTTGACAACGGGAATATTCGCGCGCGCACGGGCGCGCGTCGCGCGTGTTGAGGTATGACCTTTGTGACCTTTGGCGGGGCAGACCGCTCTTGCCCGGCCGGTCGCTTGGCGCTACACGCGCCGTCGCCTTGCAGGGGTGTAGCTCAGCTGGTTAGAGCGTCGGTCTCCAAAACCGAAGGCCCTCGGTTCGAATCCGAGCTCCCCTGCCATCCTGCTTCGCGCGTTCCGCGCTTCGCAGGACAGGTCCCGCGTCCCCGTTGCCCTGCCGGGGCCGCCATTCATCAGCGCGAAGCAGGATGGCCCTCCGAAGCTTCAGCGAAGGAGGGCGATTCCCACCCGCGTTCCGCGCTTCGCAGGACAGGTCCCGCGTCCCCGTTGCCCTGTCGGGGCCCCCATTCATCAGCGCGAAGCAGGATGGCCCTCCGAAGCTTCAGCGAAGGAGGGCGTTCCCACCCGCGTTCCGCGCTCCGCAGGACAGGTCCCGCGTCCCCGTCGCCCTGCCGGGATTGGCATCACCTCGAGTGCGAAGCAGGATGGCCCTCCGAAGCTTCAGCGAAGGAGGGGAGCGCTGTTCTACGTCTATCTGATCGAGAGCATCTCCTGCCCCGGAGAGCGCTATGTCGGCATCACGGCAGAACTGAAACGGCGGCTAGGCGAGCATAATGCCGGAAAATCGGCACACACCGCGAAATTCCGGCCGTGGCGACTGACGACCTACGTCGCCTTCTCCGACGAGGCGAAGGCGCGTGCGTTCGAGCGCTATTTGAAATCCGGCTCCGGCCACGCCTTCGCGCGAAAACGCCTGTGGTAGGGTCGCCTCCGTCGACTCGGATGGTCGGTTCCACTTGCGCTATCGCCGGCAACAGATTATCTCGCGATCCAATCCGAAATCGAGGATGACGCGAGCGCCGGCCATGACGGACCGGGCAGCGGACCCATGCCCGGTTTCAGTGCAACGAGAAGGACGGCAACGGTGGCGAAGACCAGCCCGATCGAGTTCATCCGCGAGGTGCGCGCCGAGACCGAAAAGGTCGTCTGGCCGACGCGCAAGCAGACGATCATGACCGGCGTCATGGTGATGATCATGACCTCGATCCTCGCGCTGTTCTTCGTGTCGATCGACACGGTGTTCGACGCGATCGTCCACTACCTGCTGTCGCTCGCTTAAAGGGATTATCGAAAACATGTCGCGCTGGTACATCATCCACGCTTATTCGGGCTTCGAGGGCAAGGTCCGCGACGCGATCATGGCCGAGGCCGAGCGCATGGGGCTCGAAAGCCTGGTCGAGCAGATCGAGGTGCCGACCGAGACGATCACCGAGGCGCGCCGCGGCAAGAAGGTGCAGGTCGAGCGCAAGTTCATGCCCGGCTATGTGCTCGCCAAGCTCAACATGAACGACGACGTCTATCACCTCGTCAAGAACACGCCGAAGGTGACTGGCTTCCTGGGCGCGTCGGGCAAGCCGCAGCCGATCAGCGACGCCGAGGCGGCGCGGATGCTCAACTCGAAGGAAGAGACCGCCGCGGCGCCCAAGGCGCACGTCAAGGTCGATTACGAGATCGGCGATTCGGTCAAGGTGCTCGACGGCCCGTTCGCCAGCTTCAACGGCGTGGTCGAGGAACTCGATTTCGACAAGTCGAAGGTCAAGGTGTCGGTCTCGATCTTCGGCCGCGCGACGCCGGTCGAGCTGGACTTCGAACAAGTCGAGCGGACCAAGTAAAACGGAGCGACGCGAACGCCTGGCCGGCGGGTCGGCGCAGCCGAGCCCCGGCCGACGACGCGGAAATCCGCGCGCTTTCGTGCGAACCTCTTTGCGGTGTTGCCGCGACGCGGCAGATGCGCTATGCGCCCGCGCTTCCAAGCGACAGCTCTGGAACCACGCGGGAGGGCGCCCTCGGGCGTCCGCTACCACCGCTCGACTTGAAGGACGGGCGGGGCGCCGTTGCGCTCCGAGCCCCAAATGAGAGAGTGACATGGCAAAGAAGATTACCGGCTACATCAAGCTGCAGGTGCCCGCCGGCGCCGCCAATCCCTCGCCGCCGATCGGCCCGGCGCTCGGTCAGCGCGGCGTCAACATCATGGAATTCTGCAAGGCGTTCAACGCGCAGACCGCCGACATGGAGAAGGGCGCGCCGCTGCCGACGGTGATCACCGTCTATGCCGACCGCAGCTTCTCGTTCGAGACCAAGACGCCGCCCGCGACCTTCCTCATCAAGAAGGCGGCGAACCTCAAGTCGGGCTCGAAGGAGCCGGGCAAGGTCTCCGCGGGCAAGATCAA
>Ga0164243_10012405_pt1 | contig 12071 bp, 14 predicted proteins | sample OricompcompostOP_FD_108781 | JGI IMG/M metagenome (GOLD analysis project Ga0164243, IMG submission 108781) | Organic Plus compost microbial communities from Emeryville, California, USA - Original compost - Organic plus compost (OP) | ecosystem: Engineered > Solid waste > Mixed feedstock >...
CGCGACCTGGACCTGATCACCCAGGTCATGGGGCGCATGGTCCGCACCCCCCTCGCGCGCCGGATCGACACCGACCAGGACCTCAACGCGGTGCACTGCATCCTTCCCAGCTTCGACGCCGCGGCCGTCGACGCGATCGCCGAACGTTTCCAAGTCGGCGACGCCGAGACCCTCGCCACCGGGACGACCGTGATCGTCGATGCGATCGAGCTCTCCCGGAACCCGACCTTCGTCGTCCCGGCACCCCCGCCAGCCCCGGCCACGAACATCCCGGCGCCCGCGGCAGTCGGCGACGACGGGTTCGAGCTCGTCACCGCCGACGAGGCAACTGCAACCACGCCCACCACAAGCCCTCGGGTCGGCGATGCGGCCGCGTCGACAACGGCCCCCCAGGACGCTGCGCCCGCCGGACAGGACGAGACGACGGGCGGGCTGTTCACCGCAGCCGAAGAACCCGTCCACGAGCTCACCGCCGGTGCTGCGACATCCGTCTTCGACGTCATCGCCGCGCTGCCGTCCTACACCATTCCCCGCCGCACGCTGCGTTCCCCCATCGACCGGCTCACCCAGATGGCGATCTTGCTCGCGGGCGAGCACGACGGCACGACGATCGACGCCAAGGCGCCCCTGAAGGCCAAGAACGAGCTCCTCGCAGTCATCGACACCCACCGTGCCGTCCTTCAGGATGCCGGCGAGCTCGACGACCTCGTACGCGGCGCCGGCATCACCCGCCTGTACGAGCGGACCGTCGGGTTCGCCGACCCCGACGCGGTCAGCACCGACACCAGTTCCGATCTCGTCCTGGACGCCCGCGGGGTGCAGATCCTCTTGAAGCGTGCAGAGGCTGTGCTCCCGCAGGGGCTGGCGAACGCGTACATCAAGCGTCTCGCGGTGCGCGACGAGCAGATCCGCGAGGCCCAGCTCACGACCATCGCCCTCACGACGGACGACACCCTGCCCGGAGCGCTCAAGGATCGGGCCTCGCAGCTCGTTGAGCAGTGGTTCAAGGACCACGGTGGCGCGATCACCCGCCTGCCTGCTCCGGAGCAGGAGCGGTTCGACCGGATCAAGCGCGAGTCCGACCGGCCCTTGCTCACGACGATCACGCTCCCGAGCAACAAGACGGAGAGCTCGAGCGGCCGCGAGTGGGACCGGCATATCCTGTCCGACGCCGACGGGAAGTTCCGCGCCGAGCTCCAGGGCTGGGAGGAGCACGTGCTGCGCGTCGAGCTGGCCTCCGGGGCGCTCGCCTGGTACCGGAACCCGACCACCGGGCGCCATTCCCTGCAGATCCCGTACGTCACCAGCGAAGGCATTCGCGGCCTGGCCGTGGACTTCGTCTTCGTCCACCAGGTCGACGGTGAGCTGCGCGCATCCCTCATCGACCCTCACGGCACCCACCTCGCGGACGCGGTCGACAAGCTCAAGGGCCTGGCCGAGTACGCCGAGAAGCACTCCGCCGTCTATCACCGGATCCAGTCGATCGCGCTCGTCGACGACACCTACCTCATGCTCAACCACAAGGACTCCGCCATCCGCACCGCGATCGCCGACTTCGACGGCACCGACTCACGCGACCTGTTCCGCGCCCACGGGACGAGGTACTGACCGTGGCCCACCTCGACAACCTCATCGAGTCCGTCAAAGACCCCACCCTGCGCGCCGCACTGCGCACCGAGATCGACAAGGTCACCAAGAACCGACGCCTGGGCCTCGTCTTCGACCGCCACCTGCCCGAGTCGGTCACCCTGCCAGGGTTCGCCATCCGTCGGGGCGAGAAGGTGCAGGTCATCGCAGACGGGTCCGACGATCCGACCAACCTCGACGACACCGGTATCTGGACAGTCATCGATATCCGACCAGTTACCGCGGTGCTGCGCGACGGCAGCGGCGAGACGCGCGAGGTACCCGTCTCCCAACTCGTCGCGACGCGCGAGTTCGGCGACCCCATCTACCCCGGTCTGGTCTCTACCGGCCGTGTCATGCGCGGCGGTGGGACCGATGGCGACGACGGCGGCAAACCGTTCCACAGCGTTATCAACGCCGAGAATTACCACGCGCTCGAGGCGCTGCTCTTCGCCTACGAGGGCCAGGTCGATGCGATCTACATCGACCCTCCGTACAACACCGGGGCGCGCGACTGGAAATACAACAACGACTACGTCGACGACAACGACCCTTACCGTCACTCCAAGTGGCTGTCATTTATGGAGCGCCGTTTGGTGCTCGCAAAGCGCCTGCTTAACCGCTCCAACTCAGTCTTGATCGTCACCATCGACGAGAAGGAATACCTGCGGCTCGGACTACTGCTTGAGCAAGTTTTTCCCACCGCAAGGATCACGATGGTCACCGCGTCGATCAATCCAGGCGGATCATCTCGAAAGGGAACGTTCGGCCGATCGGCCGAGTATCTGTTCTTCGTACAGATGGGCGAAAGCAAGCCCGCGGCGCTCCCTCTGCGGCCTGAGTGGAACCAGGTCAAGACCGGCAACAAGAGCGATATCCACTGGGATACGGCACTGCGCACGGGAACCGGAAGCCTCCGCACCGATAGCCCAAATCTGTTCTACCCCGTCTTCATACGAAACACACTAGCGGGGCCCGAATTCCACTCAGTCGGCAGTGCCTACTACGGAACGGATCGGCGCAGCGTCGAGACGCCGGAGGGCTGCGTGGCGGTCTGGCCCATCAAGCAGAATGGCCTCGAAGGCCGCTGGCAAGTCAACCCCGACTTGCTGCGCGAACTCATCGCTTCCGGCCATGCACGACTCGGCCCATGGAAGTCGACAGCCACCGCCATATATTACCTTAAGGCCGGCGAGCGCAAGAAGGTGCAAGAAGGCCTGTTCAAGGTCGTCGGGCACAGGGCAGACGGTTCCGTCATCACTGACGGATCGGATTACCAAGCACGCTTCATTCCGAACGACATCTGGCGGATTACCGCACACGACGCAGGTAAGAGTGGAAGCCGACTGCTCGGCCACTTTCTGCCCGATCGAAAGTTCCCCTTTGCCAAGGCTCTGTACGCCGTTGAGGACGCGCTGCGGTTCTTCGTCGCGAGCAAGCCCGATGCCCTGATCCTCGACTTCTTCGCTGGCTCCGGAACCACTACGCACGCAGTCATGCGTCTGAACCACGAGGACGGCGGACGACGGCGGAGCATCTGCGTGACGAACAACGAGGTCGGCGCCGACGAACAAGCCTCGCTCAGGGCACAGGGTCTGAAACCTGGCGACGAGGGGTGGGAAGCGCGCGGCATCTGCGACTACATCACCAAGCCACGCATCCGCGCGGCAATTACCGGAACGACGACGACTGGCGTACCGATCACAGGCAACTACCGCTTTGTGGACGAGTTCCCCATGTCCGACGGTCTTGCGGAAAACGCCGAGTTCTTCACACTCACCTATGAAGACCCCGCGCTCGTCTCTCTCGGCCGACGGTTCTCGGCCATTGCTCCCCTGCTCTGGCTGCGCGCCGGCGCGACCGGCGCACGGATCGACGCTGTCACTGAGGAGGGCTGGTCGATCCCGTCGGACGCGGTGTACGGGGTGCTGTTCGACACGACCGCCTGGGGTGCGTTCGTGTCCGCGGCCTCGAAGCGGGAAGATCTGCGTCACGCGTTCATCGTGACCGATTCGATCGTGGAGTATCAGCAGGTCGTTGCCAAGCTCGACCCCGCGCTCCAGACCACCAGGCTGTACGCGGACTACCTACGCAACTTCGAGGTCAACACCCGTCGGTAGAAGTGCGGCCGTCAGGCCCGCGAGACCCCCTCCCATCGGCCAGGCTCGGGCGTGATCTGGCGCGGTTGGGGCCCGGTCCCACGTGGGCCCGAGATGACCGGTCTCGTAGCTGCGTGGGCGTGCAGGACCCGGACCCCAGGGTGGGGCCGGACCTTGGCGAGCTTCGCGTCGAGATAGGCCTTCGAGTACGTCTTGGTCGGGTGGTTGTCCAGGATGCACGCGAACGCCAGAGGTGCCGGCACGCCGGGATGCGCGGCGTCGAACTCGTCGAGCAGCATCGACAGCTTCCACACGTCACGCGCGACCTCGCCGTGGTCCAGCCCGCCGGCGACGCTGGAGGCCACCTTGAGTTCAGCGATCACCGCGAGCTGCTCGAGCACCGCCAGACCCGTCCCGTCGGGTGAGCGCACGATGCCGGCGTAGTGCGGCAGCTGGAGCCCGGGAACTCGCGTGATGACGGCGTCGAGCTTCACCTCCCCGGTGCGCTTGAGCTGCGCCTTCCACGGGCTCTCCATGAACGACCCGATCCGGAAGATCGGCTCGCGCCCGACACGGTCGATCCCGAACTGCGAGATGAGGTAGTGCGCGAACCACGCCTGGAACGTCGCCTCGGGCGCGATGTACTGCCCACACGTCGCGGTGAACACGTCCCAGGCGGCCTCAAACTTGCGCGCCACCGGCTCACCAGCCGCGGCGCCGTCTGGCAGGGGATCGCTGGTCATGCCGGCATCCTGCCTCCTCCCGCCGACAGCGGCCCACCGCGGGTCACGCGCCTCGCCCGACGGCGGCAGTGGCGCGGCCCGTGCAGACTGGGGCGCATGTGCGGCAGGTACGCGAGCGCGCGACGCGACGACGAGCTGGCCCGGCACTTCCACGTCGCCGAGCTCGTCGGGGAAGAACTCGGCCCCTTGTGGAACGTCGCCCCCACCCAGGACGTGCGCGTCGTGCTCGAGCGCGAGGAGGCCGGCCACGTCGCCCGCCAGCTGCGCACCGTGCACTGGGGCCTGGTCCCGTCCTGGGCGAAGGACGCCAAGATCGGCTCGCGCATGATCAACGCGCGCGTCGAGACGATCACCGACAAGCCGGCCTTCCGCCGCGCCGCGTCGCGCCGGCGCGCGATCGTCCCCATGGACGGGTACTACGAGTGGCAGGCATCCGAGTCCGGCAAGGGCCGCAAGACCCCGTACTACCTCGTCGACCCCGACGGCGCCCCGCTCGCAGCCGCCGGCCTGTACGAACTGTGGCGCGACCCCGCCAAGGCCGACGACGCCCCCGACCGGTGGCTGTGGTCCATGACCGTCATCACGACCGCGGCCACCGACACCCTCGGCCACATCCACAACCGCTCCCCGCTGCTGCTGCCCGAGGACCTCTGGGACGGCTGGCTCGACCCCGACCTCACTGACACCGGCGACGTCGACGCGCTCCTGCACCGCGTCCCCGAGCCCCACCTACGGCCGATCGAGGTCTCCCCCGCCGTCGGCAACGTGCGCAACGACAGCCCTGCGCTCGTGGAGCCGGTCTCGCCCTAGGGCCGGTCGAGCAAAGCCCACCCGTCGCCCTTCGTCCAGTGCAGAAAGACCGGCGCGAACGGCGCGAAGAGCCACAGGTCCGTCAGCGGTCCGGCATCGAGGGCCGACGACGAGTCGAGCCCCGTCGCCTTCATGAAGCTCACGAGCAGGTCCTCCGGAACCGCGACGTCGTGGAGCGAGACCGCGAGGTGCAGCTCGTCGAACCCGGACATGACCAGCTTCTCGACGTTCGACGCGAACCATGCCTCGGTGACCTGTCCGCACATCCACGCATCGAGCGTCCGCAGCCCCCGGTCGATGTTCCCGCCGCTGATCAGGGAGAAGGTGATCTGCGGCCGGTTGGGCGGTCGTGTGAAGCGCTGCATGATCAGACCGTGGCCTCGAACGGCGACGTACCACCCCGCTGCGTTCGGACCACCGGCCCCGGGGAGCCAGTTCTGGACCGCCGGCAGGGCATCAGGAGTCTCGACGCCCGCAGCCTCGCACTCCGTGATGAGCGCCGGGAGGAACTTGGCCAGGATCTTCGGCGTGAGCCCCAGCCCAGCTGGGACCGTCACGGTCCAGTCGTACTCACCGGGCGCAGCCTTGGGCTCCGAGCAGTACTTCTCGAGCCAGAAGGCGGTGTCGTCGCCGGCACGGCTGATCTCGAGCGCGGCAGGCGTGCCGTCCGCGTGGGTGAGCGTGACGTCGTACATCGCCGGCTGGCTGTTGTCGTCGTGCGGAGCCCAGGTCGCGCCGATGGCCTGCGCGACGCACTCGGTGATGTACCGCTCGTGAGGGCTCAGATCCTTGGCCTTCGTGCTCTTCGCCATGCTCGGAGCGTACGGGCAGCCCCGGACGACGAGACCCCTCCCATCGCCGAGGCCCGCCAGCTTCGCGGGCAGGTCGCTACCCCCCGTTCCAGGCCTTCACGATCTGCCCGAGTGCAGCACCTAGGCGCTGCAGCCCGCTCGTCCCACCGTCCAACGTCGCCAGCCCCTCGAGGAAGCGCCAGAGGAACGACAAGGCGATCAGCGTCAACCGAGGCACGAAGCTAGTCGTCCCCGCGGCGGGCGGCGGAGGAGGGACGGGTGCCGGGGCAGAGACGATGGAGGCACCGCCCCGCAACGACACTGTGAGTCGCTCGGTCGTCGACGTCACGCGGCCGTTCGGGTCCCACGTGGACTTCCGCGAGGAGTTGACGACGATGTCGTCGGCCGCCATCGTCGTCCCGGGAGGCAGCCGGAGAGCTTCCCCCAGGCCGGGAGCAGAGTTGTCGGTGGTGGGGGCGGCGCTACGCGCCGCACCCGGGACAGTAGGACTTTCCTGGATCACGCCGCCCGTTCTAGAGGGCGGGTCTGGTTAGTGTCGCGGCCTGAAACTGCCGAACTCCGGGTCGAGCTCGCATCGCGACCCGTCAGCCGAGCCGCCAGCCCTCGCGCACGGATTCTCACTTCGCGGACGCAGCATCCTTGATCGCCCGGTCGAGCTCGGCATAGGCAGTCGCGCCGCCAGTCTGCTCTCGCACCCACGCCAGCGACATCGCCGCACCCGCACGATCCACGACCACCCGGCGCGGCAGCACGTAGAACTCCCACTGCGCCACATCGAGGACGTCGTACGCGGCGTGCTCGCGCGCGGTGTGAACGCACAACACGTACACGTCGGCGTTCCACCCCTGCTCGCCGCGGTACTCCCCCGTGCCGTGGTCCCAAGAGTCCGCGGCCTTAATCTGGAACGAGCCCAGGCGCACCTGCTTCTGGGCCCACGACTGCAGGTACCCGCGGACCTTCACCTCCACCCTCACGCCGTCCGGCGTCAGGACGTCGTACGCGTCCCACTCGATCCTGTGACCGTTCGCGCCGACCGCGCGCGCGACCAAGAACTCCGCCAGGTACCCGCGCACGTTGTTCATCCGCAGGTCGTTCATCGCGAAGCGCCAGAAGTCGAGCACGCTCGCGTCCACGCCCACGAACCGCTCGGAGCCGTCCAGCTCGACCGGACTCGGCACCACCGTCTTCTCGTCCACGACCACCATCCAACCGCTCGCGAGCTCCAGGCCGCGAGCGCCGAGCGGGGAAGAGGACCCAGCTGTCGGTGAACCCGGGCAGACTTGCCCGCGACACGACGCGCAGCAGGTCGTCGCGCTGCTGGACCACGAGGACGCGACGGAGCCGACCGCGCCCCCGTCAGGCGTGCCCGACCGGCTGGTCCCGCCGTCCCAACACGCCCGTACCCTTCCGTCATGAGACCCCCCGCCCCCGGTAGCGCGCCTGTCCCGTCCCTCGTCGCGTCGTTCGACCTGCGGCTCGCGACACCTGCCGCTGCAACGGCTGCACTGTCCGCGCTGTACTACGGACGTAAGGGAGACGGCGAGAACATGACCGTCGTTGTCGTCAGACACGAGGGGACTCTCACGGCATCGCTGTACCAAGTGACGGGTGCCCACACGAGCCCGCTTCTCGTGACCTCGCGGGGGCGCGTCTACCTTGACGACCGCGTGACCCGCATCGAGCTGCACACCGACGTCCCGCCCGAGCCGGAAACCACCCCTTCAACGTCCCACACGAACGGAGAGAGCCTGTGACCACAATCACGGACGCCCTGGTCGCGTTCCTGCGCGCCCGGCTCGACGAGACCGAAGCGACCGCCCTGGCCGTCCCGACGATCGAGGGGACCGTGCCCCCGGCGCACTTCAAGCAGAGCACGTGGCCCAAGGACGAGGGGAAGGTGCTCATGGGCACCGCGGCAGACTTCCCCGTCCCGACGGCTGAGCACGCCGCGCACATCGCCGCGCACGACCCCGCGAGCGTGGTCGCCGACGTCGCCGCGAAGCGCACGCTGCTCGCGTTCCACTGGACGCACATCGCGAGCACCGACGAGGGCGAACGGCCCGGGTGCGTGGTGTGCGGGTACGTGACTGGCGCGGGCTGCCCAACGCTGCTCGCGCTGGCGTCCGCGTACGCCGAGCACCGCGACTACGACCGGTCGTGGGCGTTGCCGCTGTGAACGCCCCGAACGACACGACCCCTGCCCCGTGGGACGAGGCGCGGCTCGCGGAGCACGAGGCGGAGGTGCGCGCACGGATCGCGTCCGGGGAGCCAGGCCCCTGGCTCGACGCGCTCGACGTCGCCGCTGCGCTGCGTGACGCGCTCGGCATCAACGACCCGCGGCTCGTTGCGATGCGGGACGGCCTTGACCCCAACGAGGTCACCGTCCGGCGCGACGACTACGGGCCCGAGCACCCGCCCGTGTTCGCGCTCGAGCTGCCGGCACCGCCGGAACCTCCGCCGGCCGATGGCGAGTCGGCCGCCGTCCTGTCGTTCCCGGGCGGCGACCGGTACGAAGGGCGCACGTGCGCGTGCGGGTCCGCGTGGTTCGACACCGCGACGACGTTCGACAACGCCGGCCGCGTCACCGGGTTCGCTGACGTGCGGTGCCGCGAGTGCGGCACCCCTGGCCCGGTGCCCGGCCCGTGAGCGCCGCGGAGGGCACGTACCTGCCCCGGGCACTGTCCCAGACGGACGAGGCGTACACGGAGCGCCTGCGCGCCATGTGGAACGCCCTGGCGGGCCCCGCGCGGGTGCGCGTCGAGCTGCGTCGCGGCGACACGTGGGAGGGCCCCTGGTTCGGCATCGTCGGGACGGACCCCGTCATGGTCGACACCGGTCCTCGGTCGGGCGAGTCGACGCATCGCGCGGTGCCAGTCGACGCAGGTAGGCCAGTCGTGCAGGTCGCATCGGGCGTGCCATCGCGGCATCCGCGGCGGCAGCTTGAGCCCCGCGGGTCGAGCGAATGCCGCGGCCTCGCTCATCGGCTGCGGACCGTCACGGGGCGGGCGGCCGGGTTCGCGACGACGAGGTCTCCGTCCGACGTGAGGGCCACGCCGAAGTGGCCGTCGGCATCGCGCTCCTCGACGAATTCCTCGCCCCCACCCTCGAGCCCTGCGCGCACCGTGACATCGCGGCCCCGAGGGCCGACGACGAGAAGTTCGCCGCTGGCCGTGACCGAGATCTCGTACACCCCGGCGATCTCGGTGCGGTGCACGATCTCGTCGCCCGCCGGCTCCAGGAGATCGGTCAGCTCGGTGATCTCCTCCCCCAGCCCGAGATGCTGCACGGGCCATCCCTGCCCGCGAACCCAGGCGTACGGCTTGGCCAGGCGTCGCCCGATGAGATCGTCGGCGCCTTCCATCTCGCGAGTCACGAACCGGACGCGGCCGTCCTCGGGGTCGACGGCGTGCCCAGTGATGCTCCGGACCTCAACGACGACGTTCTTGCGGACCGCGAGCAGGACGTCAGCGTGTGCGAGGAGCTCGGCCGCGGCAGGCGAGGTGTCGAAGTCGGCGCCGAACTTCACGTGGCGCACGGGCCACGAGCGCTCCACGGACTCGAGCTTCTCGGCGATGCTGCCGTTGACAGGGTACGTCTGGGTGACGTTGACGAGGATCGGCACTTCTACCTCCCGGGTGTACTTGACGCGCGATGTTGACTCCCACTGTGCCACACATCGCGCGCAAAGTCCACACCCCTCCCCAGAGAACCCCCGCCCGTCAGCGGGTACCCCTACGATCAGGGCGTGCTCGTCCGTGCCACCATCCAGCAGATCCCGCCCGACAACGCCCGCACCTACGACCTCGAGACCCGCGACGTCGTCATCGAGGATGCGGCGTCGTACGAGGAGGGCAAGGCACGGATCGCCCCCCAGGTGCCCGAGGGGTGGCGGGTCATCGGCTGCTCGACCTGGTAGCTCACGGCTCGCGTGGTCGTGACGACGGCGGAAGCGCGTCGTCCGAGTGCGTCCGTGGCGCGCTCGGCTGAGACGTCGCGGTGGACGACAGCAGGTCACCCGAAGGCCGTCTGGGCCGGACGCACAGGGCCTGCCCCGCCTGCTCGAACCTGCCTAGAGGCGGCGCATCCACCGGCGGAGCAGCGCGCGTACCACGAGCGCCCCCACGCCGACCGCCAGCGGGCCTAGCGCCTCGTGCAGCTCGGCGTCAGGGCCGCTCGGCACGAGGGCCTGGCATGAGACCCCGACCGCGAGGACCAGCGCGACGATCCCGACGACGAGGAGCGCCTTGACCAGCCAGCGGGCGAACCCGCCCCACGCCTCCGCGACCTCACCCCATGCCTCGGCGGGGGTCTGCTCAGCCGCGCGAGCTCGCGCTTCGGCGAACGTCGCGCGGGCGGACGCGGCGGCGCCCGGGGTCGCGGGAGCGGTCCGGGTCGTGCGAGCGGTCCGGCGGGCGGCCCGTCGCGGTGCGGCGCGCTCGAGGTCGCGGGCGTGGCCGTTGGCCGCCGCGACCTCGCCGCGCACCGAGTAGGTGAACAGCGCGATCGCCATCTCCTCGGCGTACTCGACGGCGGGCGGGGAGTACCCGCTCGCGGAGAAGAACGCGAGGGCGAGGTGGTGCTGAGAGCCGCGGGCGCCGACGAGCCGCTGGAGCAGCGGGCGACCCACCACGGCGGTGAGCTGCTTGACCTCGGCCAGGATCCGGCTGGACCGGACATCGATGCCACCGTCGGCACTCGCGGGCGTCAGCTGCGCGTCGTCGAACCCCAGCTCGCGCAGGTGCCAGACCGCGCACTCCTCGGCCTGGCGCGGGGTCGTGATGTGCTCGCCCGGCGTCCATGTCACGCCCGAAGGCTACAAGCGGGACGCCCGCAGGTGAGCCACGACGGCGGCTGCCGATTTGGACGCGTCACCCGACCAGGCGCAGCGGCGCGCGCCGCGTCGACGTCGCCCGCCGCGCCCGCCCCTCGACCGGGTCGACCAGGAGGCCGCCCGGCGTCGGGAGCGTGAGCGTCCACCGGTCCGTGACGCCGCGGGCCGTCCGCGCGACGTCGAGCTCGCAGCGCCGGAGGTAGCCGCCGCCGGCATCGGTGCCGGCCCACCGGTGCGCGACGACATCGAGGCGCACCGCGGCTTGCTCCCACGCGCCGACGGCGACCAGCCCGGAACCGCGCTCTCGCGCGCGGGCGAGCAGTCGCCGGCGCTCGGATGCCGTGAGCCGGGCGTCCGGCCCGATGACGACGTACGTCATGCCATCCAGCAGCGCCGCGACGACGCCGGCGGGATCGTCTCCGGCGCGCGGTACGAGCGCGACGCGCTCGAGCTCCACGCCGGCGTCCGCGACCGCGAGCATCCCGAGGTCGGGCGCTCCCACCACAGCGATCCAGTCCGAGGTGCCCTGCGACGTCGCGAGCAGCGCGAGCAGGAGCGACGTCGACCCCGAGACGACGCTGGCCGCTCCCCGCGGCAGGCGTCCGTCGTCGAGGATCGCACCGAGCGGCCGCGGGGCGTCGTCAAGGTCGACGACGCCCGGCGTCGACGCGCGCACGCCCGTGCGCAGCTCGGCACGACGCAGGGTCGCGCGAGCCACCTCGAGCGGGTCGAGTGCGGTCGTCGTCACCCTGCCAAGGCTACGCCGTTGTTCGAACTGATGTTCGAATACGATTGTGTCGTGGGTACTCGTCGACGTCCGCCTCCAGGCGGCTGGCCGTCCGGAATCGAGACGGTCCCGATGCGCGACCACGCCGAGGAAGCGCCCGAGCTCGCACGCCGCGGCGTGACGATCGTGCGCCCGCCCGAGGGGATCCCGGTGCGCGCGTGGATCACGCAGCGCCAGAGCGGCGAGGCCCGCGTCGACGGCGAGGCCGTCGCGTGGGCCGGCCGCCAGGTCCACGTCCGCTACCTCTCCCGCGAAGGGCGGGAAGGGTGGGCGTGGCTCTGGGCCGATGCCGTCGAGCGCCGCTGACACGCGGCCTGATCATTGCACCGGGCAGGTCACCGTCAGAGGCCGGCAACCCATCGC
>Ga0164243_10012406_pt1 | contig 12071 bp, 11 predicted proteins | sample OricompcompostOP_FD_108781 | JGI IMG/M metagenome (GOLD analysis project Ga0164243, IMG submission 108781) | Organic Plus compost microbial communities from Emeryville, California, USA - Original compost - Organic plus compost (OP) | ecosystem: Engineered > Solid waste > Mixed feedstock >...
TCATCTCGTCTCGCAGCTGCACGGGATCCCGCACGTGCTCACCGCGCACAGCCTGGAGCCGCTGCGTCCGTGGAAAGCCGAGCAGCTGGGCGGCGGCTACGCGGTCTCCAGCGGGGTGGAGAGGCTCGCCTACGAGAACGCGGCGGCCGTGATCGCGGTGAGCGCGGGGATGCGCCAGGACATCCTGCGCAGCTATCCCGGCGTCGATCCGGCGAAGGTGCGGGTGATCCACAACGGGATCGACGTCGACAGATGGCGCCCCGTGCACGACCCGGACTTCCTGCGGTCGGTCGGGATGGATCCCGACCGGCCATCGGTGGTGTTCGTGGGCAGGATCACCCGGCAGAAGGGCTTGCCCTATCTGCTCGAGGCGGCGCGCGCGCTCCCGCCGGAGGTGCAGCTGATCCTCTGCGCCGGCGCTCCGGACACCCCCGAGATCCTGTCCGAAGTGCAAGCCGGAGTGCGCGTGCTGCAAGAGACGAGGGACGGCGTCGTGTGGATCGAGCGCATGCTCCCACGCGCCGAGCTCTCGGCGATCCTCACGGCGGCCACGACCTTCGTCTGCCCGTCGGTCTACGAGCCCCTCGGCATCGTCAACCTCGAGGCGATGGCCTGCGGCGCCGCCGTCGTCGGCACCGCCACGGGCGGCATCCCCGAGGTCGTGGACGACGGGGTCACCGGGCGGCTCGTCCCCATCGAGCAGCTGCAGGACGGCACGGGCACCCCTGTCGACGCTGCGCGGTTCGTCGCCGATCTCGCCGAGGTCCTCACCGAGGTCACGTCGGACCCGCAGCGCGCGCGGGCGTACGGCGACGCCGGGCGCGAGCGGGCGAGGGAGCAGTTCAGCTGGTCGGCGATCGCCGACACCACGCGTGCGCTGTACGCGGAGCTGTCTGCGTGAGCCGATAGGCTGGCTGCATGTCGAGCGCTCTGGAATTCACCGACGTCGTCGTGCGCCGTGAGGGGCGCAACATCATCGATCACGTGAGCTGGACGGTCGAGGCCGACCAGCGCTGGGTGATCCTCGGGCCCAACGGCGCAGGCAAGACGACTCTTCTGCAGCTGGCCGACACGCTGATGCATCCGACGTCGGGAACGGTGTCCGTGCTGGGGGAGACCCTCGGACGCACCGACGTCTTCGAGGTGCGGCCCCGTATCGGCTTCGCCTCGTCGGCGATGGCCAAGCGCATCCCGCGCGACGAGACGGTGATCGACTCCGTCCTCACGGCGGCCTACTCGGTCCTCGGACGGTGGAACGAGGAGTATGAGGGCATCGACGAGCGACGTGCGCTGCGCGTGCTCGCGGACTGGCGCCTCGAGCACCTCGCGGAGCGTACGTTCGGCACCCTCAGCGACGGGGAGCAGAAGCGCGTGCAGATCGCGCGGGCCGTCATGACGGATCCCGAGCTGCTGCTGCTCGACGAGCCGACGGCCTCGCTCGATCTCGGCTCGCGCGAAGAGCTCCTCTCCCTGCTGAGCGGCTATGCCTCATCGCCGACGACGCCCGCGATGGTCATGGTCACCCACCACGTCGAAGAGATCCCCGTCGGGTTCACCCACGTGATGCTCATCCGCGAGGGCGGGATCGTCGCGGCAGGGCCGATCGACGAGACGCTGACGGCGGCGAACCTCGGCGAGGCGTTCGGAATGCCGATCTCCCTGAGCGCCGAGGGCGGCCGGTTCGCCGCGCGCGCGGCATCCTGACCCCATCTGCTAGAATCGATCCTTGGTGCTCTCTGCACCGCAGACTTCCCTCGACCCTGGCACAATCCAGGGCACCACGTAAGGAAACCCATGAAGACTGACATCCACCCCGAGTACCAGGCCGTCGTGTTCCGCGACCTGGGTTCGGGTGAGACCTTCCTCACCCGTTCCACCGTCACCAGCGACAAGACCATCGAGCTGGACGGCGTGGAGTACCCCGTGATCGACGTCGAGATCTCCTCGGCCTCGCACCCGTTCTACACGGGCAAGCAGCGCATCATGGACTCGGCGGGCCGCGTCGAGAAGTTCAACCAGCGCTTCAAGAACTTCGGCGCCAAGTAAGGCGCCCCGCGAAGACCCCGCTCTCCTCGGAGGGCGGGGTCTTCGTTATTCTCGGACGTCCAGGGTGATCCGTCCCTGCCCGATCGTCCACGGCGGATCGCCGGGGGAGGGTGCCGGTGCGGTGCGAGCGGTCTGCCGGTCCCGCTCGATGCCCGCCTCATGGGCGGTGGGTGACCACACGGTGTCGAAGACGCCGACCAGTCCGCCGTTCGCGACGCTTTCGTACTTCTTCTCGACCGGCTTGCGGGAGAACGTGTGCATCATCCCGGCGACGAGGAGGACCGGTCCGATGCCGAGCACCATCGCCACGGTCGCCCACCCCAGGATGTCCTTCATGAGGTCAGCGTAGGCGGCGTTCCGATGCGCTGCATCCGCCGATCGGGGGATGCTCAGCGGATCCGGCGTCCTCCGGAGAGGTCGAAGAGCCGGGTGAGCACGGAGTCTCCCGCACGAAGGCCGTTGTGCTCGTGCTCGCTCGTCACCCAGAGGTCGACGCCAGGGAGCAGGCGTGCGGTCTCGAGCGAGAACTCGATGGGCACGTAGACATCGTTCACATACACTGCGGCGGCCCCGCGGGCGTCGGACGCCGCGATCGCGTCGGGGTCGTAGATCCGCGGCCATTCGAACTCCGCGAGCTCGAGTGCGACCTCCCGCCATGGGCGGAACGCCGGAACCGTCTCCGCCCATTCCCGGCGGATGTGCTCGCCCGTGAAGAGCGTGACGTCGTCGCCGAAGTCGGCGGGCTCCACACGCTCGGCGGACCACCGCGTCGCCTGCCCGCTCGCGTAACTCGACTCATGGAACACGAAGTACAGCGGATTGCGGCCGCTGAAGGGCATGGCGTGCAGGAGATCGTGGCGGAAGGCGTTCGACGACGGATCGCTCTCGAGCAGCGACCACAGCGTCTGCCAGCCGTCGTTGGTGCCGAGTGCCGACCCCACCGACCGCAGGCGCGAACGCGACACGACCTCGCCGTCGGGGAGCACGATGCGTCCGGCATCCGCCAGGTCGACGAGCCTGCGCATGGCATCGCGATGCTCGGGGAAGCGGCGGTAGTACCGCTCCGATGCGGAGCGCATCTTGTCGTAGCAGAGCGCGTACACCTCGTCTGCCGGTCGCGTGACGGTGCTCAGTCCGCCGGTGATGAACACCCGGTCGAGCGAATCTGCGTGCGTGGAGAGGTAGGCGAGCGTGGTGAACCCGCCGAACGACTGTCCGAGCACGCTCCACGTGGTGGCCCCGAGATGCTCGCGCAGCGCCTCGCAGTCGCGCACGATGGAGTCGGCGCGCAGATGCGTGAGGTGCTCGGCCACGGCCGAGGCGCCGCGTGACAGGTCGTCGTCGCCGACGGGCGTCGATCGTCCGGTACCGCGCTGGTCGAGCAGCACGACGCGGTAGTGCGCGAGCGCCTCGTCGAGCCACGCCGGCGAGGTCGACGAGTGGAACGGACGTGGCGCCTCGTGCCCGGGCCCTCCCTGGAGGAAGACCAGAAACGGGAGATCGCCACCGCCCTCTCGCGAGACGACACGGGCGAACACGTCGATGGTGCGCCGATCCGTGGGATCCGTCCACACCAGCGGAACGGTGATCGTGTGCTCTTCGAGGGTCAGATCCAGCAGGCGACGGACGGTGGTGCTCATCCGACGAGCCTATCCGCACGCGCAGAGCGCCTGAACTACATCACGTTGCCGATGTAGGAGTACTTGACGAAGACCTCGGCGGCGATGCCCGCTTCGTCGAGGACTCCCTGCACCGCGCTCATCATGTAGTTGGAATCCCAGCCCATGTAGAGGTAGTGCTCATCGTCGAGCTGGTCCCACTGGCCCTTCCACGCCATCTCGTCGTAGATGGGGCCGCCGTGCTTCGAGCAGTACGACACCGCGGCATCGCGCGTATCCGTCCAGGCGCGCCGCATGACGCGGTTGAACAGGTACTTGACGTCGGGCACCTCCCAGCGTTCGCCGCGGTACTCCACGTAGTCGAACTCCCGCTCCCAGCCGGCCGGCCACCCGCGGCGGCGCACGGCATCGAGGATCGGAGTGAGGCCGTCGTCGTCGATCTCGGGAAGGGCAGGCCGCGCCCAGATCCGAAGGAGGTCGGCGGTGAGGCGGATCGTGCGCTGCGTGATGGCGGCCGTGGTCCATTCGTGCTGCGCACCGAGCTCGCGGGTCTGGGCGACGGAGCTGCGCTCGTAGGCCTCGGCACGCTTGACGGGATATGCGGCGCCGAACACGCGCTCGGATAGTCCGGGCTCGAGGAGCGTGAGGTTGCCGAGGGTGGGGGCGAGGGCCCTGAAGCTGTTCTGCTCGTCTTCGGAGTACTCGTTCCACGTGCGCGACCCGTCGCCCGACCACGTGTCGGCCGGCGCCGTCGGAGTGATGTGCTCCACGTCGAACGCCGCGGGGTCGTCGACGTTCTCCAGGCGGCCGAGCACGTAGGCCGCGTGGGGCAACTCGCTGTACTTCAGCACGGCGCTCACACGCTCGTCCGACGGCATGATCCGAGCGAACGCGCGCGCGAGGGCGTCCCGGCCCTCGGCCCGTGCGCGGCACAGGCGAGCCACGAGGCGCTCGTTGGGCAGGTTCACCAGGGTGCGCCGCAGGTACAGGGCCTGGATCCACTCGAGCGTCTGCAGGAGCTCGGCCCGGTCGATCACCCCTCTGGCGTGATCGCTGTACGCGCTGAGCACGAGGGGATACGACGCGCGCCCGAAGGTGTTCACGTACGTCAGCTGACGTCGGATCTCGGCGTCGTCCTCCCGGGAGGGATCGAGCAGGATGCCGTAGATCTCGGCGTAGTGCCTCCAGAGCTCTGCATCGGCCTGCAGGTGCTCGAGGTTGACCAGCGGGAAGCTCTGGCGGAAGGCGCTGTACACGCCGTGCTCACCGGCGGCTGCGACCTCGCGTCCCGTCGTCATGACGAGGTAGTGCCGCCAGAACGCCCCGATCGCCTCGCCCGTGTGCGTCTCGATGGGCATCCAGAATCTCGACTCGACGTCGAGCTGCTCGGCGTGGGTGAGGCCCATCAGGATGTAGTTGTGGATGAGCTCGTGATCGCGCAGGGGCTCGCCCGTGGAGTTCAGGCTCTCGAAGATCTGCTGGGCGTTGGCGGCTCCGCCCAGCGTGATGGACACGTGCTCGAGCCTGCGCAGACCGCTCCAGATCGCGGCCGCCTCGTGGGCGTGCACCTGGCTGCGGAAGAACGCGTAGTTGTCGTCGAAGCGGGACTCGCGTTCGGACGGTCCTCCCCGCTCGAGCACGACGGACTCGTAGAGGTCGGCCCAGGCGTCGTGCGGGCGCAGCTTGGTGCGCGTCGGGTCGTCGGGCCTCACCAGCACGCGCCGAAGCTCGGCGGCGAGGGCGGGGTCGGTCTCGCGCACCGAATGGTGGAGAGCGGCGATCAGGAGCATGAGGGTCGTGATGCGCTGCTGACCGTCGATGAGGATGAGGGTGCCCTCGGCGGACGAGTCGTCGTGAGCGGAGAGGATGGAGCCGATGAAGTGACGGTGGGAGTCGTCTTCTGCGGCCACCGCGCGGATGTCGGAGAGCAGCTGCTCACAGCCTCCGATGTCCCACCGGTACTGCCGCTGATACACGGGGACGACGATGCCCGTGGAGCCCGCTGCGAGCCATTCGATCGTGTTGACTGCCGTCGCCTCGACGTTGGTCGCAGTGCTCATGCTCGTGTCTCGTCCTCCGTAACGCCGGCCGTCATGGTGCCGCCGGCAGCCTCGTCCAGTCTATTCGGATAAGCACGGCCGCCCTCCGAGGGGCGCGCGGGGTTCGCTGTTAGGCTTGCCTTATCAGGGCCTGTTAAAACGTGCTGGCCCCCGATGAGAGGATCTGACTCAGATCATGGGATACATCAAGTCCGCAGCGCTGGAAGACAAGGGCTTCGTCGTGCTCGACCGCTACGACAAGGAAATGGACCCGCGGGAGTGGCTCGACATCGAGTACGTCGACTGGAAGTCCTCCGGTGACACCCGCTTCGCCCCGCTCGCCAGCGCCAAGGGCGACATCGAGTGCAACGGCTTCTGGAACCACAAGCCGCCGCGCACCGACAAGGACGGCGTCTGGATCGAGTCGCAGACGAAGATCGCCCCGACCCTCACCGCTCGCGCGCAGGAGCCGGGGGCGAACGTCGGCCGCTGCCGGATCATCGAGCTCCAGCCCACGCCGTACGGCGAGTGCCTGTACAACCTGCACCAGGACGACAACAACCGTCTGAACCCGGACGGCACCGGCTGGGTCGTCCGCGGGTTCTTCAACCTCACCGACGACAAGGACAGCTACTTCGTCCTGCGTGAGAACCGCACCGACCCGAGCATCGAGTACCGCATCGCGCTGCCCGCCGGCGCGCAGCTGATCGTGGACACGCAGCGTCTGTGGCACGCGACCACCCACAACGGCACCGAGCCGCGGTACTGCCTCATCACGTCGTGGGAGTCGGGTCCCGAACTCGACGCCTACATCGAGAAGTACCACGGCACCGACCAGCACGAGCAGGTCGAGGTGGCGCAGGACGTGCTCGAGGCCGGATACGCCGAGCAGGCACGACGCGACGCCGCCCGCGCCGCCTACTACGCGGCCAAGGGCCAGCAGGTCAAGCAGGCCATGAGCGAGGCCTAAGCCTCCTCCTCGTCGATGGGCCCCGGTCGCGTGTCGACCGGGGCCCATCGTCGTGAATCACACGCTTGTGATTTCGCCTGGTCTGGGTGAGAATAGGCGCATAACCGCATACTCCCGCCGCATCTTCGGCGTCAGGTCGTAGGGGAAGACGCACCTGATGAAACGGAGAGATCATGGCGACGGCTTACGCACGCGGAGTGGTGTTCATCCACTCCGCGCCTCGCGCGCTTTGCCCGCACCTGGAATGGGCGGTCGGACGCGCTATCGGGCGTGCGGTGAACTTCGACTGGACCGACCAGCCGGTGCTCGACGGCGCCCGCAGGGCGGAGTTCTTCTGGGACGGGCCCGTCGGCACGGGTGCCGTGCTCGCCTCCGCCATCCGCGGCTGGGAGCATCTCCGCTTCGAAGTGACCGAGGACCCCACTCCGCGCAGTGACGGCGGTCGCTGGATGCACACTCCCGACCTCGGCATCCACTATGCGCAGACGGATGCCGCCGGCAACGTCGTCGTCGGCGAAGATCGCATCAGGTACGCGATGGAGATCGCCGCGGGGAACGCCGCCGAGCTGCAGCGCGAACTCGACGTCGCTCTCGGGTCGGCGTGGGACGAGGAGCTGGAGCCGTTCCGTCACGCGAGCGATGACGCTCGTGTGGTGTGGCTCCACAAGGTCGGCTGACCCTGATGGGACGCGCGGAAGATGTGGAGCGACGGAGGCGTGAGTATCGGAATCCGGTGAGGAGTCCCGGAGGCTGAGAAGACGTATCCGCGTTCCGTTCGACGAGGACCCCGCCGCAGGCGGGGTCCTCGTCTGCTCACACGACGGCGTCGTGGCGCAGCTCGTCGGGAATCATCGCGCGCCCGCCGCGCACGTCGTCCCAGGCGCGGCGCAGCCGGGCCATCGCCTCTGCCGCCCGCCCGGGCGGGAGGGTGATCGGGATGCGCAGCCCGCGCTCGAGCACTCCACCGGTCGCGAAGCGGGGGCCGGGCGGCAGGATCAGTCCGTGCGCTCGCGCTGCGAGAGACAGGGCCGTCGACACCGGGGCGTCGAGGGTCGCCCACGTCGAGAGGCCGCCGCGCGGGGGGACCATGCGGATGCCGTCGACGCCGTCGAGCCCCGACGCGACGGCGTCGCGCCCCGCGCGAAGGCGCTGCCCCACGTGCGAGAGCAGAGCCGGCGTGTCGGCGAGGAGCTCGACGGCGATGAACTGCTCGAGCAACGCCGTGCCGAGCTCGAACGAGGGACGAACGGCCAGCAACCGCGTGATGACCGAGCGATCGGCGCGGATCCATCCCACGCGCATCCCGCCCCAGGCGATCTTCGACATGGAGCCGAGCGTGATGACCTCCGGACTGAACGCCGCCATCGGCAGCGGTGCCCATCCACGATCGATGTCGAGCTCGGCGGTGGTCTCGTCGACGATGAGGCGCGTCCCCGTGCTGCGCGCGGTGGTCGCGATGCGGGCGCGCTCGGGGTCGCTCAGCGTCGCGCCAGTGGGGTTGTGGAAGTCGGGGATCAGGTAGGCCACGTGCGGGCGGCCGTGCAGAAGCGTGTCCGTGACGTGATGGTGGTCCCATCCGTCGGCCGTCACCGGCGTCGGCAGCGGGCGATACCCGTGGCGGTGCAGCGCTTCGAGGGCATGGGGGAAGGTCGGCTGCTCGACCAGCGCCCGCTCCCCGCGTCGGCCGAGGGCGGTGAGCACGAGATTGAACGCGTTGAGAGCACCCGAGGTGATGATGATCTCGTCGGGGTGCGTATCGGCTCCGCGCCGGGTGAACCGGTCGGCGACGGCCTCGCGCAGCTCGGGCAGGCCGCGCAGCGAGTAGCCGCTCGTTCCCCGCACCGCCGCAAGGCGGGGGAGGGAGCGCACAGTGGCGTCGTAGAGCCCTGGTGTCGTGTCCATCGAGGCGATGGCGAGATCGATCGCGGTGTCGTCTTCGTGAGTGATCGACGTGACGGTCGAGCTCGGAAGGCAGACGCGCGTACCGCCGCCGTGCACGCGAGCGACGAATCCGCCGGCTTCGAGCGCATCGTAGGCCCGTGTCACGGTGGACCTCGAGCGGGCGAGCTCCATCGAGAGAGCGCGCTCGCTCGGCAGACGCTCGCCGAGCGTGAGGCGGCCGTCGAGGATCAGCGCGCGGATGCGCTCTGCGAGGGCGGCCGCGGAGACGCCGTCGACGTTCTGCGCGCCGAGCTGCTGGACGAGGCGGGAACCCATACCTCCAGCATGCCGCAAAGTGGACTGTTCCTCTCAGTCCACTTTGCGGCGAGTGGTCTCCTCGTCGGACCGCGTCACCGGGCCAGCATGGACACATGCGTCTCCGCTCTCTCGTGCTTCCGGTCTCCGCGACCAGCCCCCGTGACCTCATCGAGCGCTTGGTGCAGCTCGTCGCCGGACTCGTCCTCTACGGCGTCTCCCTGGGGCTCATGGTGCGCGGCGGCATCGGCGTGGCACCGTGGGACGTGCTCGCCCTCGGTGTCTCCGGACGAACGGGCATCGGCTACGGCCTCGTGACCAACCTGGTCGCGATCGTCGTGCTGCTGCTGTGGATACCCCTTCGGCAGCGCGTCGGCATCGGCACGCTGCTCAACGCCCTGCTCATCGGCCCCAGCGCCGACCTCACGCTCGCGGTGATACCCGATCCGGCGTCGCCGTGGATCGGTGCTCCGATGTTCGTCGTGGGGCTGGTGCTCCTCGCCTTCGCCACAGGCCTGTACATCGCGGCCGACTTCGGCCCCGGACCGCGCGACGGGCTCATGACCGGCCTCGTGCGCCGCACGGGCTGGCCCGTGTGGGTCGTGCGGACCCTGATCGAGGGCACGGTTCTCGTCGTCGGCTTCGTCCTCGGCGGTCCCGTCGGCGTGGGCACCGTGCTGTTCGCGTTCGGCGTGGGTCCGCTCATCGGATGGTTCCTCCCCGGCATCAGCAGGCGCAGGAAGGCGAGATCGCACGCCCGCGCCGCGCCGGTGCGACCGTGAGACCGATCGACCGCTGAGGAGAGTGCGCGAAGGCCCCCGAGATGCATCCCGGGGGCCTTCGCGCGTGCAGGCTCAGTCGTCGACGCTGGCGATCGCGACGACGGCGTTGTGCCCGCCGAAGCCGAACGAGTTGCTGATCGCGAGCTGAGGACCGTCGCCGAGCGGCTGCGGCTCGCCGGAGACCTTCAACGGGATCTCCGGGTCCTGCGTGGTGATGTTGATCGTGGGGGGAGCGACCCGGTTCTTCACGGCGAGGACGGTGAAGATCGCCTCGAGCGCACCGGTGCCTCCCAGCAGATGGCCGGTGGAGGCCTTCGTCGCCGACACCGGGATCTCGTGCACCCGGTCTCCGATGACGTCCTTCAACGCGGTGTACTCGTTCGGGTCTCCGACGGGCGTGGACGTCGCGTGCGCATTGACGTGGGTGATCTCGTCGGCGTGACGCCCCGCGGCGGTGAGCGCGAGGCGAACGGCGCGCGCGGCGCCCTCCGGTGCGTTCGCGGTGATGTGGTAGGCATCCGCGGTCACGCCGCCGCCCACGATCTCGGCGTAGATCGTCGCGCCCCGCGCCTTCGCGTGCTCCTCGGTCTCGAGGATCAGCGCGGCGGCACCCTCACCCATGACGAAGCCGTCACGGTCGGCGGAGTACGGACGCGACGCACCGACCGGATCCTCGTTGCGCCGGGAGAGGGCCTGCATCGACGAGAACGCCGCGATCGTGATCGGGTGGATCGCGGACTCCGTGCCACCGGCGATGACGACGTCAGCGAGGCCCGCCTGCAGGTGCTCATAGGCGTTGACCAGCGATTCCGTGCTCGACGCGCACGCCGACGCGACGGTGCGTGCGAAAGCGCGCGCGCCGAAGTGCAGCGACAGGTTGCCTGCGGCGGAGTTGGGCATCAGCATCGGAACGGTCATCGGCATGACACGCCGCGGGCCCTTCTCGCGGAGGGTGTCCCACGCGTCGAGCAGGGTCCAGACACCGCCGATGCCCGTCGCGAAGTCGACGCCGAGACGGTCCGGGTCGACGTCGGGAGAGCCCGCATCCTCCCAGGCCTCCATGGCGGCGATCAGGGCGAACTGCGACGACGGGTCGAGACGCTTGGCGACGGGGCGCTCCAGCACCTCCTCCGGGCGCACCATCGCCTCCGCGGCGAAGGTGACGGGAAGCTGCATCTCCGTCACCCAGTCGTGCTCGAGAGTGCGGCCTCCGGACATACCGGCGAGCAGGTTCGTCCAGTTGTCCGCGGCCGTCCCGCCGATTCCGGAGGTGGCGCCGATGCCGGTGACGACGATGCGCTTGGTCATGTGTGGTTCCTTGTCGTACGGATTGCGTGCGAGATGAAGGCAGGATGCAGGATGCCACGCCCCGCGGTGGCGGGGGGTGGCATCCTGCGAGCGGATTACTCCTGGCCCGAGACGATGAAGGTGACGGCGTCGCCGACCGTCTTCAGGTTCTTGACCTCGTCGTCGGGAATCGTGACGCCGAACTTCTCCTCGGCGTTGACGACGATCGTCATCATCGAGATCGAGTCGATGTCGAGGTCGTCGGTGAAGGACTTCTCCAGCGCCACCTCCGAGGCGTCGATGCCGGTCTCGTCGGTGATGAGCTCAGCGAGGCCGGCGAGGACCTCGTCGTTGGTGAAAGCCATGTGGTCTTCCTCTTTCTTGCGGGTTGTATTCGGAACCGTGGAACAGTCTAGGGAAGGTCGGTGCGTTCTCAGGGGAGGACGACGACCTGTGCGGCGAACACGAGACCGGCGCCGAAGCCGATCTGCAGCGCGAGGCCGCCGGAGAGCTCCGGATGCTCGGCCATGAGACGATGGCTGGCCAGCGGGATCGACGCGGCGGAGGTGTTGCCCGTGGTCTCGATGTCCCGCGCGATGACCGTGGTCTCGGGGAGCTTGAGCTGCTTGGCGAACTCGTCGATGATGCGCATGTTCGCCTGGTGCGGGATGAAGGCCGCGAGGTCGGACGCGCCCACCCCGGCCCGGTCGAGCGCTTCCCTGGCGACCTTCGCCATCTCCCAGACCGCCCAGCGGAAGACGGTCGGCCCCTCCTGGCGCAGTGTCGGCCACGGCGCCTCGCCGTCGCGGAACTCGGTGAGCGTGTGGTTCATGCCGACGGCATCCGCCTTGGAGCCGTCGGAGCCCCACACCGCCGGGGCGATCCCCGGCGTCTCGCTGGGACCGATGAGGGCGGCGCCTGCGCCGTCGCCGAGCAGGAACGAGATGCTCCGGTCGGTCGGGTCGACGATGTCCGAGAGCTTCTCGGTGCCGATGACGAGGGCGTAGCGAGCGGTGCCCGCCTTGATGAGCGCATCGGCCTGCGCGACGGCGTAGGCGTATCCCGCGCACGCGGCGTTGATGTCGTAGGCCGCCGCGGGATTCGCCCCGACCCGGTCGGCGACGATCGCCGA
>Ga0164243_10012407_pt1 | contig 12071 bp, 11 predicted proteins | sample OricompcompostOP_FD_108781 | JGI IMG/M metagenome (GOLD analysis project Ga0164243, IMG submission 108781) | Organic Plus compost microbial communities from Emeryville, California, USA - Original compost - Organic plus compost (OP) | ecosystem: Engineered > Solid waste > Mixed feedstock >...
CACATTGGCGCCGATCGCGCTGCCACCGACGACCGCGCGCCCCGCACCGACGTGATCGAGGAGGGCCACCACCTGGTCGGCGAAGGCGGTCACCGAGTAGGCGAGCGGATCGGCGGGCCGGTCGGATCGACCGTGACCGAGCGGGTCGAGGGTCAGGACGTGCAACCCGGAGGCGGCCAGGGCTCGCGCGGTGCGGTCGTGCACCGTACGCGGCGCCAGCAGCGGCGGCACCAGGACGACCCACGCGTCCCCGGCGCCGTACGAGGTGAACTCGAGACGGTCGTGGCCGCGCTCGCCGTCGAGGAAGAAATGACCTACTTCCTCCGAGGCGAGCGCGGCCCGACCCATCTCAGGCTCCGACCGTGCTGGCCGGGATGGTGACGGCCTGGGCGCGGTTGGCCGCACACACGACCGCACGTAGCGAGGCGGTGACGATGTTGTGGTGCACGCCGACGCCCCACACGATCTCGCCGGCGATCTCGCACTCGACGTACGCGGCCGCCGCGGCGTCACCGCCGGAGGAGAGCGCGTGCTCGGCGTAGTCGAGCACGCGGATCTCCGCGCCGGTCTGACGCATGCCGTCGACGAACGCGGCGACCGGGCCGTTGCCCATGCCGACGAACGAGCGCTCCTCGTCCCGCACCCGCAGCTGGACCTCTTGGCGGTCGTCGCCGTCCTCGCTCGTGGTGGAGGAGAAGCTGACCAGGCTGTAGGGCTCCTCACGGTCGAGGTACTCGCGCCGGAAGATCGTCCAGATCGCCTCGGGCGTCACCTCGCCGCCCTCGCTGTCGGTGTGCTGCTGGATGACGCGGCTGAACTCGATCTGCGCACGCCGCGGCAGGTCGAGGCTGTGCTCGGCCTTGAGCACGTAGGCGACACCGCCCTTGCCGGACTGGCTGTTGACCCGGATGACGGCCTCGTAGGTGCGCCCGACGTCCTTCGGGTCGATCGGCAGGTACGGCGCCTCCCAGCCGATCTCGTTGACGGGCTTGCCCTGCTCGGCAGCGATGCGGTCGAGATCCTCCAGGCCCTTCTTGATGGCGTCCTGGTGGCTGCCGGAGAAGGCCGTGTAGACGAGGTCGCCCGCCCACGGGTGCCGCGGGTGCACGGGCAGCTGCGTGCAGTACTCGACCGTGCGCCGGACCTCGTCGATCTCGGAGAAGTCGACCTGGGGGTCGATGCCCTGGCTGAACAGGTTCATGCCGAGGGTGACCAGGTCGACGTTGCCGGTGCGCTCGCCGTGACCGAACAGGCACCCCTCGACCCGATCGGCACCGGCCATCAGGGCCAGCTCGGTCGCCGCCACCGCGGTGCCCCGGTCGTTGTGCGGGTGCAGGCTGATCACCGAGTGCTCACGGCGCGACAGCTGTCGCCCGAAGTACTCGATCTGGTCGGCATAGGTGTTGGGCGTGGACATCTCCACCGTGGCGGGCAGGTTGAGGATGATCTCGCGCCCCTCCTCCGGCTGCCACACGTCGGAGACCCGCTCGCAGATCTCGATCGCGAAGTCGGTCGGCGTCTGGGTGAAGATCTCGGGGCTGTACTGGTAGCCGAAGTCGGTGCCGTCGAGCAGCTGGTCGGCGTACTTCATCACCCACTCGGTGCCGCGCGTGGCGATCGCGATGCACTCGGCCTCGCTGACGTTGAAGACGACGCGCTGGAAGAGCGGCGCGGTCGCGTTGTAGAGGTGCACGGTCGCCTTGGCCGCACCCTGCAGGGACTCGACGGTGCGGGCGATGAGGTCCTCACGGGCCTGGGTCAGCACGGAGACCCGTACGTCGTCGGGGATCCGACCCTCGTTGACCAGCTGGCGCACGAAGTCGAAGTCGGTCTGGCTGGCGGCCGGGAAGCCGATCTCGATCTCCTTGTAGCCCATCTGCACCAGGAGCTCGAACATCTTCATCTTGCGGACCGGGCTCATCGGGTCGATGAGCGCCTGGTTGCCGTCACGCAGGTCGGTGGAGAGCCACCGGGGCGCGCGGGTGATCTTCGCGTCGGGCCAGGTGCGGTCGGGGACCGTGACGGGCTCGAAGGCGGTGTAGCGGTGGTACGGCATCCCGCTGGGCTGTTGTTGCGGGATGGTGACCGGTTGACGTGCGTTCATGACTTCCTCGACTTCTGCTTCGGCGATCTGGGGCGCCGGGCGCGCGACTCACTCCGCAGCGAGGGGGTCCGGCAGGTCAGACCTCGCTGCGGCCGCTAAGGAGGAGGGCTCGCGTCATGATGGGCCCACGATAGCAGCCGTCGGGCTCGCTCGCGTCGTACGCTTGAGGTCGTGGCCACCCTGTTGATCGTCCATCACTCCCCCACCCGCTCCATGCGGGCCCTGCTGGAGCGGGTGGAGGCCGGCGCGCACGACGACGAGATCCCCGGTGTGGACGTCGTCGTGCGGCCGGCGCTAGAGGCCACCAGCGACGACGTCCTCGGTGCCGACGGCTACCTGCTCGGGACCACGGCGAACTTCGGCTACATGAGCGGCGCGCTCAAGCACTTCTTCGACTCCACGTTCCTCGCCGTCGGCGGAGCGCTGGACCCCAGCGGCGCTCCCGGCGACGGTGCCGACGCCGAGGACGCCACGACGGCGGGCCGTCCCTACGGACTGTGGCTGCACGGTCGCTACGACCTGACCGGTGCCGAGCGCTCGGTGCAGTCCATCGTCGGCGCGCTCGGCTGGCGGCAGGGGTACGACGTGCTCGGGGTGCTCGGCCCGGTCGAGGACGCCGCGCTCGAATCGGCCTACGTGCTGGGCGCTACGATCGCGGCACTGCTGGTCGACTAGTCGACCGCGTCCAGGTTCACTGTCTCCAGGGAGGGTCGATGGTCACGCGTGCCCCAGCACTCCTCGTCGCCGCTCTGGTCGGACTCCTCCTCGTGGCCGGTGCCTGCAGCTCGTCGGACCAGGGAGCCAACGCCGACCCTGCGCAGGTCGACGCGACCGAGACGCCGGCGACCGGCGACTGCCGGCAGCTGACGCCCGAGGACGTGGCGCTGCCCGCCAACGCCACCACGACGGTCTCGTGCGCCGAGGAGCACACCGCGGAGACCTTCGCCGCCGATGACCTGCCCACCGAGTTCGACGACGCCTCCTACGACGACCAGCAGATGGCGCGCTTCGTGCACCAGGCCTGCTCGGAGGAGTTCGCGAAGTTCGTCGGCGCCGACGAGAGCCTGGTGCTCCGCACGACGTTGAGCTGGGCCTGGTTCCGGCCCTCCGAGAAGGCGTGGGACAAGGGCGCGCGGTGGTATCGCTGCGACGTCATCGGCGGGAACTCCGCGAGCCCGGCCTACCGTCCCCTGCCGGAGACGGCCCGCGGCATGCTCTCAGGGCGGCCCAAGGACGCGTGGCTCAGCTGCGCCCGGGGGGCGACCTTCCCCGAGAGCGAGAAGGTCCCCTGCTCGCAGAAGCACCACTGGCGCGCGGTGAGCGCGGTCAAGCTCGGCGATCCCGATGACTCCTATCCGGGCGACCGGGTGATGGAGAGTCGCACCAACGCGTTCTGCAAGTCCGCCGTGAAGGCGTGGCTGAACTACCCCGCCAACTTCCAGTACGGCTACACCTACTTCCACGAGCCCGAGTGGAAGGTCGGCGTCCGCCGCTCGGTGTGCTGGGCGAAGACCGACAAGTGAGCAGCCCATGATCTCCGCACTCCGTCGTCGCCGCTGCCTGCGCGGCGTCGCTGTCGCTCTCGTCCTGGTCACCGGCCTCACGGCGTGCAACAGCGACGACGGCGAGGAGCCGAGCGCACCATCGCCTCAGGCGACCCAGTCGAGCGCGGCCGCGCCGCCCCCCTCGCCCAAGGGCGGCACGTGCTACCCGCTGCCCTTCGACGCCGCCGTCGCGCCGACGTCGGAGGTGAAGCCGGTCGCCTGTGCGTCCAAGCACACCAGCGAGACGGTGCACATCGGCACCATCGACGCGCTCGTCGACGGTCACCTGCTGGCGGTCGACTCGGAGAAGGTGCAGGCCCAGGTCGCCTCCGCCTGTCCCGCGTCGCTGAGCAAGTACGTCGGAGGCGGGCTGGAGCAGCTGCGGCTGAGCATGATCCGCCCGATCTGGTTCACCCCGACGGTGGAGCAGTCCGACGAGGGAGCCGACTGGTTCCGCTGCGACGCTGTCGTCATCGCGGGCAACGAGTCGCTGGCCGAGCTGACGACCAGCATCAAGGGCGCGCTCACCCGCCCCCAGCAACGTGAGCGGTTCGCCATGTGCGGGACGGCGGCACCGGACGCCAAGAACTTCGAGCGCGTCGTCTGCTCGGCGAAGCACAGCTGGCGCGCGATCGACGTCGTCACCTTCGAGGACGGCGACTACCCGGGTGTGAAGAAGGTGCGGGCGGCCGGCCGTGCGCAGTGCGAGGACGCCGCTGCCGACGTGTCCGACGACCCGCTGGTCTTCGAGTGGGGCTACGAGTGGCCCACCAAGGAGCAGTGGGAGATGGGTCAGCAGTTCGGGCGCTGCTGGGCCAAGGACTGACTGGACGACTAACTCCAAGGGCTCGCACGCTGCGCGACGCTCAGCATCCACGCTCGCGGCGTTGCCGACGCTCGACGTGCACCCAGCATGCGTTCGCGCCGGCGCCTTGCGAGCGCGGCGCCGAGCGCCGCTCGCTTGCACGACCCCTTGGAGTTAGTCGTCTAGAAGCCCAGGCGCCGCAGCTGGCGTGGGTCGCGCTGCCAGTCCTTGGCGATCTTGACGTGCAGGTCGAGGTAGACAGGGGTGCCGAGCAGCGCCTCGATCTGGTGGCGGGCAACCGTGCCGACGTGTCGGAGCCGGGCTCCCTTCTTGCCGATCACGATGCCCTTCTGCGAGTCGCGCTCGACGTACAGGTTGGCGTGGACGTCGAGGAGCGGCTTGTCGGCGGGCCGCCCCTCGCGGAGGCCCATCTCCTCCACCACCACCGCGATGGAGTGGGGCAGCTCGTCGCGGACCCCGTCGAGCGCGGCCTCGCGGATCAGCTCGGCGGCGAGGATCTCCTCCGGGGCGTCGGTGAGGTCGCCGTCGGGGTAGAGCGGCGGCCCCTCGGGCATCAGCCCGACCAGGAGCCGACCGAGCAGGTCGATCTGGTCACCGGACACGGACGACACCGGCACGATCTCGGCCCACTCGGTGCCGGTCTCCGCGCCCAGGCGAGCGATGTCGAGGAGGTGCTCGGCGATCCGGTCGGCCGAGACCAGGTCGGTCTTGGTGACGACCGCGATGCGGGTGGTACGCCGCACCTTGGCGAGCTCCTTGACCAAGAAGGTGTCGCCGGGCCCGATCTTCTCGTCGGCCGGGAAGCAGACCGCCACCACGTCGACCTCGGCCCAGGTCGTCCTGACCAGGTCGTTGAGCCGCTCGCCCAACAGCGTGCGCGGGCGGTGCAGGCCCGGGGTGTCGACGAGCACGAGCTGCCCGTCGGCACGGTGCACGATGCCGCGCACCACGGTGCGGGTGGTCTGCGGCTTGTCGGAGGTGATGACGATCTTCTGCCCGACCAGCGCGTTGGTCAGGGTCGACTTGCCGACGTTGGGTCGGCCGACGAAGCAGGCGAAGCCGCTGCGGAAGCCCTCAGGAGCCTCGCCGCTGAACACCGGCGCTGCCGGTGGCGGCAGGGGCCCGAAGTCGTCGTCGGGCCCGTCGTCGATCTCGTCGTCGAATCCGTCTTCGCTCACTGCTCTGCTCCCTGGTCGCTGCCCTGCTGCGCGGCGTCGTAGTCGGCCCAGATCTCCTCGTCGGTCTTGCCCGCTGCCTTGCCGGCACGCCAGATCGGGCCGGGGTCGACGGCACGCGGCTGCCGGCGGGTGACCGACCGCCAGTAGCCCATCACGTCGTAGTGCGTGCTCGGCAGCTGTCGCTCGCGCATCAGGTGCTTGCGGATCGCCCGCATCTGCGCGGACTCGCCGGCCATCCAGAAGTAGCCCGGCCCATCAGGGAAGGCGAGCTCCTCCACCACCTCGGCGAGACGACTCGGGCCGTCGCCCGGCAGCCAGGACACGTCGGCAGCGGCCACGAAGTAGTCGTCGAGGCGCGAGTCTGCGGGCACCTCGGCACACACCCGCGTGGGCGCCGACGCACCTTGCTCGGCGACGATCCGGGCCATCGCGGGCAGGGCGGTGAGGTCGCCCACCAGCAGCAGCCAGCCGGCGTCCGGCGGCGGGAGGAAGGAGCCCTTCGGCTCGGTGATCGTCACCTGCCGGCCCACCGGGTCACCGCTCGCCCACTCGGTGACCAGCCCGGTGTCGTGCACCACCACGTCGATCACGATCCGCGCGGTCCCTGAGCTGGCCGAAGGATCGATCGAGCGCACGGTGTAGTAGCGGCTCTGGTACTGCCCCGGCACGACCAGCCCCACCCACTCGTCGGCGATGCCAGTCGAGACGAAGCCCGGCACGTCGAGCTCGAGACGGACCAGGTGCGGCGTCAGCTGCTCACGCGCGACGACGTCGGCGACGTACTGCTCGGCCCGGGTGCTCACCGGGCAAGGCTATCGGCACCCCGACGGCGTCAAGCACCGCGCGGCAGCGCGGCGGGAGTCGCGCCCCCAGCAGCTTGCTGCCGTGCTCGCGACGAAGACGCGCTCGCGCGATCAAACACAGCGCGGCAGCGCGGCGGGAGCCGCGCTGCCAGCAGCTTGCTGCCGTGCTCGCGGCGAAGACGCGCGCGCCATCAAGCGCCGAACGTGTGGCGCAACGGGTAGCCGCTGGAGCCGTCGACCGTCTTGGTCGCGAGCACGTGGTGCAGCTGGATCTCGTTGCGCTCGAACGCGATCCGCGAGCCGGCCATGTAGAGGCCCCACACGCGGGCCGTGCCCTCGTCGGTCTCCGCGACGCACGCCTCCCAGTTGTCGGCGAGGTTCTTGGACCAGCCAGCCAGCGTCTTGGCGTAGTGGACGCGGATGTTCTCGTGGTGCTGGACCTCGAGCCCGGCGTTCTCGACCGCGCTGACGATGGTGCCCGAGCCGGTGAGCTCGCCGTCGGGGAAGACGTAGCGGTCGATGAACGCGCCCGTGGAGCGCTTCAGGTTGTCGTAGCGGGTGATGCAGTGGTTGAGCAGCCGTCCCTGCGGCTTGAGCCGATCACCCAGGAAGCCGAAGTACGAGGGGTAGTTGTGCACACCGATGTGCTCGGTGAGACCGATCGAGCTGACGGCGTCGAAGTCGCGCTCGGCCACGTGACGGTAGTCGCCGTGACGAACCTCGGCCAGGTCGTCGAGCCCCTGGGCCTTGATCTCCTCCTGGGCCCACGTCGCCTGTTCGCGGGAGAGCGTGACCCCGAGCGCACGGACGCCGTAGTGCCGGGCGGCGTGGCGCACCATGCCGCCCCAGCCGCAGCCGACGTCGAGCAGCCGCTGCCCGGGCTTGAGGTCGAGCTTGCGGCAGATCAGGTCGTACTTGTGCTCCTGCGCCTGCTCGAGCGTGGCGCCCTCGGTCGGGAAGATCGCGCAGGTGTAGGTCATCGACGGCCCGAGCACGTGCTCGTAGAACGTGTTGGACACGTCGTAGTGGTGGTGGATCGCGTCGGCGTCGCGGACCTGACTGTGCCGGCCCAGCATCCGCAGCGAGCGCAGCCGGCCCTCCAGCCCCTGGCGCCAGACCGGCAGGTGCTCCTGCGGGGGCGGCGGCGGAGGAATCAGGTGGCTGACGCCGAGCGCGCGGACGACCGCGACCAGGTCGCGTGGACTCGGGACCCCGAAGTCCGTGTGGTCCTTGAGCAGTGAGAAGGCCTCGTAAGGGTCGCCGGGGTGCGCGCCGTGCAGCACCAGGTCTCCGGAGACGTAGGCGCGGGCGAGGCCCAGGTCTCCGGGCGCGCTCATGATGTAGGAAAGACCGCGCTCGGTCGCGAGCTCCAGCCCGTAGGGCTGGTCGAGCGCACCGGCCTCGCTTCCGTCGTACGCACGCAACCAGAGCGGCAGACCGCCCGGGAAGAGTGACGCGATCGTCTGCGCGATCCCCTGCTGGCCGTTCATCGGCTTCTCACCGCCTTGTCGTAGAGGTTGGTCAGTCTGTCGTCAGGGTCGTGGTGGCGCTTCACCTCGTCGAGGTGCACGGTGTTGTAGAGCGCATCGAACTGCTCCGGCGCGTAGAACGCCTCGGAGTAGAGCGACTTGTGGCCGCCCAACTCGTGCACCTTGGCCTCGATCGCGCGGTTGCGCGGGGCGTTCGGTGCCTCCGGGCCGACATGGACGGTGCCCCAGAAGCCGACGTTGACGTACACCCGCCCCGGCTCCAGCGGATAGGTCGGCCACTGCTCGCCGCGCGAGGCGCCCTTGGACACCAGCGGGCACAGCCACACCGGACGCATGCCGATCTCGTCGTCGAACCAGTCGAGGAACTCTCCGATGCGCTCGACCGGCACCTCGATGTCTTGCACGACCCGCTCGCGCTGGGGACGCCCGGCGCGACGATCGAGGCGGTCTGCGATGTCGAAGCGTCGGTCGAGCTTGAGCAGACCCATGTAGACGTCGGAGCGACGCCGCGAGCGCGGCCACACCCGCCGCAGCCAGCGGTTCTGCGCACCGAAGGCGCCCGAGCACCAGAACCAGTCGGTGTCCCAGCGCCACAGGTAGTCGTACATCGTGAGCAGGTCGCGGTCGCGGTGCTGCAGGGATCGGTAGTAGATGTCCTGACCTGCGTAGTCGGAGGTCGGACCGGCCTCGTCGGTCCAGCGCGCGAGGGTGAGCACGTGCTCGCCCGGCCCGAAGGACACGCCGTCGAGCCCGTCGACCCGCTCCCCGTCGTACGTGCACGTGGCGGCGATCTCCTCGATCGTCTTGGCGAGCAGGCCCGCGTCGTCGAAGCGCACGTGCCGCAGCGCGACGTACGGCGGCGCCGGGGCCAACCGGATCCGCAGTCGGGTCGCGTAGCCGAGTGACCCGTAGGAGTTGGGGAAGGCGTCGAAGAGCTCGTCGCCGGGTCGGGTCGTGACGACCTCGCCCGCGCCGGTGAAGACATCCATCTCCAGGACCGACTCGTGGGGCAGGCCGAGGCGGAAGCTGGTCGACTCGATCCCGAGGCCCGTGACCGCGCCGCCCAGCGTGATCGTGCGCAGCTGCGGGACGACGTACGGGACCAGGCCGTGCGGCAGCGTGGCGTCGACCAGGTGCTCGTAGGTGCACATGGCCTGGACCTCGGCGACAGGCCCGTCAGGGCCGTCGGGCACGACCTCGATCACGCCGTCGAGGCCGCCGACGTCGAGCCCCGGCGCGGCCGTCTGCTGGCGTGCCCGGAAGAGGTTGGTGGTGCGTTTGGCCAGGCGTACCGGCTGCCCGGCGGGGATGGCGTCGTAGGAGTCGGCGAGCCGCTGCACGGCCCGCGCGTGCTCGGCCCAAGCACGGTTCGGCATGTCTTGAACCTACTCCTCCTCGTCGAGGGTCCGCGCCGGGGGTTGGTTGACCTACCTCAACCAGATGCTCCGTCACGCACGTTCACAGCCAGCCGTTCCCGACCGCGAGGGCCACGGCCTCGGCCCGGTTGGCGGCGCCGGTCTTGCCGATGGCGGAGGAGAGATGGTTGCGCACGGTGCCCTCGGAGAGGTGCAGCGTCGCGGCCATGGCGGCCACCGGAGCACCGTCGCGAGCGGCACGCAGCACCTCGGTCTCGCGGGCGGTCAGGGGCGACTCGCCGCTGACGAGCGAGTCGGTGGCCAGGGCCGGGTCGACCACCCGCAACCCCTGGTGGACGCGGCGTACGGCGTCGGCCAGCTGGGGCGCCGGGGTGTCCTTGACGACGAAGCCAGAGGCACCCGCCTGCAGAGCACGCCGGAGGTAGCCCGGCCGGCCGAAGGTCGTCACGATGAGCACCCGCGTCGCAGGCGAGGACGACCGGATCTGCTCACACGCCGCGATGCCGTCGAGCCCGGGCATCTCGACATCCAGCAGCGCGACGTCGGGTGCGTGGGCGACCGCGGCTGCGACGGCCTCCTCCCCCGAGCCCGCCTCGGCGACGACCTCCAAGTCGGGTTCCAGGCCCAGCAGCGCGGAGAGCGCACCACGCACCAGTGCCTGGTCGTCGGCGAGGAGGATCCGGATCGCGGTCCGCTCTTCGCGTGTGTCGTTCATGGCATCACCATCTGCACCGACCAGCCCGGGTCGAGACTGCGGGTCACCAGGGTGGCACCCGTCGCCGCGGCCCGCTCCTGGAGACCGAGCAGACCCGACCCCCGCACGACGCCGGCCGCCATCCCGCACCCGTCGTCCCGCACCTCGACGGAGTCGGCCGAGAGCCGGACCTCACAGTGGCGGGCTCCCGAGTGGCGGATCACGTTCGTGACCGCCTCACGGATCGTCCAGGCGAACAGCTCCCGCACCGGTGTCGGCACGTCGTCGGTGCTGCCCGGGATCGACGCGTCGATCTCGGCGGCGGCGAGCGCGGTGCGGGCTCGAGCGAGCTCGCCGGGCAGCGTCAGGTCGCGATAGCCCTCCACGGCACGGCGGACGTCGGTCAGTGCGTCGCGACTGAGCCGCTCCAGGTCGGCCAGCTCGGTCCGCGCACGTGCCGGATCGTCGTCGAAGAGCCGGCCGGCGAGCTCGGCCTTGATCGTGATGACGGTCAGTGAGTGACCCAGGATGTCGTGCAGGTCGCGGGCCAGCCGGTTGCGCTCGCTCTCGGCGGCCAGCGCGGCGTTCGTCTCGTGCGCTCGGATCAGGTCCATGTTGCGGGTCATCATCGACCGCACCCCGAAGACCGCCAGGGAGGCCGCGATGGTCGAGAAGGCCAGCCACGGGCTGTGCTCCCACCCGGTCACCGTGATCCCCGTGACCAGCACCGCTGCCGCGAGGACGGCCACCACCGGGACGAACACGACCGCCGGGAAGAGCATCACGACCGTGACGGCGAGGTAGACCACGCTGGCCGTGCCGACCTGCCCGAGCGCGGCGACCATCACCACCGCGAGGCCGCTCAGCACCGCCATCCACGCCAACCTGGTCTGCAGCGGCGGCACCTGCACGAGTCGGGCCCGGTCGGTGCGCACCGCGAGCCAGAGAGCGAGGTAGGTCACAGCGAACACCAGGGTCGCGACCAGCCCGATCCAGGCGTGAGGCGCCGGCCGGTCGGCCCAGGCCGACCGGACCGGATCGAGGAGGAACGCGAGCCAGATCGCCGCGAACATCGGCCCGTGCCGTCCCAGCGCGCGAGGCGCCCCGACCTGGCCCGGTGTCTCCACGGTCGTCACGTTAGCCCTCCGGGTGGATCAGACGCGTGCGGTGTCCTTGCTCATCCGCCACGCGGCTCCGGCAACGAACAGGGCGCACCAGCCGACCGCGTTGACGACGGCATACCACGGCAGCTCGTGGGTCAGCGGCGCCCGCACGACCTCGGCCACGCCGTACATCGGCGTCCAGTAGGCGACCAAGCGCACTGCCTCGGCATAGTTGTCGAGGGGGATGAACAGACCGCCGAGGAAGGCCAGCAGCGCCAGGCCGGGGCCGAGGATCTGCATCGCGTTCTCACCCGGGACGACGTAGCCGATGAAGACACCGAGCGCGGCGAAGGTCAGCGTGCACACCAGCGCCAGGACACCGCACTGGACCCAGGTCGACGTCGGCATCTCGGCCTTGCCCTGCACGAGGCCGACGATATTGACCGCGATGATCGCCAGGGCGCCCATCACCAGGGCGACGAAGGCCTTCATCAGGATGTAGGCGACCGGGTGCAGCGGCGTCAGCCGCAGCTGACGGGACCACCCGAGCGAGCGCTCCAGTGCGACCATCGAGCCGCCCGCAGCTGCCGTCAGCGCGGCACCGTACATCGCCATCGAGGCCAGGATGTACGCCCCGACGTTGCCGACGCCGACCCGGTCGTCCCACCCGGACTGGCCACCGAAGCTGAGCGCGAGAGCGGCCGGCAGGATGAGGGTGAACGCGACCGTGCGGCGGTTGCGGAGCATCCGGCGCAGCTCGATGCCGAGCACGGTGCGGTTGAGGCCGCCCAGCGGCGGCACGCGGCGGGCGGTGACGTCGAGGTCAGGGGTGGTGGTCGCGCTCATGCTGCGCCCTCCTCATCGGTGTCGGCACGGTCGTCGGGTTGGTCGGTGTCGCCGGTCAGGCTGAGGAAGGCGTCCTCGAGGCCCATCGAGGTGATCTCGACGTCGCG
>Ga0164243_10012408_pt1 | contig 12071 bp, 11 predicted proteins | sample OricompcompostOP_FD_108781 | JGI IMG/M metagenome (GOLD analysis project Ga0164243, IMG submission 108781) | Organic Plus compost microbial communities from Emeryville, California, USA - Original compost - Organic plus compost (OP) | ecosystem: Engineered > Solid waste > Mixed feedstock >...
ACGACCTGTGGTTCGCGGTGTGGATGCCGGTCGCGTTCGCCGTCTACCTGATCTCGGCGGCGGCGATGGTGTTCTGGGGGCCGCTGGACCATCCGGTGGGCGCGGATCTGGCGGGCGGGGCGGCGGTGGAGCTGTCGGGCCCCGACCGCCTGGTGTTCATGGCGGGACGGTACGCGCTGCTCGTGGTCGTCGCGGCGGCCGCCGTCCCGTTGTTCCTGGGCGGCGGCGAGGGGCCGCTGCTGCCCGCGCCCGCCTGGTCGCTGGTCAAGACATCGGCCGTGCTGGCGTTGCTGGTGTGGACGGCGCACCGGCTGCCCGTGCTGCGCATGGACCGGTTCGTGGAGGCGGCCTGGACGGTGCTGATCCCGGCGGCGCTGCTCCAGGCGCTGGTCGTCGCGATCGTGGTCGTGGGGTAGCCGTGCGGGATGTCGCGTTCTGGATCCTGGCCGTCGCCGCGGTGGCGAGCGGCGTCGCGGTGTTCGTGGTCGACTCGATGGCGCGCGCCACGTTCGCGCTGCTGGCCTCGTTCCTGTGCGTGGGCGTGGAACTGCTCCTGATCGACCTGCACTACCTCGGCGTACTGGTGGTGCTGATGATGATCATGGAGCTGCTGGTGATGGCGGTGTTCATGATCATGTACATGATGAACCCGGCGGGGCTGATGCCGATGACCATGGTCCACAACCATCGCGGTGCGCTGACCGTCGCGGGCGCGGTCTTCGCCGCGCTGGCCGCCGGGATCCTCCTGGCCGACTGGCCGGAGCGGGCGGGCGCGCCGCCGCGCGACCCGGCCGTCGCGCTCGGCGAGTCCCTCATGGGCCCGGCGATGCTCGTCATGATCGTCATCGGGGTGGCGATCCTGGCCACGATGATCGCCTCGGTGGTGCTGGCCACCCACCGGGGCCGGTACGGCGACCAGGACGGCACTCGGGACGGTGACGTCCCATGACGTTGCAGGCGTTCCTGCTGCTCGGCGCGGCGCTGTTCGCGGTCGGGCTGTACGGGGCGCTGTCCCAGCAGTCGATCGTGATGCTGATGATGGGTCTGGAGCTCATGATCAACGGGCTGGTGGTGGCGGGCGCCGCGTTCTGGTTCTTCGTGGCGCCGTCCACCGCCGACGGCCAGGTGCTCGTGCTGGTCGCGATCACCGTGATGGCGCTGGAGATGGCGATGGGCTTCGCCGTCGTCACCGCGCTGTTCCGCGCCCGCGACGCCGACCTCACCGACCAGGCCAGGGATCTCAAGGGATGACGGCGCTCGGCTGGGCCCTGCCCGCGCTGCCCCTGGTGGCCGGGGCGCTGCTGCTGGCCTCGGCGCCGATCTTCGGACGACGTGCGGACCGGATCGCGCCGGTCGTCTCCGTGCTCGCCGCCCTCGGCATGACGGCGTCGGCGATCACCGCCGCGGCCGTCCGTCCCGCCGTCCGGGTCCCGCTGTTCGGTGGGTTCGAGGCGGGCATGGCGGTGGACGGGCTGTCGGCCGTGCTGGTCGTGATGGTGACCGCCGTGACGTCGGCCGTCCTGGTGTTCGCCGCCGGAGACCTGCCCGGCGCGGAGGCTCGGGCGCGCTTCCACGGCCTGATGCTGCTGTTCGCCGGGTCGATGCTGGTCACCGTCACCGCCACCGACCTGGCGCTGCTGCTCATGGCCTGGGAGGTCATGGGCGCCATGTCGTACGCCCTGATCGGATTCCGGTGGCGGGACCAGGGCCGGGTCGCCTCGGCGGGCGTCGCGTTCCTCACCACCCGGGCCGGTGACCTGGGGCTCTATCTCGCCGCCGGATGCGCCGTCGCGGGGACGCGGGCGCTCTCCCTCGACACGCTGCCGGACGCGGCGGCGCCCTGGCGCGACCTGGTCGCGGCGGGGATCGTCATCGCGGCACTGGGGAAGTCGGCGCAACTGCCGTTCTCCTTCTGGCTGTCGAGGGCGATGGCGGGCCCGACGCCGGTCTCGGCGCTGCTGCATTCGGCGACCATGGTGGCCGCGGGCGCGTACCTGCTGCTGCGCGTCCGGCCGCTGCTGGACGCCACCGGGTGGGCGGCGACGCTGGTGGCGTGGGCCGGGGCGCTCACCGCGCTGCTGCTCGGCGCGGTCGCGCTCGCGCAGCGCGACCTGAAGCAGGTGCTCGCCGCCTCGACCTGCGCGCAGATCGGGTTCATGGTGCTGGCCGCCGGTGCCGCGTCCACCGAGGCGGGAACCGATCAGATGGTCGCGCACGCCGCCGTCAAGAGCCTGCTGTTCCTGGGCGCGGGAGCCTGGTCGGCGGCACTCGGGACCATGGACTTGGGCGAGTTGCGCGGCGCGGCCCGTCGCCATCGCGTCGTCGGCGCGACGTTCGCCGTGGGGGCGCTCGCCCTGGCCGGGCTGCCTCCCCTGTCCCTCTGGGTCACGAAGGACGCCATCCTGTCCACGGTCGCCGAGCGCTCGGCTCCGCTGTACGTGGTCGGCCTCGCCGCCGGGGTGCTGTCGGCCGCTTACGCGGGACGGATGCTCCTCGCGGTCTGGCGGCGACCCGCCGACGCCGGGCGGCTTGAGCGCGTCGGCCTTCTCAGGCAGGCGCCCCTGCCCGTGCTCGCCATCGCCGCCGCGTCGCTCGGGGTCGTGGCGCTCCCCGGCCGGGACCTGTCGCCCGATCTGGCGCTCTCCGGTGCGCTCGCGGTGGCGGTCCTGGCCCTCGTCTGGCGTCGGCCGTTTCGCTCCCGCCGGTGGCGGCCCGCTCCGGCGGCGCACTGGCTGTACCTGGAACGGATCGCTCACCAGGGCGTCGTCCGGCCCGTCCGCGCGCTGGCCGAGGCCCTGGCCCGGTTCGACGACCGTGTGATCGACGGGGCGGTGCGGGCGGTGGCGGCGGGGGGACGCCGCGCCGCCGCCCTCACCGACCGCCGCGCCGAGCTCACGGTGGACGGCCTGGTCAACGCGATCGGACGGGCCGCCAGGACGCTCGGCGCGCTCGCCCGCCGCCCGCAGACCGGCCTCGTCCACACCTACTACGCGCAGGCCGCGGTGCTGCTCACCGTGCTGGCCGTCGTCGCGGTCCTGGCGGTGTGACCGTGCTGTCCCTGACCGTCTTCCTGCCGCTGGCGGCAGGGCTCGCGCTGGCCGCGACGCCCCGCCTCACCGGCCGGACGGCGGTCCGGGCCTGGATCGCCGTGGCGGCCCTCGACCTCGCCCTGGTCATCGCGATGTGGATCGGCCACGACGGCGGTGGCCTCGGCTACGAGACGCGGCTGCGCTGGATCCCCTCGGTACGGGCGGGCTACCACGTCGGCGTGGACGGGCTCTCGCTGCCCCTGATGGCGATGACCTCGGTGCTCTTCCTCTGCTGCGCCGTGTACTCGCTGCGCCTCACCCACCGGGTGCGGGCGTTCGCCGCGCTGTTCCTCTTCCTCCAGACGGTCTGCCTCGGGCTGTTCGCGGCGCTGGACCTGCTGCTGTTCTTCGTCTTCTTCGACCTGTCGATCGTCGGGATGTACTTCGTCATCGCCTACTGGGGGCACGGCGACCACGCCCGTTCCGCGCTGAAGTTCTTCCTCTACACCTTCTTCGGCTCGCTGGTGCTGCTGCTCGGGTTCATCGGCCTCTACCTGGGCTCCGATCCCCCGACCTTCGACATGGTCGAGCTGACCCGCGCGCCCCCGCTGGACGGGTCGCCGGGGCTCGCGGCGCTCGTCCTGCTCGCGATCGGCATCGGGCTGGCGGTGAAGACGCCGGCCGTCCCGTTCCACACCTGGCTGCCTCCGGCGCACACGGACGCGCCCGCGGCGGGCTCGGCGATCCTCGCGGGCGTCCTGCTGAAGATGGGCACCTACGGCCTCGTCCGGATCGCGATGCCGATGCTGCCCGAGGCGTGGCGCCGGTACGCGGGGGTCTTCATCGTGATCGGCGTCGTCAGTGTCCTGTACGGGGCGCTGGTCGCGCTCGCGCAACGGAACCTCAAACGGCTGATCGCCTACACCTCCGTCAACCACATGGGCTATATCGTCCTGGCGGTGGGCGCCGCAGGTCTCGCGCGGGACGCCGCGGCCGGGCGGCTCGCCGTGACCGGGGCGGTGACGCAGATGGTCAGCCACGGGCTGATCACCGGGGCGCTGTTCCTGCTGTCCGGCGTCCTGTACGACCGTGCCCGCACCTATGACCTGGACCGTTTCGGTGGTATCGCCGCCCGCGCGCCGCTCTACGCGGGACTGGTGGCGGTGGCGGCGTTCGCGTCCCTGGGCCTGCCGGGGCTGTCCGGCTTCATCGCCGAGTTCCAGATCTTCGCCGGGACGATCGGCACCGGCACCGCGACGGCCGCGGTCGCCGGGGCGCTCGCCGTGCCGGGCATCCTCATCACCGCGGCGCTGTTCCTGCGCGTCCTGCACCGCGCGTTCCTCGGGCCGCCGGGCGAGCTGACCGGCGGCGTGGGCGACGTCCACCCCGCCGAGCTGTGGGCGGTCGTGCCGCTGCTGGTGCTGTCGCTGGTCATCGGGGTCGTCCCGCGCTTCCTCCTGGACGTCATCGAGCCCGCCTCGGCCGCCGTGCTGTCCCTGGTGTCGCGATGATGCGCGAGAACCCCGCCGACCTGGCACCGGAGCTGTGCGTGCTGGCCGGTGCCGTGCTGGGACTGCTGACCGGCATCTTCCTGCCGCGCGCCCGCCAGTGGATCGCCGCGGTCATCTGCGCGGCCGCCCTCGTCGCCGGGCTGGCCTTCACGGTGATCGCGTCACGGCGTCCCGACCTGATGGCGTTCGGCGCCTTCGCGGTCGACCCGCTGACCCATCTCACGCGCGGCGTGGTGCTGGGCGCGACGGTGCTGGTGCTGGGGCTGGCGGCCGGCCCGCTGCGCGGGCACGCGCGCGAGACCGAGTTCTCCGTGCTCATCCTGCTCGCCGCCCTCGGGACGGTCACGCTGGGCGCGTCCTCCGACCTGCTCGTGCTGGTGGCGGCGTACCTGCTGGCGAGCATTCCCGGGTACGCGCTGGCGGGCTTCGGCAAGGACGCGCCGGGCACCGAGGCAGCGCTGAAGTACTACCTCATGGGCGCGTTCATGGGCATCTTCATGCTCGCGGGGGTGACGCTGCTGTACGGGCTGGGCCGCGCCACCTCCTACGAACCCCTGCGGCAAGGGCTCGCCGCCGCACCCGGTGCCGCCGTCACGGTCGGCACCGTCGCGCTGCTCGCCGGGCTGCTGTTCAAGGCCGGTGCGGTGCCGGCGCACTACTGGATCCCGGACGTCACCGAGGGCGCCCCGCCCGTCGTGGCGGCCTTCGTGACCACCGTCCCCAAGATCGGCGCGTTCACCGCCCTGTTCCGGCTGGCCGCCGAGGCCCTGCCCTCCACCGTGGACCGGCCGTCGCTGATCGCGACGATCGCCACGGTCACGATGACGCTCGGCAACCTCGCCGCCTTCGGCCAGGACAACGTGCGGCGCCTGCTCGCCTACTCGACGATCAGCCAGGCCGGCTACCTGCTCGTCCCGGTCGCCATGGCCGGGCGCGCCGCCCTGGCCGAGCCCGCGCTGCTCTTCTACCTGGCCGCGTACGCCGTCACCAACCTGGGCGCCTTCGCCATCGTCGTGGCGGCGGGCCGGGACACCATCGCCGCGTACACCGGCCTGGCCAGGCGCTCACCGGCACTGGCCCTCGCCCTGGCCGTCTGCCTGCTCGGACTGGTCGGCACCCCGCCCACCGCCGTCTTCGTCGGCAAGCTTTTGATGTTCGGCTCCGCGCTGCAAGGCGGCTACGCCTGGCTCGCCGTCGTGGCCGCGCTCAACTCCGTGGCCAGCGTCTTCTACTACCTCCGCTGGATCGTCCCGGCCTTCGGTGGTCCGTCCGGACCGCCCGTCACCCTCCACCGTGGCGCCCAGGCCGTCGCCTACACCGCCGCCACGGCCTCGCTCGCCCTCGGCGTCGCCGGCGGGATCGCCCTCACCGTCTGACGTTCGGAGAACCCGGTCAGATGGTGCCGGCGGCGGTGAGGTCGGACAGTTCCTTGGTGCTCAGGTTGAGGAGACCGCCGTAGATCTCGGAGTTGTGCTGGCCCAGGGACGGCCCCAGGGTGCGGACCTCGCCGGGGGTGTCGGACAGCTTCGGGAAGACGTTGTGCATCGGGAAGTCGCCGAACTCGGGATGGGCGAGACGGATGATGGCCTCGCGTGCGCGGAAGTGCGGGTCGGAGAGCATGTCCTTGGCGCGGTAGGTGAGCCCGGCCGGGACGCCGTTGTCGTGCAGGAGCTCCAGCAATTGAGCGGATTCCTGGCCGGCGGTCCATTCGGCGATGAGGCCGTCGAGTTCCTCGGCGTTGGCGCCGCGCGCGCCGTGGGTGGCGAAGCGCTCGTCGTCGGCCAGCTCGGGACGTCCCATGAGCGTGGCCAGCCGCCGCCAGATGGTGTCGCGGTTCGCGGCGATGAGGACGGGGCCGTCCTTGGTCGGGTAGACGTTGCTGGGCGCGACGTTGGGCAGCACGGAGCCGGTGCGCTCGCGCTGGTAACCGGCGATCTCCCATTCGGGGATGAGCGACTCCATCATCGCCAGGACCGCCTCGTACAGCGCCGAGTCCACGATCTGCCCGCGCCCGGTGCGCCGCCGCGCGTGCAGGGCGACCAGCGTGCCGAGCGCGGCGAACGTGCCGGCCAGCTCGTCCCCGAGGGAGATGCCCGCGCGGGACGGGGGCCGGTCGGGGTCGCCGGTGACGTAGCGGATGCCGCCCATGGCCTCGCCGATGGAGCCGAACCCGGCGCGCGGCGCGTACGGGCCGTCCTGCCCGTACCCGGTGACCCGGGTGATGATCAGGCCCGGGTTCTCGGCGTGCAGCGCGTCCGGCCCCAGCCCCCAGCGTTCGAGGGTGCCGGGACGGAAGTTCTCCACCAGCACGTCGGCGTGCGCGAGGAGGCGGCGCGCCAGCGCCTGCCCCTCGGAGCCGCGCAGGTCGAGGGTGACCGACTTCTTGTTGCGGGCGAGGATCGGCCACCACAGCGACTTGCCGTGCGGCTTCTCCCGGCCCCACTCGCGCATCGGGTCGCCGGTGCCGGGCGGCTCGACCTTGATGACCTCGGCGCCGAAGTCGCCGAGGAGCTGGCCGCAGAAAGGTCCGGCGAGTAGCTGGCCCATCTCGACGACCCTCAGGTCGCCGAGGGGACGGGAGAAGGTGTCGTCGCTCATCGTTGCCCGTCGCTCGGGACGTCCGTGGAGACGTCGCTGGTCAGGTCACCATGAAGGTCTGCGTGGAGGTGGGCCGCGGCGGCGCGCACGTGGGAGCGCATCACCGACTCCGCCCATTCGGGGTCGCCGGCGGCGAGCGCCGAGACGACCTCGCGATGGTGGTGCATGCTGCGTTCCATGGCCTCGGCGTCGTACCGGCGGAAGGTGCCGAGGATCAGCGGGGCGTGCATGACCGAGGTCAGCATCGTGGGGAGCCGCCGGTTCCCGGACGCGTCGATGATGGCGACGTGGAACCGGGAGTTGAGCTCGGCGACCTTCGCGAGGTCGCCGTCGGCCACCGCCCGCTCCATGCCCGCGCACAGCTCGTTCAGCTCGTCCAGCGCCGCCCGATCGGTGCCGAGCCGGGCGGCGCGCGCCGCCGCGTACGGTTCCAGCAGCGCGCGCAGCTCGAAGATCTCGTCGAGGTCGTCCCGCGTCCACCGGACCACCCGGGCGCCGCGGTGCGGCAGCACCTCGACCAGGCCGTCGGCGCCGAGCCGTTGCAGCGCCTCGCGCACGGGGGTGCGGGACAGGCCGAGGGTCTCGGCCAGTTCGGCCTCTCCGAGGCGGGCGCCCGCCGCGGCCTCTCCGGACAGGATCATCTGACGCACCACCTCGTACGCGGTGTCAGTCGCGCGGGCCATCAACACTCCTTGCCATTGCATGCAATATAGTCACAGGGACGGCGAAAAGGCGAGCATGGGGGTCGAATTGCATACAACCGTACTGGAGGTCGGTCCACGGGACGGCCTGCAGAACGAGGAGCGCGCGCTCTCCCCCGAGGACAGGATCGCGTTCATCACCCGTTGCGTGGAAGCCGGGGTACGCCGGATCGAGGCGGTGTCGTTCGTCAACCCGAAGCGGGTGCCGCAGATGGCGGGCGCGGAGGAGGTCATGGCGGGGGTGCCGCGCCGCGACGGCGTCTCCTACAGCGGCCTGGTGCTCAACCGCCGGGGGCTCGACCGCGCCCTGGAGGCAGGGGTGGACGAGGTGAACGTCGTCGTGGTCGCCACCGACACGTTCTGCGTCCGCAACCAGGGCCGCACGACCGCCGAGATGCTGGACGCCTGGGACGAGATCGCCGCCGCCGCGGCCGACGCGGGCGTGCCCGCCGGGATGACGATCGGCGCCTCGTTCGGCTGCCCGTTCGAGGGCGAGACGCCGCCGGAGCGGGTCGCGGAGATCGCGCGGCGCGCGCACGCGGCGGGGGCGTTCGAGATCGCGCTCGCCGACACGATCGGCGTGGGCGTGCCGGCGCAGGTCCGCGACCTGACGCGGCGGGTCCGGGAGGCCGCCCCCGGGACGCCGCTGCGCTTCCATTTCCACAACACGCGCAACACCGGGTACGCCAACGCCCTCGCCGCCGTCGACGAAGGCGTGACCGTCCTGGACGCGAGCACCGGCGGCTTCGGGGGCTGCCCCTTCGCGCCCGCCGCCACCGGCAACATCGCGACCGAGGACCTCCTGTACGCGCTGCACCGCAGCGGCGTCGACACCGGCATCGAGATGGAGGCCGTCGCCGCCACGGGCGCCTGGCTCGGCGACCTGCTCGGGGTACCGGTCCCCGGCCTGCTCGGCCGCGCCGGCCCCTTCGTGCCGCTGGGGGACGGGTCAGGCTGACGAGCGCGGGACGAGCTTCATCGTGCAGGCCCGCGCCTCCGGCGCCACCATGGGGTCGACGTACTGGCGCGGGTACTTGCCGTACTTGGAACGGTAGGCGCGGTCGATGCCGTCCAGGAGATCGTCGTCCGACTCCTCGGTGAAGACGACGTCCTTGTCGACGCCGCCCGCGCGGATGTGGCCCCGGCGGGTGGTCTTGGCGGCGCGGTACCAGGCGCCCTCCGGACCCCGGTAGGAGCGGATGTAGAGGTCGTCGCCGTTCCGGACGACCCAGATGGTGGTCGGCTTGCGCGGCCCGCCGTCGCTCATCGGCGCCACCTCCAGCTCGTCCGCGCCGCCGATCTTGTCGAGCTCCTCGCTGGTCCAGGTCGTCGTGGTCGCCATGGAATCCTCCCGATGATCGGCTCTGCCGGTTGTCGTCTCCCTCCCTTGGGTGTGTGCGGAGCCCGGACGGCCAAACGCGGAGAACGCGCCGCTTGGCCAGGGACGGCGGTCCGCTTGGCAGCTTTTTTGCCTGATCCGGACCGGCCCGCGATCCCGCCGCCGGCGGCGGCCGGACGATCAACCGCACACGTCACACGATCAACCGCGCGGGCGTGGGCGCGACGACGCTGGTCACATGCCAACCGCTCGGTCATCACCGTCACGTTCAGCTGTTCTCCAGGCCCCGGCGCGCACCGGCACCCGTACGACCTGGTCTCCGATCGTCGCACTCGCCACGGGGATCGCGGTGCTGGTGTCCAGCGAGTTCCTGCCCGCGAGCGTGCTGCCCGCGATGGCGGCCGACCTCGGGATCAGCGAGGGCACGGCGGGCCTGGCGGTCGCGGCCACCGCCATCGCGGGCGCGGTCACCGCGCCCAGCATCGCGGCCCTGCTTCCGCGGGCGGACCGGCGCACCGTCCTCGTCGGGCTCCTGGTCGCGGCGACGGTCTCGAACCTGGCGGTGGCGGTCGCCCCCGGCTTCGCCGTCCTGCTCCTCGGCCGGCTCGTCCTGGGCGTCGCCATCGCGGGGTACTGGTCGTTCGCGCTCGGCGCCGGCACCCACGCCGTGCCGGGACGGGACAGCGTCATCTCCACGTCCCTCGCCCTCGGCATCACCCTGGCGACCATCGCGGGGGTGCCGCTGGCCTCGCTGCTCGGCGACGCGGTCGGCTGGCGCACCGTGTTCGGCATCGCGGCCGGGCTCGGCGCCGTCGCCGCGATCGGAGTGGCCGCGGCGCTGCCGCCCGTGCCCCCGCACCCGGCCGCCGGGCTCACCATGCTGCGCCAGGCGATCGGCAGCCGGCGGCTGATGGCCGGCGTGCTGGGCGTGGTCCTCGTCGCGTTCGGCAACTTCTCCGCCTACCCGTTCATCAGGCTCGCGATCGAGGAGATCGACAGGCGCGCCACGGTGTGGCTGCTGCTCGCCTGGGGCGTCGGCGGCCTGGTCGGCAACCTCGCGGCGGGGTGGTTCGCGGGACGGTTGCGGGTGGTGGTCTCCGCCGCGCCCCTGCTGCTCGGTGCGGGCCTGCTGATCACCACGACCGCGCCATCGCTTCCGGTACTGGCCGTGGGCGTCGTGCTGTGGGGTGTGGCCTTCAACATGGTCCCGGTCGCCACCCAGCTCTGGGTGACGCGCGTCGAGCCGGAGCGTGCCGAGTCGGCCCTGTCGTTGCAGGTGACCGCGTTCCAGGTGGCGATCACCCTCGGGTCGGCCTCAGGAGGCGCGCTGCTGGACGGCCACGGGCTGAGGACGGCGTTCGTGGTCGGCGCCGCCTTCGCCCTCACGTCCGGAGCACTCTTCTCCGCCCTCCGCGCCCCGCGCGGATGAGGCGTCACGCCATACCTGCGGTGGGACGCCGTGATGGGACGAGAAGGCCCGGCTGAAGGCGGCGGTGGAGCCGTAGCCGACGGCGGACGCGACGTACTGCACGGAATGCGAGGGGTCGCCGAGCAGGCGGCGCGCCTCCCGCATCCTGGCCTCCCTCAGCACCTCGGCGGGGCTGCGGCCGAGCGCCCGGCGGAACCGCTCACCCAGGGCGGAACGCGACAGATGCACCAGGCGCGCCATCCGCTCCACCGTCCACGGCTCGCCGGGCCGGGCGGTCACCGCCGCGACCACCGCGGCGACGGCCTCGTCCGGGGCGGCGGCGTCGTCACGGTCCTGCCCCTCCAGCCAGGACACGGTCATCGCCGCACCGATCACCGTCCCGTAGCCGGCGGCGAACAGGGACGGGTCGCACATGTGCTCAAGCGGGCAGATGGCGACGAGCGCCACGACACCCTCGTGCCGCGTGGCGAAGCCCCGGACCACCAGCGGGCTCGGCAGCCGATGCACGGGGACGGCCAAGCGGAGGTCCCCGACGACCACGACGGACTCCTCGAACCGTCCCGACGCGGTCACCCGGTGGGCGGTACGGGCGTCGACCAGCGCCGCGTCGCCTTCGCGGAGGAGGTGTGACCCGGACGCGGTCTCAAGTGTGACCTCGCCCGCCGACACCAGCACCCACCGCGGGCCGGGCCGATCGGTGAGCCCGGCGCCGGCCGGCAGCCGGACGCGGCGCATGCTCGACATCTCCCATACCGGTCTCAGCGAGGCGGACGCATCCGCCTGATCGCGCACACTCGCCACGACGTCAGCCACGCGAGATGCAGCACAGAAGAAGCCGCCGCGTATTCCCCGCTGTGCGCACACCGCTGCGCGGACCCTTTCGGGGACTGTCCGGGACGTGACAGTTCTCTCGATGCGCCGTTCAGCCTTCTGTGGTGAGCGGTCCCCTTCCCGGCCACGGAAGGCGACGGCTAGTGTCCTCTCCGTGACGTTAGGTAGTGATCCAGCGTCCGCCCAGGTGATCCGCGCGTTCAGCGATGCGAAACCCCGGCCTGGAAAGGGGACCCTCCCATGACCATCGCCAGCGACTACCAGAACGACGTCGCCGACTACTGGAACGCCGAACGCAATCCCGTCAACCTGCGCCTCGGCCAGGTCTCCGGGCTGTACCACCACCACTACGGCATCGGCGAGGTCGACTGGTCCGTCCTGGAGACCAGCGACGACGCCCGGCGCGAGGAAGCCGTCATCGCCGAGCTGCACCGACTGGAGAACGCCCAGGCCCGGCTGCTGCTGAGCCACCTCGGCGACATACGGCCCGAACACCGGCTGCTGGACGCGGGCTCGGGGAGGGGCGGCACCGGCTTCATGGCCCACGCCGCCTTCGGCTGCCGGGTCGACGGCGTGTCCATCTCCCGGTCCCAGGTGGACTTCGCCAACGACCAGGCGGCCAAGGCCGGCGTG
>Ga0164243_10012409_pt1 | contig 12070 bp, 10 predicted proteins | sample OricompcompostOP_FD_108781 | JGI IMG/M metagenome (GOLD analysis project Ga0164243, IMG submission 108781) | Organic Plus compost microbial communities from Emeryville, California, USA - Original compost - Organic plus compost (OP) | ecosystem: Engineered > Solid waste > Mixed feedstock >...
ACCCCCGGCCACGCCCAGCACCACGTCAGCTACTTCCACGAGGACAGCGGCGTCGCCTACACCGGCGACGTCACCGGGATCCGGATCGACGGGGGCCCCGCGCTGCCGCCGACGCCGCCGCCGGACATCGACCCGCCGCTCTGGCACGCGTCCCTGGACACCGTCGCCTCGTGGAACCCGCGGGCGCTCGCGTTCATGCACTTCGGCGTCACGGTCGACGACGTCGAGGAGCAGATCGCCGGGATGCACGAGGCGCTCGACGTCTTCGCGCGGGCCTCGCGGACGACCGACGCGCAGGGCATGGCCGACTGGATCCGCTCCTGGGTGCTGGAGCGCGCCGGCGAGGAGGGCCTGCCGACGTACTACGCCGCCGGGCCGTTCGAGGGCCTGTGGGCGGGGCTGGCCCGCTACTGGAAGCAGGTCGAGCAGCGCCGCGACGGTCAGGACTGACCGCGGGCCGGCGCGTCGTCGAGCCACGCGAAGGTCGGCTCGACGACGATCTCCCCGCTGAGGCTGTTGGCGACGAAGCACTCGCGGTGGGCCAGGTCGGTCAGCCGCCGCAGCCGGTCCTCCCCCACCCGCCGCCCGCGGAGCGTCACCCGCGGGCGCAGCGCGATCCGCGTCAGCCGCATCGGCCGCGCGTCGTGCGGCATCTCGCCGACCGCGTCGTCGGCGTAGCGCACGACGTCGAGCCGGGCGCGCGCGGCGACCGCCAGGAAGCTCAGCAGCTGGCAGGACGAGGCAGCGGCCACGAGCAGCCGCTCCGGGTCCAGCTCCGCCGGATCGCCGAGGAAGGCGGGGTCGCTGGAGAGCGCCAGCTCGGTCGCGACCGGGGCGCAGCGGACCCGGTGCGAGCGGTCGTAGCGCTCGTAGCCGAGGGCGGTCGTGCCGGTCCACTCCAGCGCGGCCGGATAGCGGTGGACGTGGGGCGTGGGCGTGGCGACCATCGCCCCCAGGATCAGCCCGGCGCCCCGCTCGGTCAACCGCCGGGCGACCGGTGGCCGCGTCGTCGACCGGGGGTGCGTCCGGCCGTCGCGGCGGGTACTGTTCGGATGGTCGCCCTCGGGCGATCCTCGCCGGGACGTGGAGTCCGTCCCGGCTCGCGAGACACCGGCCGGCGCCGCCCGGCCGCGCCATCCCGCCACCGACTACCCTGCACCGCCGTGAGCCAGACCATCGAGCAGACGCGCACCGCCGAGCCGGGCACCGGGCTCGGAGGCGCCTGGAACGTGATCGTCCGCAACGACGACCACAACACCTTCGACCACGTCGCCACGACGCTCTCCCGCGTGATCCCGGGCGTCAGCGTCGACGCGGGCTTCCGGATCGCCGATCGGATCCACCGCAGCGGCCTGGCGATCGTCTGGACCGGCCACCTCGAGCTGGCCGAGCTCTACTGGGAGCAGCTGCGCGACGCGGGCCTGACGATGGCCCCGCTCGAGCAGGCCTGACCCTTCCGCACGCGCTCCTCGCTCCCCGGCGCCGTCACCGATCGTCGGGAGGCCGGCGGGCCGCGCCGTGGCGCACGAGCCAGGCGGTGGCGCGGGCGGTGCCCACGTCCTGCCGCAGGGCGCGCCAGACTCGCCGCCGGGGCCCACGCCGGTCGGGCGTCGCCTCGGGCGCGAAGCGCTCGCGCTCCACGTCGACGGCCAGCGCGGCGACCGCGGGGCCGATCCGGGCCAGCGGACCGCGCAGGTCGCGCAGGGTCGCGCCGGGCTCGGTGCCGCCGGTCGCCAGGAGCGCCAGCAGGTCGCCGGCCTCGCGCCCGCCGTCCCGCGCCGGCCGTCCCCGCCGGCGACGCGCGAGCCCGACCGCCGCGCCGGCGGCGGCCAGCCCGCCGAGCGCCCACGGCAGCGCGGCCGGCAGGTCCGCGTCGCCGCCGCCGACCGCGGCGGCCTCGAGCGGATCGACGGCCGCCGTCGTCGCGTCGCCGGGCGGCGTCATGTCGAACGGCACCCAGCCCGTCCCGGGGAAGTAGACCTCGACCCACGCGTGCGCGTCGCGATCGCGGACCAGGTAGCCGCTCTCCCCGTCGACCGCGCCGGTCGCGAACCCGGTCGCCACCCGGGTCGGGACGCCGATCATGCGCAGCAGCAGGGCCGCGGCGCCGGCGAACTGCTGGCAGTAGCCGGCGCGGGTGTCCAGGAGGAAGTCGATCAGCGGCGTCCACCCCGGCTCGGGCACGTCGGTCGTGTACCGGAACCGCCCCGAGTCGACGAGGTAGGACCGGACGCGCCGGACGACGTCCAGTTGCGCGTCCGCGCCGGAGGCCAGGTCGCGGGCGAGCGCGAGCACCCGGCCCCAGGGGCTGCGGCGGTACATCTCGCCGAGATCCCCGTAGGCCTCGATCGCGGGCAGCGGATTGCGACGGGGACGCCCGCCCGAGCGGATGCGCGTCCAGGGCGCGTACTGCTCGCCGCGGGGGATCGGCACCCCGGCCAGGTCGGCCGCGGTGGCCCGGACGACTTCGGAGGTCACGCGGTAGCGCCGCCCGTGCTCGGCGGGCACGCCGAGCTGCCGCGCCTCCCCCGCCTCGACCACGCCGCCGCCGTGGCCGTCGTCGAGCTCGACGATCCGCCCCGGCGCGACGGCGAGCCGGTTGCGCAGCCCCCGCACGGTGACCGTGGTCGTCTCCAGCGTCGCCGCCGGCTGCGGGAGCTCCGGCTCGCCGTCGAACGGGCCGCCGAAGCCCGAGCGGCGCGTGGCCCAGCCGCGCAGGTCGAGCGAGTCGAGGGTCTGCATCCGCCACAGCGCCGGCCCGGCGGGGGCGTCGATCTCGAGCATCGTCGCGCCCGTCCGGCGGTCGGTCAGGGGGCCGTAGCTCTGGCTCGTGTCCAGCCGGGTGAACGGCTCGTCGCGGGCGGCGAGCGAGAACGGCAGCCACGGCTCGGCCGGGGCGACCGCGTGGGCCAGGCCGACGGTGGCGGCCGCCAGCACGACGACCGCCGGGGCCAGGGCGGTCAGCGGCCCGCGGGTGGCGCAGAGCACGGCCCCGGCGAGGACGGCCGCGCCCGGCCACGCGGCGTCGCCGACCTGCGCCAGCGCGACCGCGGCGACGAGCGGCAGCGCGAGGACGAGCACCGCGAGCGTCGTGGCGGCGCGGTCGCCGCGCCGCAGCGGCAGCGCCGCCGCGACGAGCACGACGCCGATCGCCAGCAGCGCCGCGGCCAGCGGCCACGGGTCGCCGTCGATCGGCCCGCGGGCGGGGATCGCGAGCGCGTCGAGGCCGTCGGCCAGGCTCGTGTCAGCGTCGTCCAGCTCCCGCGGCCGCAGCGCCGACAGCGGGACGCCGGCGAGCAGCGGCCCGACCGGCAGCCAGCCGAGCAGCCCCGCGAACAGCGCGCCGGCGCCGATCCGGCCGCCGGCGAGGAGCGCCGCGGCGGCCGCCGGCAGCGCCGACCAGAGCGTGCCGGGGCCGAGCACGGGCCACCACGCCACGACGCCGGCGGCCCAGAGCAGCAGCAGGCCGGCGATCCTCGCCGACCGCCACGAGCGGGCGCCGCGACGCGTCCGCTGGGCCCCGTCGCTCACGCCTGCGACTCCCGGGCCAGCGCGACGACGCCGCGCGGGAGCGGGGCCAGCGCGGCGGCCTCGGGCGGAGCGGCGGCGGCACGGATGCGATGCCCGCCGCGCGCGGCGCGCTCGTCGACCGGGCCGTCGGGGAGGAGCCTGGCGAGCCGGCGGTGCAACGGCGGCCAGTCGGCGGTCGGGTCGGTGACCGTCGCCGGCGTGCCGTCGCCGGGCAGCAGGATCCGGCAGCCGCCCCCGCGCACGAGGGCGAGGGCCTCGCCGGCGGCCGTCCGGGCGGCCCACGCCACGGCGGCCGGGTCGGGGCTGCCGGCCGTGTCGACGACGAGCAGCGGCAGCCGGTCGCGGCCCGGAGCCGTGGCGCGCTCGTGCAGCTCCCCGAGCCGGGCCGACGCGCGCCAGGCGATCCGGCTCATCGCCGTTCCCGGCACGTACGGGCGCAGGCCGTCGGGCTCCGGGTCCATGGCGCGCTCGGCGCCGGCGGCGGCGACGCGCGCCGAGGCCGCCGGGCGCGGCAGGACCAGCACCGCCTGCGGCGGGCCGGCCTCGACCGGCCGCGACCAGAGGCCCAGGTCGTCGCGGACCCGCAGCGGCGTGGGCTCGATCCGGTGGCCGCCGGGTCGGTCGATCGCCAGCCCGATCGTGCCGCCGTCGCGCCCCAGGCGGCACCAGCCGTCGCCGTCGGCGGCCTCGACGTGGACCGGCAGCCGCGCGATCCCGCGCAGGGCGATCCGCAGGGTCAGCGGCCCGCCCTCCACGACCTCCCGCCGATCGATCTCCCGCTCGACCCGGAGCCGGCGGGCCGCGACCGCGACGAGCAGGGCGGCACCGAGCGCGAGCCCCGCGATCCCGACGCCGAAGGCGAACAGCGCGACCGACCCGAGCGCGGCGCCGCCGAGCGTCGTCGCGACGGAGAGCACCGCGACGAGCAGGGCGCGCCTCACCGCGCGGGCACCGCCGCGAGGACGTCGGCGACGACCTCCCGCCCCGCGTCCGGGGCGGCGGCCGCGACGGGGGCGATCCGGTGCGCGAGCGTCGCGGGGGCGAGCGCCCGGACGTCGTCGGGCAGGACGAACCCGCGGCCGTGGAGCGCGGCGCGGGCCCGGGCGGCGTCCAGCAGCTGGAGCCCGGAGCGCGGGCTCGCCCCGGCCTCGGCGAGCGGATGCTCGCGCGTCGCCCGCAGCAGCGCGACGACGTAGCGGCGCAGCGCCTCGGTCGTGCCGACCGCCCGCGTCCCGGCCTGGGCGGCGAGGAGCTCGGCGAGGCTGCCGACCGGCTCGTGGACCGGCGACGGCGCGTCGCGCAGCAGGGCCTCCTCGTCGTCGGCGGAGGGGTAGCCGAGCGAGACCCGCGCGAGGAAGCGGTCCAGCTGGGCCGGGGGGAGCGGATAGGTGCCGTCGAAGCCGTGGCTCGGGTTCTGGGTCGCGATCACGAGGAACGGCGGGTCGAGCCGATGGGAGACGCCGTCGATCGTCACCTGCCGCTCCTGCATCGCCTCCAGCAGGCCGGACTGGGTCTTCGGCGTGGCGCGGTTCAGCTCGTCGACGAGGACGACGTTGGCGAACACCGGGCCGGGGTGGAACTCGAACGTCCGCGACTCGGCGTGCCAGACCGCCGCGCCGAGGACGTCGGCGGGCAGCAGGTCGACGGTCGCCTGCACGCGGCTGAAGCGCCCGGCGAGCGCGCCGGCGATCGAGCGCGCCAGCTGCGTCTTGCCGACGCCGGGACGGTCCTCCAGCAGCAGGTGGCCGCCGGCCAAGAGCGTCGCCAGGACGACCTCGAGGACCTCGTCCCGCAGCCGGACGCCGCGACGGACGCCGTCGCGCAGCCGATCGCCGAGCTCCGCGACCGCCGCCGGCTCGAGCGGGCCGACGGGCCCCTCGGCCGGCGCGGCCGGCCGTGCCGACGACCGCAGCCGATCGGGATCCGCGTCCGCCGCTGCGCCGATGCCCATGGTTCCCTTGATACTGCCATGCGGCCCTCGGCTGCTCCGGTTCTCGACCGGCGTCCGAGCGCCGCCGTCGATCAGGCGGCGGCCTCGCCGGCCCCGGCGCGCTCCTGCTCGAGGGTCGGGTAGTCGACGTAGCCCTCCGGACCGGAGCTGTAGAAGAGCCTCGAGTCGGCGGTGGTCGTCGGGGCGCCGGTCCGCCAGCGCTCCAGCAGGTCCGGGTTGCCGATCCACGCGCGGCCGACGGCGACCGCGTCGGCCTGACCGCCGGCGACGATCGCGATCGCCTCCTCGCGCGGCGTCCGCTCGGCGAAGCCGCTGTTGAGCACCAGCGGGGCGCCATAGCGGGCGCGGAGATCGGGGATCAGCGGGGAGTCCAGCGGGCTGAGAACGTGGACGTAGGCCAGCCCGAGCGGCGCCAGCGCGTCGGCGAGCGCCCGGTGGGCGGCGCCGCCGTCGGTCAGCTCGATCTCGTGGGCCGGGTTGCCGGGCGAGACGCGCAGCGCGGTGCGGTCGGCGCCGATCGCCGCGGCGACGGCGGTGACGACCTCGACCGACAGCCGCGCGCGGTTCTCGGCGCTGCCGCCGTAGCCGTCCTCGCGCCGGTTGACGTTCTCGGCGAGGAACTGGTCGAGCAGGTAGCCGTTGGCGGAGTGGACCTCGACGCCGTCGAACCCGGCGGCGATCGCCCGCCGGGCCGCGGCGACGTAGTCCTCGACGATGCCGGGCAGCTCGTCCTCGCGCAGCGCGCGGGGCGGCGGGATCGTCGCGGCGGCCTCGTCGTCGGTGAAGATCGTCAGCTCCCGCAGCGGCGTCGCCGAGGAGGAGACGAGCTCCTGCCCGCTCGTCGTCGGGTGCCCGACGCGCCCGCCGTGCCAGAGCTGCGCGACGATCCGCCCGCCGGCCGCGTGGACCGCGTCGGTGACGCGCCGCCAGCCGTCGCGGTGGGCGTCGGTCTCCAGGCCGGGCGTCCGCGGGTACGGCTTGCCCTGGAGGGTGATCCAGGTCGCCTCCGACACGATCAGGCCGGCCGACGCGCGCTGGGCGTAGTACGTCGCCTGGAGGTCGTTGGGGGTGCCGTCGGCGTCGGCGCGGTTGCGCGTCAGCGGGGCGACGAACAGCCGGTTCGGGGCCTCGATCGCGCCGAGGCGCAGCGGCTCCAGGAGAGGGGCGAAATCGCTCTGGTCGGTCACGCGCCGAACATACGAGATCCGATCGGACTTTCGGCCAGGACCGGGCTTCCGGTGTCGTCGCCGCGCCGGTGGTCGTCGTGGCGGGCGGCGCGGGACACGATGCCGAGGCCCGAGGCGCCCGCCGCCATGCGGCAGCGCGGCCGTGGGCAGGAGCTCCGTCGCGTCGCGTCTCAGGCGGCGGCGAAGCGGATGACGCGCCGCTCGGCGTCGGCCTCGACCAGGCGCACGGGCAGCTCCTGCCCGAGGGCGAGGCCCTCGCCGGTCGCGCGGCCCTGGACGGCGGGGTCGCGGAGCTGGACCTGGGCGCCGCGGTCGTCGACGCCGACGACGACGCCGGGGAACGTCTCCCCCACGCGGTCGGCGAGCAGCAGCGCCTCGACCAGGTCGATCGCGCCGCGCTCGAGCGCCGCGGCGCGGCGGGTGGCCGCGGTCATCGCCTCGACCGCCGCGGGCAGCCCGGACCGGACCGCCGCGGGCACCTCCCGGCCCTCGACGAGGGCGAGCGTCACCTCGTTGGCGAGCCGGTCGACGAGCCGCCGGATCGGGGCGGTGACATGGGCGTAGGGCGCCGCGATCGCCCCGTGGCCGGATCGTCGGGCGCCGCGCCGTCGAAGGCGGTGTACGCGGCGCCGCGCAGCGTGCGGGCGCACTGGGTCAGGAGCGCGCCGCCGATCGCGGTCGCCGGGTCGAGCGAGCGCACGAACGCCGGATAGGACGCCCCGGCGTCCCACCGCACGCCCAGCGCCCCGGCGACGCGCCGCAGGCGCTCGAGGTCGCGCGGGTCCGGCGGCGGCATCGTCCGCAGCAGGCCGATGCCGCCGTCGAGCATGATCCGGGCCGCCTCGATGCCGCAGAGCAGCGAGATCTGCGCGTTGTGCCCCTCGACCGGCAACGGCGCCGCGTAGCGCAGGCGGAAGCCGCCGTCGACCCGCTCGACCTCCTGTTGCGGGTGGGTGAGGCTGATCCCGCCGCGGGCCTCCTCCTGCTCGCGACGCAGGCGGCCGACGTCGGCGAGCGCCTCCAGCGCCGCGGGCGGCCCGGCGGCGCCGTCGATCCAGCGCTGGGCCTGCGCGTAGTCGAGCTGCGCGCGCGAGCGGACGGTCGCCCGCTCCAGGACCGTGGACGTCGGCAGGCCGTCGCCGTCGAGGTCGATCGTCCACAGCAGCGCCGGCCGGGCGCCGTCGGGCAGCAGGCTGGCGGCGTCGGTCCCGATCCGGTCGGGGTGCAGCGGCGCGCGGCCGTCGGGCGCGTAGTGCGTGACCCCGCGCCGGTGGCCCTCCGCGTCGAGCGGTCCGCCCGGCGCGACGAAGGCGGCGAGGTCGGCGATCGCGTAGTGGACGCGGAAGCCGGTGCCGTCGCGTCGGACCGAGAGCGCCTGGTCGAGGTCGGTCGAGCCCGGCGGGTCGATCGTCACCAGCTCGACGTCGGTCCGGTCCACGCGTCCCGCCGGCGCCGCGGCGATCGCGGCGGCCGCCCGCTCGGCCTCGGCGAGCGCCTCGTCGGGGAACGGCCCGGGGACGTCCAGCTCCACGCGCAACCGCGCCAGCCCGGCCCGGACCCGCGCGTCGTCGGCCGGCAGGTGGGGAGCGGGCAGGCGCACGGCGCGGTTCTACTCGATCCCGCCGACCGCTGGCGGCCACCGGCCCGGCGAGCGTGGCGGATTGGCCTCACCCCCTGAGGGAGATCCGCCACGCGAGCGGGGTGCCTACGATCCCGGCGATGGATCCCGAGCTCGGCGCGACCCTCGCTGCCCGTCTGCGCGACGGCGACCTCTCGGCCGCGCCGGCGGTCCTGAACCTCGTCGAGAACCGGACGCCGGCGGCGCGGGAGCAGACGGCGGAGCTGCTGCGGGCCCTCTCCCCCGCCGCGCTCGGGCGCGAGCCGGACGGGCACGTCGTCGGGGTCACCGGGCCGCCCGGGGCGGGCAAGTCGACGCTGCTCGGCGAGCTCGTGGCGACGCTGCGCCGGCGGGGACGGACGGTCGCCGTGCTCGCCGTCGACCCCTCGAGCCGCCGGACCGGCGGGTCGCTGCTCGGCGACCGGGCGCGGATCCTCGTCGACCCGGCCGACGACGGGGTCTTCATCCGCTCCACCGCCGCCGGCGACCGGCTCGGCGGGCTGGCGTGGGCCACGCGTGCCGCCGCGCAGGCGCTCTCGGTCGCCTTCGACGTCGTGATCGTCGAGACGGTCGGGGTCGGGCAGTCGGAGACCGACGTGGCGGACGTCGCCGACACCGTCGCGGTGATCGTCCAACCCGGCTCCGGCGACGTGCTCCAGTTCCTGAAGAGCGGGATCATGGAGATCCCCGACGTGCTCGTGATCACGAAGGCCGACCTGGGCCGGATCGCCGACCGGGCGAAGAGCGACGTCCGGGCGGCGCTGCGCTCCGTCGGCGACCGCACGACGAAGGTCGTCGCGGTCAGCTCCCTGCCGCCGGCGACCGGGTTCGACGACCTGATCGACGTCCTCGACGCCCACCGGGAGCGGCTCGACGTCGCCGCGAGCCGCCGCGACGCCCGTCGGCGGACGGCGGTCGACGACTTCCGGCTGGAGCACGGCGAGCGGGCCCTGCGGGCGCTCGGCGGCCGCGCGGCGGCGCTGCGGGCGCTCGACGAGGCGGGGCACGAGCAGGCCGTGCCGGAGCTGGTGGCCGCGCTGGAGCGCGCCGCCGGCGTCGACGCCTGATCTGGCCGGCGGCAGGCGCCGTCACCCGGATGACCGGACGGTGCCGAAGGGATGAACTGGACGTTCGGCGACCGCCCTCGGTCAGCGTCTCGTGGACGGATCCACCATCCGTCGACCGCATCTCATGCCGGCACCGCCCGGGTGCCGACGGGGAGGTCAAGGGGGCGGCCCTCACCCGCCCGATCACCCTCGAGTCACCCACCCGACCCGCGGCAAGGACATGCGCACCACCTCGATCTCCCACCACCGTCCACGGCGTGCCACCGGCGAGGAGCTCGGCCGGCTCTGGAGCACCTACCGGCGCACCGGCGACCGGCAGCATCGCGACGAGCTCGTCTTCCTCCTCACCCCGCTCGTCCGCCACATCGTCGGCCGGAAGGCCCGCCAGATCCCCTCATACTGCGAGCTGGACGACCTGGCCGCCGCCGGCTTCGAGGCGCTACTCGTCTCGATCGAGCGCTTCGATCCATCGAAGGGCGCGACGCTCGACCAGTTCGCCTGGACGCGGATCCACGGCGCGGTCCTCGACGAGCTGCGTCGACGGGACTGGGCGCCGCGGTCGCTGCGCCGCTGGGAGCGCGACGTCGAGCGGACGACCCGCGAGCTGCGGGTCGAGGGCGAGCGCGAGCCCACCGACGCCGAGCTGGCCGAGCGGCTCGAGGTCTCCGTCGAGGAGCTGCGTCAGCGCCGCGACCAGCTGGCGATGGTCGAGGTCGAGTCGCTGTCGACCCCGGTCACCGGCAGCGACGGCACGATCCGCGAGCGCAGCGACGTGGTCGTCTCCGACGACGAGGCCACCCAGCCCGAGCAGGCGACCCTGGTCCGCGAGGCGCACGAGCGGCTGATGGAGGCCGTCAGCGGGCTGCCGGCCCGCGAGCGCAGCGTCGCGCTGCTGCTCTACTTCGAGGGCCTGCGGCTGCGCGAGATCGGCGAGCTGCTCGGCGTGTCGGAGTCGCGGGTCTGCCAGATCAACGGCTCGATCCGCCGCCGCCTGCGCGCCGTCCTCGGCGAGCACATGGACCTGCTCGTCGCCGCCGTCCGCTGACGCGCGCCGCCGAGCCGATGCCCGACCCGCTGCAGGCGGGCGCCAACGGCGCCCGCCTCGCCGCCGCCCGCGCCGCGATCGTCGAGCAGGCGGCGACCTTCGACGCCTTCGTGCGCGCCGCGACCGCCTGCGGCGACGACGCGGAGGCCGTCGCGCTGGCGCGCGCCGCGCTGCACTGGGGCTACCGGCGCCATCCGGGACGCCTGGCCGACCCGGGACTGGAGCGCCTGCTGCACGACGTCGGACGGCGGCGCGTGCCGGGACGGGACGGGGACGTCCGCCCGGCGAGCGACCCGGGCGACGTGCGCCGCGTGCTGCACGTCGCGACGGAGATCTACCCCACCGGCGGGCACACGCGGGTGCTCGAGCGGTGGATGACGCTCGACCGCGGGCGCCGCGCGACGCTGCTGCTGCTCGGCCACGACGGCCCGATCCCCGAGCCGACCCGCGCGGCGGCCGCGAGCGCCCGCGCCGCCATCGTCCGGACGCCCGCCGAGGCCGCGCCGCTGGAGCAGGCCGCGCACCTGCGCGCGGTGGCGGCGCTCCACGACCTGGTCGTCCTGCACGTCCACCCGGACGACGTCGTCGCCGCCCTGGCCCTCGCCGACCCGGTCGGCCGGCCGCCCGTGGTGCTCTTCAACCACGCCGGGCACCTGCCGTGGGCCGGCGTCGGCGCCAGCGACGTCGTCGCGTCGCTCTGGGAGCCGGACCGGCGCGCCTGCGTCTGCCGGCGCGGGATCGCCGAGGAGCGCTCGCTGCCGCTGCCGCTCCCGGCGCCCGACCGGCCGCTGCCCGACCGCGCCGCGGCCCGGCGAGCGCTCGGCCTGCCGCCCGGCGCCCCGGTCGTGCTCGCGGTCGGGAGCGCGTTCAAGGTCGCCCCCACCCTCGATCCGGGGTTCGGCGAGATCGCCGCCGCGCTCGTCGACGCCGACCCCGAGCTGCGGCTGCTCGCCGCCGGGCCCGGCCCGGACGACGGGCTGCTGCCGGCCCACCCGCGGATCGCCGCGCTCGGGCCGGTGCCCGACATCGCGCCGCTGCTCGCCGCCGCCGACGTGCTGCTCGACACCTGGCCGATCAGCGGCGCCACCGCCCTGCTGGACGCCGCGGCCGCCGGGCTGCCGGCGGTCTCGCTCGGCGACCCCTCGCCGGCGGCCGAGCTGGGCGTGCGCGTCCCGGACGGGATGCTCGAGGGCGCGGTCGTCGTCGTGCCGACCGTCGCGGCGGTCGTCGACCGGATCGGCGAGCTGCTCGCGGCACCGGCCGCCGAGCGGGCCGCCGCGCGCGGGACGCTGCGCCGCCGCGTCGCGGCCGTCCACTCCGACGCCGGCTGGCGGACCGCGCTGGAGGAGCTCGTCGCCGCCGCGCTGCGCCACCGCGGCGCGGCGCGGATCCCCGACCCGGCCGTCGCCGATGCGCGCCCCGCCGCGGCCGAGGCGGTCCTGCAGCTCGTCCACGGCGCCGTCGACTACCGGCCCGAGCACGCCTACCTGCAGGCGCTCCCGGCGCTGCCGCCGGAGCGCCGCCCCCGCGACGCCGACGAGCTGCGGCGCCGCGTCGCCGAGCTGCTGTCGCCGCGCCCGGACCGGACCGACGAGGCTCGGCCGCGCGTCGTGGCGGCACCGGCGCTCGAGGACGGGGAGATCCGGCAGCTGCTCGACGACGCCCGCGCCC
>Ga0164243_10012410_pt1 | contig 12070 bp, 9 predicted proteins | sample OricompcompostOP_FD_108781 | JGI IMG/M metagenome (GOLD analysis project Ga0164243, IMG submission 108781) | Organic Plus compost microbial communities from Emeryville, California, USA - Original compost - Organic plus compost (OP) | ecosystem: Engineered > Solid waste > Mixed feedstock >...
ACGATCCGACGGGAGACTACCCCTCGATCTCGGAGGCGAACTCGCCCTCCGCGATCGTCAGCGACTCGTCGGCGATCGTCACCATGCGATCGATCTCGTCCTTGGTCACCACCAGCGGCGGCGCGAAATGCATCACGTCCCACGTGCGCGTGATCAGACCGCGCTCCATCACGAGCTGCGCGACGCGCTTGTTGAAGGCGGAATCCTTGCCGAACTTCGTCTTGTGCTGCTTGCTCTTCACGATCTCGATCGCCTGCAGCAGACCGATGCCGCGCACATCGCCGATCGTCGGATGCGAGCGCAGCTGCTCGAGGAGCCCCTTCAGGTAGACGCCCATCTCGGCGCCACGCTCGACCAGCTTCTCGCGCTCATAGATCTCGAGGTTCTTGAGCGCCGCCGCCGCCGAGACCGGATGTCCGCCGAAGGTCAGCAGGTGACCGAGCGCGATCGTGTCCTGCTCCTTGAACGTGTCGAACAGCGCCGGTCGCACGATCGCGGCGGCCAGCGGCGAGTAGCCGGAGGTCAGCGCCTTCGCGACCGTCATGATGTCCGGCACGATGTCGAAGTGCTCCGTCGCGAACATCTTGCCCGTGCGGCCGAACCCGTTGATCACTTCGTCCGCGATCAATAGCACCCCGTGGCGATCGCAGATCTCGCGGAGCATCTTCCAGTACGTCTTCGACGGCACATGCACCCCGGCGGCGCTCGAGATCGGCTCACCGATCACCGCGGCGACCGTCTCCGGTCCCTGGTTCTCGATCTCCTGCTCGATGTACTTCGCGGCCATGATGTCCGCCTCTTCGCCCGAGAGGCCGAAGTCGGAGCGGTACTGATCCGGATGCGGCACGTGGTACACACCGTACATGAACGGCCCGAAGTACTGCTCCTGACGCGTCGCCGTGAGGCTCATCGCGCCGTGCGTCATGCCGTGGTACGACTTGCGGCGGGCGATGATCTTGTAGCGGCGGGGGAAGCCGCGCATCGCCTGCACCTGCTTGGCGATCTTGATCGCAGTCTCGACCGCCTCCGATCCGCCCGAACAGAAGTACGCGCGGGAGAGATCGCCCGGCGTCAGATCCGCGAGCACCTGACCGAGGTGCGCCGTCGGTTCCGTGGTATAGACCGCCGAGGAGACGTAGGCGAGCTTCTTCGCCTGCTCCGCCATCGCGTCCGCAATCTCCTCACGCCCGTGACCCGCGTTCACGACCCAGAGACCGGAGATGCCATCGAGGTATTCACGCCCGTGGATATCCCACAGGGTGGTGTCCTTGCCCTTCGCGAACACGCGCGTGCCGCCCTGCTCTGCCTGATCGACCCACGACGCCGAGTGAATCCAGACGTGATCGCGCGCTTCCTGCTCCAGAACAGACGGCTCGATCGGCGCTTCGGTGGTCGGTGCGATGGTGCTGCTCATAGACAAACGTTCTCCTGAGAGTACGTGGCGCCGCATGCTCCGGCCATTCTTCCTGACAACGGTTCAGCACCACACGCTGCTCGGCAGTATACCAATCACCCGACACTCCGAATGCACCACGTTCACACGTATCCAGGAGTCATTCCTCCCCGTTTGGCCGGGGATTCGGCGGCAAAAGTGCTACCATTTCGTAAGTGATTTCGCGTACGACGATGAGATGTCTCTTGCGCTCGGCGCACCCATTCTGACCACACGTGTCGACCCATGAAAGGACCAAGAGTGATCGCGTCCACCCAGGCTTCGCGCCTGATCATTGATTACCGTAATGCAACCTCTGCCGCAGTCGGCGAGCACGGTGTCTCCGAGGCGGAGATCGACGGCGTCGCCGATCTCGTCGCCCGCGAGCACGCCCGCATCACCGCCGAGCACGACGCTGGCGAGCAGCGCTGGCAGGATCTGCCGGACAACACCGCGCTCGCCGACGAGATCGTCGCGTTCGCGACCGAAGCCCGCGCGAAGTTCAGCGACTTCATCCTGATCGGCATCGGCGGCTCCTCGCTCGGTGCCATCGCGACGATCTCCGCGCTGACGCATCCGTACCGCAACTGGCTCCCGGAGGAGCGACGCGATGGTCCGCGCATCTTCATCCTGGACAACCCCGATCCGGAGAAGGTCGCCGCCACGCTCGACACGGTCGACCTCTCGCGCACGCTCGTGAACGTCGTCTCGAAGTCGGGTCAGACCGCCGAGACCGCCGCGAACTTCCTCGTCATCCGCGACGCCCTGATCAAGGCCGTCGGCCCGGAGAAGGCGCGCGAGCAGATCATCGCGACGACCGACCCGGAAACGGGTATCCTCCGTCAGCTCGCCGATGAGGAGGGCTACCGCACCTTCCCGGTGCCGCAGGGCGTCGACGGTCGCCAGACGGTGCTCAGCGCGGTCGGCCTGATCCCTGCCGCGCTCGCCGGCATCGACATCCATCAGCTGCTCGCCGGCGCCGCCGCGATGCGCGCCCGCACGCAGACGGGTGACGTTCGCGAGAATCCGGCCTACCTCCTGGCCGCACTCTCCGTGCTCGCCGATCAGAAGCACGACAAGTCGATCTTCGTGACCATGCCATACGCGGATGCCCTGTTCGGCATCTCCGACTGGTTCCGCCAGCTCTGGGCGGAGAGCCTCGGCAAGAAGCTCAGCGTCACCGGTGAAGAGGTCTTCGCGGGACAGACGCCGGTCAAGGCACTCGGCGCGATCGACCAGCACTCGCAGATCCAGCTCTACACCGAAGGTCCGAACGACAAGCTGATCCAGCTGATCGCGGTCGGCGAGTACCGCAACCAGGTCGCGATCCCGACGCCGCCGGAGTCCCAGCCGGAGCTGGCGTACTTCGCGGGTGGCGAGCTCGGCCAGCTGCTCGATCGCGAGCGTCACGCGACGGCGTGGGCGCTGACCTCGGCCGGTCGCCCGAACCTGACGATCACCACCCCGGTGATCGATGCGTTCGCCGTCGGCGAGTTCTTCTACCTGCTCCAGCTGCAGACGGTGATGGCCGGCGCGATCTATGGGGTCAACCCGTTCGGTCAGCCGGGCGTCGAGGCGGGCAAGAACGCGACCTACGCGCTCATGGGCCGCACGGGCTACGAGGAGCTGAAGGACGAGCTCCTGACGGTCCCGGCCGACGCGGACTCCTACGTCAACCGCCCGTAAGGCGCACGACGTCCCCACGCGGACACAACGAAGGGCGGCGATCCGATCTGGATCGCCGCCCTTTCGTTTGCACGCCACGCGCCTTCGTTCGCGAATCTGTTCCGCAAGAACGCCGAGGCGTACGGAGGGGGCGACCGTGTGTCGGCCTCCCCCCGAAAACGCTACGCGTCCTCGACGGTCTTGAGCGCTTCGAGGATCAGCTCCCAGCTCGGAGCACCCCGCTTCGCGAAGGCGACCTTGCCGTCCTTCCCGACCAGGACGACCGATCGCTGGATGCTCTTGCCGTTGTCTTTCAGCGCGCCGTATGCCGCCGCGACCTCACGCTCGCCATCGACGAGCAGCGGATACGTCAGCCCGAGCATCGACTCGAAGCGCTGATGCGACGCGGCATCGCCCGGATTGACGCCGTACGGCGTGATGTCCGCCGCACGCAGATCGTCGATCGCCTTGTTGATCGCCCGCAGCTGGAGCAGGCATCCCGGCGTGAAATCCTTCGGGTAGAAGATCAGCAGCGGACGACTCGTGCCGCGCGCATCCTCCAGGGAGAAGGTCTCGCCGTCCGCCGTCGGCAGCGAGAATGCGGGCGCCTCCGCCCCGACCTCGATCAGTTCCGCCATCACGCACCTCCGTCCGAATCGATCGCTACGGCACCGCCAGCATGCGATCGAGCGCCACACGCGCCTGCTCCGCCATCACCGGCTCCACCGTGATCTCGTTGACGATCTCGCCCCGCACCAGATGCTCCAGCGTCCACAGCATGTACGCCGGGTGAATGCGATACATGGTCGAGCACGGGCAGATCACCGGGTCGAGGCAGAAGATCTTCTTGTCCGGCATCTGCTCCTGCAGACGCTTCACGAGATTGATCTCCGTGCCGACCGCCCAGGTGGTGCCCGGCGCGGCCGCGCGAATGACGTCGATGATGTACTCCGTCGAGCCATCGAAGTCCGCCGCCTGCACGACCTCGAGTCGGCACTCCGGGTGCACGATCACGTTGACGTCCGGATACTGCTGGCGCGCCTGCTCGATCTGCGCGACCGAGAAGCGGGCATGCACCGAGCAGTAGCCCTTCCACAGGAACACGCGCGCGTTCTGCAACTGCTCGACGGTGTTGCCACCGAGCGGCTGGAACGGGTCCCAGACGACCATCTGCTCCTGCGGGATGTCCTTGCGGACCGCCGTGTTGCGACCGAGATGCTCGTCCGGGAAGAAGAAGACCTTGTCGCCGTGCTGGAATGCCCAGTCGTAGACGCGCGAGGCGTTCGACGACGTGCAGACAATGCCGCCGTTGCGCCCACAGAAGGCCTTCAGCGAGGCGGCCGAGTTCATGTACGTGATCGGGACGATGCCCTCGATGCCGAGCTCGTGCAGCGTCTGCCACGCCGCCTCGACATCCTCCGGCTTCGCCATGTCCGCCATCGAGCAGCCCGCCTCGAGGTTCGGCAGGATCACGTGCTGCGACGACGTCCCGAGAATATCCGCGCTCTCGGCCATGAAGTGCACGCCGCAGAAGAGCGTGAACTCGGCGTCGGTCTGCGTCGCGGCCTGCTGGGAGAGCTTGTAGGAATCGCCCTGGAAGTCCGCGAACTTGATGACTTCCTCGCGCTGATAGTGATGCCCCAGGATCGTCAGGCGATCACCCATCTGGCGCTTCAGGTCCCAGATGCGGGCGTCGCGCTCTTCCGGATCCATCTTGAAGTACTCGCGCGGGATGCGCTGCTGGCGCATCGGGCCGACGCCGTACCGGTGCAGGAGATCGTACGCCCCGGTCCCCTCCTCGGGGATGCAGCTCGCCTCTTCGAGCTGCGGGCTCTGGAGCCACGTTACGGGGCGCTCGGCGACCGCGACGCCCCCGGTCGATGCATCGAGGTCGGTCGTCCAGAGATTGGATGCTGTCAGGTTGCTCGGCTTGACCACCATATGGTGCGGTCTCCTGCTGCGGTCGCTCGTCGCGATTCCCGCAAACGCGGTGGACACGTGCCCACCCGAAATCTCAGTAGCGTCATGGTATGGCGACGATTAGTAATTGTCAATGTGACACTAAGTCGGAATCGACCTCCCCTTGAGGCCTCGAGAACACCGCGCCAACATCATGCACCTGCATACGTACGCGAAAACACGATTGACGAGAAGAGGATTCGTTCGCAGATTCTTCGGACAGATCGCTGAAACCACCCGCGGCCAATTGTCGGGAATGCCCATCGCCTTTGGCGACACGGGGGACACGGCTGACTCAAAAGCGGGAACGGGCGTACAGCCCGTTCCCGCTTCCGCTACGAATCACGTCGCCGTGCGGCGGCGAGCCCTCCACCAGCCCGACGACGTGACGGCCCCGATACCAATCGCTCCCCAAATGGGTCACGACGTGCGAAAATCGATCTAGACGGCCGTGAGCGTACCGACCATGCCAGCCTCGGAGTGCCCCGGAACCGAGCAGTAGTACATGTACTCACCCGCCGGGATGTTCACCGTGAAGGTGGTCGACTCGCCACCAAGCAAGTTCCCCGAGTCCGCATGGTCCGTGATAACCCAGTCGTGATTCACCGCCCCGTGGTTCTCCACGGTGACCTCAATGTCGGTGTCAGCCGGAATCTCGATGACTTTCTGCTCGAAATTGATGTCAATCGCGACGACGGTCAGGGTCAGCTTGCCATCAACCTCGACCGGCGTGACCGCTTCAACCTCAACCTCTTCCTCGACATCCTCCGAAGTGGTCTCGACGGTGTTCGGCGTTCCTTCCGGCACGACACCACCACCGATGCCAAGCGTGAAGCAGATCAGCTCGGTCGTCGTAGCCGGGATCTCGCCGTCCGCGAACTGCCCCTCAGTCGGGATGAACGCACCTGCCGCGGCGACGAAGACATCGTCGCCAGCCACCGCGATCGGCGCGTTGACACCCGAGGATGCCTGGAATTCCCAGATCGGCGTGCCATCCGCCGCGGCGAATCCACGAACGAGTCCGTCGAGACCAGCCGTCAACACAACATCATTGACGATCACGACCGATCCCAGCGGCATGGTCGGAACCGTGGCGTCCCAGAGAATGCCGCCAAGGGCGGCATCAATCGCGATGATCTGACCCCACGAATCGGCGATGGAGGCCTTCGTCACATCTGGACCCGTCGAGGTATACCAGGTCGGATAGTTACTCACGGACGCGTAGACGATGCCGTCCTTGAAGGCCAGCGGCGTTTCGACACCACCGAGCGCGCCCGGGTAGACCTCGATCGACTCCTCATCCGGCAGCATCTGAAGCTGATCGTTCTGATGCTTGCCAACGGAGATCTCCCAGAGCTTTGCCCCAGAGTCGCGATCCGCCGCGATGATCGTGCCGGTCTTGCCAGAACCGATCGCGACGTTGGTCTCGACACCATTGATCGTCACCGACGCGAGCACCGGCGGATTCTGAAAGTCGAGGTCGAAGAGATCGTGAGCCTTGGCCTGGATGTACCAGCGCAGCGAACCGGTGGTTGCATCAAGCGAAACCATCGAAGAAGTGTAGAGGTTGTCGCCCGGACGACTTGATCCATTCGGATATTCGTCCGTTCCGGACCACGGCGCCGGATTCCCGGTCCCAAAGTAGATATTCCCGTTCTCATCGATCGTCGGCGGGTACCAGAGACCACCACCCGAGTTCGCGGCAGCATTGCCCCACAGGTTGTCCGTCGTGGTGTCCCACTGCCAGAGCGTGCGCCCGGTCGAGACATCAAGGGCGTAGAAGATACCCTTTCCACCACCGTCGTACCAGCCTTCCTCGAAGGATCCCGGGCAGGTGCTGACGTAGACCATGTTGTTGTAGACGGTCGGCGCCATCAGGAGCCCCTCGGATGGGTTGTTCTCCAACTGAATGCGCCACACCTCGGTACCGGTCGCGGCATCGAGTGAGACAACCTCGCCGGAGTCACCAAGCACCGCATAGATGCGACCATAGGCGAGCGTGGGACCGTTCGGACCAAGCGTGTCGACGTTGTACTCGACAGACCACTTGACCGAGCCATCCTCGCGGTTGATCGCGGTGATGTTCGAGACCATGTCCTGAACGTAAACCGTGTCGCCGGCAACGATCGGCGTACCAGTCATGCCACCGGCGTTCACGGGAACCGACCACTTCTTTCCGAGCGTGGCCACGTTCGACTGGTCGATCGTCGAGCTGGTCGCCGCGCGATGCCCCTGGATGTTCTGCAGCGGCACCGGCCAGTCGTTGGCATAGGTGTCGAGCTCGGCCGGACGCGCATCCCCCAGCGCGATTGGGGTGGCCGGGGCCATGGTGAACGCATCCTGCGCATTCGCCCCCATCTGCGACCCCGCGATCGCTACGGTCAATCCAGAGACTGCCGTCCCCACGGCAAACTGACGTCGGGTAATTCCAGAACGCATGTCATACTCCTGCGCGTGACACTAGCAACGGCCTGAACGAGTTCCCTAGCGACAATCGGCGTCGCGCTCCCATCATCGCCTGCATGGCGCGTCAGATCTCGATGACCATCCCCAACGCCCCCGCTCCATCACGGAAAGCCCAACAGACGTGATCCAGCATCCAACCGTCGGAGGCGGACGATGAACGGGTGATGCTGCCCTCATCGCACTAAACGATAGTCTAGTGTATCGTCAGTGTCGGAGAAGTCCTGACAGACATACTCATGAACTCCTACCCAATAGACCAATCGCACGAGAAGAAGCATCTATACGATTCTACCAATACCGAAGGAAAGTTCCCTGTTCAATTCATTTTCATCGCGTATCAGATCATGAGGATGATGCGTCACTCGTGCGTCAATTCATCAGGATCGCGCCAGCGCGATCGGCAGGCGGAACGAGATCGCCGTCCCCTCGCCGAGCTGCGACTCCACCGCGACCGTCCCGCCCTGCGCTTCGACGAGCTGCTTCACGATGCTCAGGCCGAGCCCCGTCCCGCCTGGCGCGCGCGTCGATTCGCCCTGGTAGAAGCGATCGAAGATGCGCGGCAGGTCGTCCGGTGCGATGCCGACGCCCGTGTCACGCACGATCACCTCGACCACGTTCAGCGAGGGCATCACCTCCGCCCCGACGATCACGACGCCACCCTCCGGGGTGTGCCGCACGGCGTTGTGGACGAGGTTGTTCACGATCTGCGTGACGCGCGTCGGATCTCCGCGCACCGCCGGCAGATCAACCGGGACGAGCGCGTTGACGCTCACGCGTGACTGTCGCAGCGCGTACGGTCGCACGCCGAGCACCGCCTCCTCGATCAGCTCGACGAGATTCACCGACGACAGCTCGATCGGCAGCGCGGCCTCCTCAAGGCGCGACAGCGTGAACAGGTCGTCGATCAGCTTGGAGAGCGTCTCGGTCTCGTGCTGGATCGCGCGGAACGCCGCCCGCGGCTCGACCGCGCCCTCTCCGCCATCCTCGGCCGGATCGGTGCGCATCTGCGCGTCGATGTGCCCGCGGATGATCGCGATCGGCGTACGCAGATCGTGCGAGACGTTCGCGACGAAGGCTCGTCGCTGCTTGTCGGTCTCCTGCAGACTCTCTGCCAGATCGTTGAAGCGCTCGGCCAGACGCCCCATCTCGTCGCGCGACATCACGCGCGCCCGCCGATCGAGCTGTCCCTGCGCGAACTGATCGGTCGCGAGCGCGAGCTCGTCGATCTGCCGCGTCAGACGGCGCGCCATGTACCAGCTGACGAAGCTGGCCGCGATCAGCCCGCACATGGTCACGAGGAAGATGTTGATCAGGATGAAGACGAGCAGCACGGCGATGCCGCTGATCTCCTGCTGCACCCGATCGAGCGTGAACCCCTGCGCCCACAACACGAGCACGAGCGCACTCATGCCGCCGAAGGCATAGATCATCGTGCTCAACGTGACGACGAGGACGTGCGAGACGGTCAGCTTGGTGCGGATGGACGTCCGTACGCGATCGCGGAAGCCGGGATCGCGATCCTCCCACTCGGCGTCCCGCATCCGACTGGCATCAGGCGGGGGAAGACGATTCATCGCCGCGCTCGCGGGGAGAAGCGATATCCCACTCCCCAGACCGTCTCGATGTACTCACCCGGTCCATCGGCGCCACCGAGCTTCTTGCGCAGGCGCTGGATGTGCGAATCGACGGTGCGATCGAACACGGCGACATCACCGCCCCAGACCTCCTCAAGCAGATACTCGCGACTGAAGACGCGGTTCGGGTTGCTGGCGAGCAGCTTGAGGAGGTTGAACTCGGTGGCGGTCAGCGAGACCTGCGTCCCGGCGACTCGCACCTCGTGCGCGTCGATGTCGATCGAGAGATCCGGGAAGTCGAGCGTCACCGAGACGGGCTGCTGCACGGCCCGCGAGCGGATCAGCTCGACGCGCCGGAGGATCGCGTTGACCCGCGCGAGCAGCTCGCGCATGGAGAACGGCTTCGTGAGGTAATCATCGGCACCGAGCTCCAGCCCGACGACCTTGTCGAGCTCGGTCGCGCGCGCCGTGAGCATCAGGATCGGCGTCGCATGGCTGGTGCGCACGCGCCGCGTGACCTCGAGACCGTCGAAGCCGGGCAGCATGACATCGAGCACGATCAGATCGGGATCGATGCGCTCCACCGCCTCGACGGCCGACGGACCATCCCCGGCCACGATGACATCGTGCCCGGCGTACGCGAGCTCGCGACGGATCAGTTCGGCGAGCTCGCGCTCATCTTCAACGACCAGCACCTTGGCCAACGCAGTGTCCCTCTCGGTTCGACGATCGATCATGCCGCCTCACGGACGATGGCGGCCGGCTGTGCCGGAAGCACCGTGATCGTCGCAGGGACGACCTTCGGCGATGCCACGCGCGTCGTCTCGACGCGCGACGACTCCGGCGTGGTGTTCAGGAGGAACGGTACCACCGCCATCGCGGCGAAGAGGGTGGTGAAGAGACCGATGACGGTGTAGGCGATGATGGTTTCCATGACGGGCAATCTCCTTTGGGTGGTGAGCGAAGACCCCGGTGGCTTCCTGCTCACCTCCCAATTCTGCACGTCAGGTTTGGAGATCCCCCGCCTAAACCTTCACGAAACCATGAAGATCCTTGGAGAAAGTGTTGCGGATAACGCCAAGATCCACCGTAAACGGCCACAATCCGAACACCGAGTCTGTCCACGACGTCACGCTGTCGTACATCCCCGTGCTGCGGTCGACCACACGCTGCACCCACGAGAGACGACCCGTCCACTCGTTTGGAGCAAGTCCACCGTCCCACACCCAGCCGGAAACCGTCCGCCCGGCAAGCTGCACCTCGACCGGCCAGAACTGGTAGCCATCGTTCGAGATCGAGAGCCCTGTGACCGTCACGTCGGCACCGACCGGCAGCGTGTCGATCACCGCCGCCGTGAGCGTCGGATTGTCGCGCAGATTGAGATCCTCGACGGTGACTTCCGTGGTGGTGCCCGGCGCGACCGCGAGGAAGCGCTCGACGAGCGCGGACGGTCCGCCGCGCGCGAGCAACGCCACCCCGAGGATCAGGTTCCCCATGAACAGGATGAACGTGAGCCGCCACAGCAGGAAGCGCAACCGGCGCGTATGCCGCAATCCACGACCGATCGCGACATACATCCGCCGCCACGACGATGGGCCGCGTGGACGTCGCTCCTCGACGTCGGTCGGGAGCATCGAGGTCGAGTCGGCCGGCCATCGCCGCGATCCGTTCGAACTCGGGATGAAGCCATCCTCGTTCGCGAGCTCGGCAGTCATGTGGTCGAGATCGACCGTGTCGCCGTCGATGCCCTCCTGGAACATCCGCGCGAAGGTGGCGACATCGTGGAAGCGCTCGTTGCGTTTCTTCGCGAGCGCCCAGCCGATCACGTCGTCCACCCACGAGGGGATGTCGAGATCGGGGCGCGCCTCGCTCGGGGCGATCGGCAGCAGCTCGAGATGCGCGTGGATGAGCTCGCGATGCTGATCGCCGCTCTCCTCGACCACGAAGGGCGGACGCCCCGTGAGCAGCTCGTAGACGACGCAGCCGAGCGCGTAGACATCCGTCGCGGCATCGACCGGTTCGCCGGCGGCCTGCTCCGGCGCGAGATACGCGGCGGTGCCGAACATCGTGCCGCCGATCAGCTGCTGACTAGGACCGGCCGGTTGCGCGAGCCCGAAGTCGATGAGCTTGATGTGGCCATCCGGCATCAGGCGGATGTTCTGCGGCTTGATGTCGAGGTGCACGAGATCGCGCTCGTGCAAGTGGCCGAGCGCCTCGGCGATCTCGCGGAGGATCGGCAGGATCTCCTCGGGCGTCTTCGGCCCGTCCTCCTTCACGACCTCCTTGAGATCGCGACCGGGCACGTACTCCATGATGACCCAGGAGCTGCCCTTGTCCTCGTTGATGTCGTAGATCGTGACGACGCGGGGATGCGAGACGAAGGCCATCATGCGGGCTTCCTGCCGGAAGCGGCGACGCGACTCCGGGTTGCGCTGATACTCCGGGCGGAGCGTCTTCAGGGCAACCTCACGCTTGGCACGGAGATCCCAGCCCCGATAGACGATGGCCATGCCACCCTGTCCGATCGGATGATCGATATCCACCTCGTACCGGTTGCTCACGACGATCCGCGCGCCCGCGGCGGATCCCTGTTCGGTCAACACACGCTCTTCTTCGTTCGCTTCGTCGTGCCAGATCGGGCCGCGCGATCGCTTGCCGCGATCGATCGCGCCCACCACGCCACGATCATGATACCCCGTGTCCGTTCATTCCATCCGATGCCTTCACCTGCATGCCTCGCAGGGGATGATGGACGGCCATCTCGGGCATCCGATCCCACCGAGGTTTGCGACCGATCGCATCGCGTCCTATGATGCCTGTAATGACCACAACGCACGCACCACAGGAGTCTCACGATGAAGATCGGCGTCTTTAGCGTCCTGTTCGCCCAGCGCCCGTTCACGGAAGCCCTCGACTACATCAAGGCCGCCGGCGTCGAAGCGGTCGAGATCGGTACGGGTGGCGCGCCCGGAAA
>Ga0164243_10012411_pt1 | contig 12070 bp, 9 predicted proteins | sample OricompcompostOP_FD_108781 | JGI IMG/M metagenome (GOLD analysis project Ga0164243, IMG submission 108781) | Organic Plus compost microbial communities from Emeryville, California, USA - Original compost - Organic plus compost (OP) | ecosystem: Engineered > Solid waste > Mixed feedstock >...
CGCGGTCCTACTCATCTTCACCTACTTCTTTATACCCGAGACTCGCGACCGCACCCTCGAAGAAATTCACGAGATGTTCCAGGCTAAGCTCCCGGCTAGGAAGTTCAAGACGTACGTCTGCACAGGCACCGAAACTATGGCAAAGGCTGCCATTGCGAAGGAAATGGAGCTCGGAAATGTCGATCATATAGAGAGAACATCTACGGCTTAATCGGCATTAATTAGGACTGTCTAATCGAGCAATAGATTAGGTGAACTGCTGCCATTCAGTTTGTTGGATGAAAGTCGGGCACTCGGCCGTCGCAACTAAGGACTAAGTGTGCTTTCCAGAGGGAGACCTCTTCTAGGGGATTAGGTATAAATTAATACACGCCAGCTTCCCACCTATCATAGAAGTTTTAGAACAAAGTAAATAGTTTCTTAAACCGAACTCGGACGAGCTCAGCGAGGAGAAAACGGCTTTATACCGTGCAGTTACTGCGGAGTTGGGCTGAAAGCCTGCTGATCTTACAGGAACGCAGCCAATAATCAGCGAGCAACGAAGCCTTTGCTGTAGTTATGTGGTTGAATTCGGCTGGGTAACGAATCAATGTCATGAATTTGCTAACGAGGATTCCTGGATGCAAGAGGCTGATTTTAGAATACAGGTTCTATCAAGTACTATCAGATGCAAGGGTGACCAATGATACTCGGTAGAGCATATTGGGCATCTACGACGGGATAAAAACCCGTGGACCACGCCGTTCTAAGGAGAGGACACAAACACACATCAACTTAATCAATACACACGATCCTCCCCAAATCGTTGGATACACATCCCCCGCAGTACCAACAAGCAGCGGCGCTTGGGGTATCCCGTAAATGATAAATCGCCCCATCATGAACCCCGCCTTCCGCTACGGTGTTCTCGACCAGGAGAAAGAGCAGATTCGCCTTCTCAAACTCTTACCCTCGTCACCGCTATCACCACCACCATCACCATCACCGCCACCACAAGATGACACATTTTGCGAATGTGTTCCCCTGGTATCCTGTTTACGTTTAATCAAGCGCCTCTTCCCACCACAACCTCCGCCACCGCCACCGCCACCGCCGCCCGAACCATACAATGGCATTGATTGCGAGTTCCTTCCTCCAGTGTCCTTGTCAGCGGACGGTGAAACAGTCGCCTATGAAGCCCTCTCATACACTTAGGGGGACGCGACCTCGCTGCTTAGCATCCGGCTCGACAAACAAAAACTTCAACGTCACACCGAACCTACACGCTGCGTTGATGGCCCTCCGTCATCCGAGCGAGCCGCGAATTCTGTGGATCGACGCCATCTGCATCAACCAGGACGACAACGACGACAAGAACTACCAGGTTCCGCTAATGGGGACTATTTATACGCGCGCAACCGTCGTCGACATCTGGCTCGGTCCGGAGGAGTCACCTACGCTCTCGGCTAAGTCAGTCTTTGACGTGCTCGACAAGTCAAGTCTCTCCGGGGATGACGAGCGGCCTGAGCTGAAGACGACCAACGGTGAGTTCGTCGGCATCTACACGTGGCAGCCGCGCCTCGCCGAGCTCCAGGCGTTTTCGGAGCGGCCATACTGGACGCGCATCTGGGTCATCCAGGAGGCCACCCTTGCGAGAAGGATCCACGTCTACTGCGGCAGCAGACAGGTGCAGTGGGATCTGCTTCGGGAGCACCTCCGCGCCCTAGAGGAGGACCACAAGGACCAATTTAGTGCTATCCCGGAGGAGAACATATCCACAGACCCGGAAGAGGATAGGTTAGCTGCCGGCTTTTCAGACATCTTCCGCAGCCAATTCGCCACCCTCCTCAAGAACGGCATGTCCAGGGGCGTGGAGAAGAATAGGCGCCCGCTGGTTGATCTCTTGCACGACTATTGGCGGAATGCCTGCGGAGATCCCAGGGACAAAGTCTACGGGCTGCTTAGCCTCGCCAGCGATGTGTCAGGGGGCGCGGGTGGTATGCCGCTTCGCTATGGTCAGCCTCTCGCCTTTGTGTACTTGGATGTGCTGCACTCTACCTTGGTCAACAGCCACGGCGGGGTCAACTGGGCCACATTGGCTGCTCTGAGCAACAGGATGCAGAGGGCCTTCGGCTCTGGTCCCAACGGCGACGTTTCGCGCGAGCTTCACACCTCAAGACACCCGCAAAGCCAGGGCGCAAACTTCGTCGCTAACAGGCCCTTCTGCGTCTCCCTCTTCAAACCATCACCGATCTTCAAATTTGGGCCAGCGGTGGGCGAGTACCGAAAAGATCCCAGAAGTTTCGAGCTTGGCTTGATCTTAGGGCAGCGGGTGCGCCCGTTTCAGATGTATGACTATCAGGTTAACAAAGTCTTGCAGTCGGCGCCGTGGAATACGATGCGCACGCTCGATTACCATGTCAGAGAACAGGGGGCAGAACAGCAGCAGCAGCCGCCGCGCGTCGTGTTCAACTACTACTATCATGCCGGTCGAGACGAAGACGACAAAAAAGCCAACTCCAGATTGCGGGGAGTGTTGCATCCACTGGACGGCCCTTCCCGCCCAGTAACGATGCCGGAAACAGCACTGGATGACGCCGACCCCTCGCAGTCGTGGGACAAATACCGGCTCTTCTCCGTCCAGGGGGTTGTGGGATTGGTCTTGGGCATCATCACGGACCAGGCTGAGGACGGCGACTACCTGGCCTGGCTAGACGGATGCTACTCGGCCGTCGTGTTGCGGCCTGAGGCGTCGGGAGACAAGTTTGTGCTCGTCGGGCGCGCCATCGTCTGTCCAAAATACGGGCTTGACCCGCGGCTCAACCTCGTGGGACCGTCGGAGAGCCCGGTGCTGCAGTGCCGCCATGTGCCCTTGGGTGTTTTTCAAGTGGTTACAAATTGGTAATGTTGATTCGTGGAGAGTCGACTAGATGTGGTAGGTCGCCTAACAGATCCGCGCCCAGGAGGCAATTAGATTGGAGTCCTATATCAGTTGACACGATGTTTTGGTTGACGTTAAAAGCTTTTTGTGACAGTCCTTGATTTCTTATGGTTCGTAAGGTCAGGGTCGTAGGTACCTGTTTAATAGGGTAATCGAGGCAGTCAAGCAGCAGGCTCGTGACGAGTGATAAGGAGTGCGTATTCAAGTGTGACCGGTGTAGTTGCAATTGAATTGACTGCTGAAGAGTCTGGGGGAACAGCTAGATACTGGGATGGTTTTGTAGCTTATATAGATATTTCCTCTGGGCCTCTTCTTCCTGGACTCCTTGCCCTTCTCATGCGACCCAGTAGAGTATGGTTTGTCAAGAAAGATATATCATCGGCTTGAGGCTGTGGAGACGTCTCTCGAGAACTCAGGAAAGAGCCGAAAGTATCTATCCGGTTCCTGCTGCGACTTTTCCCCAAAAGCCTTGCTCCACATGGCTCCTGTCCTGGTGCATTATTTTGAGCTGTCTGACTGGAGCGTCGTGGCTGCAGCCAACAGAAACAAGAACATCCGGTCGACCGCTTAGCATGTGCGGCTACAGAGATTGTGCCTCGAGGAGAGTCACCTAGGCCGGACAGCCGAAGCTGCTAGCGCCACCCAGGTGTCAGTCGCTATCCGGTCCCAGGTTACAGGGGCCGAAGAAAGGTTTAAAAGAAGCCGTCACCTTCGCTGCTTCACGGATAGAGTAAATCTCAGAGAATTTGGGACTTTTGAGATTCCTCTGAGACCTATCGAGATCTTGATCTTGATCTTGGTTGATGTCAACAACTTCTCTGTGGTAGTTCGTTAGAAGCGTTCTCTCCCATACCTCCCATACCTTCCTGATTGAGGTCATAAAGACCCGTATCTGTCCGCTTCCGGTTTCAGTTCCCTGTGACTAGGACTCACGTTAACGACACTCACCAGTGGAAACTGTGGGATAATCTCACCAGTTATGCAGTCATTGCTCGTTCCCAGTTATCCCCGATGGCATTCTGAACACTTTGGATTAGGCCATTTAAAGAGTAGCGAGCCTCTGGGTGCCTAAAGAAAAGGTTGAAGAAGATACGTGAATTTTGCTTCACGAATGCTTCGGGGGCCAGTCTGTTAAACCCCTGAATAGACTTGAAAATGCCCTATCCACAGACGACCGGTCCTAAAGCGTTGAGTCCGCCGATACGCGTTCCCCCGATGAGGTCAAAACAGTCCTGCAGGGGAATTCCTTTCCCAAGATTGTCTTCAACGGCGGGTAGGAGTTTGAGTTGCAAGATACCCCTTACTCCCCCGTCGTCGAGACTGAGAAGCCTTCGTCCGACGGTTTTGGGGAGATCGAGGAAACTCCCGAAATCGTGACCTCAGCCGTGGCGTGTCATTGGCGGTAGGATCCCGAAGGAATTTCGCCACCGCGCCGCGTAGGAGTTGTCGAGTACGCTTTTGATGCTCTCGTGCGGCAGATGGTATTTAGCCAGCTCCTCCTTGTGGTTTCTGATCTTTTCGTTCTCTTCTAGCAGGCATTCATTTTGCTTGAGAATCTGATCCGTGGTTTCGTCGGAATTCCATTCTTTAGTCTGAGCTGGGTTCCCATTGGTTGACCAATATGACGAGCAATGGAAGCAACGTCCTTTTGACGGCAGACGTCTCCCTGCTGAGACCATTCCACAAGCTTCTCGAGAACCTTGCCTATATTTTCGAGGTTTGGTCCGGCCACGACATATACATCTGAAATGTTGAAAACGAGCTTCGGGTCATAATTCGAACCGAGCTAATTTAGGTTACACTTCGTGAACCTCATGGCGGTGTTGAAGGCATTCATGGTCCATTCCACGAGCGTCGTGGGATCCTGTCGTACTTGGTCCGGTGCATCTTCTTCCATTTCTTTTATGAAGTTGGCCCTACTGTTCATAGAGACTGAATAATTCGCGGCTCCGAAGCCTTCGCAGTCGGAGAAAATCAAAAGGTTTTGGGGGTTTGTTTTCGCCCCGATTGAGTGGGGGGGTTCTTTATACACTCCTAGCATCGCCGGCACCGCGCCAGGAATATTCTCTTGCGTCTCACTCCTGCGGTCTTACGCAAAGGATTCAGACTTTAGCTGAGATAGGACGGGTGTGCTGGTTGTCGAGCTGATAGGTGATCTTGGCTCGACTTGCGATTATCGCACAGGGCAGACAGAATCGGGTGCTGCAAGAGTCCACTTTTAATTCTTCATAATTCGTCAAATGCGGTCGGTGTCTTTCTCAGCCCCTCACACGGCTTAGTGACAGGGATAATGAGATGTGGTGGTCCAGTGGTCCAGTCAAGATCACGAGGGATGATGCATGCCGTCTGTTTCTGCGAAGGTCATAATGCCTGTTGGGGGGCCACGACGTTGTGGCTATGCTTCAATGTTGAGAAATACAGCGCAGCGCAGGCTATTAATTCGTCGGATGCGCATTATCGGTCATTGAAAGTGTATAAACTACAATTATACTCCTCGTGCTCCGTACCCAACCTCCCCGACCATAAAAGAGGCGCCACCAACTCATCCTAACCATCACCCAATTCCACTTACTTTCGCCCATTTCACCGACTGTGGTTGAGCGGAGTGAAATATCCTTTATCTTCCAAATGAACCCGTCTTCGCCAAATAATTCTGCTATGGAAACTCGAGAGGAAAAGCTAGCTACCTGGGCCGATCCTTCGATCAACCGACAGCAAAGGGTCAGGATCTTAACAGGTTCGCTCTCTCTCGGCCCAAACAATTCAGAAAATCGCCCCCGCTTATCAGAAGGCAAAATTCAATTCGACCAAATTGAAAACTGTCTCCTGAACACTCACCACGACGACATAAGCGACGGCGATGGCGATATCCAAAGTCCGTGGCAATTTCAAGTAGTATCTCTTCCGCGACTCCGGCCCGGCAGGCTTGTGTTATCCATTCCCAAGCAAGTCTTCGAGAAGATCCAAGGCTCGTAGAATCTCCACCCGCGCACGATCGAAGTATTCCTCTCCAACAACGGAGTCCTCACCACGTTCCAGTCTTCCAGCAGCGGACGAACCTCCCTTATCCTGAAAGTTGCCAATTCGCGCTCCACAGGCTTCGACTGTGTATCTGTAACCTGCGATCCTTCTCGTCGCACTACCTACGTCCTATATCACCACCTCGAAGATGAAGATTCCGTCTTCGCAACCCTGCTCTCCACCCCGGAGCGATGCGTCGACCCGCATTTCTTTGTCGCGGCCCTCTATCGCTCGCATCATCAGCATATCGAAGCCCACCGCAATACCATTGATGATACGATCCAGAAAATCGAGCGACAGACGGGCTTCGGAAACCCCGGGAGGCTTATGAGTCCTGATCGCCGCCCCAGCTTGGACGAGTATCCAACTCTTGAGGATCCGAAAAGAACGATTCAACAGCTGAGCTACTGTCAAACGGATCTGGCAATCATCGGACACGTCGCGCGATGTTGTTCGGATTGCGGAGAATGGCTTGTTCAGGCTATCGATGAGAAGCTTCTGAGTGAGCAACCCTCGCGTCACAGAGGGGAGCAGAGCAATAGCTCCCATCTTCACCGGCGCGATCAGCGCCTCCGGGAGAGTCTAAGGGCTGTACGGTTGATGATTCGCGACGAAGTGGAGTATACAAGGAGGCGGACTGTTACGCTGTTGTCTCAGGTGCAGCAAATGAAGGATCGGACTCAGAGTCAGACCAATTTCGTGAGTAGTAATTGCTGGGAGTTTCGTATTTCCTACGACGACTAACATTTCGAGCTAGATGTTAAATACTATCACACAAAGCGATGCCGAATATACGGCGGCAATTGCTGTAGACGGGAAGCGCGACAGCATTGCCATGAAAACGATCTCAATTCTCGGCATCGTTTACCTGCCGGGCACGTTTATAGCCTCGCTGTTCAGCATAGATATGTTTGATTGGGGCGGTGCCGATGGCAAGGAGCCGTCTTCGCTGACGGTATCGCGTAGTATGTGGGTGTATTGGGCGGTAACTCTTCCGTTGACAATTGCAACCTTCCTCGTGTGGGTTCTTTGGTCCCGGAGGGAAAACCAAAAGACCACCAAGCGACTGATGATTTATCGCGCGAAGGCCCCCGACTCCGAGGGCGCTGCTGCTACTGTGATGAATATGGCTGGTCTTGTTCCCAGCGAGAAGATAGTATGAAGAGAAACGGGCGCCTGATCCGGAATTCTATCGCTCCTATAAATTGAGCCTCGCTCACCTACACCGTTATGCATGTGCCATCGTCCTAATCATCCACTTCAGCCTTTTTATGCCTTGTCTTCATCCGTTTGTACAGGATTCTCCACCAATTCAATATACCTATGCGATAGGATGACGATATGACATATCCCCCCTACTAATGGGACCTATGTAGGACCGTGGTTACCTCTAGCTGACTTGACAAGCTGGGGAGCCCGACTGATCGGTAGAGAGGAGAAGGTAAGGTGGCTTGTCTCCTTTCTTGGTCTGAATACTGATGCCATAGCCTGCATTGCCAAGGCCACTCTCCAAATGAACCATTGGGATGGAACCATGTAGGAGAGAGCATTTTCCGTCAATTCGATGGTGATCCTCATCCACCATGAAAAACGGAGGACAGTCACTTAAGTCGGAGAATCTGTGAATAAAGTCTCTGCCGGTCTCTCTCGGATATGAGCCCTAGTGAGGGTAAATCTTCCATCTGAATAGGTATTGCTTCTCTCGCAGCGCTGCTCTAGGCCCTCTACAGATTTAGGTTGTGTCTAATTTGGTTACGACTCCTCATATGCTTAGTGAATGCTCGCAGATTCGACTACATTCTATTTAGTATTAAGATTTTTATAATCTGAGATAAAGAAATTATAAAACTATTGAAACGGAGCAGTGCAGCCTGCCCGCACACCACACAAAAGAAAGGGAAATGGTTTCGGCCAATGGTTCGGGCAATTCCTGCGAGAAGCTGCTGCAAAGCTCCCCTACAGGAATGGACAGATGTCGGATCTCTTGATCAATGGAAATAGCGCAGAAAAAAAGCAAAAAGGAGGCTTCCAAATAGGGGGAAGTCAAGAAACATGTCAGTGCCGAATATGGGGCACCTGGGGACATGGGACAAGCCGGAACAGACAGCTTAGGTCACCAAGAAGAATGATCAGTATAAACCAAGTAAAAGAAGTCAATTGAACTAAAGAAAGAATTGATGGTTATGAAGAACTTGAAGACCTGTTGTTCTTCCTCCCTAAGATGAGAGGAAAGAAAAGAAAAGAAATAACTATGCCCCGTCCTCGCAAAGGAAGAAAGTTCTTCCGCACTCTGTCCTTGCACTCCTTGAAGGAGCTGGACCTTTATCACCGTGTCACCTTTTCCCCATCACAGCACCAGTTGTATCCACCTGATACCGTCAACGAGCTAATGTTAGGATCGTAACACAATTAGGTAGAAAAGTAAGATTAAAATATCTTCTATATTATGTTAGTGCGTTGGGCGACTGGCGGCGGCGCCGCCACATTGGGGAACGGTGCCACCACCGAAGTCCGAAGTGCCACACATCCTAATCTCTCTTACATATAAAAGGCGATATAGCAGCCTCCGATTTCATAGAATCTAAGAAGGGCAGCGCGGTAATAGGCGAAGGGCGGCATTGCAGCAGAGTGCAATTGGCTGTTTCCTGTCGACCTGTGAGTTGTTGCAGAAGTCATTCCTTTACTATACTTTCCTTAATACTACTTCTTTTTTATCTTTACTTTGCTCTTCTCTTTCTTGGATGTGAAGTCCTACGATGCAGATTCTGAGTGATCATTAACTTTCAGAAGTCCTACTCAACTATTATGACCACCCGATGACCATTGGACCATTTCTTCTTCACGGTGTGGCTTCCAGCCACTGTCGGTTGTCCCGGTGAAGTGGGCGACACAGTCTTGTTTGTGTGGGTTGTGCTGCCCGGCCCGACAAAATATAATAAGAGAAATAGTTATTTTATAGATACTAATTATATCGCGATCGATATAAGTTTGCTAAATATAATAGTCTAAAAATGAAAATGAAAACAAGAAGAAACTGATGTCGATTTGATTCTAATTGAAAAAGAAGTTGAAGTTGAAAAACTTGAAAAACTAAAGCTAATGTTCTTCCTTGGTCCAATGTGAAATTCTGCCCTTTTTATTCCATGCCACTGCTGCCACTGCCACATTCCACATGCAACAGCTACCGCTTGCTACCACTGCTACCAGCTACCCTCTGCACTAACACAATACCTACGACCCTAACACTAGCTATCTCCACACACAACCCCAACCCCAGCAAGGTAGTGCCAGGCATACAATGGGTAATTTAAGTAGCATAAATCCCATGAATAAAAGAATAAAGGCTACAGCGGACCATAAACTGTCGATAGTTAGAAAAATCGCAGAACCGAATAGAAATATAACTATAAATAACACTCTTAATCCTGCTGCTAATGTTTGGAATTTAGGTTCAAGCCGGACGATTTCATATGCTAGCGATGTCGGACTCATCATTTGGCTATTATAGAGGAGGTTTTTCCACTCCCCGCGCGAGAATTTGGATTCTTCTCGTAGAAGAATCGAGTTTGCCTGTCCGGTTTACGAAGGTTAGCGGCACAATTTCCTCGCGTTGAAGCGGCGCAACTCGAAAAAAATTTAGAAAGAAATCGGAGCTATACACTTACAAAGTGTGCCGTAGCTAGGCTGGAAACTTCCGCTAACCTCTCCCGACGTTGGAAACCGGGCGCTGATGTTTGAGAGGGGCCACTGTATAGAGGCGTACTCTCTCCTTGCTGAGATGGCCGGGGACCATCTTGTGGTCGTCGGCGGGAAGCGCCGCAGAGCTCGATCAGGGCGAAGAAGACGAGGAAGAGCAAGAATAGCGGCATAAGCTGGCCGAAGTTGGGGTCTTGTACAAGATCCAAGAGAATAGCTGGGTGTTCCCGAGAGAAAAGAAAAACCAGGTCCAGTAAACCTCCCTGACGAAGCTGTTTTCAATCTTGAGTGTGTGATGGATCCAGAAGATCAGATCGATTCTGGTTAGAAATTGGTTGGGAAGCGACAGATCAGGCCAAGGTATGAGGTCATCGCTGCCGAGAAACGTACAACTGATGTAAGCGATGTGTCTGTGGAGGGTAGTACATGTCGGCTAGCCGCCTGGCACATCCGACGAATAAAAAAAAGCCGATTGAAATTTTTTTAATCGCCTCGGTGCCCTCGCGAAGATCGTAGGGGTCGGAGAAAAAGGAATAGAGCTTTGCGTCGCATACGGTGAGCTCTCGTTCCTTAAAGCCTCGGGAAATAGAAATGCCGAGGATAACCAGGTAGATGATTAGATATGTGGCGATTAAAAATGCCCTGATATCCCGCAGCCATCGGCTCTTGTCACTAAAATAGTCGCGGATCACTGTGAGGGAGCAGATGTGGATGATGAAGGAGACCAGGCTCAGCTGGATGGCGACCTGGAAAGTGAGCACCGTAACCCTAGTATCCCAAGACCGTACACCCGCGTACATAAACAACACCGAGAGGGCGATTGCGAACCCGGTGACGAGGTGCTGGTCGCTCATAGTCAAGAAGAACTTCTGTGTTGCCTCGACTCGTCGTTTCCGAGACTGGCTCATTCCAGGCATGGGAGATTCGACGGGAAAATTTGTTGCAGACGGAACATTGCTGATTTGAGCCGTGTCTGTTGGGGAGGTATTAGTGGCAGCTCCTCCGGAGGCACCCCTAGGGCTTAGGCCTGTAGATGGCATGTAAAGCTCTTGGGTGATGTCTAATATCGGCTGGCTTTCCTCTGAGGTGAGGGTTGACAGTTCAAAGGGATTTGTTCCGGGCTGCGATGAGATTAACATGTTCCTGATATGATCGATTGATTCATCCGACAAGGTGCATGCGGTCACGTCAAAATCTGGTGGTTTCGAGAATAAGTCGAGCTTTCCGAGCACAAGATAATCAAAGGGACTGTATCGATTTGGAGGGAGACTCTCGGTGCAGTAAGCGAAAGGCAGCGCGAGGAAGGTGAGCCAGAGAGTGAGCAAGAACGCAGCAATTATCTTCATATTTTACGGATTAGCAGCGACAACAATTAAATAAAAAGGAAGGCGGTGGCATTGTAGGCGACTTACTCCCCAACCGGTAATGTCCGGATCACCTAAACCCACGTCCCCAGACACGGTGCAGTTGTGAGCTGCCATGACGGCTTGAGGTCTTGGGCGGCCAGGGGGTTGGTTGGTTTGCTGTCAGGTCACAGTTGGCATTCTCAAACGGGGGCTTCTACCTCGCTTTTAATATGTTTTCGAAAGCCAAGAAGTGGCCATGGACTTCGATGTTCGTTTGCCAGGGAAGACGCAGCCTGGCCATGTCACAGCTGCAACGCCGCTTATTGCGCCCGTGCTATGCATACTTCCCAGGAGGTTTGATTCGATGGGTTGTCAAGATGGATCTTCTCGAGAAGTTGAGGAGCCCCGGCTGCCCGGCTGATTGGTCGAGACTAGGAGGTGGGGTTTGCATCCTTTCTTTCAGCTCTGAACACGAACAACATGGCCTGCATGACCAGGACCAGGCTGGACTCTGGACTCTTCGATTGGGCCATTGGAATGGAATCATGGAGGGTATCTTTCTCCCATCAATTCAGTGGCGATCCTCATCTACCATCTAAGACAAAGAACTGTCACTCAAGCCGGAGAATCCATGCATTGAACTTTCGTCAACCCCGAATGGTAGGCCCACAAGTCCTCCACCCTCAACCTCCCAGATCGAGGCTGAGGCATACTTCAGTTGTGATTGCACCGCGAAACCTATCCAGGGCTCATTAATATGGGATCGAAACGATCGCTCTTCCCAGGCTTTCTGAGGACTGATAGGGCGACTAATGCAAACCTCGCTGCCTTAGTTAGATTACGACTTTCTCCACAAACCCAAAAATAGGTAAGTGTATGTGACTCAGTTGTTCTATCGACTAGTTCGAATCACGAATGGCAACGCAGCTTTGAGATAGTGTGGGCTGGACCCAAGCGACTTAGGCCTGACTGGGCTCACTTGCCAGAGCTTGCTGGAAAGCAGCCACCACATCATGCTCGTGAATCCAGCTCGTATCGGCTCGGCTCTTCATCCTGGTTCTCAACTCCTCGTCTGTTTCCGTCTGTC
>Ga0164243_10012414_pt1 | contig 12069 bp, 10 predicted proteins | sample OricompcompostOP_FD_108781 | JGI IMG/M metagenome (GOLD analysis project Ga0164243, IMG submission 108781) | Organic Plus compost microbial communities from Emeryville, California, USA - Original compost - Organic plus compost (OP) | ecosystem: Engineered > Solid waste > Mixed feedstock >...
AGGCCCAGCAGAAGAAGCCCCAACAGACTGGTGACAAGAATGGAGACAAGAAAAAGCGTGGGAATGTCGAGCGACATCGAATTCCTCGATAAGAGCAAGCGCCCTCCGCCGGCGACGGCGACAGACGTTAATATAATCGGTTGTGTTGTCGGGAAATGCGACCGAACGAGCTAAGGATACAGCCGCTGCTGTTGTGGAATGCTTTCAGCGCGCGCTGCAATTTTCCGGAAAAAAGCCAATAAAAAAGGGGCCGATTGGCCCCTTTTTCAAATCGAATTTGGACTGCTTTTGATCGAAGTCGAAAGCTATTAGCGCTTGGAGAACTGGAACGAACGGCGGGCTTTCGCGCGACCATACTTCTTACGTTCGACAACGCGCGGATCGCGGGTGAGGAAGCCACCACGCTTCAGCGGCGAACGCAGGTCCGGTTCGAAATAGGTCAGCGCCTTGGAGATGCCGTGACGAACAGCACCCGCCTGCCCCGACAGACCGCCACCCGACACGGTGCAGATCACGTCATATTGGCCAGTGCGATTGGCGGCGACGATCGGCTGCTGGATCAGCATGCGCAGCACCGGACGGGCGAAGAAAACCTCGACCGGACGGGTGTTGACGACGATCTTGCCGGAACCCGGCTTGATCCACACGCGAGCCACGGCGTTCTTGCGCTTGCCGGTGGCATAGGCGCGGCCCTGAGCATCGAGCTTCTGAACATGCACCGGCTGTTCGGCGACGGCCTGGGTCTTCAGCGAGGACAGACCTTCGAGCGATGAAACGGTTTCGGCCATGATCAGGCTGCCTTGTTCTTGCGGTTCATGGCGCCGACATCGAGCGCCTCGGGCTTCTGGGCTTCGTGCGGATGCTCAGCACCCGGATAGACGCGCAGATTGCTCATCTGCTGCCGGCCGAGCGGACCGCGCGGGATCATGCGCTCAACCGCCTTCTCGACGATGCGTTCAGGGAAGCGGCCTTCGAAGATCGACTTGGCCGAACGTTCCTTAATGCCGCCGATGAAACCGGTATGGTGGTAGTACATCTTCTGGTCGCGCTTGCGGCCGGTGAAGACGACCTTTTCCGCGTTGATGACGATGACATTGTCGCCGTCGTCCATATGCGGGGTGAAAGTGGGCTTATGCTTGCCGCGCAGGCGCATCGCGACGATGGAAGCCAGACGGCCGACCACAAGGCCGGTTGCGTCGATGACGATCCATTTCTTCTCGATGTCGGCCGGCGTCGCCGAATAGGTGCTCATGACAAATTGTCCGGAGAGTTGCGTTGGCGCGCTTCTAATGGAGCGGCGGAAACCCGTCAATGCGGATATGCACAAAATAGATCTGATAAATCAATCGCTTATGAAATAGGTTTTATATTACCAGGAAATAACAGCCCATTTCAGGCTGATTTATGCCCCGTCATGTCGGTTCAGCACGCTGCACTGCCGCATGCAGTTCCGCCTTGCATGGCGCCCGCCTCACCTTAAGTTGCCCCCGCGAGGAAAGGCCGGTTGATGAATCACGACACCTATAATGACACGTATATCCGCGGCATCCTCAACACCGTGAAGACGGTGGCAATGGTCGGCGCCTCGGTAAAGACCAACCGGCCGAGCTATTTCGCTTTCAAATATCTGCTGGAGCGCGGCTATCGCATGATCCCGGTCAATCCGGGCCAGGCCGGCAAGGAACTGCTGGGCCAGCCGATCTATGCCACCCTCGCCGATATCCCCGAGCCGATCGATATGGTCGACATCTTCCGCAGCTCGGATCACGCCCTCGCCGTCGTGAAAGAAGCAATCGCCCTGCAACCAAAGCCGCAGGTGATCTGGATGCAGCTCAGCGTCCGCAACGACGAAGCCGCTGCTTTGGCCGAAGCCAATGGGATGAAGGTGGTGATGAATCGCTGCCCGAAGATCGAATATGGCCGGCTGTCCTCAGAAATCTCCTGGATGGGCGTGAACTCGCGCACGCTGTCGTCGCGGCGCGCCCCGCTCGGTCACGGCCTGCAGCGCATGTCGCTGCAGCGCCAGACCATGGCGGGCGGCGTGACGCAAGCGACCGACAAGGCCGAGCGTAGCAGCTGAAGCGCACATGGCGCGTTGCGTTAAGAGAACAATTCTTCTCCAACGCTGCGGCGCCGAGAAAGACCGACTGCGATGCACGCGTTCGGCAGCACAATCATCTTCATTGCTGCGGCTCCGCCGACATCACTTGACCGCGATCGCGCCTTCGCTAAACCGGCGATAACTGAGGGCGTGTTCCGCCCTGCCCATCCCTCCCGGCAATGAAGGATCTTGCGATGACGGAACGCAATCCCGGCTTCAACACCCTCGCCATTCACGCCGGCGCGCAGCCCGATCCGACAACGGGCGCGCGGGCAACGCCGATCTATCAGACGACGTCCTACGTCTTCGATGATGTCGATCACGCCGCCTCGCTGTTCGGCCTGCAGACCTTCGGCAATATCTATACGCGCATCGGCAATCCGACCTGCGCCGTACTCGAAGAGCGTATCGCTGCATTGGAAGGCGGCACGGCCGGTCTTGCCACCGCCTCCGGCCACGCCGCGCAAGTGCTGGTGATGCAGGCACTGATGATGCCGGGCGATGAATTCGTCGCGTCGAAAAAGCTCTATGGCGGCTCGATCAATCAGTTCAATCATTCCTTCAAGAGCTTCGGCTGGAATGTGGTCTGGGCCGATCCCGATGACATCGGCTCGTTCGAGCGCGCGATTACACCGAAGACCAAGGCGATCTTTATTGAATCGATCGCCAATCCCGGCGGCGTCATCACCGATATCGAAGCTGTGTCGAAGATCGCCAAGAAAGCTGGCGTGCCGCTGATCGTCGATAACACGCTGGCAACGCCGTATCTGTGCCGGCCGTTCGATCATGGCGCCGATGTCATCGTGCATTCGCTGACCAAGTTTCTTGGCGGCCATGGCAATTCGGTCGGCGGCATGATCGTCGATGGCGGCACCTTCAACTGGTCGCGCGAAGGCCGCTATCCAATGCTGTCGGAGCCGCGTCCGGAATATCAGGGCATGGTGCTGCACGAGACCTTCGGCAATTTCGCCTTCGCCATCGCCTGCCGGGTGCTCGGCCTGCGCGATCTTGGTCCGGCTTTGTCGCCGTTCAACGCCTTCCTGATCCTGACTGGCGTCGAGACCTTGCCGCTGCGCATGCAGCGCCACAGCGACAATGCCAAGGCAGTGGCCGAATGGCTGTCAAAGCAGCCAAGCGTTGCCTGGGTCAGCTATCCCGGCCTGTCGGGGGACAAGTATCACGCGCTGGCGCAGAAATATTGCCCGAAGGGCGCGGGCGCCGTGTTCACCTTCGGCCTCAAGGGCGGCTACGAGGCGGGCGTCAACCTCGTCTCCAAGGTGCAGTTGTTCTCGCATCTGGCCAATATCGGTGACACGCGTTCGCTGATCATTCATCCGGCTTCGACCACGCATCGGCAATTGAGCGATGAGCAGAAAGTCCAGGCCGGCGCCGGTCCGGACGTGGTGCGGCTGTCGATCGGCCTTGAAGACAAGGACGACATCATTGCTGATCTTGAGCAGGCGCTCTCGCGCTGACGCGATCCTAGGCGGAGCCTCAGCCCTGCTCCGCTTTCGCGGGAACGAGCGGTGCTGACGTTTCCGCTCGCGCCAGCAACCGCGACGCATGCACAGTCGCGATGATCAACAATACGATCGCCACCAGCTGATGCGTCAGCGCCAGATGCAGCGGCACCATCAACAGCAGCGTGGCAATGCCGATGCCCGCCTGCACCACCAGCAGCATCGCGTAAGCATGGGCGAGCCCTTTGGCGGTGCGATCGGCCGATGATCGCGTTACCGCCACCGCATGCCAGATGCCGAAGGCCAGCAACAGATAAGCCACCATGCGGTGATTGAACTGCACCGTCAGCGTATTCTCGAACACGTTGCGCCACAGCGGCGTATCGAACCACAGCCGGTTTGCGGCCGGGATGAAGCTGCCATCGATCAGCGGCCAGGTGTTGAAGATCAGGCCTGCATCGAGTCCCGCCACCAATGCGCCGAGATAGATCTGCAACAATGTCAGCATGACGAGAATGCCGGCGCTGGTGCGCAGACGCGGCGAGGCCGCGATCGGCGCAATCGGCTTCAATCGCGTGATGGTCCAAACGATGGCGGCGAGGATCACACAGGCCAACGTCATGTGGAAGGCCAGCCGGTATTGCGAGACACTGACGCGATCCGCAAGGCCCGACGACACCATCCACCAGCCGACGGCGCCTTGGATGCCGCCAAGCGCGAACAGAAACCACAACCGCCCGCGCAAACCTGGCCCAACCCAGCCGCGCCACAGGAAGAACAGAAACGGCACCAGGAACACGATGCCAATGGTGCGGCCGAGCAGCCGATGCGCCCATTCCCACCAGAAAATGGTCTTGAACTCGGACAGCGACATCCCGCGATTGACCTGCTGATATTGCGGGATCTGCTTGTATTTCTGGAATTCGGCCGCCCATTGTGCGTCGGTCAGCGGTGGCAATACGCCGGTCACCGGCTTCCATTCAACGATCGACAGGCCCGATTCCGTCAGGCGGGTGGCGCCGCCGACGATCAGGGTTCCGATCACCAGCGCAGCCACGATCAGAAGCCAGAGCCGGATGATGGACAGATGCGAAGATTGGGTTTGCGACATTGCTTGCATTCCGCGTCGGCGAACCGAGGCGCTTTCTCTGTAGAGCTTGTTCTTCTGGAAACTTGCCGATTTGGCGGCGACCATATAGGCACGGGGCCCATTGCCACAACCATCAGGCCAGCATGTCTATTCGCACCCGAAAGCTGATCGGCGCCATGGGACTTTTGGTCCTAGTGGCGGTCTGGGCCCTGTTGGCGATGGCTTTCGCACAATTCGCCTTCAGCAATCCCAATGCCTATGTGGCTTGGATTTTCTACGTCGTCGCCGGCATGGGCTGGATTTTCCCGGCCATGCCGCTGATCAAGTGGATGGAAGGCAAGTAATCATTAAATCAGGCTGCTTTCGGCCGGCGGAAGCCATTCCACATCGCCGTGGCTGTGCCTGACATCAGCACCTGCAGGTAGCGCATTTGCTGATATTCGCCATTGAGCGAAATGCGCGGCAGCGCCATCAGCTGGTTGCGATGCTCGGGAAAGAGAACGCCCGGCTGCGTGGTCACGGCGGTCTTGAAGCCAAGCTCTTTGGCGATGGCAAATTCGCGCTCATTGGCCGAGGTCGGATCGCCGACCGGATAGGCGAAATGATCGGGCCGCAGCCCGGTCGCGCTTTCGATCACCGCCCGGCTCATCTCCATTTCCGAACGCGCGACGCGGTCACTGGTCTTGGTCAGGATCGGATGGTTGACGGTATGCGCGCCGATCGTCACCAATGGATCGCGTGAAAGATCGGCGATGTCCTCCCAAGTCATACATAATTCGTCGCACATCGCCTTCATGTCGAGTCCATAGCGTGCGCAAAGATCACGAATGGCGCCGCGCAATTCGTCCTCGGTCTTCTTCCCGCGCAGCCACCAGTAAAGCAGCTCATAGACGTTTTGCTTCTCGCTCTCGGTAGAGCAGTGGAAAGACCGCTCGTCGCCATCCATGTAAAGGCTGATGCGCGTGTTGCGGGCGATGACACGCTCCAGCGCCACCCACCAGATCTCGCCGATGCGGTCGGCAAAGCCGGTCGGCACATAGAGGGCGAAGGGCACTTCGTTGCGCTTCATCACCGGATAGGCGAATTGCAGCACGTCGCGATAGGCGTCATCGAAAGTCAGGCAGACGAAGCGGCGGCGGAAATCCTGTTCGGTGAGGCGCCGAAGCATCTCATCGAGCGAAACGATATCGAGCCCCGAACGCCGCAGCCGGCTGACAACCGCATCAAAGAATCCCGGCGCCACTTCGAGGAGCCTGTTGGGCTGGAAGCTCCCTGCCCGCGCCGGCTTCACATGATGCAGCGTCAGGATCACGCCGACGCCCTGGAACAGCGGCTTCAGCGCCAGATGCGCGCCGCTGAAATACAGCGTCTCGAGGCCGGCCCTGATGATGGTTTGTTTAAGACGGCTCATGGCCAGTCCGAATCCTGAGATTAGGGCCGGAATCCGACCAAGTTCCATGAAAGAGCGGCGATCCTGCCAACGGTTTGTTGACAAATCCCTGACAGCCTGCCCGCCACAACGGAAATGATCATGACCCTCGTCTTTCGCGAGGCGGAACGCGCGCAGCCGCCCGCCCGGCAATTGTCTTCGTCACGCGCGGCCTTTGCGGTGACCGTCTATCGCGACCTCGATCAGGTGAAACCGATCTGGCAGGCGCTGACGGACGGCGATTCCGTGGCATCGCCCTATCAGAGCTATGACTGGATCACTCTCTGGCACCAGCATGTCAGTGGACCGCTCGGCGAAGAACCCGCCATCATCGTTGGCACTGATCGCGCCGGCGCGCCGTTGTTCATCTGGCCGCTGCTGATCCAGCGGACGGGCCCGCTCCGCCTCGCCTGTTTCTTCGGCGACAAACATGCCACGCTGAATATGACATTGTGGCGGCGCAACACCGCCGACAGCTTCACCGCCGCCGACATGCGCGAGGCGCTTTCGCAAGTGGCGCGGCAGCGTCCCGACATCGACCTGTTGATGCTGCACAACCAGCCAGCGACCTGGGACAGCGCACGCAATCCGTTCATGACGCTCGCGCATCAGCGATCGAATGAAGACAATTTCGTTCTCAATATCGGCGATAGCGGCGATGCCGTGCTGGAAAAGCAATTGTCCGGCAGTTTTCGCAAACGCCTGCGCAACCGGGAGCGCAAGCTCGCCACGCTCGATGGCTATCGCTATGTGCGGGCGCAGACGCGGGACGATGTCGACTGTCAGCTGGACATCTTTTTCAAGCAGAAGGAAAGCAAGCTTACCGCACGCGGCATCGAGAATGTGTTCGCCCAGCGCGGCGTCGAGAATTTTATTCGCGCGGCCTGTTACCAGGGTCTCGATGCTGGCAATCCGGTGATCGAGCTGCACGCGCTGGAAGGCGACGGCGATATGCTGGCGCTGTTCTCCGGCATTCACGATACCCAGCGCTTTACGGCGATGTTCACGTCGCACACGGCGTCAGAGTATTCCAGATATAGCCCAGGTTTGATCCTGCTGCAGTATCTGATCCTAGATTGTGCCAGACGCGGCCTTCGCTCGTTCGACGTCGGGCCAGGCGAAGCGCTCTACAAGTCCTTCTTCTGCAAGGATCTTGAATTGATCTATGATAGCGTATTGCCGCTGTCGCTGCGCGGGAAAGCCGCGGCCCCGGTGCTCCGCAGCATCCGCCGCGCCAAAAGTGCTATCAAGCGCAATCCGCAGCTTTGGCATTTCGCCGCCAATATCCGCGCCCGCTTGAACGGTCTGCACAAGCAGGGCGCGGCGGCGGACGCTGATTAGAACAGCCTTTAAGCCGCCGCCGACCGGCTCGATGCGTCAGGACCCGGCGTTCCAAGCCAGAGCACCACGTCGGTAAAGCCGGCCGCGATCAGCTGCTCGCGCGCCTGCTTCGTCGCTTCATTGTCGGTATCTGTCGCGACGAGGACGGCGCAAGGCGCGATCCGGGCAAAGAATTCCGGGATCGCTTCGGCCAACGCGCCGCCATCGACGATCACGTGGTCATAGGTGCGCGCCAAAGCTTCCAGCGTCACCGGCAGTTTGGGCGATGTCAGGATCTCAGCCGCCTCACCGCCAACCTTGCCGGTCGCGATCAAATGCACCTTGGAGAACTTATCACGGGTGATGATGTCGCCGAATGATGCCTTGCCGCGCACCAGTTCGGCGAAGCCGGGCGCAGTCGGGTCGGTCGACAGGATCGACAGGTTGGGCGCATGCAGCGCGAGATCGACCAGGATCACCCGGGCGCCCTTCTCTACTAGCGCCCGCGACAGCGCGATCGCCGTATAGGTGGTGCCGACATTACGGCCGGCGCCGATCACGGTGATACGATGCGCCGCCTCACCGCGCTCGTCGATCGCCTTGACGAGATTTTCGATCGGCTCGCCGGCTGGCCGAGCGGCCGGCTCCGCCATCGCCGCATCCGCCACGACCGGCGCCGCCTTTTTGTTACGGCGCAGCACCGAGAAGATCGAGCGGCGCGCCGGCGCAACGTCGATGACGTCGCGTTCGACAGGCGCGTCGTAGACCTCATATCGCTGGGTCGGCGTCTGTTTAAGAATTTCACTAGCCAGGATGAAAGCCGTCATCAGGAACGCGGTGGCCAGCGTCGCGATCAGGATGATCGGCAATTTGCGCGGGAATGCCGGAATATTCGACACCGTGCCGCGGGAGATCACCCGCGCTTCCGCCGGCGTCGCTTCCATATTCTCGCGTGCAGTCGCTTCCCGATAACGGGCGAGATAAGCTTCCAGAAGATCGCGCTGCGCCTTGGCTTCGCGTTCTAGCGATCGCAGATGTACATCCTGCGGCGCGGTACTGCTGATCTGGCTCTTCAGGCGGTCGATCGTTTCATTGGTCGCTTCAATGCGGGCATTGGCGATGCGCGCGTCATTCTCGAGCGACACGATCAGCCGCTGCAACTCGCCGCGGATCTGGGAATCAAGCGCGTTGATCTGGGCGTTCAGTTCCTGAATGCGCGGATGGCGATCCATCAGTGTCGATGATTGTTCGGCCAGTTGCGCGCGCAAGAGGATGCGCTGCTCGATCAGCCGCTTCAGCAAATCGGAATTGGTGATGTCGGCCGATTCGACCGTCTTGCCGGTCTTCAGCATGTCGCGGATCATCCGCACGCGGGAATCGATGTCGGCGCGCTGCGCGCGCGCGGTGGCAAGCTGCGTCGTCAGCTCGCCCAGCTGCTGCGTGCTTAGCGTGGCGTTGCCGGTGCCGAGATAAAGGTTGGACTTGGCGCGAAAATCTTCGACCTTGGCTTCCGCCTCCTGCACCGATTTGCGCAGCCCTTCGATCTCGGTCAGCAGGTAGGCGCTGGCATTTTTCAGCTGCTCCTGCTTGGCGATCTGCGCTTGCCGCATATAAGCGTCGACAATGGCGTTGACGATCTTGGCTGCAAGCTCCGGGTCGCTGGACTGGAACGTGACGGAGATAACGCGGGAGCGCTCGATCGCCAGCACGCTGAGCCGCGCGAAATAAGCATCCATCGCCCGCTCTTCCGGCGACGGGGTCAGCGCATTGCTGCCGAAGCCGAAAGCCGACAGGAAAGCGCCCAGGCGCGAACCGCCCGACAAGGCCGGGTTGAATTCCGGCTTTTCCGTCAGCTTCAGTTCACGAATGACCTCACGGGCGATGTCCCGCGATTGCAGCACCTGAACCTGGGTGGCAATTGCCTCCTGGTCGGCCGCCGCTCGCTCGACGGACTTCTCGGCCTCGGGACGCAGGAACACGTTTTCGCGGCCTTCAACGGAAATCTTGGCTTCGGAACGATAGGTCGGGGTGACGTTGTTGACCGCGAACACCGCCAGGGCGCCAGCGATCAGCGAGGGGATCAGGATCAGCCACTTCTTGCGCCACAGCGAATGGCCAAGGGCGCGAAGATCAAGCTCTCCCTCTGGCACTGCCGGCCGCACCGCTCCGCCGTTGTACGTCTGAACCGTCTGCATCACACCGACTCCCGCAACACCACACTATTTCGTCTCACCATGGTTGCTTTCGCGTTAATTTCCGGACCGGATGCGACCAATGACGCAAGCTCTTGTTACGAAAGAGGTTGTTAGCCATAGCGAGCGTTAACAGGAATTAACCGCTTTCCGCCAATATGGAGGAACTGCCCGACATTGAAGATGATGACCCCGCCCGAACGGCCGCTCCGCATTGTCCACGTCTTTCGCTCGCCCGTTGGCGGGTTGTTTCGCCACGTCACCGACCTAGTGCGCGGACAGACGGCACGCGGCCACAAGGTCGGCATCATCTGTGACGATCTCACGGGCGGTGAACATGCCACCCGCACGCTGGAAGCGCTGCATTCGGATTTGAGCCTCGGTGTGTTGCGACTGCCGATGGGGCGGCAGATCAGCGGAAGCGATTACGCGGTCTTGCGAAAGATCCGCGAGCATCTGACGCAATGCGCCCCCGACGTCATTCACGGCCACGGTGCCAAGGGCGGCGCCTATGCCCGCCTCGCCTTCGGCGCCAAGGGCCCGGTGCGCGCCTATACGCCACATGGCGGCAGCCTTTTGTTCAATGGCGCGACTATCGTCGGCTGCTTCTATCTCACGCTTGAAAAGATTTTGCGTGGCCGCACCGACCTGTTCCTGTTTGAAAGCACCTTCATCGAGCGCGTTTATCGTCAGAAGATCGGCACACCATCGGCCATCGCGCGGATCGTTTCCAACGGTGTTGCCGACGCAGAATTTATGCCGGTGCCCGTTCGCCACGATGCCACCGACATCCTGTTCGTCGGAGAGTTACGCCATCTGAAGGGCGTCGATCTGTTATTGACCGCGCTCGCGTCATTGCGCGGCAAAGGTATGACGCTAACGGCGACCATCGTCGGTCAGGGCGGATCGAAAACGGAACTCGAGGCGCAGACGAGGCAGTTCGGCTTGAGCGACAGCGTGCGCTTTTTGAAGCCGATGCCGGCGCGCGAGGCCTTTGCCCTCGGGCGGATCATGGTGATCCCCTCACGCATGGAATCCTTTCCATATATCGTTCTGGAAACCGCGGCCGCCGGCAAGCCGATGATCGCCACCGATGTTGGCGGCATTCCCGACATATTCGGACCCTATGCCGATCAGCTTATTCCGTCCGATGATGCGGTCGCATTGGAGCGCGTTTTAGCATCGGCAGTTAACCATCCAGAAACGAAAAATAACGCTGCCCGCTTGTTACAGGACCGCATTCGGACCACTTTTTCGCTGAATGATATGGTCGACGGCGGAATCGAAGGATACCGAGCGGCTCTCGCGCAGAAGCTAAAATAACGCATAAGCTTTTGTTGAATCTTTTCCGATACACCGACGCTATCAAAATAAGGGGCGCGTGCCTTACGGCCGACGACCCGAGGGACGGCGTATGTTTGAGTTGGACGCTCGCAAGATGTTGGGCGCGTCTACGGCTGGGTCACCCGCTCTTGGCGGGCAGGACACGCCTCGGCGCACTCCAAGGCAGTTGTCTCCGGCGGCGCTGGCCGCGCTCGCTGTGGAGACACGATCTCCCTATTCACCAATTGTCGTCGCCGGCATTGTGCGTGCAATTGAAAGCATGCTGATCGCGCTGGTCGGCGCTGTCATCTACGCTGTTTATATCGTGCCGACCGAGGGCGTCAGCTGGTTCTATGTCGGCGCGATCGGCATCATCACGGCTTTAGCGATCATCGCCTTCCAGGCGGTCGATATCTATCAAATTCATGCCTTCCGCCAGCCGTTCCAGCAGATCACGCGGATGCTGACCGCCTGGTCGGTGGTCTTCCTGCTCGCAACAGCCCTGTCGTTCTTCTTCAAATTCGATCAGCTGTTTTCGCGCGTATGGCTTCTGGCCTATTGGGCACTCGGCGTTGCGGCGCTCGCAGCATCGCGTGCCATCGTCTTCATTCTTGTGCGGCGCTGGATGCGCGACGGACGGCTGACCCGGCGCGCGGTGATTGTTGGCGGCGGCGAATCCGGCGAAAGCCTCATCAATGCGCTGAAGGAACAGGGCGACACCGACGTGCGCGTGATCGGCGTATTCGATGACCGCAATGACGATCGCTCGCCGAATGCCTGCGGCGGATTGCCCAAGCTCGGCACGGTCGATGACTTCGTCGAATTCGCGCGCCGGACACGCATCGATCTGGTGATCTTCTCGCTGCCGATCAGCGCGGAAAATCGCCTGCTGCAGATGCTGAAGAAACTCTGGGTGCTGCCGGTCGATATCCGCCTGTCGGCGCATTCCAACCGTTTGCGGTTCCGTCCCCGCTCCTATTCCTATATCGGTAAGGTGCCTGTTCTCGATGTCTTCGATCGGCCGATCGCCGATTGGGACGTCGTGATGAAATGGTTCTTCGACAAAATCGTCGGCGGATTACTGCTGCTGGCGGCATTGCCGCTGATGGCGATCATCGCCATCGCCATCAAGCTCGACAGCCGCGGCCCGGTGC
>Ga0164243_10012415_pt1 | contig 12069 bp, 9 predicted proteins | sample OricompcompostOP_FD_108781 | JGI IMG/M metagenome (GOLD analysis project Ga0164243, IMG submission 108781) | Organic Plus compost microbial communities from Emeryville, California, USA - Original compost - Organic plus compost (OP) | ecosystem: Engineered > Solid waste > Mixed feedstock >...
GCGAGGTCGAATTCCGTCAGGACATCTATGGCCGCGATGGCTCTGTCTTGCAGGCAAGTTATGAGCGCGATGCCGACGATGCGCCGCCAGCGGCATCGGCGGCCGCGTTGGCGCCTTAGCGATTGTCGTCATCCGCGGCCGAGCACTCGGTACGCGTGTCTAAAGGCCGGGGATCCAGCATAAGACTCGCTTTGCCATATTGAGCCTTCTGCGAGTCTCCCGCTGGGGGCACCGCGCTTCGTTCGGGAGGTTCCCTCGCGCGGGGATGACGCGCATCACCGCAGCAGACTGGACATGGGCAGCGAGCGGCTCGCCACCTCCCGCAGGACGAAGCTTGAGTGCAGGCGCGCGACGCCCGGAAGGCGCGAAAGCTGCTCCTTGTGGATTCGTTCGAAATCCGCGAGATCGCGCGCGAGCACGATGATCAGATAATCGTCCTGCCCCGACATCATGTAGCACGAGACGATTGACGGCGCGGCTGCCGCTGCCTTTTCAAAGGCGTCCAGCAACTCTTGGCTCTGGCTTTCGAGGCTGATCTGCACAATGGCCATCATGGTCAGGCCTAGGGCCTTGCGGTCGATTTCCGCATGATATCCTGCAATGACGCCCGACTGCTCCAGCGCCCGAATGCGCCGCGCGATGGCGGTCGGAGAAAGCGGGACGCATTCCGCAAGATCGACCTGGCTTTGCCGCCCATCGGCGAGCAGAGCGGCCAGAATGGCCTTATCGAGCGCATCTAGGAGTACTGGCGCCATTTTTAAGCGTCTCAGGAGGGATATTCGCCGACTTTCTGCGAAAATCTGACGCGGCACAACAAAAATTGCCGGTTAACGGCTCGGCACTTATGGCAATCTACGCTGTAGAAGATCGGGGCTGCGCTTTACAGGAGCGGATGATGCGCATCGGTGTTCCTACGGAAATCAAAAGCGATGAATTTCGCGTCGGCTTGGTCCCGGGTTCGGTTCGGGAACTCGCGGCGCATGGGCACGAGGTGATCGTTCAATCAGGGGCCGGCGCCGGTATTTTTGCCGATGATGCCGCCTATGAGAAGGCCGGTGCCCGTATCGTCAAAACGGCTGACGAAGTCTTTTTCGACGCCCAGATGATCGTGAAGGTGAAGGAGCCCCAGCCGGTCGAGTGGAAGCGCCTGAAGCCGGATCAGATCCTCTTCACCTATCTGCACCTCGCACCCGACGCGCCGCAGGCCATTGGCCTGTTGGAATCCGGCGCCGCCGCCATCGCCTACGAGACCGTCACCGACGCGTCAGGCGGCCTGCCGCTGCTCGCACCGATGAGCGAAGTCGCAGGCCGGCTTTCGATTGAAGCTGCCGCCATCGCTTTGCGCCGTCCGACAGGCGGGCGTGGAGTGCTGATGGGCGGCGTGCCGGGCGTGAAGCCTGCAAAGGTCGTTGTACTCGGCGGCGGGGTCGTCGGTACGCATGCAGCGCGGATGGCGACCGGCCTCGGTGCCGACGTGTCCATCATCGACCGGTCGCTACCGCGCTTGCGTCAGCTCGATGAGCTCTTCGAGGGCCGCGTTCGAACGCTCGCCTCCACGATGGAGACGATCGAGAACGAGGTTCTGGCGGCCGACGTCGTTATCGGTGCTGTGCTCGTCGCTGGTGCGAGCGCGCCGAAGCTCGTCAATCGCGCGATGTTGAAGGACATGAAAAAGGGCGCTGTGCTGGTCGATGTCTCGATCGATCAGGGTGGCTGCTTCGAGACATCGAAGCCGACGACGCACGCGCACCCGACATTCGAAGTCGATGGCGTCATCCACTACTGCGTCGCCAACATGCCGGGCGCCGTCCCGGTGACCTCTGCTCAGGCTCTCAACAACGCAACGCTGCCGTTTGTCATGAAACTTGCGGATAAGGGTCTTGCGGCATTCGATCGCGATCCCCATCTTGCAGGAGGATTGAACGTCAAAGACGGACGGATCATGCACGCGGCGGTCGCGGCATCGCTTGGTTTCGATAGTTTGGAGAGCAGCCGCAACTTTCGTCACGCCGCAGAGTAATTGAGTTTTGAACCCCCGTGCCGCTGGATCCCTCACCGGCGGCTACCGCCGGTCGCTCCTTCCCCCCGGAGCGGCCGGCTTTCTTTTTGGTAATTTCCGGTTCACCGGAGATTCATCCGTCCGGCAGTCTAATGAGTCCATCGCCTTCGAATTGTCGCGAAGCGGAATCATAGTCTTCTGAGCGAATCGTCAGGACTTGTGATCGTTTTGGGGCAAGCGACGGATTCAGTCCGCAAGCCCGTTTGGCGGGACAGACAAACATTCGTTTCGGTGGGAACGTTACAATGACGAAACTGAAAAAGATCATCGCATCTACTCTGGTCGCAGCGACCATGACGGCAACTTTTGCTGCAAATGAGCAAGCAGCTGCCGCGTCCTTCAATTCCGGTCTTCCGGCCCTTTCGAAAGATGCGGGCGCTGTCACGCACGTGTATTGGCGCGGTCACGGCGGTTGGGGCTGGGGCCCCGGCGCGTTCGTTGGCGGCCTCATCGGCGGCGCGTTGATTGCTTCTGCGATCTCGGAGCATCGCGCAGCACCGCGTGACATGGATCGCTGCGCCCGTGATTTCCCGGACTTCAGCTACCGCACGGGCACGTACATCGACCGTCGCGGCGTCGAGCGTGTCTGCCCGTATCTTCGCTGATCGTTCAACGAAGATGTAAGAGTTAAAGCGGCGCCGAGTCGAAAGACTTCGGCGCCGCTCCGTTTCAAAGCGCTAAACTCCAAATTAACCAGCGATACGCAGGCGGCGATCGTCGCCTGACGCTTGGTGGCGGCGGTTGTCGTTCGAAATCTTGAAGAGCGCGACAAGCTCGTCGAGCGCGTTCGTTTCGTTGACCAGCACGTCGGTCGACGACGTCAGTTCCTCTGCCATCGCGGCATTTTCCTGCGTGTCGCGATCCATCATGGCAACCGCGGTGCTGACTTCCGAAAGCGCGTGAGCTTGTTCCTGTGCGCCGGAGGCGATTTCCGCCATGACGGCACTCACTTCGCTCACCGCTTTGACGATCTCGCCGAGGGACGCACCGGTTCCCGTTACCAGCCTGACACCGGCACCAACGTTGTCCTGGCCCGTCGATATGAGACCTTTGATCTCGCGCGCGGAGTCGGCCGATCGCTGCGCCAGTGCGCGCACTTCGGAAGCGACGACGGCGAAGCCCCGGCCGTGCTCGCCAGCGCGTGCGGCTTCTACGCCTGCATTGAGCGCAAGAAGGTTGGTCTGGAATGCGATGTCGTCGATCACGCCGATGATCTGAGCGATCTGCTTCGAAGACTCTTCGATCCTCGACATCGCCTCGACGGCTTCCGTAACGATCTGCCCGCCGTCGGCGGCCTGCTCGCTCGCGCGCCCGATAAGCTGCTGCGTGCTCGTCGTCGAACTTGCGGTATTTTTGACCGAGATCGTCGTTTCTTCCAGGGCAGCGGCGGATTCTTCGAGCGATGCCGCTGTCTTCTGTGTCCGCCGCGATAGGTTGTCGGAGGCCGAGAGAATTTGCTCCATCGCGTTCGTGATATTGCCGACCCGTTGCATGACAACCTGCAGAACCTGATCCAGCTGACCGGTTGCAGCATTGAAATCGGCGCGCACCCGTTCGAATTCCGGAGGCAGCTCCGAGGTGATGCGATACGAGAGGTTCTTCCTCGCGAGTTCCGACAGGGCGGCCGTGATCGTATCGAGCACGTTATTCCGTTCAGCGGCCGCCGCATCTTCGAGCCGCTTGCGCTCTGTCTCGGCTTCGCGTTGACGGACTTCGGCTTCGTGCTCCACGCGCTTCTGCTCGGATTCCGCCTTCAGGCGCGCTTCGTCCGCGGCCTCTATGTACGTCGATATGGAGAAGTCCATATCGAGCATCACGGCCTTGATGAGAGCGACGAGTCTTGAGGTCATCGACCGGTAAGCGGCGTCGCGATCGCGGCCAAAAATGCTCGTTGGACGGCTTTCCTCGACAATGACACCGACGAGGTGTTCGAGCAGCAGCGCATATCCACCGATGTACCAGCGCGGTTCGAGTCCGATTTTCGCATGCGTCCGCCCGATACGGCGGACGTTTGCAACGTATGTGTCGTTGATCTCTCCGGAGCTGAGGCGGCCCCAATGCGTGATCTGTGCGGATTTCGCGCGCGCGATGTGCGCATCGCCCTCAAAGAAATGTTTGACCTCGGGAGTAGCGCGGATCTTGTCGTAAAATTTATCGAGGGCGATCGGCAGATGTCGTGTCAGAACGGCTTTGAGGTCGTGGAGCTCCGCGATGGTTTTCGGGTCGAGCTCGAGAAAGGACAAGCGGCCGGCAAGATCGCCATGCTGATCGCGCTGAGCGGCGTTCGAAGTGTGGGTCATGCGCACAAGGTCTCGCAAACAGTGTTCAGATTGATCTGACCTGAAAGCTTCGACCTTGTGTCAGCCTGGATGATATCGCGAAACTGATGTGCCTCAGGATTTGAAGGAGGCGCAGCGATCATTAATGCTGCCCGCTGCGCCAACTATCTATTTGAGGCTCGGGAAATTGAATTCGGCGCCCTTGCGGATGCCCGCCGGCCAGCGTGCCGTGACCGTCTTGATTCGCGTGTAGAAGTGCACGCCTTCCGGCCCGTAGATCGCATGATCTCCGAACAGCGATCGCTTCCAGCCGCCGAAGGAATGATACGCAACAGGCACCGGCAGCGGCACATTGATGCCGACCATGCCGACCTCGATTTTGTCCGCGAATGCCCGCGCCGTGTCGCCGTCGCGCGTGAAGATCGCCGTGCCGTTGCCGTACTCGTGCGTGTTGATGAGATCGGCCGCTTCGTCGTAGTTCTTCGCACGCACGACCGAGAGCACCGGCCCGAAGATTTCCTCGCGATAGATGGTCATGTCGCGCGTCACGTGGTCGAACAGCGTACCGCCGAGGAAGAATCCGTTCTCGTAGCCCTGCAGCGTCAGGCCGCGGCCATCGACGACGAGCTTCGCGCCTTCCGCGACGCCCTTGTCGATTAGCGACGTGATCCGCCGCTTCGCATCCGCTGTCACGACAGGGCCCATCTCCGACTCGGGATCCGTCGCCGGCCCGACTTTGAGCGAGCGCACGCGTGGCGCCAAGGCTTCCACAAGCTTGTCAGCCGTCTTCTCGCCGACCGGAACCGCGACCGAAATCGCCATGCAACGTTCGCCTGCCGATCCGTAGCCCGCGCCCATCAGCGCATCGACCGCCTGGTCCATGTCGGCATCGGGCATGACGATCATGTGATTTTTTGCGCCGCCGAGCGCCTGCACGCGCTTCCCGTTCGCCGTGCCGCGGGCATAGATGTACTGCGCCACCGGCGTCGAGCCGACGAACGACACCGCCGCGATGTCAGGATGATCGAGAATGGCATCGACGATCGTCTTGTCGCCGTGCACGACGTTGAACACACCGGCAGGCAAGCCGGCTTGCTGGAATAACTCCCAGATCAGCATCGGTGCCGACGGATCGCGCTCGGACGGCTTGAGGATGAAGCTGTTTCCGCAGGCAATGGCGACGGGGAACATCCACATCGGCACCATGGCCGGGAAGTTGAACGGCGTGATGCCCGCGACGACGCCGAGCGGCTGCCGGTCGGACCAGCTGTCGATATCGGGCCCGACGTTGCGGCTGAACTCGCCCTTCAAAAGATGCGGAATTCCGCATGCAAAATCGACGACGTCGATACCGCGCTGAAGTTCGCCGAGCGCGTCGGCGTGCGTCTTGCCGTGTTCCTGCGAGATGGCGCGCGCGATCTCGTCGGCGTTCTTCTCCAGAAGTTCTTTGAACTTGAAGAGCGGCCGCACGCGTTTCATCGGCGGCGTGGAGCCCCAAGAGACCGCGGCTGTCTTCGCCGCCGCGACGGCCGCATTGAGATCGTCGGCGCTCGACAATGGAAGGCGCGCGACCTCTTCGCCCGTCGCCGGATTGAAGACCGGCTGCGTCCGCGCCGCATGAACCGCGGAGCGGCGGCCGTCGATGGCGTTCTCGATCATGTGCATTGGTGAGGCATCCTTATCTTTCCCTTCGTCGTCCTCGGCCGAGCGCAGCAAAGCTGCGGCGAAGGCCGGGGATCCAGCGTGAGACTCGTCGAAGACACAATTATCGAGCCTACGGCACTCCTAACGCTGGATTCCCGATGCGTCTCGCGACGCTCGCCGCATCGAGAATGACATCCTTAAATTCAGTTCGTCGTTTTCAGCACCTTGCCGAAGGTGTCGAACAGTTGGTCGATCTCGGACTTCGAAATGATAAGCGGCGGCGACAGCGCGATGATGTCGCCTGTCTGGCGAACGAGAACGCCCTCTTCGAACGCCTTGACGAAACGATCGAACGCCCGCTTTCCAGGCTGCGCCGGATCGGGCGCGAACTCCACCGCGCCGATGAGGCCGATGTTGCGCACATCGATGACATGCGGCAGTCCCTTCAGCGCATGCACGCGTTCTTCCCAGTAGGGCGCGAGTTCGGTCGCGCGCGTCAGCAAGCCCTCTTCGGCGTAGGTATCGAGCGTTCCGATAGCGGCTGCCGCCGCAACCGGGTGGCCCGAATAGGTGTATCCGTGGAAGAAATCGATCATCCAATCGGGGCCATTCATGAAGGCGTCGTGCACGTGCGATTTGACGAACACCGCGCCCATCGGGATCGTGCCGTTCGTGACGCCCTTGGCGGTCGTGATGATGTCGGGCGAGATTCCAAAGTAATCAGAGCCGAACGGCACGCCGAGGCGACCGAACGCCGTGATCACTTCGTCAGCGATGAGAAGAATGTCGTGCTTCTTGGCGATCGCTTCGAGGCGCTTGAGATATCCCTTCGGTGGGATCAGAACGCCGGTCGAGCAGGCGACCGGCTCGACGATGACGGCAGCAATGGTCGAAGCGTCATGGAGAGCGACGAGGCGCTCGAGATCATCGGCGAGGTCTGCGCCATGCTCCGGCTCGCCGCGCGTGAAGGCGTTCTTCGCAAGATCATGCGTATGCCGGATATGATCGACACCCGCGACCAGCGCGCCGAACATCTTACGGTTCGGGCCGATACCGCCGACCGACATGCCGCCGAAGTTGACGCCGTGATACCCGCGCTCGCGGCCGATCAATCGCACTTTCGTGCCGTTACCCTTGGCGCGATGATAGGCGATTGCCATCTTCAGCGCCGTCTCGACCGACTCCGAACCCGAGTTCGTAAAGAACACGTGGTCGAAACCTTCGGGCGCGATGGCCGTCAGCCGGTTGGCAGCCTCGAAGGCCTTCGTATGGCCCATCTGGAACGTGCCGGCGAAATCGAGCGTCTCGACTTGGGCTTTGATCGCTTCGACGATCTTTGGCCGGCAATGGCCCGCATTCACGCACCAGAGACCTGACGTTCCGTCGAGCACCTTGCGGCCGTCGTTCGTCACGTAGTGCATGTCCTTGGCGCCGACGAAGAGGCGCGGGTTCGCCTTGAACTGCTTGTTCGCGGTGAACGGCATCCAGAAGGATGCGAGGTCGTTCGGCTTGATCTGTACGTTCATAGGCGAATCCTTTGTTGGCTCCCGGCGACTCCCTCCGGGGAGCCGGCCGCCGGGAGCGATTCCAATATCAAGCGACTTTGGCGACGGCGTCTGTCAGCGCCGCCTCGAACACATCCATGCCCTCGCGAACGAGATCGTCGCTGGCCGTCAGCGGCACCAGGAAGCGGATGACGTTTCCATACGTGCCGCACGAAAGAAGAATGAGGCCGCGATCGCTCGCAGCTTTGAGGAGGGCGCCAGTCAGTTCTGGCGCGGGCTCGCCGCTGGCTTTGTCTTTGACAAGCTCGACCGCGCACATAGCCCCGAGGCCACGCACGTCGCCGATGCAGTTGAGATTGGAATTCTGCTGCAGCGACGAGCAGCGATCCATGATGATCTTGCCGATGGCGTTAGCGCGGTCGCAAAGCTTTTCGTCGTGGATGACGTCGAGTACGGCATGGGCCGATGCGCAAGCAACCGGGTTGCCCGCATAGGTGCCGCCGAGACCGCCGGGGTTCGAAGCATCCATGACGTCCGCCCGGCCGACGATGGCCGAGAGCGGCATGCCGCCTGCGAGACCCTTCGCCATCGTGACGACGTCGGCTTTGACGCCGAAGTGCTCCATTGCGAACATCTTGCCAGTCCGCGCGAAGCCCGTCTGGATCTCGTCCGCAATCAGCAGAATGCCATGGTCGTCGCAAATCTCGCGCAGCGCGACCATGAATTCCTTCGGCACGATGTTGAAGCCTCCTTCGCCTTGCACTGGCTCAATGATGATGCCCGCGATGTTCGACGGATCGACCGAATGTTTGAACAGCGATTTGAGGCTGCGGATGCTTTGGCCGGTGCTGCCGCCGTGGAAGACGTTCGGGAATTCGACGTTATAGACATCCGGCGGAAAAGGCCCGTAGCCCTTCTTGTAGGGCACGACCTTTCCGGTCAGCGCCATGCCCATCAGCGTGCGGCCGTGAAATCCGCCTGCGAACGAAACGATGCCGGGACGTCCGGTGAACGCGCGCGCGACCTTGACGGCGTTTTCGACGGCTTCTGCGCCCGTCGAGGCCAACATCGTTTTCGCAGGGCCCGCGATCGGCGCGATGGCGTTCAGGCGCTCCGCGAGGCTCACGTAGTTCTCGTACGGCGTCACCTGGAAGCAGACGTGGCTGAAAGCCTTGAGCTGCTCTTCGATTGCTTTGATCAGACGCGGGTGCTGGTGCCCTGTATTGACGACCGCGATGCCGGCCCCGAAATCGATGTAGCGCTTCCCATCCTCGCTCCAGATCTCGGCATTCTTCGCTTTCTTGGCAAAGATCTGCGTCACGTTTCCGACGCCACGCGGTACGGCGGCAACGCGACGGGCCTGAAGCTCGGCTGAGGTAGCCATGGATGATCCTTCGGAGTTCGTTGAGAGCAAGAGGTTCTGGTCGAGGTCCTATGTTTTTTCGGCGGAGCATTAATCGAAATGCCCCGCCGAAACTTGACTGCTAGGCGTTCATGCCGCCAAGGCAGATCATTTTTGTCTCGAGATATTCGTTAAGGCCTTCGTCTGCACCTTCGCGGCCGAGACCCGACTGCTTGATGCCGCCGAAAGGCGCGACCTCATTCGAGAAAACGCCTTCGTTGACGCCCACCATGCCGGCTTCGAGCGCTTCGGCCACGCGCCACGCGCGCGAGACGTTCTGGCTGAAAAGGTAAGCGGCAAGGCCGAACGGTGTGTCGTTGGCGATCCGGATGGCGTCAGCTTCCGTCTCGAAGCGGATGAGCGACGCGACCGGCCCGAAGATCTCTTCATTCGCAATCGTCATGTCGGTCGTGACGCCGGTTACGATGGTCGGTGAGAAGAAGAGCGCGCCATGATCGTCGGGCTTGCCACCCATCTCAACCTTCGCGCCCTGCGATACGGCATCCGAAAGCAGCGACTTCACCTTCTCGATCGCGTCGGCGTTGATCAGCGGCCCAACCGTCGATTTGGCATCGCGACCCGGAGCGACGACGAGCTTGCCTGCCGCTTCCTTGAGCGCCGCGACGAACTTATCGAAAATACCGGCCTGCACGAGAATACGGTTGGCGCAGACGCAGGTTTGGCCCGCGTTGCGAAACTTCGATGCCATGGTTCCAGCGACCGCCTGCTGCAAATCGGCGTCGTCGAAGATGATGAGCGGTGCGTTGCCGCCAAGCTCGAGCGTCAGCTTTTTGATCGTGTCTGCCGACTGCCGATAGAGGATCTTGCCGACCTCCGTCGAGCCGGTGAACGTCAGCTTGCGGACGCGATCATCGCTTGTCAGAGCTTTCCCGACGCCTGCGGCGTCCAATGTGGTGATGACGTTGAACACGCCAGCCGGAACGCCCGCATCCTGCGCCAGTTTCGCAAGCGCCAGCGCACACAGCGGTGTCTCTTCCGATGGCTTCACGACAATTGTGCAGCCGGCAGCCAGCGCGCAACCGACCTTGCGTGTGATCATCGCGATCGGGAAATTCCACGGCGTGATCGCCGCGCAGACGCCGATGGGCTGCTTGATCGTCAGATAGCGGCGAGACGCGAACGTCGTCGGAATCGTATGCCCGTAAGCCCGCTTTCCCTCCTCCGCAAACCATTCGATGAAGGACGCGCCGTAAGTGACTTCACCGCGCGACTCCGTCAGCGGCTTGCCCTGCTCGGCCGTCATCAACTGTGCGAGCGCTTCCGTTTCCGCTGTGATGAGGTCGTACCAGCGGCGGAGAATGTGCGCACGCTCCTTCGCGGGCTTAGCAGCCCACGCCGGGAACGCCTCATGCGCCGCGTCGATGGCGCGCTTGGCGTCGTCCGGCGTCAGATCCGGCACATCCGCGAGCTTGTCGCCGGTTGCCGGGTCGAGCACCGGAAAGGTCTTCTTCGAGGTAACCCACTCGCCGCCGATCAGCGCGGCTGTCGGGAAGGGGGTTGAGGACTTGATATTCATGTCAACTCTCCGGGGGCGTCAGAGTGTGATCGAGACCGACTTCAAGTCGGCATACTTATGTAGGGCGTGCAGCGAGCGGTCGCGGCCAAAACCGGATTGCTTGAAGCCGCCGAACGGCATCGTGATGTCGCAGGCATCCCACCCGTTGATCCAGACGAGACCGGCGCGAAGCTCCCGCGCGGCGCGATGGGCGAGCGTGACGTCTTTCGTCCAGAGCCCGGCTGCGAGACCATACGTCGTGTCGTTGGCAATCCGGATAGCTTCATCCGGCTCCTTGAAGCGCGTGACCGCGAGCACCGGCCCGAAGACCTCTTCGCGCGCCAGTGTATTTTCCGGCAGGATGCCGTCGAACACCGTCGGCTCGACGTAAAAGCCGCCGCTCTCTTCGAGCGTGCGTTTGCCACCGAGCGCGAGAGAGCCGCCTTCGCGTTTCGCCGTCTCGACATAGCGCAGTGCCGTCTTCATCTGTTCTTCACTGACCATGGCGCCCGAGGTCGTCGCCGGCTCGAGTGGATCTCCGGCAACGATTTTTCGCGCAACCGTTATGAGCCGATTGGTGAAATCATCGGCTATCGCGTCCTGCACCAGGAGACGAGATCCGGCGGTGCATACCTGCCCTGAATTATAGAAGACGGCCCACGCGGCTTCCGTCGCGGCCCGATCCAGATCAGGACAATCGGCAAAAACGATATGCGGAGACTTGCCGCCGAGTTCCAGGCTCACGCGCTTCAGGTTGCTTTGTCCCGAATACTGCATCAGCAGTTTGCCGACCGGACCGGAACCGGTGAAAGCGATCATGTCGACGTCATTGTGCAGCGCAAGAGCTTTGCCGGCCTCCGCGCCGAAACCCGGAATGACATTCAGCACGCCCGCTGGCAGCCCTGCTTCGAGCACCAGTTCGCCAAGCTTCAAAGCAGTAAGCGGCGATTGCTCCGCAGGCTTCAGAATGACGGAATTACCCATGGCGAGCGCCGGCGCCACCTTCCACATCGCCATGTGCAGCGGAAAATTCCACGGCACGATCGCGCCGATGACCCCGAGCGGCTCATGCACCACGAACGAAAACCGGTCCGGTGCTTCGGGAGCAACCTCGCCGTAGATCTTGTCCAGCGCCTCCGCGTAATAGCGCAGCGAACGGATGGCATTCGGAATATCTCCGCCAAGCGCGTTCGAAATCGGCTTGCCGACGTCGAGGCTTTCGAGGACCGCGAGCGTTTCGATGTCACGCTCCATCAACTCGGCGAGCTTGAAAAGAATCCGCTTCTTCTCGCGATAGTGGAGCTTGCGCCAGGAACCCTCTTCGAAAGCTCGGCGCGCGCTTTTGACGGCCGCATCGACGTCGGCCGCATCGCATTGGGCGACATGATTGAGGATGCGGCCGTCGCGCGGCGTGATATTGGGAAATGTCTTGCCGGAAATGCTGCCGACGAACTTGCCGTCGATCACAGCCTCGCCAGGGATCTTGATCGAGCCGGCGAGGGACTCAAAGTGCGCAAGCGATGTCATGGTCTTCATTCCTTATGCAACTTGAGCGTACCATTCGCGATCGAGAGAGGTCACGATGCGCTCAAAACTGATCCGTTCCGTCTCTTTCAGACGATAGAAAACATCCTGGAAGGCAGGCCCGAAGGCTTCGCGTACAA
>Ga0164243_10012416_pt1 | contig 12069 bp, 11 predicted proteins | sample OricompcompostOP_FD_108781 | JGI IMG/M metagenome (GOLD analysis project Ga0164243, IMG submission 108781) | Organic Plus compost microbial communities from Emeryville, California, USA - Original compost - Organic plus compost (OP) | ecosystem: Engineered > Solid waste > Mixed feedstock >...
AGGTGCCCTACTTTTTGCCAGTTTACGGCAACTGCGAACACCGTTCATGCGCCGGACGGCGCAATCCGCGGCCCGGCCTCGAACACCCGAGTGGCGAAAATCGCACCAGCGCACCCGGGTGCGCGCACAGGTCCCGCCGGGCCGCGACGAGCCGGACCCGCCGCCGCCCGCGCCCGGCGGGATTCCGCCCGCGCAGCAGGCGGAATCACGGCCCGCCGAGGCCGAAACCGCACGCAGCGGGCCTGCCGGCGGCACGTCGAAGATCACCACTGCACGGTCGTTTCGAACAGGTGCCCAACTAGTTTTTCGGGTCCGGAACTCGCAGAATCAGCCCCTGCTCCCACCACTGGAGCCCGCCTGGTTACCGGCTGGTAATAAGGCGTACGCTCCCCAAACGGACTCAAACCCCGAACATGGAGGCCGCGAGCATGGGTGCTCTGCAGCTCATCCTGGGCCTGATCTGCCTGGCCATCACGGCCGTCGCGGTGGTGATGGTCGTCAGGACAGTGCGGAGGATGATCTCGTCCATCCGCCTCGGACAACCCGACCCGACCAGGCGGGGCCCGTTCGGCGCCCGGTTCGGGAACATGGTCAAGGAGATCCTCGGCCACACCCGGATGCTGAAGTGGGGCCACGTGGGCGTGGCCCACTGGTTCGTGATGGTCGGCTTCGGCGGCCTGAGCATCAGCGTGCTCGAGGCCTACTTCGAGGTCTTCTCGCCGACCTTCGAGACCCCGCTGCTGAGCTGGTTCGGCCCGTGGAACCTGCTCGTCGAGCTGCTGGGGATCACCACGGTGATCGGCGGCTTCTGGCTGATCGCGGTGCGCCAGCTCAACCACCCGCGCCGGGCCGGCCGCGTCTCCCGCTTCCAGGGCTCCAACTTCTGGCAGGCCTACTTCGTCGAGGCCGTCGTGGTGCTGGAGGGCTTCGGCATCATCGGCCTGCGCGCGTTCAAGGAGGCCGCGGGCCTGTTCGAGGCGCCGCTGTGGTCGGCACCGCTGACCTACGCGCTGGGCAGCGTGCTGCCGAGCAGCCTCGCGGCGATCTCGCTGTTCGCCACGTTCAAGATCCTGTCCGCGATGATCTGGGTGATCGTGATCGCCTCGAACATCAACATGGGCGTGGCGTGGCACCGGTTCACCGCGTTCTTCAACATCTTCTTCAAGCGCGAGTCGGACGGCGGCGTGGCGCTCGGCGCGCTGCAGCCGATGATGTCCGGCGGCAAGGAGCTCGACTTCGAGGAGGCCGACCCGGACACCGACGTGTTCGGCGTGGGCCAGGTCGAGGACTTCAAGTGGAAGGGCTGGCTGGACTTCACCACCTGCACCGAGTGCGGCCGGTGCCAGTCGCAGTGCCCGGCGTGGAACACCGCCAAGCCGCTGTCGCCGAAGCTGCTGATCACCTCGCTGCGCGACCACGCCTACGCGAAGGCCCCGTACCTGCAGGCCGGCGGCAAGCGGGACATGGCCGGTGACGAGGTCGGCATCACCGGCGAGGGCGCCGAGGAGAAGCTGGCCGGCATCGACGCGCTCGCGCTGGCCGAGGCCGAGCGGCCGCTGGTCGGCGGGCCCGAGGAGGCCGGCGTCATCGACCCCGAGGTGCTGTGGGCCTGCACCTCCTGCGGTGCCTGCGTCGAGCAGTGCCCGGTGGACATCGAGCACGTCGACCACATCGTCGACATGCGCCGCTACCAGGTGCTGATCGAGTCGAACTTCCCGACCGAGCTCGGCGGGATGTTCAAGAACCTGGAGAACAAGGGCAACCCCTGGGGCCAGAACGCCAAGGACCGGCTGGCCTGGACCGAGGACCTGGACTTCGAGGTCCCGGTCTTCGACGGGGAGCTGGACGACGACGTCGAGTACGTGTTCTGGGTCGGCTGCGCCGGCGCCTTCGAGGACCGCGCGAAGAAGACCACCCGCGCGGTCGCGGAGCTGCTGCACATCGCCGGGGTCAAGTACACCGTGCTCGGCGGCGAGGAGACCTGCACCGGCGACCCGGCCCGCCGCGCCGGCAACGAGTTCCTGTTCCAGATGCTGGCCCAGCAGAACGTCGAGGTGCTCAACTCGGTGTTCGAGGGCCGCGAGCCGGGCAAGCGCAAGATCGTCGCGACCTGCGCGCACTGCTTCAACTCGCTGGCCAACGAGTACTCCCAGCTCGGCGGCCACTTCGAGGTCGTGCACCACACCCAGCTGCTGAACAAGCTGGTGCGCGAGAAGCGGCTGACCCCGGTCGCCCCGGTCGCCGAGGACGTGACCTACCACGACCCCTGCTACCTGGGCCGGCACAATAAGGTCTACACGCCGCCGCGCGACCTGGTCGGCGCCTCCGGGGCGAACTTCCGGGAGATGCCGCGGCACGCGGACCGCTCGATGTGCTGCGGCGCCGGTGGTGCCCGGATGTGGATGGAGGAGCGCATCGGCAAGCGCATCAACGTCGACCGCGTGGACGAGGCGCTGGGCACCGCCCCGGCGAAGATCGCCACCGGCTGCCCGTTCTGCCGCGTGATGCTCACCGACGGGCTCACCGCCCGGCAGAACGAGAAGGCCGCCTCGGAGGACGTCGAGGTCGTCGACGTGGCGCAGCTGCTGCTGTCCTCGGTCAAGCGGGGCTCCGACGGGGCCTCGGCCCCGGCCGGGCCGGCCGAGACGGGCGCGGAGGCCGAGGCGAACGGCAAGGCCGACGTGGCCACCGACGCCGACGCGACCGGCACCCCGCTCCCGGACCAGGACAAGGCCGAGAGCTGACCACTCCGCGAAAAAAGGGGGGCGGGCCACTGCGGCCCGCCCCCTTTTTCGTGCTCGGACGTAGCAGGAGGGGCAGGCCCTCGGGTGCGGCCTGCCCCTCCTGGTGACCGCCCCGGCGGGCGGTCGCTGCTCCGGACGCGGATCAGCCGGCGAGCTTGCCGGCGACGAAGTCGCTGACCGGCATCCCCTTGTGCCAGCCCGGCTTGACCGTGTTGCCGTGCGAGTTCCCGGCGCCGTTGCCGGTCACCCCGCCGCTGACGTGCACGTTGGTGTTGGAGCCGTGCTGGTTGTTGGTGACGTACCCGTCGGCGAGCGCCGCGGGCGCCGCGAGTGCGCCCATCCCGAGGATGATCCCGGCGGTGGCGGCGGTCTTCGCGAACTTCGAGAGCTGCATCGGGCTACCTCTCCGTCGTCCTGTCGGTCCGGCGCCGAGCCGTGCCCGGCGCCGAGATCTGTCCTACGGGGTGAATGTCGACTCGGCTGGCCCCAGCGGGGGTTGCCACACGATCCAGTGCCCCCGAATCACGAGAAGGGCTGGCGCGCCCGATGCCTGCGCACAGCCCGTGTCCGGGCATGACAAGGCGCCCCGGAGCGGACTCCGGGGCGCCTTGTTCAGCAGGGGGTCAGCTGCCCATCTCCTCCAGGGACCGGCCGTTGGTCTCCTTGAGGTAGCGGACCACGAACACCAGCGAGATCAGCGCGAACGCCGCGTACATGAAGTACGTGACCGGCAGGTTCCAGTCCCGCATGCTCGGGAAGGTCACCGTGACCAGCCAGTTCGCGATCCAGTTCGTCATGGTGCCCAGCGCCAGCGCGGCCGCGCGGATCCGCGGCGGGAAGATCTCCGCCAGCAGCACCCACATCACCACGCCCCAGGACGAGGCGAAGAACAGCACGAACGCGCTCGCCGAGATCAGCGCGACCACGCCCCACTCCGGCGGCAGCTTCGCGTCCTCGCCGACGACCTGCGCGTAGCTGAACGCCCAGCCGGTGACCGCCAGCGACACGGTCATCCCGATCGAGCCGATCACCAGCAGCGGCTTGCGGCCGATCTTGTCCACCAGCGCGATCGCGACCAGCGTGCCGACGATGTTCACGATCGACGTGAACAGGCTCAGCAGCAGCGAGCTGGACTCGTCGATGCCGACGGACTGCCACAGCGAGGACGAGTAGTAGAAGATCACGTTGATGCCGACGAACTGCTGCAGCGCGGCGATCGCCATGCCGACCCACACGATCGGCAGCACGCCGAACCCGCCGCGCAGGTCGGACAGCTTCGGCTTGCGCTCGCCCAGCGCCTCGCGGATCTCGGCGATCTTGCCGTCCGGGTCCGCCGGCTCGATCTTGGCGAGCACCTCGCGGGCCCGGTCGACCTGACCGGCGGCGACCAGGTACCGCGGCGACTCGGGGATCATCGAGGCCAGCACCAGGTAGACCAGCGCGGGCACCGCGGCGGCCGCGAGCATCCACTGCCAGGCCTGCACCGGCCCGAGCGCGTTCGAGGCGCTGCCGCCGGCGGCCTGCGCCAGCCCGTAGTTCACCAGCTGCGAGATCGCGATGCCCAGCACGATCGCCAGCTGTTGCAGCGAGGTCAGCCTGCCCCGGTACTTCGCCGGTGCGACCTCCGCGATGTAGCCGGGGGCGATCACCGAGGCGATCCCGATGGCGATGCCACCGATGACCCGCCAGATCGCCAGGTCCCAGATCGCGAACGGCACGGCCGAACCGATCGCGCTGATCACGAACAGCACCGCGGCCAGCTGCATGACCCGGATGCGCCCGATCCGGTCGGCGAGCCCACCGGCGATGGCCGCGCCGACCGCCGAGCCCAGCAGCGCCGACGAGACGACCAGCCCGGTGAGACCGGAACCGACCTGGAAGTGCGCTTGGATGGCATCGACCCCGCCGTTGATCACCGACGTGTCGTAGCCGAAGAGGAAACCACCGAGCGCTGCCGCGCTCGCGATCATCACGACGTGCCCCAAGTGCCCGGACTGGGCACCCGAGGTGCGCGACTCCGTAACCGACATCGAACTTCTCCTGTGCCCGCTCGCCGGAATGCCTCCTTGCACACCTGGGGAGAGCGCCGGGCTCAGGGGACTGTAGGTCTTGAAGCGCGGCTTTACTTCCACGATTCAGCGTGACCATCGTCACCCTGGAGCCTGAATCGATCAGGTGGTAGCCGGGTGCGCACGCGCGGTGCAAAGCCGCAGGTGAGCAGTGTCACCAGACCGTTCGCAGGCAGTTCCGCTGGAGCCGGCGGCGGCCGCCGCGCGCCCGGTTCGTCACGCTGCGTTGCGCCGAAGGGCGCAGCGGCCGATCAGCCGCGGCGGGTCTCGACGCGGTGGAAGTTCAGGTGCGCGCGCGACGGCGTCGGCCCGCGCTGGCCCTGGTAGCGGGAACCGGCCGCCTGCGAGCCGTACGGGTGCTCGGCCGGGCTGGACAGCCGGAACAGGCACAGCTGGCCGATCTTCATGCCCGGCCACAGCGTGATCGGCAGGTTCGCGACGTTCGACAGCTCCAGCGTGATGTGCCCGGTGAAGCCCGGGTCGATGAACCCCGCGGTGGAGTGCGTCAGCAGCCCGAGCCGGCCCAGCGAGGACTTGCCCTCCAGCCGGCCGGCCAGGTCCTCCGGCAGCCGCACCGACTCGTAGGTCGAGCCCAGCACGAACTCGCCGGGGTGCAGCACGAACGGATCGTCGTCGCGGACCTCGACCGGCGAGGTCAGCTCGTCCTGCTGCTGCGACGGGTCGATGTGGGTGTACTTCGAGTTGTCGAAGACCCGGAAGAACCGGTCCAGGCGCACGTCGATGCTCGACGGCTGGATCATCGCGGCGTCGAGCGGGTCGAGTTCGAGCCGGCCCTCGTCGAGCTCTTTGCGCAGGTCCCGGTCACTGAGTAGCACGCGGCCAGCGTATCGGGAGGGGGCTGGATGATCACCGCCGCCCGGGGTGCTAGAGTGGCGATCGCCGGAGGCGGAAGCCCCGAGAGGGGTGGAGCCCACCGGTACGCGGGTGTAGTTCAATGGTAGAACATCAGCTTCCCAAGCTGAGAACGCGGGTTCGATTCCCGTCACCCGCTCCACCACCGAAAGCCCAGGTCACAGGCCTGGGCTTTCTGCTTTTCCGGGCGGGCTCAGGCCCGGGCGAACTCGTCGAGCTCGGTCAGGATCCGGGAGTACGGCGGCTCCTGGGCCAGGGCGGTGCGGGGTTCGTGCGGGGTCCAGTAGGGGGCGCCGAGCAGCAGGTGGGCGCCGGCGGATTCGAGGGCCGCGACGTGCGACTTCCACGCCGGGTGGCGCACGTGCGCGGCGTTGACCAGCGGCAGCACCACGACCGGGGCCGGGCCGCCCAAGGCCTCCACCGCGGTGGTGAGGGCCTGGTTGTCGCCCAGGCCCAGGGCGAGCTTGGCGACCGTGTTGAACGTGGCCGCGATCAGGAAGCAGTCGATCGGCGGGTGCGGCGGTTCCTCGCTCGGCATCCGCGGATCCACCCGGCACGGCAGGCCGGTGACCTCGGCGATCCGGTCGACCTCGCCCTCGGCGGCCAGCCAGCGCCCCGCGGTCGGGGTGAGCGTGACCGCGACCCGCCAGCCGCGCGCGAGCGCCGGCTCCACCAGCGACTCGCGGACGCGCTCCACGCCCCCGGCCGCGGAGCAGATCAGACCCAGCGCGCGCATCGCAGACCCCTCCCTCAGCGGCGGAACACCAGCAGCCGCTGGACCAGGAAGTTGAAGCTCGTGCCCACCGCCTGCGAGATCACCCACGCCTCGGTCAGCCGCCACGACGAGACCGGCAGCACCCGGCGCGACACCGCGTACACCGCCACGATCAGCAGGAACGTCAGGCCGTAGGTCGCGGCCACGGACAGCACCTCGCGGGTGTCCCGGCGGGACGTGAACGTCCAGCGGCGGTTGAGCAGGTACGCGGTCGTGCTGCCGAGGACGAAGCTCAACGCCCGCGCCAGGTCGTCCTGCACCCCCAGCGCCACCAGCAGCGTCTTGCTGCCGAAGTCGACGACCGCGCCGACGATCCCGACCAGCCCGAACCGGAACGCCTGGCCGAAGAAACCGCCCGCCCGCACGGGCGCCGGCCCCACCGGCTGAGATCCGTCCATGCGGCGCACGCTACCAACGCGCCGCGGCGCACCGCCCCGAGATCACGGAGCGGTGCGCCGCGGAACCGGCTACGCGTGCGCCGCCCCGGCAGGCGGTGCCGCCACCCCGACCGCGTGCGAGTGCTCGGTCACCGCGTGGATCGCCGTGATCGCGCCGTAGACGACCAGCCAGATCCCCACCAGGAACGCCGTGGTCAGCAACCCGATGCCGGGGAAGGCCAGCAGGACCACACCGGCCACGATGCTCAACGCGCCCGCGCCGATCGCCCAGCCGCGGGAGGCCGTGCGCCGGGTGATCGCGTGGAAGGTCTCCATGACCCCGTTGACCGTCCAGAACAGACCCAGCACCAGCGGCAGCGCGAACGCCGTCAGCACCGGGTAGCGCAACACCACGATCCCGCCGAGCACGCCCAGCACCGCCAGCAGGACCTGCACCGCCGGGTTCCGCTCGTCGCCGGACAGCGCACGCACGAACCAGTACACCCCGCCGACCAGCAGCTGCAGGCCGATGACCAGCGCGATCGCCAGGACCGTCGCGCCCGGCCAGGTCAGCACCAGCCCGCCGGCCAGGATCGTCAGCACTCCGAAGGCCAACGCGAAGCCCCACGAGCGCCCCACTCCGCTCAAGGCCCGGTGAACCGCACCGGGACGTTCCTCCGACCACGCCATGACCCGCTCCTTCGTTCGACGCCGGATGCCGCCCAGCGTGCGTCGGCGGGTGATCCGGCCCCAGGGGACAAAGGCCCGCGCGGCGTCCGTCCGGAGTGGACGCGATCAGGCTCCGCGGACGTGGTGGGCCGCGGTGCGGGCGGTGGCCTGGACGGCGCGGCGGTCCACCCGGGTCGGCTCGCCGTCGTGCAGCACCTCCTCGCCGGCGACCCAGACGTCGCGCACCGAGCGGGAACCGGCCGCCCACACCAGGTTCGACAGCAGCTGCTCGTCCGGGGTGTCCAGACCGGTCGCGAACGCCGGGTTGTCCACGTCGAGGTGCACCACGTCGGCCCACCGGCCCGGCTCCAGCGAGCCGATGTCGTCGCGGTGCAGCGCCCGCGCCCCGCCGCGGGTGGCGGCCAGCAGCGCGGCCGGGGCGCTCAACGCCGTGGCGTCCGAGGTCGCCAGGCGCGCCAGCATCCCCGCCAGCTGCACCTCCTCCCACAGGTCCAGGTCGTCGTTGCTGGACGGGCCGTCGGTGCCCAGCCCCACCGGGACGCCCGCCGCCAGCAGGTCCACCAGCCGCGCGGTGCCCGAGGCGAGCTTCGCGTTCGAGCCCGGGCAGTGCGCGATCCCGGTGCCGCGGCGGGCGAACAGCTCGATGTCCGCATCGGACAGGTGCACGCAGTGCGCGGCGACCACCCGGCCGTCCAGCACGCCCAGCTTGTCCAGCAGCGCCGGCACCGAGCCGAACCGCTCCCGCTGCTCGCGGTCCTCGTCGGCGGCCTCGGCGACGTGCGTCTGCACCAGGGCGCCGCGCTGCTGCGCGGAACCGCCGATCAGCTCCAGCGCCTCCGGCGGCAGCGTGTAGGCCGAGTGCGCGCCGTAGCTGAGCTCGATCCGGTCGGCCGGGCCGAACCGCAGCCCGTCGGCGTCGATCCACCGGCTGATGTCGTCGACCATGCCCTGCCAGGAGCCCATCCCGGCCAGGTCCGGCGTCTCGATCACCGCGGGCCCGATCACCGCGCGGGACCCGACGGCCAGCACCGCCTCCGCCACCGACTCGCCGGAGAAGTACATCTCGGCGCTGGTGGTGACCCCGGCGCGCAGCATCTCCACCGCGCCCAGCTCCATGCCCGCGCGGATGTCGGACGGGCGCAGCCGCGCCTCCGCCGGCCAGATCACCTCGGACAGCCAGCGCAGCAGCGGCAGATCACCGCCCATGCCGCGCAGCAGCGTCATCGGGCTGTGCGCGTGCGCGTTGATCAGGCCGGGCAGCAGGATCCCGCCGCACTCGCGCACATCGCTGTCCGGGGAGCGCGGCGGCGCCTCCGCGCGCGGGCCGCAGAAGACCACCCGTCCCTGCTCGTCGACGTCCAGCACGGCATCGCGGATCACGGTGCAGGCGGGGTCGCAGGGCAGGGCGATCGGGGCGTGCAGGCGGAGTGCGGTCGACATGCCCAGCATTGTGCCGCAGCGGAGATCCGGCCCCGGGAGCTGTGAGACCTACTCCATCAGCCCCGTGCGCCAGGCCCAGGACGCGGTCTCGACCCGGTTGCGGGCGCCGATCTTGCCCTGCGCGGCGGCCAGGTGCGTCTTCACCGTGGACAGCGACATGTACAGCTCGGAGCCGATCTCGACGTTGGTGAGCCCGCGCGCGACCGCGCGCACCACGTCCAGCTCCCGCTCGGTGAGGTCCTCGTGCGGCGGTTCCACCGCGCGGCGCGGCTTCTCCCGCTCCGGCGGCTGCGCGAAGTGCTTGAGCAGCCGCACGGTGATCTGCGGCGAGACCAGCGCATCCCCGCGCACCGCGGCGTTGATCGCCTCCACCAGCAGCGCCGGGCCCGCGTCCTTGAGCAGGAAGCCGCTGGCGCCGTTGGCCAGCGCGGTCGCCACGTACTCGTCCAGGTCGAAGGTCGTCACCACCACGACCTTGAGCGGGTCCGGCACCCCGGGTCCGGCGAGCCGCTGGGTGGCCTCCAGCCCGTCCAGCCCCGGCATCCGGATGTCCATCAGGCACACGTCCGGCCGCAGCTCGCGGGCCCGCTGCACCGCGTCGGTGCCGTTGGCGACGTCCGCGACGACCTCGATGCCGTCCTGGGACTCCAGGATCATCCGGAACCCGGCGCGCACCATCTCCTGGTCGTCGGCGATCAGCACCCGGATCATCGATCCGCCTTCCTGGTCCACGGCCGGGCTCACCCGGCCTCCCGTTCGGCCAGCGGCAGCCACGCCTCGACGCGCCAGCCGGAGCGCTCGCCGGGGCCGGCGCTGAACCGGCCGCCGAGCAGCTCGATCCGCTCCCGCATTCCGACGAGACCGTATCCGCCGGAACCGCCGACGGGGGCCGTGCTCCGCCCCGACCCGTTGTCGGTGATCTTGACGTGCAGGTGCTCGTGCGGGGCGCGCACGAGGATGCGCACGCTGGTCACGTCGGAGCCGTGCTTGTCGGTGTTGGTCAGCGCCTCCTGCACCAGCCGCAGCGCGGAGCGGGACACCTCCTGCGGCACCTCCCGGTCCAGCTCCAGCTGCAGGTCCACGTGCGGGCCGGTGCGTTCGGCGAGTTCGGCGAGGTCGGCCCGCAGGTCGGTGCTGGCCTGCTCGGCCGGTGCGGCCCCGGCGGGCTCCGCGCCGCGCATGCTCGCGACCAGGCGGCGCATGGCGACCATCGCTTCGGTGCCGCTGCCGGCGATGCGCTCCAGCGCCTCGGCGGCGACCTCCGGTTTCTGCGCGGCCACGAGCTGGGCGGCCTGGGCCTGCACGACGATGCCGGTGACGTGGTGGGCGACGATGTCGTGCAGCTCGCGGGCCAGCGCGAGCCGTTCGGCCTGCTGGGCCTGCTCGACCGCGGTGCGCACCACCCGCCTGCGCTCGCCGTCGCGGGCCCGGAAGTACAGGCCCGCACCGATCGACAGCGCCAGCAGCAGCGCCCCGAGCGCCGCCGTCGCGGTCCACTCGCCCGGCCGGACCCCGCCGGACAGCAGCACCGCCACCAGCGAGCCGACCACCAGCGCGGCCACCGCCCACCCGGCCCGGCGCACCGCCGCGTGCCGCACCGCGTAGGAGATCAGCAGCATCACCGCGGCCACCGCGGTCAGCGACAGCGGCCCCAGCTCGTCGGAGCCGACCCCGATCAGCCGGTTCCCGACGCCCGTGCACACCAGCGCGCACGCGCCGAGCAGCGCGGCCTCCACCGGCCGCAGCGGGCCGATCACCGCGAGCGCGGCCAGCACCAGCGATCCCAGCAGCAGCGCGAGATCGCCGAAGCCGGTGCCGCGGTTGGCGAACTCGGCGAACAGCAGCACCGACAGCCCCGCCATCATCGGCCACTGCCTGCGCAGCAGGCCCAGCAGCGGAGTCGGAGCGACCTTGACCTGCCAGCCGCGCACGTACGTCCCGGTGCCCACGGCCAGCAGGAACTGCAGCACACAGAACGCCACGACCTGCGCCGGATCACCCCCGGACGGCCACGGCCGCAAGGACAGCGCCACCAGGAACGCCACCGCCAGCAGCCCCGTCACCGGCACCGCCTTCGCCGGCGGCAACCGCCGGTGGGCGTAGAGCACCAGCAGCACCCCGCCCACGTCCTCCGCGGACAGGATCGGCCCGAGCAGCGGCACGTCCGGCTCGGCCCCGGCCAGCCGCAGCACCACCGAGGACAGCACCAGCACCGCCGCCGCGGCCGCCCCGCACAGCGCCGGGAAGTGCCGACCGCGCACGACCAGCAGCGCGAACACCACCAGGCCGGGGGCGAGCACCAGCGCCTCCGCGGCACCACCGGCACCGGCCGCCAGATCGGCGCAGCACAGCGCCACCATCAGCACGACGGGCGGCCAGCGGCCGCGCACCAGCCGGTGCAGGCGCCGCAGCCACGGCGAAGACGTCGCGCTGGAGCTCACGCGGCGACCTTAGTTGCCGCGCGGGCGCACCGGATTGGCCGATGAGCTCGACCGGCTCGGCCGATCGGTCGTCCCCGCCGCAGCCCGATCACCCGGATGCCGCAGCGAACCGGGCGCCGTGACCGCATCGGCGCGGAAACGTGCGGAACGGACCAACCACCTGGCCGATTCGCGGAACCGGCCGCAGCAGTCACGATTCGGTAACCAGCTCGTCGGGGAGGTCCGAGCCATGTTCACCGCACTCAGCACCACCGCCGCGATCGGCGCCGTCGCCGTGCTCGTCCTGATGGCCGCCAGCTCCGTGCTGCCGGACCTGGTCGAGCGGGTGCAGTCGAAGCGCAACGAGCGCCGCACCTGACGCCATCGACAGGTGCGACGCCGGTCGGCTGCGCAGGACGTCGATGCGGCTTCGCCGCACTCGGCGGGCAGCGCCTAGGCGCGCTCGTAGATGAGGTCGTAGATCTCGCGGCCCTCGTCGTGCGCGCGGTTCTCGAACTTCGTCACCGGCCGCCACTCCGGCCGCGGCGCCCAGCCGCCCGGCTCGTCGGCGTACCGGTTGCGCAGCGCGGGTTCGGCTTCGCACACCTCGCGCATGTGCTCGGCGTACTCCGCCCAGTCGGTCGCCAGGTGCAGGTAGCCGCCGGGCTCCAGCCGGGAGGC
>Ga0164243_10012418_pt1 | contig 12068 bp, 14 predicted proteins | sample OricompcompostOP_FD_108781 | JGI IMG/M metagenome (GOLD analysis project Ga0164243, IMG submission 108781) | Organic Plus compost microbial communities from Emeryville, California, USA - Original compost - Organic plus compost (OP) | ecosystem: Engineered > Solid waste > Mixed feedstock >...
AAAGGCCTGATCCCTGACGGTTCGCGCCCGTTTGATTTTTTGTTCCAATTGGAGAAGCGGGTCGGAAAGACTCATACGGATGCGGTTCAGTTCTTTTTGCTTTGCCTTCTCCTGTTTACTCTGCGGCACATCGCGTTCATCGAGCCCGCGGTACTCCCGGTAAATCCAGGCTTCTTTTGTCCGCCAATGCTGACCGTGAATACCGAAGGCGAGCGCGTAGTTTTCAAGCAGATCGACATCTTCGCGCCATTTTTGGATGTCATCGCCAAGCGGATAAAACAAATCGGTTTTAAACGCCCGAAAAACCGCTTCATAGCGCCAGTTTTGCACAATTGCATCCAACGATGAGCGGATTAATTCAATGAGCGGATGGTGGTGCATGACCCGTTTTTGGTCAATAAAAAGGGGGATGCCGTAATCGACGAAAATGGTTTCAACCAGTTCCCGATAACCAGATAAATCACGGGTTAAAACGGCTAGATCGCGATACCGATACCCTTCATCGCGGACAAGTTGTAGGATCTCCCGGGCGCATGCCTCAATTTCTTCCCGGCGATTGACGGCTTCAACGATCTTCACTGAGCCGTCCACCGGGCCTGTGACATACGGACGCTTCTCAAAATTTTTTTCAAGCGCGCGCAGCCCTTCAAACTTAAGCTTCCGGTTGCCTTCACATATGACGGGCTCTTCGCAAAGAATGCCTTCTTCTTCGACCAGATTGAGTAATTTTACACACGCTTTTGCTGTTGTGCGAAAGAGGGTTAAATCGTTCGGTGTCCGTCCTTCATAAATGCGGTCCAATGTCAAGGTGACTGTCACGCGCTTTACGGTCTGCAACAGGGCGGCAATGACGGTGAATTCCTGAGGTGTAAAACTGTCAAAGCCGTCAATGTACACTTCGGCGTTTTTTAATTCATCCCACATCGGAATTTTTGAGGCAGCTAGGTTAAGATAATCATCACTGTCAACATATTTACCGAGTAGCGCTTTTTCAAAATCATTGTAAATGAGATACAAATCATGCAGTTTGTCAATTAAAATCGCTTCGTCCTCCCGACCGTCTTCAGCCAATTGTTTTTGGCGGCGGGCGATATCATCCGGTGTGAGGCAATAGCGTTTAAATTCACTAATGGTTTGTTGCAAAAGGGTATAAAAACCGCGTTGGTCGGCGGCTTTCTTAAACACTTTCAATTCGGACTTACGGTTTTCGATAATTTTCCTCAACATCATCGCTAAACCGGCTGTCGTTAAATGCGTTCTCGTCACGCCGCCCATGCGCTCCAAAACGCGAAGCGAAAACCGTGAAAAACTGTAGACATTAAGCCGCGTCATGCCCGAAAGATTCGGCAATGTGGCAAACGCATACTCTGTATGAAAGGTCATTTGATCCGGAACGATATAGATTAAAGGCGCACCATCCGGTTCGTTGATCAATTTTTCCTCTACTTCTTTAAAACAAAGATGCGTCTTCCCGGTTCCCGAACGGCCGATGACCAACCTTAAAGCCATGTGTTTCACTCCGATCCTATTCTGTGATCCTATTATCTCATGGATTTTGACTCATGAGAAGATGAACGGATCCCAGCAGAGACAATGGATTCACACCAAATTTTTCTACTTATAGCTTACACCATGACCATACCTAAAAAAGGGATAGCTCAAGTCGAGCGGTTGAGGCTGTTGCACACTTTAATGTAAGTGGAAAAGTGTTGTTTTTTTCTTATACGAAAAAAAGCACCCTTCAAGAAGGGCACTTTATTGCGTATCACCTGTTTCGATCGGGTTATTCGGATAACTGATCCAATCGCTCCAACTGCCAGGGTAAAGGCGGACATTTTTGAGCCCGGCTTGGGTCATCGCCAAAATGTTGGCACAAGCCGTGACACCTGAACCACAATACACGGTAACTTGCGCTTTTTTCTTCAATGGTTGGAAACGCTCTTTTAATTCTTCCGTAGGCAGCCATTTGCCATCTCTTAAATTATCTTCCCAAAACCAATTTTCCGCACCTGGTATATGACCGGCTTTGGCATCAATCGGCTCGACTTCGCCTCTGTATCGCTCCGGTGCGCGTGAATCAATGAGCGGTTCGCCATCCGGACGGAATTTGACACCCGCCATCGGCACGACCCACTCGTGATGCAAATTAGGAATAAAGGTCACCGTTTTTGGCTTTGCCACTACAGACGTGATCGGATACCCCCGTTTGACCCAAGCGGAAAACCCTTCGTTTAGCACAGCCACGTTTTGATGGCCGTGATAGCGGAGCAGCCACCAGAACCGCGCCGCATTCGATCCTTTCTCGTCATCATAAGCGACGACGGTTTTCGTTTGGTTAATGCCCGCATTTCCGAGCAGTTCCGCAAACCGTTTCGGGTCCGGAAGCGGGTGACGGCCGCCGTGACGCCCGACGGGGCCAGATAAATCTTTTTCAAGATCAAAATAGACCGCCCCTGGTATATGCGACTCGAAGTATTTTTTCTTTCCTTCCGCTGGGTCTGCCAGATTAAAGCGGCAGTCGACAATCACGAGCAGAGGGTCATCCAATCGATTCGCTAACCAATCCAGTTCCACAATTTGATCCACTTGCGCCTCACTCCCGTCATACCCTTTTACGGTAAGTATAACTTGAAGGACGCTTCCTTGTCATGATTTTTTTCCGTAAGAATTCACGTCAATTATTTTTTTAAAGAAAGCATGTTTCATCATGAATGACCGGAATGATGCCTGCCGCTTGAAAGAAGCTTTCCGCGACCGTCGGGCCGACATGGTAAAAAACCTTACTGAGGGCTTTTTTCTTTTCTTCAACGTCAGCGGGCAGTGTTTCTAGAAATCGGTCAAACGAGCCGTGCTTTTTGACGAGTTCAGCGACAACCCCGGCGTTCTTAATCGTCGCTTCAATTTTACGGCGATTTTTAATGATCCCGGGATGCTGCATCAGAGCTTCCACCTTTTTCTGATCGAAAGCTTTTACTTTATTAAAATCAAAGCCAGCAAAAGCTTCCCGCATGGCTTCTCTTTTATGTAAAACTGTCCTCCAGCTTAAACCGGATTGGAAAAGTTCAAGCGTCAAATATTCAAATAAAAGTTGGTCATCATGCGTTTCTCTGCCCCATTCGTGATCATGGTACGCAATGAGAAGCGGATCATCTTGACACCACTTGCATCTTTCAACCATTAAAAACACCTACTTCTAAAACTATTGTAATGCTCTGACCGCCCATTTTCCTATGTCAACATAACCAAGTCTCTTATAAATCTTGCCCGCTTCAGGGTTATCGTAAAATAAACATAAGACCTTTCCTTCTTGTAACACTTCCTGCGCCAAACGGGTCAAACACCGCGTCGCATAACCCTTTCTCTTATACTCTTGAAGCGTGCAAACAGCAACAACCATTGCGGCATAAGAATTTTCCGCCGTCGTTGACGCGCTTGACACGATTTGTCCATCCTCTTCTATAAAAAATGAACGGGCGATGCCCTTTTCCATGCATCGTTTCATGCTTCCCGGATTGCGAGGGAATGTCGCAAATTCCGGTATTTGTGATTGCAAAGCGACCAAACGATCAACATCACGGATCGTCGCTTTGCGAACGGGTGTCAAATCGATATCGGTTGGAAGTTTCGCGCCGTTTTCGCATTTTGCGTAATAATACAATCGGTTTTGTTTCACGGGCTTAGAAAGATATGGCACGATGGACTCGGTGATTTCTTCCAACCCTGAAAGTTGCTTCGCCTCAGGATGATGGTTGATGATTTCAGCGAATCCTTGGGCATCAAATGGGCCTTCGGCATAAGGGATAAAATTGATGTTATACCGCAATAAGACCGCGCGAAGGCCCCCGTCTTCTGTAAAATCACCCCATATTTCCTGAAAGTCCTGCTCAAAACCAAACGCTTCAAGGTCACCGATAATAAATAAATTTTCCGCGGGTTTCTTTTTGACTAATTGAAAACAGGCGTCCCGGTCATTTTCTGTCAGCTTTCGAATCATTCTCTCTCCCCCCTTTTATTTAATTTTAAACTTTATCAAAGAATATTAAGTGTGGCAATGAGTTTTTAAATAAATCATAAATCTGTGATTGCAGCTGCCAAGGGCCCTCAGCCGTTGTCTATGAGCGCTCAACCTCAGTCGTTGCATGTGCTTCGGGACTAAAAATGAAAAACGCCTGGATAAAAGACGAAAAAACTGACCCCGTTTCATTCGGAGTCAGCTTTTTGCCTGTCTTGTTTATTCTTCCTCGTCCCACACTTTAACTTCTTGCATCACATCGCCGTTTTTCATATTCAGGACGGTTTCCATGCCGCTTACCACTTGTCCGAAAACGGTATGGACGCCATCCAAGTGTGGTTGCGGTTGGTGAACAATAAAGAATTGACTGCCACCGGTATCTTTTCCGGCATGAGCCATTGACACCGCCCCTTGCACGTGTTTGTGAGGGTTGCCTTCTGTTTCGCATTTTATCGTATAACCCGGACCGCCCATGCCGGTACCCGTGGGGTCCCCGCCTTGGCTGACAAATCCGGGGATCACGCGATGAAAGGTAACGCCGTTGTAGAAACCGGAATTCGCCAGTTTTTCAAAATTTGCTACCGTATTCGGGGCTTCATTTGGGAAGAATTCAATGAGTATTTCTTCGCCGTTTTCCATTTTGATAAGACCTTTTTTCATGGTGTTCGCTCCTTTCTTTTTCATTCTAGCCTATTAGGCTAACCGCGTGCACCTTTTTACCGGCAATGAACAAACAAAAAGCCCAGGCAACGCCCAGGCTTCAATTCCTTTGTTCATTCTATTCATATGCCAAAAACGCTCGAAACATCCAGCAATGTTTCTCAAATTTTTTAATGAAACCGATCAACATATCTTCTGTACCGTCATCGTTTGCTTCTTGAGCGAGTGTTAGACCGGTCTCCTTCATTTCTTTAATCATCTGCCTATAATCTTCGTTCAATTGGCGCATGACTTCGTTTTCCTTATCATCAGCCGACGCTTCCTTCAGCGTCGTCTCATCTAAATACTTGCTCATTGTGGCCAGCGGTTTTCCTCCAATTGCCAAAATCCGCTCAGCAAGTTCATCCAAATCCTCGGCCATCTCGTTGTAAAGCTCCTCAAAAAGCTTATGCAACGTATAAAAATGTCGTCCTTGAATAAACCAGTGATAACGGTGAAGTTTGACATACATCACGTTAAAATTGGCTAGTTCTTGATTGAGAAAATTAATCAGTTTTTTATCCGCCATGTTTTTATCCACCTTTCTCATTTATGTAATTTGGGAAAAAGGGCGGCATTCTATACCTTGCAGAACCACCCGGCACCCTTCACCTCCAAGCGGTTGTGCTGGTTTGGCAAGCCCCATTCCGCCCTTTCCTTTGCCTCTAAATAAAAAACGATGTGATCATGTAACCAACAGTGGCAACTGCTGCGGCAATCAAAGCGGTTTTTAATTTAAAACGCGCATAGGATACCGCCTCAAGATCCAAGACGCCGGCCATGGTGTTCGTATCATCACTGAGCGGTGAGGAAAACGTCCCAAAGGCCCCGCTGGCAAAGACCGCACCGACGACAACGGCTAAATCAGCCCCGGAAGAATGCGCGAGGGCGATACCTAAAGGCATGAGTATTCCCCATGTCCCCCATGACGAACCAATAAAATAAGAAATAACGCAGCCAACCAAAAAAAGAACGGGGGGAATGATCGACGTCGGAATCCAGCCCATGTGGTCGGTGACAAACCCGGCAAAGCCAAGCTTATCCGTGACGAGTGTTAAACCCCAAACGACGCTTAATAAAATGACGACATTCATCAACTGATTGCCACCGCTGATAAATTCCCGCAGAAGATCATCCAATGTAAACTTCTGGAACAAATAAAAAATAAATGTCACTAACATGGCGATGATCAAAGCGACCAACATGGCGCTCAAGACGTCGGCTTTTGTAAAGGCGCGGAGCCCGTGATAACCATTATGTACCCCGCTCAGATATGTGAGGACAAGGGTTAAAACGATATCCAAAAAGAGAGGAACGATTAAGTTGATCGGTTTTGCCGGTAAATTTCGCGCCACGACCGGATGACAATCTTCCCACCCCTTGGCTTCTGCCTGTTTCCGGTTTTCCGGCTGTTCGGTTTTCTTGACGGCTTTATTTTTATCGCGATGGAAAAAACTCAAGTAAATGCCTAAAAGTATAATCGCAAACGAGAAAAAATTAAACGGGATGCTTTGTATAAATAGTTCATACGGGTCGGCTTGAAGATGTTCATTTTGCAAGGACACATCAATCACCGACGTCATGTAGCCAACGAAGGCAGTGGCCACAGGAATTAAAGCAATTAAAGCCGTTCCCGTCGTCTCGATGACGTATCCCAATTCTTCTCCCCGCATCTTCATTTTTTCAAGCAAGGCGCGCATGATCGGGCCGACGGTGACAATGCGGAATGTTGGTGAACTGAATGTGCCGATCGTGGAGGCCCAAATTAAGAGCAAAGCTTGCCGTTTTGTTTGGACATGCTCCGCCGACCATTTCACGAAGCCTTTAATGCCTCCGGAATGTTTCATCATGCCGACCAAACCGGTAAAAATATAAAGGAATAAGATGATTTCGATATTGCTTTTATCGGTCAAAGCCTTAACAACAAACTGAACCGCTGACTGAATCCCCCCGATGGGATGCGGGTTATAAATATACGATCCGACGATTAAACCAATGATGAGTGCAGGCAGCACTTTATGTGTCAACATGGCCACGGGAATGACGACAAGAAACGGAATAATGGACCACCAATGGTCAACAGTCACAGTGATTCTCCCCTTTTTCATCCTCTCTTTCTCATAGCTTGCGAAATTCAGGGGAAAATATGCTTAAAGGGGGGTGGCTAATGGCAGTGATTCATAATAAAGGGTGGCACAATCCTGCCCGAATCTTGGTCTTATCCTATCTTTTTTTGATTTTCATTGGGACGATTTTGCTCAAATGCCCTTTCACATTGAAAGAACCGATCTCTTGGCTCACCGCTTTTTTTACGGCCACTTCGGCGACCACCGTCACCGGGCTTCTGACCGTTTTTAACGGCGATGTGTTTTCTCCCGCCGGTCATATCGTGATCCTACTGCTCATCCAACTCGGCGGGCTCGGCATTATGACATTTGCTGTCATTGTTTTTTCGGCGCTGAATATCCCCATTTCTATTCACCAAAAGCTCATGATTCAAGAAGCTTTAAATCAACATTCCATTTCGGGCATTATGCGCCTCGTTCGCCGCCTTTTTGTTTTTTCGGCTTTTTTTGAAGGCTTTTTTGCCATACTTCTTGCCATTCGATTGATTCCTGAGTGGGGATGGGGGCGAGGGCTATCTTATGCCGGCTTTCTCTCGGTTTCCGCATTTAATAATGCGGGCATTACGTTTTGGCCAGACAGCCTGTCCCATTATGTTGGGGATGTGACAATAAACATTCTTATCAGCGCTTTGGTAATCCTCGGCGGCATCGGTTTTACTGTCATGAACGATATATGGGATAAAAAAAGATGGCGGGCATTCAGTTTGCATACCAAACTTATGATCATCGGCACAGTTATTTTGAATGTCATTGGAACCGTCGTCATTTTCTTGATTGAAAGGGACAATGCGAAAACCCTCGGGAATCTTCCTATGGGAGAAGCAATGCTTGCGGCTTTCTTTCAGGAAGCGATGACGCGGTCAGCAGGATTTAACACAGTGGACATTAGCAGTCTTGAGCCGGCATCGCTCTTTTTTATGATCATGTACATGTTTATCGGTTCCGGGTCCGTATCGACGGGCGGCGGCATCAAGTTGACGACCTTTTTATGTTTGATGGCGATGGTTTCGGCCTTTATTAAAAGAAAAAAAGCTCCGGTGATCCTGGGGCGAACGATACATCGATATGATATTTATAAGGCTTTAACCGTGACGTTGCTTTCTATTGGCGTCATTTTTTCTGCCCTATTTCTTTTATTACTCATCGAACAGCCGGGCATGTCGCCTTTAAAAATGGCTTTTGAAACGGTCTCGGCGTTTGGGACAACGGGACTTTCCGCCGGTGTTGTCTCACATCTTAGCCCAATGGGACAAGTCGTTCTTTCACTCATGATGATTTTTGGCAAACTCGGCCCATTGACCTTTTTATTTTCTGTCGCTCAGCGCGAAAATGATGCCATTCGTTATCCGCACGGAAAATTATTTATCGGCTGACCGATGTTTTTCTTTTTCGCCAGCTTTTTTATTTAATGTCTTTTCGATCCATTTCCCGACGCCCCAAAAAACCACGATGCCGACGATGACCGGGATGATGCGCGACGGATCTGACACGATATTCTTCCAGTCGGTACCGATAAACGTGATGATGCCAATCATCACCATTTTTCCTAACATCACGGCCAAGGCAAAAGAGCGAAGGCTAAGGTTTGATAGCCCCGCAACGACATTGATGAGCGAAGACGGCGTAAACGGAATCGAAAGCACGAAAAACACGAGGCCAAAGCCGTGACGCTCAATCCATTGAAGCATGGATTGGATTTTTTGACTGCGCTGCAAAGACTGTTTCAACCGCTTGGTAGCAATGCGCCGAACGACGATAAAGACTATAAAGGAACCAAGACAAGTCCCGACCCATGAGAGCAAAAAACCAAGCGCAAAACCATAGGCAGCAGCGTTGGCGAGGACAAAGACGATTAAAGGCAAAAACGGGAGAAACGCTTCAAGACCCGGTAGCAAAATGCCAAGAAATGGCCCAAACCCGCGATAGCCTTCCAACAGCTTCTCGATTGAAGCGAAGGTGACATATGTATGAAAAAATTGTTCTATATCTTGTAATAGCCCCATCCCCGAGAACGACTCCTTTATTTGACACAAATCAAGACATCTGCTGACATTATAGCATAATCCCCCTTGGTTGCCTTTATAAATACGAAACCAAAACAATTAAAGTTTCGCTACCCGGCAAAGACGCAAAATGCGCCGATCTAAGCCTCCTATGTTAAAATAAAAGTATAACGAAAGGAGGAAGATGACTTTGAACTATACATTTACTGTAAACGGTGAGTGGCAAGGCGCAAGGGACGCTGTCGGCACCATCGGCTCGAAAGGCTTCGAAACAAAAATTTCTGTTGATACGTCCATGAACGGCCCAGGCATCGGTACGAATCCCGATGAATTGTTGATCGCAGCGACACAATCGTGCTACATGATAACTCTCGCGAACATTTTAACGAAAAAAGGTTTACCTTATACATCCATGAAAGTTCGCTCGGAAGGCATCGTCAGTGAAGAAGGTGGCTTGCATTTTGAAGCCATTACGCATTATCCTTCTATTTATTTGACGAAAGAAGCCTCCGATGAGATCGCAGAAGCCGTAAAAAAAGCGGCCTTTAAGGCCGAGGAAAAATGCATGATTGGTAATGCCGTAAAGGGGCGTGTGAAAATCAGCGTTCAACCGACAGTCGTCCGGGGTGACGCCCCAGTTGGGACACTGTAAAATTTTTTGGGGCCGGAGACGACGCATTTTTAGCGTCGAATGTCTGACCCCGACATCCTCATTAACCGCTCATACGCTTTTACAAATTGCTCCTTGGAGTCCCTTAATGTATCCACTAAGGCGAGACTTTCCGCTTTAAGAAACATGACCTCTTTCTTTTTTTGTTCGAAATTCCCGGCAATTTGGTCCGCTGTTTTCAACAACCTATCCTTTTGCTTAACGATCGCCTCGCTTCTTTTCCTCAATATTTCTATCGATTTTCCTAAGCGAATCACTTGATCTTTAACGTTGTGACTTTCCTTAACCGCATGAACGATCAGCCAAATGAAAGCAATACCCATAAGCGCAAGGCTTAACCAGACAATAATCACCATTTTTGCCTCCTTTCTTTTCTATTGTGCCCCTTTTCTACTCATCCATCAAAAACTTATGAACATTCATCTGAAAGCGCTCGGTAAGTTTTTCGGGCCATCATTTGATCTAATAGAATCGCTGCCAATACCCCGATGACCAAGCCGTTATGTAATAATGAACGCAAGACGTTCGGCAATGAGGAAAGGACAGTCTCCGGAATGAACAAGACACCTGCGCCAATCATGATGGAAAGCGAAATCACCTGTACCTTTTGCACGTTTTGCAGATCCTGTTTTACCGTGTTCATGCCGAGACCTAAAATTCCCGCCATGGAGACAAATAAAGTGGCATAACCGACAGGAGCCGGTAGTGCGGCAAAAAAGGTCGTGATCATTGGAAAAAAACTCATGATGAGAATCATTGCGGCACCTATGAGAAAAGGTAGCCTTTCCTTAATGCGGGTTGTTAAGATAAACCCCGCTGAACCCGAGATGGGCACACCTCCGACAGTTGGAAACACGCCGGCTAGCATTTGGTTGATCCCCATGACAAAACTCGTTTTCCGCATACTTTCCGGTTTTTCTGGCTGGACGACTTGTCTTACCGCTTCAATGCTCGCAATCATATTGGTCAAAAGCAGAAGACCGGTTAAAAGCGATGTGATGAAGATCCCGGCATCAAAAGTAGGCACTCCCCAGACAAACCATTTCGGCACCGTCACGATATCCAGCTGGGCAGAAGACTGTGAAGCCGTTAATCCTAAGATGCTGAACAATACCCATCCGAAAATTAAGCTGATTAGTACAGAATAATTTTTTAGAAAAACCATGCGCGATTGTGATAAGAAGATGGATAAAGCGAGCGTGATGAGCGAAGCTAAAGCCGTCTTTCCGTCGACGCGCCCTACATCTGCTCCTAATATCCCAGAGATGAACGGACCGCTGAGCTGTATGATTAACAAAATCAGATAAGTGCCGATAACAGCGGGTGTAAACAACTTTTGCACAAAACGGATCATATTGAAAGCCGAAAGCAATATAAAAAGTACGCCCGAAGCAAGCAACCCCATTTCCAAACCGCTTAACACCTTCTCAGGAGAGCCGGATTGTGCGGCGAGAGCGGCATATGCTAGAAAAACGCCCCACCAGAGTCCTGCCGGCCCTTCGGTGAGCGGCAGTTTATGGCCGAATAGCCCTTGCAATAAAGTGGTGATGCCTACGACAAAAAACGTCCGTTGTAGTAAGTCGGCGGTCTCTGCATGCGTGAAGCCAAACGCGAAAGCGACCGAAACCGGGGCCACGATCGTTCCCGCTAGAATAAAGACCATCCATTGAAAAGAAGCTAATGTTGTTTTTCCCATAAGTCGCAATACTCCTTAATATCGATCATCCAGCCCTTAGTTTACCAAATGTGATGCATTCATGCGGAAACTTTGCTTAAAGCACTTGGTGCATTTAAGATTACCAAAGCATAAGTCCGGTTTTTTTATGATTAGAGACCTATTGCGGGCCGTTCTAATTTATAGGCCTATCTGGCTCGCCTTCCTTTTCGAGATGGTCGATGGAATAATACTAAAAGCCATTTTGATCCCAATTCTATCTCAAAATGGTTTAGAGGATACAGATGTTGGGAAATCAACCTTTGGGCCAGCCGGATTTTTCCAATAAATTCAAGCTAAATGCCATTTTAAAAAATTTCTCAGCCCAAAATGGCAAATAGAGCCTTGCTAAAGGCCATTTTGGACAGCTTCCTGCCCCAAAGTGGTTTTTAGGATACAAATATTGGTAAAACAACCCTCGAATCCCACTTGATTTTCCAATAAATTCAAGCTAATTGCCATTTCAAAAAATTTCTCAGCCCAAAATGGCAGATAGAGCCTCGCTAAAGACCATTTTAGACACCTTCCTGCTTCAAAAGGGCTTTTAGGATACAGATATTGGTAAAACATTGCGAGTCCGCAATATTTTACCAATAAATTCAATCTAGATACCACTTCAAAAAGTTTTTCAGCCCAATCTATTCTTTTGAACCGTGCAAATAGCCCTTTGAATCCCCTTCAAAAAAACAGCTTCTCACGGATTGACCGAATGAGAAGCTGTTACCGCTTACCACCATGCGGGCAATTGAGGCGGACCGTAAGCCGGCGGGATTGGTGCACCATATGGACCATAGGGTAATGGTGCCATGCTCGTTGGGGTAGGTGTTGCCCAATAAGGTGGCGG
>Ga0164243_10012419_pt1 | contig 12067 bp, 9 predicted proteins | sample OricompcompostOP_FD_108781 | JGI IMG/M metagenome (GOLD analysis project Ga0164243, IMG submission 108781) | Organic Plus compost microbial communities from Emeryville, California, USA - Original compost - Organic plus compost (OP) | ecosystem: Engineered > Solid waste > Mixed feedstock >...
CGACCTTCAGACCTCGCGCGAGACCGGCGGCCTCGAGCTGACTTCCGGGCAGGGCGTAGAACGCGATGGTGCGCTCGGGATCGTACGTCGCGACCGCCTCGGCGATGGCGTCGGCGATCGGTCTCTCCTTTACGGCGAGATTGTAGAGCGCGCCGTGGGCCTTGACGTGATGCAGCGGAATCCCAGCGACGCGACAGAATGCGGCAACGGCGCCGATCTGGTAGACGACATCCGCCTCGACCTCCTCCGGGCTCGCGAGGATGGTGCGGCGTCCGAAGCCGACGAGATCGGGGAAGCCGGGATGCGCGCCCACCGCGACATCGTGCGCCTTCGCGGTCGCGACGGTCTTCGCGATGGTGCGCGGATCGCCGCCGTGGAAGCCGGCGGCGACGTTCGCGCTCGAGATCAGTGGGAAGAGGATCGCGTCGACATCGGCACCGGCGTGAAACGGACCATAGCCTTCCCCGAGATCGCTGTTGATGTCAATCGATCGCGTCATGCGTCCTCTTCCTGCTGATGAACGTGATGGCGGTGATAGGCTAGCGTGCGAATTCCACCGGGGAGACCTGCAGGCCCACCGGATCGATGGCTTCCGGCGGCGCGTAGAAGGTGAGTCCTTCCGGCGAGAGATCCTCGTTCACCACCTCGTCGAGCGGCTGCGGCAGATGCAGCGGATACTCGTTGCGGCGGGAGATCGCGCGCGCCACGAGGGCGATGCCGGCGATCGCGATGACGGCGCGCGTGCGGCTGGTGCCCAGTCGCTCCGACCAGAGATGCCGCGATGCCCCCTCCGCGAATCGCTCCTCAAGGTGCAGTGGCACCAGGGTGCGCGTCCTGATGTTCCGTGAGACGTCCATAGCCATGTCCCTTTCTTCATCAGTGTCGTCGTCGATCACCGATGGTCGCCCGAACGTTAACGCTGCACTCATTATCACCCACCTTCGTGCTGGATGGAGCGTGAGCGTGGCAGGACATCCGGACGTGTCAATCCGGGGCGCGAGGTGCTTCCCGATGCCTTACCTTTCGTGATAGACTAGCAAGCTGTGCAGTTTCGTCACATGCGCTGGTGGATCGTCTCGATTGGTCCCGCACGGCGCCGCTCCTCGTCCTGATCCACATCTGACAGAAAGACCTCCGTGACCACATCCGATGCCATCCCAGCCACTCCGTCCGTCGCAACCGATGTCGTGACCATCGCGCCGTCCGAGCTGCGTCCCGTATCGCGACGCAATCGCCCGGTGACGTTCTTCGATCTCCCGCTCGAGCAGCTGGAGGAGAAGGTCGTCGCCCTCGGTGGCGAGAAGTACCGCGCGAAGCAGCTCTACGGATGGGCGTACGACAAGCTGGTGTCCGGCTACGACGAGATGACGAACATCCCGGCGAAGCTGCGCGACACGATCGCGACGGAGCTGCCGTTCGGCGGCATGAAGCTGGTGCGCGAGTATGCAACGGATGGTGGTGACACCTACAAGCTGCTCTACAGCACGTTCGACAACCAGTTCGTCGAGACGGTGCTGATGCTCTACCCGGATCGCGCGACGGTCTGCGTGTCGTGCCAGGTGGGATGCGCGGTCGGATGCGCCTTCTGCGCGACGGGGCTCGGCGGGCTGACGCGCAATCTCACCGCCGGCGAGATCGTCCAGCAGACGGTCGATGCTGCGCGACGCGCGCAGTCGCTCGGTCGCTCGCTGACGAACCTCGTGATGATGGGAATGGGCGAGCCGCTGCAGAACTATGCGGAGACGATGAAGTTCGTCGGCATCATCAACGATCATCGTGGGCTGAACTTCGGCGCGCGCCGCATCACGATCTCGACCTCGGGCATCGTGCCGCGCATCGATGCGCTGGCGAAGGAACCGTATCAGGTGAACCTCGCGGTGTCGCTGCACGCGCCGAACAACGAGCTGCGACGCAGCCTGATGCCGGTGGCGAAGCGCTGGGATCTCGACGAGCTGATGGCCGCCTGCGATCGCTACATCGCGGAGACAGGGCGTCGCATCTCGTTCGAGTACGCGTTGATGTCGGGCATCAATGATGCTGACGAGATCGCCGAGGAGCTGGCGCAGCTGCTGAAGGGGCGCCTCTGCCACGTCAACGTGATCCCGTTCAATCCGGTCGATGTGCTGGAGTTCGAGCGCCCGACCGCGACGGGGATCGAGCACTTCGCGGAGATCCTCCGGGCGGAGGGCATCCCGACGACGGTACGCTACTCGCGCGGTCTCGAGATCGACGCGGCGTGCGGTCAGCTGCGCGCGAAGCACGAGCGCGAGCAGCAGGATTCCACGCTGGCGATGGCATCGTAGGCACCATCGGGTCTCATCTCAACCATGAACGGGCGGAAGGGTGATCCCTTCCGCCCGTCGCTGTCTCATGCAAGACTGTCGAGTGCCGACACGATCACCTCGACGACCGCATCCGGCTTCGACACCGCAATCGCATGGGATGCCTCCACTTCGACGATCGTGCCGCCGATTCGCTCTGCGAAGAAGGTCTCCACATCGATGCCGAGTGCCTGATCCTCCGTCGCGACCACGTACCAGGTGGGGAGCGTCTTCCAGGCGGCTGCTCCGGATGGCTCCTGGAAGGCGGCGCCGGCGACGGGTCGCTGAGAGACGGCCAGCACCGCGGCCTGTTCGGCGGGGAGATCAGCCGCAAAGATCGCCGGGAACTGCGCGGGATCGATGATGAGCTCGACCTCTGCCTCGGATGGCGGCACTGATCCCGGGACAAGCGCCGTCCCCAGCGCGGTCGGCGTATGGGAACCGAGAACCTCCAGCGCCGTTTCTCCCTCCTCAAGGGCGAACGCAGCGACGTAGACGAGTCCGATCACATTCGACGCACTGGTCCCGGCAACAGTGATCACCGCACCGCCATAGGAGTGACCGACCAGCAGCACCGGTCCAGCAATGCCGGCGACAGTGCGGGTGATTGCCTCGGCATCAACCGCGATGCCCCGGAGCGGATTCGCCACGGCAATCACCGGGATCCCGGATGCCTGCAGGGAGGCGATCACCCCCGCCCAGCTCGACGCATCCGCGAAGGCGCCGTGTACGAGGACGACGGTCGGAGTGGTGTTCACGGGAGTCGATTCCGGAGTGGACTGAGTCATGAGCATTCCCTTCGAAGCGATACGGGTGGAGGTCGTCGCAGCAGCGTCGTGACTCGCCACGACGAGCGCAGCCGTGCTGACGGCTGTACTGGCAATCAGTGACCGACGAGTCGAGGTTCTGGCGTCCATTGATGGATGCTCCTTTGTGCACGTGTCGGGACCATCGCCAATCCAGAACGTGGCGTATCCCGGTCCCCTTCACAGTACGGATTCCTCTACTCACGCCGCATCCGTTGAAACCCCCATTTTCATCCATAGCACTAGGCGTAATGACGCGTATCATGAGTGATGTGAGCATCGCCCATGCGTGCATCGCACCAGAAGCTGCCGAGACCAGCGCGGCAGTCTCCGTTCGTTGGTAACGGGATGCGTCTCTCATGCGTGTTTCATCGCGTTCCCTTCAGCCGAAGACTCAGGTGTCGCCGGGGATGCTTCCGATCCCCCCGACGCCGCTACTTGGGCGCGATCAGCAGATCCGCGATCTGTCCATGGAACTCGCCGCTCCGGATGTGCGCCTGCTCTCGCTGACTGGACCGGGAGGTATCGGCAAGACGCGCCTCGCCATCGCGATCGCCCAGTCCCTGCGCCATCGCTACCCAGGTGGTATCTGGTTCGTCGATCTCATCCCGACGACCGACGCACGCCTCGTCATCACAGCCATTGCCCAGCAAGTGATCCGGCACGAATCACCGCGCATCTCTGCCCACGATTCGCTCGTCGCCGCCCTCCACGATCAAACCGCGCTGCTCGTGCTGGACAACGGTGAGCACGTCAAGGAGGCCGCTCTTGACATCGACCGACTGCTGGATGCCTGCCCTCAAGTGGACGCGATCCTGACAACGCGCGATCCGTGGAATCTGCGCCGCGAGCATCTGCGCGAGGTGGCACCCCTCACGTTGCCGGCCTCGTCAGAACATCACGACGATCCCGAGACGCTGATCGCCGCATCCTCGGCCGTTCGTCTCTACGTGGAGCGGGCGCGAGCGGTCGGCGAGTTCACCCTCACGGCCACCAACATGGAGGCAACCATCGCGCTCTGTCGGTGGCTGGACGGGAACCCGCTCGCGATCGAGATCGCGGCTGCGCAATCACGCATGCGCGATCCGGCGGCACTGCTTCGCCGCGACAGCGATCGCCTCGGTCATCTGTCCTGGAATGCCCCGGATGTTCCGGACCGACACCGTTCGATGACGTCACTCCTCGGCTGGAGCTACGATCTGCTTGCACCAGATGAGCAGATGGTCCTGAGGCGGCTCGGTGTGTTCGTGGGCGATTTCGATCAGGACGCGGCCGGTGCCATAGCGTATCCCGATGGCACGCCTGCCGAGTTGCTGCAGATCCTCACGACGCTCACCAACCTGCATCTGATTCGCGTCAATCGTGAAAGCGACGGTATCCTCCGCTTCACGCTGCTCGAGACCATTCGCGAGTTCGCCCTCGATTGCTTCATGCGCGACCCGGATGCACCGCATGATCTGATCGCGACCCGCACCCGGCATCTCGCGTACTTTCGGGAGCTCGCACGCAACATCCCGGCGCAGTTTCATGGATCATCCTGGGATCATTGGGTCGATCGGATCACGCGCGACCACGACAATCTGTGTGCCGCACTGGCCTGGTCCCGCACGATTGGCGAGACGACGATCGAGGCCGAGATCATCCTGGATCTTCAGTTCTTCTGGACGTCATGCGGATACATGCGAGAGGGACTTTCCTACCACCAGGCCATCGTTTCTCGCCTTCCCGATAGCATCGATCCGTCGGTCCGATTGCGGATGTACGAGAATCTCGGTACGCTCGCCACCTGGTCACTCGGAACAACTGATGCCGTGGATGCCTTCTCCCAGGCCCTCGTCATTGCCCGCGAACTGGGGGATGCCCAGCTCATCGCGCGGGAACTCTGCTGGCTCGCCGTCGCCGTCAAGCAGCGAGGGGAAACCGCACACGCGCATGCCCTCTCGCGCGAGGCGATCAGGTATGCGGAATCGGTGGATGCCTGGGTGGAGATCGGGTTTGGCTGGCGCAATCTGATGCTGATGTTCACCATGGACGAGGTATCGGAAGAGTATCGTCGCACGCTGTTCGATGAGCTCATTGCACCACTGCGATATCTTCGGGAACGTGGAAATCTCCGCAATGTCTCCATGCTCCTCGCCGGGCAGACACGTCTTCGTCCCGATCTCGCCGCAGGCGTGCGCAGCGACCTGCTTCGCGAGAGCCTCCAGCTCGCCGATCGCATTCAGGACCAACTCGTCACCGAATTCACCGCCTGGAGCACCATGCTTTTCCTGCTCGATCGGCTCCCTCCGGAACGGGTCGCACACCTGCTGGGCCTCATTCAGGCCGTCGATCGCTGGATCGTGACGCACGGAAACAATGGACTCATCAGCTCGTATGGCGATCCGACCGCACAAGCGCGAGTGCAGCTGGCGACACATGACACACGTCAGGTTCTCGGATCAGCAGTGTTCGATCCACTCTTCCTGGCCGCAACCACACTCCCGCTGGTACGGGTTCCGATGGAGCTGCTCATGCTGCTCGACGAAGCCAATGTCATGCACGGGGCGATTCCCGTGGGCATTACGCCGCCGAAGGGACAGCCGTTGACGCGCCGCGAACGCGAGGTCCTCTCGTTGCTCGCAGAGGGGATGAGCAACAAGGAGATGGCAACAACGCTTTCGCTCAGCGATCGGACCATCGAGCGCCACGTCGCGAACATGTACCGGAAGATCGGTGCACGGCGGCGGGCTGATGCCGCCGCCTTTGCCGAACGCCACGGTCTCCGCAGACATGCACCACGATCACGCGAATCGTGAGTGCCCGGAGCGCGCGGACGGGTCCGTGGCAAGCACATCGAGATCGTCGATCAGCGCGATGATCTGCGCGCGCTGCGCCTCGATGCCATCGATCCCCGTCGGCGGGTAGAGGATCGCCGTGATGCGGTTCGCGGCATCATCCGGCGCGATCGCAAATCCCTCGATCAGACGCAGGTTGTTGCCATCCCCTGCGAAGAACGTCTCGTTCAGCGCGAAGATCACCTGGATCACATCGTGCACCAGCCGCGTGCTCAATCCCGCGAGGAAGACGACATCCTCCCGCACGACCTTGTTCGCGTAGTGGTAGTCATCGCGCCAGTAGTGGAGCGATTCGAGGTGATGCGCCAGCAGACGCTCCTTCAGGATCGGCGGGTAGGTGGTGAGCTGGGCGCGCCAGCCGGCGATGATCCCGTACGGATCGTCGACCGCAAGCTGCTGCGAGAGATCCGGGAGCGGATGATATCCCCACACCGACCACACGATCGGATCGGGACGATGATCGCCCGAGAGCCACGCGGCGACCGAGGCATCCACCTCGTCGATCGTGCGCGCCCAAAGACCATCGATCGTGACGCCACGCTCCGCCCACCACGCGATCCGGGCGAAGTAGGGGAGCCAGCGCGGATCTTCCGGACCCGGCTGCTCCATCGGCTGCTCGTGGTAGAGACGCAGGTCGATATCCGACCGCTCGTCCCAGACGCGCTTCGTGAGCGACCCACTCATCCCGACCGCGTAGCGCCCAAGCTCGACCTGCTGGATCAGTGGCAGGAGATCGTCGATCACCTCCTGCACGAAGGCGGGCACCTGTCCCTGCGATTCCGTCTGCACCATGGACTACTCCCTATGGCAAGCGGGGTGCCGATGCTCATCGCACCGACACCCCGCATCCTGATCATTCCGTGAAGGCGAATCGCAGCCTAGCTCTGCTGGGCGGCGTCGTAGACCTCCTGATGCATCGCGATGAAGTTCTCGAGCCCCATCCCGTTCAGGGTGCTGATGTAATCATCCCACGCCTGCTCGATGTCGAGCTGACCCGTCACGCCCTGCGCGAACATCTGGTCGACGTAATCCTGGATGGTCGGCGTCAGCTCGGCAACGGTCTGCGCCTGATCCGGGCTGAAGTAGATCGGCGGCAGGGTCATCTCGGCCGGCTGCGCGTACGGCTCGTAGTTGTTCTTCGTCTGGTTGTAGAGGATCACCTCGACATCACGCGGGGCGGCTTCCGGCGCGACGTACTGGCGGAGGCGCGTCTCGGTGGATCGGAACGACGGCCCCATCTGCGACCAGTGCGCATTCTGCAGCGGCACATTCGCGATGTCCGTGATGCTGCGCCACCAGGCCTGCTCGCCGTCGATCCCCGTCTCCCCGACGTTGGCCCACGCCCAGTCGCGATCGAGAACGCCGAAGATCGAGCGCTGCGTGACCTCGATGTGACCGAGCGCATCGGCCCAGCGGAGGGCAAGCTCCTTGTTCTCGCACTTGTCGGTGATCATGAACGAGGCGTTCGCGAACGCGGCGTACGGGTTGAAGCCGGCGTACTGCACGCCGCCCGGCCCCTTCAGCGGCGGTACGGTGGTGTATTGCTCCCAGTTCGCACCGAGATTGGCCGGATCGTAGGTGCTGAACTCACCCCACCAGCCAGCCGGAACGGAGCCGAGGAGGACATCCGGACCACCGTTGCCATCACCCAGCTGACGCAGCTGATCGCGGTCGCGGGTGAAGACCTCGGGATCGATCAGCCCCTCGGCGAAGAGACCGGCGAGATACTTGATGCCGTCGCGCCACGCTTCCTGCGCGTAGATCGGCGTCACTTTGCCATCGACCACGATCAGGCGCAGCTTGTTGCCCGGGTGGTAGATGAACGAGTTCATGAAGTACTCGTCGAGCGCACCATGCCACGCCTGCGGCGAGCCGGAGAGGGGAACCTCGTCGTTGCTGCCGTTGCCGTTCGGATCGCCCGTCTTGAAGGCGCGGAGCACCTCGGCATACTCATCGGTCGTGGTCGGAATGGCAAGCCCGAGATTGTCGAGCCACGTCTGGTTGATCCAGAGCTTCTGCGACATCGAGCAGTGGTAACAGTCATTGATCTGCCCGAGACCATAGATGTTGCCATCGGCCGCCGTCATCGCGGTGCGCGCGAGCGGGTAGACATCATAGCCGCGCTTCGTGAAGGTGCCATGCTGATCGATCAGATCGTTCAGCGGCTGGAACACGCCCATCTGTCCGTAGAGCTGGAGGACGGTCGGCTGCGGCTGGAAATTCATGATGACATCGCCGTAATCGCCGCCCGACATGCGGACATTGAGAGCGGTATTGCGCTCGGCATCATCCGCCGCCGGCACGACTTCCCACTCAATGTGGACACCCGTGCGCTCCTCGAACCAGGCGGTGAACTCGTTGGTCGCGAAGTCCTCGACGGAGGCGGACGACGCGACAGTGACGCGCAACGTCTCGCCGCCAGTGGTCAGGGGGTACTCGACCTGCGGCTCACCGGAGACGGCATCGAACACCTCGCCGGACGCAGCGGGGGTGGCATCCTGCGCAAATGCCTGCTGAGACAGCGGCAACGACGAAGCGATGGCCGCTCCGGCACCGGCAGCGGCGGCACCCTTCAGCACATGGCGACGATTGATCGATTCTGAAAGCGACGGTTTCCAGGACACGATTGCACTCCCTCACGATGATGCGTCAAGACGGAGAACGAATGGGACCAGACCATACGGCGAATCGACCCGGACGCACGCGGGGGCGTCATCCGGATACTGTATACATTTCATTGTCAGAACTGGTGTGAGGGTACTGCCCCCGAGACTCATTGTCAAGAGTTCGCGCGCGTCCGCTTCGTCGTCGTCATGCGCATCGATGGGCAAGGTCACATCAATGACGATGCGTGGCACAATCAGCGGCAACTATCCGCGTCTGTTCGCGCTGTCCACCATGAGGAGCACTCCCGCATGTCCCTCGTCGTCGCGTCGCCAGCCGATCCCCTTGGCGTACGCTCCACCACCCTCCGCGTGCTGCAGCAGGCACGGTCCGTTCGCATCGATGACGATCGTCTCGCCGAGGTCGCCGCGCAGCTGATCGCGACCGAGCCGCCGGCGTGGGACGACACGCTGCACTACCGCGATCCCGATCCTGGCGAGGTCGGATTCCTCCGCACCGCGATGTGGATCCTCGTGCTCGACACCCTGAACTTCTGCTTCTGGGGGCAGAACCCCGCCGATCCCGATGATCGCTGGCGCGTCACGTTCCGGGGGATCACGCACGATGGCTACGACGCCCTCGCCGCGGCGCTCTCGCGTGCCGTCGCGGAGGGGCATCCGCTCTGGGATGCCTCGTGGCTCGCGACGCTCCCTGCGGCGACGTTGCGCGACATCCTCCGCCCGGATGCCGGCTCGGCCGAGATCCCGCTCGCCGAGGCGCGTCTCGCGCATCTCCACGAGCTCGGAGCAGCCCTCCAGCGCGTTGAACGCGATCATCCGGGGCAGGATCCCCTGCAGACGCTCCTCGACCGTGCTGACGGCTCCGGCATCGCGTTCGCACGGGAGATCATCGCGCGCATGCCCTCCTTCAACGACATCGCCTGGTGGGATGACACCGCGACGGGCGAGCGTCACGAGGTGCGCTTCTTCAAGCGCGCGCAGATCCTCGTGGCGGATCTCGCCGGCGCCCTCGCCGATCGCGATGCCGAGCTCTTCTCCGATCTCCCGCTCCTGACCGCCTTCGCCGACTACAAGGTGCCGCAGGTGCTGCGTCAGCTCGGCGTGCTCGTCTACGCCGACGATCTCGTGGGGCGCATCATGCGGCGTGAGCGGATCCCGGTCAACGATTGCGTCGAGCTCGAGATCCGCGCCGCAACGATCCAGGCGTGCGAGCGCATCCGCGCGGTCGCGTCCCACGAAAACGCAACGCCACTGACGGCGAGTCAGATCGACTGGATGCTCTGGCAGGCGGGGCAGTCCTTGCCGAAGGGGAGCGAGCCCTACCACCGCACGGTCACGATCTTCTACTAGGACGCGGCGAACGTCCGACGCGAGGCGCCTGACGGCGCTCGCTTGCCATCCACATCGTGACCGATGCGAGGGGCTGTGGAGAACGTCCGGGTCGTCGTTCCTTGTTTCTTTTGAAGAGAGAGAGAAAAACAGACGTAGTCATAGGGGCTGTGGACAGTGGGGATAACCCGCGATCTGCCCGATGCGGCGCGGATTTCGGGGCGGGATAACCTGGGGATACGTTATCCACCGCTCGGGGCGATCGGGGACAACGTGACCAACTGTCATGTGACTCTCCACATCGCCAGTGGATGAGAGGTCGGAGTTATCCGCCGGATCCCTGCAGGTTGTCCCACAGGATCGGGCGAGTTGTCCACACTTCTGGAATGTTGTCCACATGAACGCGCAAGTTATCCACAGTGACCTCTGGAGTAGTGACAGTCGGTCACGAGCATGCGTCACGATCTTGCCGATCCAGGGGTGCGTACGTACGCGTCAGTACGTCTGTCGTTGGGAAATGACAGGATGAGACAGCTGGGGATATCCGGCGATTCGTGTGGAAAAGCGGGGCGTGCAGCCCTGTGCAAGGGGTGTGCCGGGCGTGCGCTGTGGCACACTGGATCCCAGCAGTGATGATGGACGGAGGTGAGGGCGATGCCGAAATCCTGGGCGAGACTGAAGCGGGCGGATCCGGCGTATTTCCCGCTGATCGAGCGGTTGGCAACCTACACGGTGGAGGCATCCGATGCACTCGTCGCGTTCTTCGCGGGCGAGCGCATCGAGCCGGAGCAGTTCGCGCTGCTGGACGACATCGAGCACAAGGCCGACAGCACGACGCACGATATCCTCTCGCGGCTGGAGCGGGGCGTCGAGCCACCGTTCAGGCGACGCGACATGCGCGAGCTGATCCGCGCGATCGACGGCATCGTGAATGCGGCAGAGTCGGCCGGTGAACTGGCCGTGCTGATGCGCGTCGAGCGGGCGACGCCGGTCGCGCAGGAGCTGACGCAGGTGCTCGCGAAGACGACGCGCGAGATCGTGTCGCTGGTGGGCTATCTGCAGGGTGGCGCCGGCTATCGCCCGTACGTCGCGCGCATCCACGAGTACGAGCACGAGGGCGACGCCCTCTGGGAGCGTGGCTTCGGCGAGCTGTTCACTGGGGAGCTCGATCCGCTGGATGTGATCCGGTGGAAGGAGATCTACGCGCGGCTCGAGGGGGCGATCGACCGCTGCGAGGAGACCGCGAAGTTCATCGAGCGATTGCTGGCGGGCACGCTCGAGTAGGCGCATCAGTGGCGAGACGCCGTCCGGACGCCGCATAATGATGCGTGACGAGCCCGAACGCCTCCGTTCTGCTTCCTGACATTCCTCCCCATCCCGAGTTCACGCGTTCCGGCAAGGAGCTTCCCCTCATGGCTGTGACCCATCATCATCCGACACCCACCGATCTGCCGGAAACCTCCGAGCTCGACGAGACGCTGACGATCGCCTCGCTGGAACCGACGGCGGTCTCGTGCCACGACCAGCAGCACTCCTACGATGTCGACAAGGCGAAGTTGCTGACGCGCCTGCGACGCATCGAGGGACAGGTGCGCGGGGTAGCGCGGATGATCGAGGAGGATCAGTACTGCCTGGATGTGCTGACGCAGATCTCGGCGGTGATCTCGTCGTCGCGCGCGGTGGGGATGCTGGTGCTGCAGGATCATATCCGTGGCTGCGTGGTAGATGGTCCGGAGGACGAGCGCGAGGCGCGTCTGCAGGAGTTGAACGTGGCGATCGAGCGTTTCACAAAGATGTAGCACGACCGCAAGACTTTGTTTACGCACCTGCACCGAGGGCCTGACAGCCCTCCGTTATCGCGATATACTGATTGCAGAGATCCATGCGTCCGCAGGATGCATTCATGCGGATAGTGTCATCAGTTGGGGATGGCCAGCGTGGTATCGGTTCAGGGGTCATGGTGTTTCGTCCTGAATGCCCCCTGTTTCGAAAGGTGTACGTCGATGATGCATGCACGACGCTATCTTCAGCCGGTGGCATTCCACGTCTCGGTGCCGGAGCGATTGCTGGTGCGGGATGAGGCGGACCGGTGGTTCCTGTGGACGGGCGATGAGGGCGCCACGTTGACGGACATCCCGGTATCGCTGGCG
>Ga0164243_10012420_pt1 | contig 12067 bp, 11 predicted proteins | sample OricompcompostOP_FD_108781 | JGI IMG/M metagenome (GOLD analysis project Ga0164243, IMG submission 108781) | Organic Plus compost microbial communities from Emeryville, California, USA - Original compost - Organic plus compost (OP) | ecosystem: Engineered > Solid waste > Mixed feedstock >...
CGCCGAGCATGCCCGGCTGAGCGAGGACGTGGCCCGGGCCAATCTGGCCTATCACCAGCAGGACGCGCCCTTTATCAGCGATGCGGAATATGATGCCCGCAAGCGCCGCCTGGAGGAGATCGAGGCGCGTTTCCCCGAGCTTTCCCGGCCGGGCAGCCCGACCGAGCAGGTGGGCGCGGCGCCGGACCTGCGCTTTGCCAAGGTTGCGCATCGCCTGCCGATGCTGTCGCTGGAAAACGGCTTTACCCGCGAGGATGTCGAAGCCTTCGTGCAGCGGGTGCGCGCCTTTCTGAACCTTTCCTCCGGCGCGGAACTGGAGATCACGGCGGAACCGAAGATCGACGGGCTTTCGCTGTCCCTGCGCTATGAAGGTGGGCGGCTGGTGCAGGCGGCGACCCGCGGCGACGGCGCGGTGGGCGAGAACGTGACCGCCAATGCCCGCACCATCGCCGATATTCCCGACCAGCTGCAGGGCGAGGATTTCCCCGCCGTGCTGGAAATTCGCGGCGAATGCTATATGTCGCATGCGGATTTCGAGGCGCTGAACCGCGCGGATAGCGGCCGCGTCTTTGCCAATCCGCGCAATGCCGCGGCGGGTTCGCTGCGCCAACTCGACCCGCAGGTGACGGCGGCGCGGCCGCTGCGCTTTTTCGCCTATGCCTGGGGCGAGGTCAGCGCGCCCTTTGCCCGCAGCCAGATGGAGGCGGTGCGGCGCATGCAGGATTTCGGCTTTCAGACCAATCCGCTGACCCGGATTTGCCGCTCGGTCCCCGAAATGCTGGCGGCCTGGACCGAGATCGAGCAGATGCGTGCGACGCTGGGCTATGACATCGACGGCGTCGTCTACAAGGTCAACGACCTGGGCTATCAGGCCCGGCTGGGCATGCGTTCGACCACGCCGCGATGGGCGCTTGCGCATAAGTTCCCGGCCGAGCGCGCCTGGACCCGGCTGGAAGCCATCGACATCCAGGTCGGCCGCACTGGCGCGCTGAGCCCGGTGGCGCGGCTGCATCCGGTGACGGTGGGCGGCGTCGTCGTCTCGAACGCCACGCTGCATAACGAGGATTACATCGCCGGCCGCGGCGCCGATGGCGCCGAGATCCGCGGCGGCAAGGATATCCGCGTCGGCGATTGGGTCGAGGTCTATCGCGCCGGCGACGTGATCCCCAAGGTTGCGGATGTGGACCTGGCCAAGCGCCCGCCGGATTCGCAACCCTATGCCTTTCCGCAGACCTGCCCGGAATGCGGCTCGCCCGCGATCCGGGAAGAGGGCGATTCGGTGCGGCGCTGCACCGGCGGGTTGATCTGCCCGGCCCAGGCGGTCGAAAAGCTGCGCCATTTCGTTTCGCGCCCCGCATTCGACATCGAGGGCCTGGGCGCCAAGCTGGTCGAGGAACTGTTCCGCGACGGCTGGATCGCCGAGCCGGCCGATATCTTCACCCTGTGCGACCGCTATGGTCCCGGCCGGCCCCAGCAGCTGAAGAACCGCGAGGGCTGGGGCGAGAAAAGCGCCGCCAGCCTGTTTCAGGCCATCGACAAGCGGCGCCGGATCTCGTTGGCGCGATTGCTTTTCGCCCTGGGCATCCGCCATGTCGGCGAGGTCGCGGCCCAGGACCTTGCCCGCCATTACGGCAGCTGGCAGGCGCTGGAGGCCGCGCTCGACCTTGCGCGTCCGGCGGCGCTGGCGCATCGCCTGGCCGAGGAAGCGGCCCAGGCCGAGCGCGAGGCCGCGCAGGCCGAGGGCCGCCGCGCCCGGCCGTCCGAGGCGCGCGCCGCCGCGCTGGCGCAGGTCGATCTGCCGCCCGAGGCCGCCGCGGCCTGGGCCGACCTGATCGCCGCCGACGGGATCGGCCCGGTCCTGGCCATGTCGCTGTCCGATGCCTTTGCCAATCCGCGCGAGCGGGGGGCGATCGACCGGCTGGCCGGCTTTCTGACCGTGCTGCCGCCCGAGGCGCGCGCCACCGACAGCGCCATCACCGGCAAGACCCTGGTCTTTACCGGCACGCTGGAAAAGATGACCCGGGCCGAGGCCAAGGCGCGGGCCGAGGCGCTTGGCGCCCATGTCGCGGGCTCGGTCTCGGCCAAGACCGATCTGCTGATCGCCGGGCCGGGGGCGGGGTCCAAGGCGAAAAAGGCGGCCGAGCTGGGCATCAGGGTGATCGACGAGGACGAATGGCTGGCGATCGCCCAGGGATGACGCCGGGGCGCCCGCCGGAGCTGTTTCCGCTGTTCGCGGGGGTCGAAACGCTGCCGGGCGTGGGGCCCCGTGCGACCGAGGCCTTTGCCCATATGGGCGTGACGCGGCTGCGTGACCTGATCCTGACCCTGCCGCATTCCGGCATCCGCCGCCGTCCGATCGCCCGCCTGTCCGAGGCCCGCCCCCCCGAGATCGTCACCGTGGCCGTCACCGTCCAGCGCCACAGCCCGCCCAGTGCCAGGGGCCGGCCCTGGCGGGTGCATTGCTCGGATGGCAGCGCCGACCTGCAGCTGGTCTTTTTCCATGCCCGCAAGGACTGGATCGAGGGCCAGCTGCCCGCGGGGGCGCGCCGGCTGGTTTCAGGCAAGATCGAGCTGTTCGACGGCCTGGCCCAGATGGTCCATCCCGACCATATCGGGGCCGAGGATGCGCCGCCGCCGCCGGAATTCGAGCCGGTCTATCCGCTTTCGGGGCGGCTGACCCAGGGGGTGGTGCAAAAGGCGGTGCAGGCGGCGCTGAGCCGATTGCCGCAGGCCGGGGAATGGATCGACCCGGCGTTGGCCGCGCGCGAGGGTTGGCCCGGTTGGGCCGAGGCCCTGGCCCGCGCCCATGCGCCGCGCGGGCCTGCCGGCCTGTCTTCGACCGATCCGGCGCGGGCGCGGCTGGCCTATGACGAGCTGTTCGCGCATCAGATGACCCTGGCGCTTTTGCGCCGCGACCGGCGGCGCCAGGCGGGGCTGGCCACCCGGGGCGACGGGCAGCTGCGCGCCAGGGTGCTGGCCGGGCTGCCCTGGCCGCCGACCGGGGCGCAGGCCCGCGCGGTCGAGGAGATCGCCGCCGACATGGCGGCGCCGCGGCGGATGAACCGGCTCTTGCAAGGCGATGTCGGCGCCGGCAAGACGCTGGTCGCATTCCTTGCGCTGCTGGTCGCGGTCGAGGCGGGCGGGCAGGGCGTGCTGATGGCCCCGACCGAGATCCTGGCGCGCCAGCATTTCCGCGCGCTGGAGCCGCTGGCGCGGCTGGCCGGCATCCGGCTGGAGGCGCTGACCGGGCGCGACAAGGGCGATGCGCGGGCCAATATCCTGGCCGACCTGGCCCAGGGGCGCATCGACATCCTGGTCGGCACCCATGCGGTGATCCAGAAATCCGTCGAGTTCGACGACCTGCGCCTGGCGGTGATCGACGAGCAGCACCGCTTCGGCGTCAACCAGCGCATGGAGTTGGGCGGCAAGGGCGGGCATCTGCCACCCGACATGCTGGTGATGACGGCGACGCCGATCCCGCGGTCGCTGGCCCTGGCGCAATTCGGCGATATGGACCTGTCGGTGCTGGACGAAAAGCCCGCTGGGCGGCAGCCGATCCGCACCACGGCCATTTCGGATGCCCGCATGGCCGAGGTGGTGGCGCATCTGGGCCGCGCGCTGGCAGAGGGCGCGCGGGCCTATTGGGTCTGTCCGCTGGTCGAGGAAAGCGAGGCGGTGGACCTGACCGCCGCCGAGGCGCGGTTCCAGCAATTGCGCGCCCGGTTCGGCGAACAGGTGCGGCTGGTCCATGGTCAGATGCCGGCCGAGGAACGCGACGCGGCGATGGCCGATTTCGCCGCCGGGCGGGCGCGCATCCTGGTCGCGACCACGGTGATCGAGGTCGGCGTGGACGTGCCCGAGGCGACGATCATGGTGATCGAACGCGCCGAAAGCTTCGGGCTGGCGCAACTGCACCAGCTGCGCGGCCGGGTCGGGCGCGGCTCGGGCGCGTCAAGCTGTCTGCTGATGTATCACGAGCCGCTGTCCGAGACCGGGCGGCGGCGGCTGACCATCCTGCGCGAGACCGAGGACGGGTTCCGCATCGCCGAGGAGGACCTGGCGATGCGCGGCGCCGGCGACGTGATCGGCACCGCACAATCCGGCCTGCCGCGTTTCCGCATCGCCGACCTGGAACGCCAGGCCGGCTTGATGGCCCTGGCCCGCAAGGATGCGCAAAGCTTCCTGGAACGCGACCCGGCGATGGAAAGCGAACGCGGCGCCGCGGTGCGGCTGCTTTTGTGGCTGATGGAACAGGACCGCGCCATCCGCATGATTGCCGCCGGCTAGATGTCCGCAGGATGTTCCTAAAAAGTTCTTTACTTCCTGCCCGGGTTGTGAGAACAAACCATAAACGAACTGTGGAGAGACCCATGACCCGCGAATCCCTCTCTGACCTGCTCGGCACCGTCGCGATTTCGGTGACCGCGATCATCCTGTTTTCGCTGCCCTCGATTCTGGCGGCCTGATCCTGGCGGCTTGACCCTTACTGCCCCGCGCAATCGACGGCCCTTCGCCTGGGGCCGAAACCTTCCCCCGGACGATCATGCGCGCAACTGCCGGCCCCTGCTGGGCCGGCTTTTCTTTTTTCGCCTCCGGCGGGGGTATTTGGGGAACGAAGAAGCCGGTCAGGCCGAGGCGTCGATGGCGCCGAGCAGCGCCTCCCAGGCCAGCAGGATCGAGGCGTGGCGGTTCGGGAAGTCGCGCGCGGGCAGCAGGGTTTCGAGTTCCTCGAAAGGCGTGCCAGGGGCGGGGGCGCCGGATTTCAGCATCGCCTGCAGGTCGTCGCGGCCTTGCGCGATCTCGTCGCGCGAGCGGCCGAGCGCATGGCGCCCCAGCACCCCGGCCGATGCCTGGCCGAGCGCGCAGGCCCGCACCTCTTGTCCGAATTCGGCGATGCGGCCGTCCTGCATCACCACATGCGCCGTCACCGAGGAGCCGCATTGCGGCGAGCGGCGATGGGCGCTGCCAGTCGCATGGTCAAGCTTGCCCAGATGCGGGATGTCCGAGGCCAGCGCCAGGATGCGCCGCGAATAGAGCTGCATCAGGTCGCTGTCGGACATGGTCTTTCCCCTTGCTGCCGTCCGGTCTAGATAGGGACGGCCAGCCCGAAAGGAAAGCCGATGTTCGACCCTGCCAGCCTGAAATATGATGCCAGGGGCCTGATCCCCGCCATCGCCCAGGATCACCGCAGCGGCGAGGTGCTGATGATGGCCTGGATGAATGCCGAGGCGCTGGGGCGGACGCTGGAGACCGGGCGCGTCACCTATTGGTCGCGCTCGCGCCAGGACTTCTGGGTCAAGGGCGAGGGATCGGGCCATGTGCAGAAGCTGGTCGAGTTGCGGGTCGATTGCGACCGCGATTGCCTGCTGCTGCTGGTCGATCAGACCGGCCCGGCCTGCCACACGAACCGGCGCAGTTGCTTTTACACCGCCATCCGCGATGGGGCGGAGGTCGTCATCATGGAGCCGTCAGAAGCCTAGCCGGCGGCGGATCTCGTCGGCGCTGGTGCCTTCGTCGCGGAACAGTTTCAGCGCGCGGGCGTCGTCGCGCTTGGCCAGCCGCTTGCCATGGTCGTCGCGGATCAGCCGATGGTGGTGATAGCGCGGCGTCGGCAGTTCAAGCAGTTTCTGAAGAACAATGTGTATCCATGTTGAATCCAGAAGATCCTTTCCGCGCGTGACCAGAGTGATGCCTTGCGCGGCATCGTCCACCACCACCGAAAGGTGATAGCTGCTGCCCATGCCGCGCCGCGCCAGCACCACATCGCCGATGCCGGTGACGAAATCCCGCGCCGTCAGTCGGTGCGGCAGGCCGGGGGCGATGTTTTCGTCGCGAAAGGCGATTTCGTCGAGGCCGAGATGGCCGAGCGCGCGGGCGGCGTCCAGGCGGATGGCGTCATCGGGGCCGGCATCCGCCATGGGCCGGCGGCGGCAGGTGCCGGGATAGACCGGGCCGTCCGGGCCGATCGCCGGCGCCGCACCCTCTTGCGAGGCGGAAAGCGCCGCGCGGATATCGGCGCGGCGGCAGCGGCAGGGATAGGTCAGGCCGAGCGCGGAAAGCCGGTCGAGCGCCGCCTGATAGGCGGGCAGGCGTTCGGATTGGCGCATGACGGGCTGCGGCCAGTCGAGGCCCAGCCAGTGCAGGTCTTGGGCGATCAGCGCCTCGTATTCCGGGCGGCAGCGGGATTGGTCGATATCCTCGATCCGCAGCAGGAACTGGCCCGGACCCGCCAGCCGCGCGGCGGTCAGCGCCGCGAAGGCATGGCCCAGATGCAAGGGGCCGGTTGGCGAGGGGGCGAAGCGGGTCCGGTTCAAGATTGTCTCGCAAGCCATTCATTAAAATCGGCTTTTGCCCGGTCTGTATAGGCAGGGTAGCGGTCCTTGCGCCCCTTGCGGCCACCGCGCATGGCGTCCAGCGGCGGGTAGAGGCCGAAATTCACATTCATCGGCTGGAAGGTTTTCGCATCCGCGCCGCCGGTGATGTGGCTGACCAGCGCGCCCATGGAACTGGTGGCGGGCGGCGGCGGCAGGTCGCGCCCCAGCGCCTCGGCCGCGGCCATGCGGCCGGCGAGCAGGCCCATGGCGGCGGATTCGACATAGCCCTCGACCCCCGTGACCTGGCCGGCAAAGCGCAGGTTCGGGCGCGCGCGCAGCCGCAGTCGGTCGTCGATCAGCCGCGGCGAATTCAGGAAGCTGTTGCGGTGGATGCCGCCCAGACGGGCGAAGCTGGCATTCTGCAATCCGGGAATGCGACGAAAAACATCGACTTGTGCGCCATATTTCATCTTGGTCTGGAAGCCCACGATATTGTAGAGCGTCCCCAGCGCATTGTCGCGGCGAAGCTGCACCACGGCATAAGGCTTTTCGGCAGGGTCATGGGCATTGGTCAGGCCCACGGGCTTCATCGGCCCGTGGCGCAGGGTTTCGCGACCGCGTTCGGCCATGACCTCGATCGGCAGGCAGCCGTCGAAATAGCCGGCCGTTTCGCCCTCGTGGAACTCGGTCTTGTCGGCGGCCAGCAAGGCGTCGATGAAACCCTCGTAATCCGCGCGCGTCATCGGGCAGTTGATATAGGCGGTGCGCTCGGCCTCGGTCTCGCCCTTGTCGTAGCGGCTTTGCCGCCAGCAGATCGACATGTCGATGCTGTCGGCATGGACGATGGGGGCGATGGCGTCGAAAAAGGCCAGCGAGCCTTCGCCGGTCAGGTCGCGGATCGACCGGCCAAGCGCATCCGAGGTCAGCGGGCCGGTGGCGACGATCCAGCGGCCTTGGGTCGGCAATTCGCGGATCTCGCCGGGCTGGAAGCTGACCAGCGGCTCGTCGCGCAGCGCCTGGGTTACGGCTTGCGAAAAGGCGTCGCGGTCCACGGCCAGCGCGCCGCCGGCGGGCAGGCGGTGGCGTTCGGCCATGGCCATGATCAGCCCGCCCGCCGCCCGCATTTCCCAATGCAACTGGCCCACGGCGTTCATGCGGTCGTCGTCCGAACGGAAGCTGTTCGAGCAGACCATTTCCGCGCAATCGCCGGTGCGATGGGCGAAGGTGGCCACCAGGGGCCGCATCTCGTGCAGCACCACCGGCACGCCGGCGCGGGCGATCTGCCATGCGGCCTCGGACCCGGCAAGGCCCGCACCGATGATATGGATGGGTTCCATGCTGTTCCCCCTTCGCGTCAGGCGCGATTTCCTAGCAATCGCCGGGTGCGGCGGCAAGAGAAAGGGCGGCGCCCGCAGGGGGTGCCGCCCGGTTCCGTTCAGCCCTTGGCCGGTGATCAGGCTTCGGCCGCTTCGCCTTCGGCCGCTTCCTCGTTATCGGCCGAGCGCAGGCCCGAAGGCGCGGCGATATTGGCGACGACGAAATTGCGGTCGATGGTCGGCTTCACGCCCGGCGGCAGCGCGATGTCGTTGATATGGATGGTGTCGCCGATCTGGCGGCCGGTCAGGTCCACGGTGATCTGCTCGGGGATGTCCGAGGCGGTCACGACCAGCTCGACCTCGGGGCGCACCACGACCAGCGTGCCGCCGCGCTTGAGGCCGGGGGCCGCGTCGTGATTTTCAAAGTTCACATGGATGAACAGGTTCACGCGGGTGTTGCGGTGCAGGCGCATGAAGTCGATATGCGTCGGCAGGTCCTTCACCACGTCGCGCTGGACGCCGCGGCAGACGACGCGCACATCGTCCTGGCCGTCGATCTTCAGGTTCCACAGGGTGGACATGAAACGACCGGCGCGCAGCTTGGTCAGCAGCGAGTTGAATTCGATCTGGATGGGCTGCGGCTCCTTGCCGTCGCCATAGACGATGCCGGGCACCCTGCCTTCGCGGCGAGCTTGGCGGGCGGCCCCCTTGCCTGTCCCCGCGCGTGCCTCGGCCAGCAGATCAGGGATCTCTTTGGCCATGATGGTATTCCTTTGTTAGCGTTTCCGCGGCCATCCTCCAAGGGTGCATGGCCGAATGCGGGCCTATAGCGCGGCGCCGGGCGGATGTGAAGCGAAAAAACACCCGCCGGGGCACCAGAAAATGCTTGCCAGGCAGGCCATGACGGCTGCTAGGCTTGGCCGTGGGGTTCGGGGTTCTTGCGTTGCACCGTATTCATTCGCTGGATTATCTGAAGCTGGGGCTGGCGGTCCTTGTCGCCTTTGCCCATACCTATTGGCTGCAGACCAACATGACGCCGCGGCTGTTCATGATCGGCAACGGCCTGATGCGGGTCATGGTGCCAAGCTTTTGCATCGTGGCGGGGTATTTCCTGCATTCGGCGGTGGCGCGGGGCAAGGGTCTTCGCTGGCTGTGGCGCGTGCTGGCGCTTTACCTGTTCTGGATGGCCGTCTATCTGCCCTTTTGGCGCGGCGAGGTGCATGGCCCGCTGTCGCTGGTCAAGACGCTGGCCTGGGGCTATTTCCACCTGTGGTTCATGGCCGGCATCCTGGTCGCGGGGGCGGTGATCCTGGTCCTGCGCGGCATGGCGCGGCGGCTGGCGCCGGCCCGGGAATACCGCATCCTGCTGGCGGCGGCGGCGGTCTGCGCCGTGATCGGCCTGGCGATGCAATATGTCGCCCTGTCCGGGGTCGTGCATATCGGCGTCAAGAAATTCTCGAACGGGCTTTTCATGTGCTTTCCCTTTGTCGCCATCGGCTATCTTTGCGGGCGGCGCGTGGCGCGGCTTGGCATGGCGGGCCTGCCGACGCGCGGCCGGGTGCTGGCCGCGACCCTGGCCGGGGCCGGATTGCTGATGCTGGAAGCCTGGCTGGTGCAGGCATGGCGCAGCGACCAGGTGATGCTGGACATCCCGATCAGCGCCTATGTCGCGGCGCCGGCGCTGTTCCTGGCCACGCTGGGCACCTCGATGCCGCAGCCGCCGATCCGGCTGGATCCGATTTCGGCCATGATCTATTTCATGCATGTCATGGCGCTGGCCTTGGCCAAGGCATTGGGTGTCGAGGAACTGCCCGGGCTGATGCTTTTTGCCGTCGGCCTGCCGACATTGGTGGCGCTGCTGCTGGGCCGGCTGCCGGTCCCGGGCCTTGGCAAAGGGATGCGGCGCGGCGCGGGCGCCCCTGTCCGGCCCGGCGCCGATCCGGCGCCATAGGCGGTCCCGACCCTGTTTTCCGGTCCCGTCTTCGGCGCCGTCTCGGGCCCCGGCGCTAGGCCCAGGGCTCCAGGAAATCCGGCGGCACCAGCAGGTTGTGGCGGCCTAGATTCTTGACCTCGCGTTCGCCGCATAGCGCCATGGTGATGTCCAGCTCGTTGCGGATCACCTCCAGCGCGCGCGTCACGCCCGCCTCGCCCAGGGCGCCCAGCCCATAGATATAGGCGCGCCCGACATGAGTGGCATGCGCCCCCATCGCCAGCGCCTTCAGGACGTCCTGGCCCGAGCGGATGCCGCTGTCGAGATGGATCTCGACCCGGTCGCCCACCGCCTTGACGATTTCGGGCAGCATGCGGATCGAACTGACCGCGCCGTCCAGTTGCCGGCCGCCATGGTTGCTGACGACGATGGCATCGGCGCCGAAATCCGCGGCGATGCGCGCGTCCTCGGGGTCGTTGATGCCTTTCAGGATCAGCTTGCCGCCCCAGAGGTCGCGGATGCGGGCGATCTTGCCCCAGTCGAGTTGCGGATCGAACTGCTCGGCCGTCCAGGCGATCAGCGACGAGGGATCGCCGACCCCCTTGGCGTGGCCGACGATATTGCCGAAGAAGCGGCGCTTGGTGCGCAGCATCTCGATGCCCCAGCGCCATTTCGTCGCCAGGTCCAGCAGCACCGGCAAGGTCAGCCGCGGCGGGGCCGACAGGCCGTTCTTCAGGTCCTTGTGGCGCTGGCCCAGGATTTGCAGATCCAGCGTCAGCACCAGGGCCGAGCAATTGGCGCGCCGGGCGCGTTCGATGATCGCTTCCAGGAATTCCTGGTCGCGCATGACGTAAAGCTGGAACCAGAACGGCGCCTGGGTGGCCTGGGCCACGTCCTCGATCGAACAGATCGACATGGTGGACAGGGTAAAGGGCAGGCCAAAGGCCGCAGCGGCCCGCGCCGCCTTGATCTCTCCATCCGCCGATTGCATGCCGGTCATGCCGACCGGGGCCAGCGCCACCGGCATGGCGACCCTTTGCCCGGCCATGGTGCTTTCGGTGGTGCGGCCCGTCATGTCCACCGCGACGCGCTGGCGCAGCTTGATGCGCTGGAAATCGGCGCAATTGTCGCGGAAGGTGGCCTCGCTATAGCTGCCGCTTTCGCAATAGTCGTAGAACATGCGCGGCACGCGGCGGCGATAGATCGCCTTCAGATCGTCGATGCAGGTGATGACCGGCAATGGCTTCTCCTTGGTTCGGGGCAATTCGGGTCGGGTGCAATCTCAGTTCGGGCTGCAGTCGGCGCCGCCTTGCGGACAATCGCCATCGGCCGGTGCGGCGGGCGGGAGTTGCTGCGACAGCGCGCCGGCGCGGTCGCGCAGGGCCTCGGCGCGGCGTTGCAGGGTGGCGTCGCCGGTGCCGGCCGCGGTCCCGGCCCGGCCGGCCAGGGACCGGGCGCGCCCGTCCAGCATGCTGCCGACGGTCTCGGGGCTTTGCGCGGCGTCAAGGGCATGGGCGGGCAGGGCCGGTTCGGCCAGCAGCCGGTCGGTCGGCATCAATGCGGGATAGTCGCCCCCCGCATCGCCGCAGCCGGCCAGCATCGCCAGCGCCAGCCCACCCCAGATCCGCCCCATGCCGTTCCCCCGAAATTCATGCGCCAGACTTCTTGCGCCGGACCATAGGCCCGCGGGGATGGCGGGGGCAAGATGCGCTCTTCCCTTGCCGGGCGCCGGTCCCTAGAAGGCGGCATGGCACGAACCCAGGGCTCAAGGGCAGAGATTACCGGACCGCTGATCCGCGACGCGGCGCGCAGGCTGTTTGCGCGCCACGGCTATGCCGCCGTCTCGATGCGCCAGATCGCGGCCGAGGTGGGCGTGCAGGTCGGCACGCTCTACAGCTATACCGCCGACAAGCAGGCGCTGCTGGCCGACCTCATGCGCAGCCATATGGAAGAGCTGCTGGCCGCCTGGCAGGACGATCCGGCGCGCCCGGCGCTGGACCGGCTGGAGGCGTTCCTGCGCTTTCACATCCAGACCAGCCTGGAGCGGCCCGAGGCGGTGTTCCTGTCCTATATGGAACTGCGCAACCTGACGGCGGAAAACCGCGCCCAGATCGCCGCGCTGCGCCGCCGCTACGAGGATGCGCTGGAAGCGATTCTGATCGCCGGCCAGGCCGAGGGCAGGATGGCGGTGCCCGACACGCGGCTGGCGACCATGGCGCTGATCGCCATGCTGACCGGCGTCACCAACTGGTATCGCGAAGGCGGCCGGCTGGACCAGGAACGGGTCGTGGCGGTTTATCGCGAACTGGTGCGCGGTGCGGTGGGTGCATGACCCTTTGCAACCGGCGGCCGCGATCCGATATAAGACGGCATGAGCCTGCCTCCGCAATTCCTTGACGAGATCCGCGCCCGCGTGCCTTTGTCGCGCGTCGTCGGGCGCAAGGTGGTCTGGGACCTGCGCCGTTCGAACCAGGCCAAGGGCGACTGGTGGGCGCCTTGCCCGTTCC